>Ga0105044_10014332_pt1 | contig 10724 bp, 9 predicted proteins | sample MAT01_FD_78092 | JGI IMG/M metagenome (GOLD analysis project Ga0105044, IMG submission 78092) | Freshwater microbial communities from Lake Fryxell liftoff mats and glacier meltwater in Antarctica - MAT-01 | ecosystem: Environmental > Aquatic > Freshwater > Ice > Liftoff microbial mat | place... | reverse complement strand
GTGGTGAAGGACAGCGCGCCCACGAACTCCGGGTTCAAGCGTCCTCGAGGGTTCAGCGGATAGGCGCTGATCGTGGCCCACCAGCTGGCCTCCTCGACGCCCGGGAGTGCCCGTAGCGCCTGGTCGGAGCCTTCGTCGAGCGTGCCGGGATCGATCTCGATGTCTGCGGCCCGGGACGCGACCAGGTGCCGGTCGAACACGGTCGCCGTCCGGCGGGCGCCGGCGATGCTGGCGAGGCCGACGCCGCCGGCGATGCCCATGAGGAGCCCGACGGCGAGGAGGCCCAGCCACCGCCGCCGGAGGTCGGCGCGGATCAGCACCCCGGTCGCCGTCCTGCCCTGTCCCATCACCGGGGTCATCGGATCACATCGGACCGCCGGAACCAAGGGCGCGTGCCTCACAGCGCGCGGTGGGGCCAGCACCCCCGTCGGGCGGGGATCGGCGGGGGTCCCCCTAGCGGGCCACGAAGTACTTGGCCCTCGGGTGGTGGCAGATGAGGGCGCAGGTGGTCTGCTCGGGCTGGAACTGGAAGCCGGTCTCCTCGCTGACCTCGATGCCGAGGCGGGCGCCGTCGAGGATCTCCCAGGCCTTCTCGTTGTCGGCCAGATCCGGGCAGGCCGGGTAGCCGAAGGAGTAACGGCCGCCGCGGTACTTCTGGCGGAACAGGCCGTTCAGGTCAGGGCCGTCCTCGCCGGCGAAGCCCCACTCCTCACGGATGCGGCGGTGCCAGTACTCGGCGAGGGCCTCGGCCATCTCGACGCCCAGGCCGTGCAGCAGGAGGTAGTCCTGGTAGCGGTCGGCGGCGAACAGCTCGGCGGTGCGCTCACTGACCGGGGCGCCCATGGTCACCAGGTGGAAGGCGGCGTAGTCGGCCTCACCGGAGTCGACCGAGCGGAAGAAGTCGCTGATGCAGAGGAAGGGCTCGACGCGCTGGCGGGGGAAGCTGAAGCGGGCCAGCTCGCCCGTGCGGGTCTCGTCCTTCCAGATGACGAGGTCGTCGCCGTCCTTGTTCGCCGCGTAGAACCCATAGGCCACCTGCGGGACGAGGAGATCGTCGGCCTTGGCGATCGCCAGCTGTTCGCGCCGCGTCGGCCGGATCCGGGCTTTGAAGGCGGCGTCGTCCTCGCCGTTCTCGGGGCGGAACTGCCACTGGTTGCGGAAGAGCGCCGTCTCGTTGATGTAGCCGGCGATGTCGTCGATGGCGATGCCCTTGATGACCCGCGAGCCGAGGAAGGGCGGCTCGAACACCGGGTTGTCCTCGACCACCTCGGGGGACCGCTCGGGGCGGTCGACCGGCGGCTTGTCACCGGAGGCGAACTTCTCCTTGATGCGGGAGGGGACCTTGGACTCGCTGGGGACGAGGCCCCAGTCGCCCAGCTCCTCCCCGGTGCGCCGGGACTCGCCGATGCGGTCCATGACATGGAGGCCCTCGAAGGCGTCCTTGCCGTAGAAGAGGCGGCCGTCGTAGATCTCCCGCAGGTCCCGCTCCACATAGGAGCGGGTGAGCGCGGCGCCGCCGAGCATGACCGGGATGTCAGCCAGGCCCTGGGCGTTCAGCTCCTCGAGGTTGTCGCGCATGATGAGCGTGCTCTTGACCAGCAGCCCGCTCATCCCGATGGCGTCGGCCCTGACGGCCTTGGCCTTCTCGATCATCTCGCTGATGGAGATCTTGATGCCGAGGTTGTGCACCTCGTAGCCGTTGTTGGTGAGGATGATGTCGACGAGGTTCTTGCCGATGTCATGGACGTCGCCCTTCACCGTCGCCAGGACGAGGCGGCCCTTGCCGGCGTCGTCGGCCTTCTCCATGTGGGGCTCGAGGTGCTTGACCGCGGCCTTCATGGTCTCGGCCGACTGGAGGACGAACGGGAGCTGCATCTCGCCGGTGGCGAAGAGCTCACCCACCACCTTCATGCCGGCGAGCAGGGTGTCGTTGATGATCAACAGCGCCGGTGTGGTCTGCAGCGCCTCGTCGAGGTCGGTCTCGAGGCCGTCGCGCTCGCCGTCGATGATGCGCTGGGACAGTCGCTGCTCCACTGGCCAGCCCGAGCGGTCCTCCTTGACGACCTCGCCCACCTCGACGTCCTCGAAGAGGGCGAGGAGGCGGTGCAGGGGGTCGTAGTCGGGGTCGGTGCCGTCGCCTCCGGCGGTGCCCCGGCGGTCATAGACCAGGTCGAGGGCGACCTGCCGCTGCTCGTCGGGGATCCGGTTGAGCGGCATGATCCGCGCCGCGTGGACGATGGCGGAGTCGAGGCCGGCCTCGACGCACTCGTGCAGGAACACCGAGTTGAGGACGTGGCGGGCCGCGGGCTTGAGGCCGAACGAGACGTTGGACACGCCGAGGGTGGTGTGGACGCCGGGGAGCTCGGCCTTGATCCGGCGGATCGCCTCCATGGTGGCGATGGCGTCCTTGCGGAGGTCCTCGTCGCCGGTGGAGAGCGGGAAAGTCAACGTGTCGAAGACGAGGTCGGACGGTTCGAGGCCGTAGCGCTCGACGGCGATGTCGTGGATGCGGTGGGCGACCCGCAGCTTCCACTCGACGTCGCGGGCCTGGCCCTCCTCGTCGATGAGCAGGCAGATGGCGGCCGCGCCGTACTCCTGGCAGAGAGTGAAGACCCGGTCCATGCGGGAACCCGGGGCGTCACCGTCCTCGAGGTTGGCCGAGTTGAGCAGCGACCGGCCCCCGATGTGCTGCAGCCCGGCTTCGAGGACCTGCGGCTCGGTCGAGTCCAGGACGAGGGGGGCGGCGATCTGGGTCCCGAACCGGGACGCCAGCTCGTCCATGTCCAGCGCGCCGTCGCGGCCGACGTAGTCGACGCAGACATCGAGGATGTGGGCCCCCTCGGCCAGCTGCTCCTTGGCCATCTGCAGGCAGGTGTCCCAGTCGGCCTCGAGCATGGCGTCGCGGAACTTCCGGGAGCCGTTGGCGTTGGTGCGCTCGCCGATGATCAGGAACGAGGTGTCCTGCTCGAAGGGCACCTGGCTGTAGATCGACGTGGCCCCGGCCTCGTGGACCGGCGTGCGCGGCGCGGGGGTGAGGTCCCGGCAGACCTCCACGATCCGCTTGATGTGCTCGGGGCCGGTGCCGCAGCAGCCGCCGACGACCTGGACCCCGAGCTCGGTGATGAAGCGCTTGTGGTGCTCGGCGAGCTGGTCCGGGGTCAGGTCATAGGCCATCTGGCCGTCGATGACCTGGGGCAGGCCGGCGTTGGGCAGGCACGAGATGGGCATGCGGGCGTGCTGGGAGAGGTGGCGGAGGTGCTCGCCCATCTCCGTGGGGCCGGTGGCGCAGTTCAGGCCGATGATCGCGGGGTGCAGCGGGTCGATGGCGGCGAGCGCCGCACCGATCTCGGTGCCGGGCAGCATGCGACCGGTCAGCTCGATCGTCACCTGGGCCTGGATCGGGACCTCTCGGCCCTGGGCGGCCATGGCCCGGCGGGCGGCGACGATGGCGGCCTTCAGGCCGAGCAGGTCGAACTGGGTCTCGATGATGAGCAGGTCGACGCCACCCTCCAGGAGGCCGTCCATCTGGACCTGGTAGGCGTCGCGCAACTCGGCGAAGGTGATGTGGCCGAGGGACGGCATCTTGGTGCCGGGACCGACCGAGCCGGCCACGAAGCGGGGGTGGTCAGAGGTCGAGAAGTCGTCGACGACCTCCCGGGCCAGCCGGGCCGCGGTGACGTTGAGCTCGTGGGTCCGGTCGGCGAGGTCGTACTCGGCCAGGGGGATGGCGAAGGCGCCGAAGGTGTTGGTCTCCACCACGTCGCAGCCCACCTCGAGGTAGGCGGCGTGGAACTGACGGATGGCGTCGGGTCGGGTGACCACGAGGAACTCGTTGCACCCCTCGAGCTCGGGGCCATCGAAGTCGTCCGCGGTCAGGTCGAGGCCCTGGAGGAAGGTCCCCGTCGCCCCGTCGTAGGTGACGACGCGTTCGTTCAGGAGATCGAGGAACCCAGCCATGTCCAGAGGCTACCGAGGGGCGTCCTCGGCCCCCTGTGGGGTTTCCTGGCGGTGACCGAAGCGGCGGCGGACGCGGTCGACGACCGATCGGGAGGCCTTGGCCTTGCGGCGGGCCTGCCCGGTGGCCTCGAGGTAGATGGCCTTGCCGGCCCCGAGGAGGGGGACCGAGACCAGGGCGCCGGGCACCCCGGCCACCGACGCCCCGACGATGGCGCCGACCATGGTGGTCGGGGCGGACAGGTCGACGGCCTCCCCGACGATGATCGGGCTGAGGATGTGGTTCTCGAAGTTCAGGTAGAGGACGAAGGCGATCAGGCAGATCACCCCGGTGGTGGCGCTCTCGGTGAAGCCGAGGAGGACGAACGGGGCGCCGGCCAGCGCGCCGCCGATCTGGGGGATGAGGCTGACGACGGCGGCCCAGAGACCCAGGAGCGGGGCGAGGGGCACCCCCAGGACCAGGCCCACGCAGAGCACGTAGAGGCCGTGCAGCATGGCCACGAGGAGGGACCCGGCGAAGTACTTCCCCACGATGTCGTAGAACTGGCGACCGGCCCGGTCGATGCGGGGCCGGTGGCGCACGGGGGTGAGGCGCTGGAAGGCCCGGACCAGGCGGTCGCCGTCGAGGAGCAGGGCGATGACCACCAGGCCGGTGGCCATCGCGGCCAGGAAGCCGGACAGGATCGACTCGGCCCGGTCGCCGATGTCGGCGTCGGGCCCGGCGAGGGTCTCGGGCAGGTTGTTGAGCCAGTCCTCGACCTTCTGGGGCACGTCGTTGCGCTCGAGGGTGTCGCCGACGAGGGGGAGCTCGGTGAGTTGGCCCACGACCTCGGGCAGGTCCTCGCTCAGGGTCCGGACCTGGCGGGACGTCTCGGGGCCGACCAACAGGGCGAGGACGGTGAGGGAGGTGAAGAAGGCGGCCAGGACGAGGCTCACCGCGACGCCACGCCGCAGCCCGACCTTCTGTTGGATGCGGTCGACGAGCGGGTCGAGGGCGAGGGCGAGGAGGGTGCCGATGACCACCCAGGTGAGCGTCCGGCTGGTGGCGCTGGCGACGGCGAACACGGCGACGAGGCCGACGACGCCGGCACAGGCCAGCGCCGCGGAGCGCCAGTCGAGATCGACCTTCAGGACCTCCTGGGGTGCGGCGCCGGCTCCCTCGTCGACTCCGGCCACGTGGTTACGGTAGGCCGCGATGGAGGCCCGGTCGGCGGACACCGTGAAGTTGCTGCGGTTCACCCCCTCCTCGGTGGTCCGGGCCGTGGCCATGGTGGCCGCCACCCTGATCGCCCTGGCGGTGTTCCGGGCCGCGACCCGGCCGCTCGGGTGGCTGCTCGTGGCCGCGCTGGGGGCGGCGTTGCTCGGGCCGGTGGTGCTCCTGCTGCAGCGCTTCCTGCCCCGGGGCCTCGCCGTCGTCGGGGCCCTGCTGATCGCCGCGGCCGCCTTCGGCGCCGTCGCCTACGTCGTGGTCGAGGACCTCGGCAAGGAGCTGGACCGGGTGCAGCGCATCGCCCCCCGGGCGGCGGGGGAGGTCGAGCGCTCGGACCGCTTCGGCGAGTTCGCCCGGGAGATCGAGCTCCGCAACCGGGTGAAGGCCTTCGTGGACGAGCTCCCCGACCAGCTCCGGGGCGGCGACGACGTGGCCGCCATCCAGTCCGCGGCCTCCCGGGGGGTGTCGTTCCTCATCACCTTCGTCCTGCTGCTGTTCCTCCTGGCGTCCGGACCCAAGTTCATCGACGCGGGGCTGCGCCAGTTGGCCGACGAGACGCGCCGCGAGCGGTTACGCGCGGTCTTGATCGAGGCCTACGGGCGGTTCTGGCGGTACGTGGCGGCCACGCTCGGTCGGGCCCTGGTCGCCGGGTCGTTCACCTACGTGGTCGTGAGCCTGGCGGACCTCCCGGCTCCGGTCATCCTCGCCGTGTGGGTGGGGGCCTGGAGCATCGTCCCCGCGGTCGGTGTCGTGATCGGTGCCACGGCGGTCGGGCTGGTCGCCATCCCCGAGTCGTTCTCGCTGGCCGGCTGGCTCATGGTCCTCTTCATCGGGTACCAGGTCTTCGATGCCCTCGTGCTGGAGAAGCGGATCGACCGCACGACCCTGCACCTGGGCTCGTTCGGGACCTTCGTCGCCGCGGCCCTCGGCCTCGAGGCCTACGGCCTGGGGGGCCTGATCGTGACCACGCTGATCGCCATGTTCGCGGCGGCGGTCATCCGCTCGGTGACGGCTCAGGAGGCCGACCTGGTCTTGGCGGCGGCGGAACCCACCGGCGAGGTGGCCCCGGCGCCTGGGTAGCCTCGCCGCGCGTGACGATCTACACGAAGAAGGGCGACGACGGGACGACCGGGCTGTTCTACGGCGGCCGGGTCCCGAAGGACGCCGAGCGCCCGACCGCCTACGGTGAGGTGGACGAGGCCCAGGCCTTCCTCGGCGTCGTCCGGGCCGAGGCCGGCGCCGAGCTGGCCGAGATCGTGCTCGGCATCCAGCGTGACCTCTGGGTGGTCATGGCCGAGTTGGCCACCGGCGCCGAGAACGCCGGGAAGCTGGTCGACGGCCAGACCCGACCGACCGAGGCCATGGTCGACGCCCTCACCGAGCGCATCGACGAGATCTCGGGTCGCTTCGAGCCCCCGACCGAGTTCGTGGTGCCCGGCGAGACCCTGGTGGCGGCGCACCTCGACGTGGCCCGGACCGTGGTCCGGCGGGCGGAACGGGCCGCGGTGGCCCTCCTGCGCACCCAGCCCTCCTGGGTGATCCCCTATCTCAACCGCCTGAGTGACCTGCTGTGGACCCTGGCCCGCTGGCAGGAGGGCGAGTCCCTGACGACCAGGTCCCTACCCGAAGGATGACGATGATCGAGTTCTCGTTGACCGACGCTGTGGGCGACGCCGAGGTCCTGGTGGGCGGCCTGACCAAGGACGGCGTGGCCGATGCCCCCGACGGGTTGGGCGAGCACCTCGCCGCCCGGGGTTTCAAGGCCGAGGCCGGGTCCACGGTGTTGGTCCCGCGGGACGGCGGCGGCTCCCGCCTGCTCGTCGGCCTGGGGGGCGGCGACGTCGATGACCGCAGTCTCTGTCGGGCCGCCGCTGCGGCGGCGAAGGCCCTCGGTCACTACGCCACCGCGGCGACGACGTTGTTGGCCGATGCCGGTCGGGCCGACGCCCGGGGAGCCCAGGCGCTGGCGGAGGGCTTTGCCCTCGGCGCCTACCGCTACGGCGAGTACAAGTCCGAGTTCGAGCCCCACGAGCTGGCCGGCGTGCGCGTGATCGGCGGCGGCGACGACCTCGCTGCGGGCCTGGTCCGGGGCGCCCGGGTGGCCGAAGCGGTCATCGTGGCCCGTGACCTGGTCAACGCGCCCGGCGGCGACCTGACCCCGCCCGTCCTGGCCGACCACGCCGTGGCTCTCGGCGAGGCCGGCGGCCTGACCGTCGAGATCATGGACAAGGCCGCCATCGAGGCCGCCGGCTTCGGCGGGCTGCTGGGCGTCAACCGGGGCTCACTGCACGAGCCGAGGTTCATCCGGATGACCCACGCCCCCGAGGGGGCGATGGGCCACGTCGTGCTGGTCGGCAAGGGCATCACCTTCGACGCCGGTGGCCTGTCCATCAAGACGGCCGAGGGCATGTACGGGATGCAGGGCGACATGGGCGGCGGCGCCGCGGTCATCGCCACGATGTCCGCGGTGGCCGAGTTGGCCCCGGGCATCAAGGTGACCGGCCTGGTCCCCGCCACCGACAACATGCTGGGCCCGGACGCCACCCGCCCTGGCGACGTCCTGACCATCTCGAACGGCACGACCGTCGAGGTCGTCAACACCGACGCCGAGGGCCGCCTGATCCTGGCCGACGGTCTGGTCGAGGCCACCAAGGAGGCGCCCGACGCCATCATCGACCTGGCCACCCTGACCGGCGCCTGCATGGTCGCCCTCGGCGCCCGCATCGCCGGGCTGATGAGCAACGACGACGCCCTGGCCGCCAAGGTCGCCACCGCGGCCGAGGGCGCGGGGGAGCGGGTCTGGCGCCTGCCGCTGCCCGCTGACATGGAGAAGGCCATCGAGTCGCCGGTGGCCGACATCAAGAACATGGGCAATCGCTATGGCGGGGCGCTGGCCGCGGGCCTGTTCCTGCAGCACTTCGTCGGCGAGGGCATCCCCTGGGTCCACCTCGACATCGCCGGCCCCGCCTGGTTCGACGAGCCCGACGGCGAGAACCCCAAGCACGGCACCGGCTTCGGCGTCCGCACCCTCCTCGAGCTGCTTCACACCTGGTCGGACTGAAGTCGGCCCGGGCTCAGCTCGGCGCAGCCGTCGGGCTGCGGGTCCTCGCGGCGAACGAGTTGGTCGAGCCGGGCCCACCGACGGCAGGGATGGGGTCGGGGTCCGGCCTTGCGTCGTCGGGGGCACGCCGGCTCTGCCGAGGTCAACGTCCCGTTCTTTGCTCGGCTCGATCCCACGCCCCCGTGGTCGCCTTGGTGTCGGTGGACCCGGCGACCGCCGGGGCTCAGCAGTCGGCGGTGGCGCGGAGGGCGGCGCAGAGATCGGGGCGGCGGGTCCCGTCGAGGGCGCCGACGCGCCGGACGAGGAGGGCGCGGGGGAGGGTGCGGAGGTTGTCGAAGGTCGCCGCGCACTCGACGGGCAGGCCGTCGTCGGCGCCGAGGGCGACCTCGGTGGGGATCGAGCGGACCGTGCGGGTCACGGGGGCGACCAGGATCCCGCGCAGGACCGGGATCGCCTCGTTGCGGCTGACGACCAGGTAGGGCCGGCCGTTGTCGTCGGGCGTCTCGGCCCACCAGATCTCGCCTTGGCGGGGTGCGCTCACCACCATCGGTCCCAGGGCTCCTCCTCGATCGACTGGATGCCGTCGGCCCAGGCGCCGGCGACCTCCTGGTCGGTCTGGGGCGCCCGGCGGTAGCCGTTCACGATGGCCTCGCCGATCCGACGGCGCTCCTCCCGGTCGACCAGGTCCTCGATGGCCGATCGGACGGCGTCGGCCTTCGTCATGAAGGGACCGCGGGGAGCGACCAGCTCTGCCAAAGACGTGGCCAGCGCGTCCGGGAGCCGGACGGCGATCTGCTCTGACATGCAGTCAGCATACCGGTATGCATGACAGCCTCAACCGGCGTCGAGGGGCTCGAGGACCGGCAGGGCGGCGAGCGCGGCGGCCGCGTCACGGTGCCGATCGAGGGCCCAGGTGGTGGCGGCACAGGCCAGGGCGGGGTGGAACTGCCAGCGGTGGAGCTCGCGTTCGACCTGGTCGGGCTCGTGGCCCGTCTCGAAGAGGCTGAGGGCGAGACGGCGGGCCCGCCGCTGGGACTCCTCGAAGCCGTTGCGGACCAGCAGCTGCTCCTGCCAGTCCTGGTGGGCGCTCTGGACGACCTTCGGCAGGCGGGCGACCTGACCCCGGTTGAGCGGCGGGATCCGGCGCCGGACATCGATGCCGTCGTGGCCGACCATCCTGGCCAGCCCGAAGCGGACCGTACGCTCCAGCGCCCGGTGGATGGGGGAGTGCGAACTGGTCGGCCGGCCGAGGCCCAGGTGCCGGGCGGTGCGGTCCAGGTCGAGGGTGAAGCCGTCCGGCTCCCGGTCGAGCCGGTGGCCGACGTGGCGCAGAAACCACGTCGTGGACGGCCCGAGGATCCCCAACCAGAACTGCTCCACGTACTGCGACCGGGCGTCGTGACCCACCTTGTCGATCACGACGTCGGCCCAGGGGCGCAGCTGCAGGACGGTGGGAGGGTTGGCGGGTTCCATGCCGCCACTAGATCATTTCATGTAGTTTCAGTCAATACCCATCTTCGGGTCAGACGTCGAAGACCCCATCGAAGAGCAGACCGAACCCGGCGAGGATGAGCAGCCCACAGCAGAGCAGGGCGAGACCCCAACGCACCCGCCAGGGAACGGGTCCGCTCTTCCTCCCCATGAGGAGTGCCGTCAGCGGCAGGGTGGCGAGGGCGACGGCGGTGACGACCACGGTCACCAGGATCCCCAGGTCGACCGAGGCGGCGGCCACGAGGAGCGTGAGACCCGGGGTCAGCAGCGTCGGGAAGGCCACCGGGACGAGCGCCGCTCGTCGACCGGGCAGCGCCGGCGCGGGCTTCGGCGGGGCCCAACCGAAGGTCACGATCCCGCTGACGACGAGCAGGAGCCCGACGGCGATGCGCTCCGTCGGCGCCGAGATGTCGAGAACGTCGAGCGCCGGCCCGGCCAACAGGGCTACGGGGACGAGGACCACGCCGGCGAGGATGCTGCCCTCGATCGCGAGGCGACGCCCGTCGGCGTCGACGAGCACCGCTCGGCTGTACGCCACACCCCAGGTCGAGAGACCCCGGCCGTCCGGCTTCGGCGACCCTTGAGGCGAGAACGCGACCGAACCTCCGCCGCCGCCAGGGACGGCCGAGATCGAGCGAGGGGCGTTCACCGCGCAGATCGCGGCGAGAATGAAGAGGGACAGGGTCACGGGTCCTCCAGGACGGCGGTGGCGGCGAGCAGGGCGGAGATGGCGTGTTGCTGGTCGTCGACCTGGGTGACGTCGTTGCGGAACCAGGCGCCGTCGAGGCGGGGGTCCTCGCTGTGGGTCTGGCGTTCGACGAGGATCCCGGCGACGCAGGCCAGGCGCTCGGCCACGGCGGTCCGGTCGACGTCGAGGTCGGGGTCCCGCTCGGCGAGGCGGTGGATGCCCCCGAGGCCCTCGCCCAGGGTTCCCACCCCGGCGGTCAGGGCGCAAGGTCCCCGGGTCAGCCGGCCGAGCCCGCAGGCCCGGCGCCGGGACTCGGACCG
>Ga0105044_10014329_pt1 | contig 10726 bp, 10 predicted proteins | sample MAT01_FD_78092 | JGI IMG/M metagenome (GOLD analysis project Ga0105044, IMG submission 78092) | Freshwater microbial communities from Lake Fryxell liftoff mats and glacier meltwater in Antarctica - MAT-01 | ecosystem: Environmental > Aquatic > Freshwater > Ice > Liftoff microbial mat | place... | reverse complement strand
GCTTCAGCGCTTCACTGAGGCACGCACCGCCTTTGCGGGCTTGGGCACCTTTGCATCGAGCTTCCGGTAGAGTGTCGCCATGCTGACGCCAAGAATCTTTGCCGCCTTCTCGCGGTTGCCGCCGTTCTGTTTGATCGTTTCTTCAATAAACCGCCGCTCCTGATCGCGAATGAAATCATCGAGTTTCTTCCCGATCGGCAGCGCGCCCCCACTCCTGGGCTGCCGGTCGCCGGAGGCTTCCTTCAGGAGTTGCGGCGGCAGATCTTTCATCCGAATGACGTGGTCGTCGCAGAGGGCGGTCGCGCGCTCGATCGCGTTCTCGAGTTCACGGACGTTTCCGGGCCAGCCATAGGCTTGGAGTTCTTCGATGGCCCTGGGTTCGATCTTGATCCCGTTGCCACCATCGGCTGCGACAGATTTCTTCAGGAAATGCTGCACCAGCAGCGGGATGTCCTCGGGCCGGTCGCGGAGAGGCGGCAGCTCGATCGGGATGACGGCGAGGCGGTAATAGAGATCCTCGCGGAACTTCCCGTCCTTCACTTTGTCGAGCAGAGACTCGTTCGTCGCCCCGAGGACACGGACGTTGATTGGCACCGTTTTTGTGTCGCCCACGCGGCGGAGCTGCCGCTCTTGCAAGACCCGCAGCAGCTTCGTCTGGAGCGGAAGCGCCATCGAATTCACCTCATCGAGGAAAATCGTGCCGCGCTCGGCTTCTTCGAAAAGGCCCGCCTTGTCGGACACGGCTCCTGTGAAAGATCCCCTCTTGTGCCCGAAGAGTTCGCTCTCGAGCAGGTTCTCGGGAAGCGCGGAACAGTTGATGGCGACGAAGGGATGATGCTGTCGGCTGCTGTTGAAATGGAGCGCCCGGGCAACCAGTTCTTTGCCGGTGCCGCTTTCGCCCTGGATCAGGATGGTCGAGTCAGTATCCGCGATCTTCCGGATCAGGTGGTAAACCTCATCCATCTTCGGCGATGTCCCGATGATGTTCTCGGGATTCGCCGCGCGCTTGACGACCTTCATCAGCGTGTCGCGCTCCTTCGCCGTATCGGAGAATTCGATGACGTGCTTCACGCGCGCCTGCATCTCGGAAATCTTGAACGGCTTGCGGATGTAATACCGCGCCCCCTCGGCGATGGCGCGCTCGGCGATCTCTTCGTTACCCTGGCCGGTCATCAGAATCACCTGGCAGTTATCCAGGGTGGACTTCACATGTCGGAGAACCTCGAACCCGTCGATTTGTCCCATCTTGATATCGCTGATCACCAGTTCCGGCGAGATGGACTCGAGCTGGTCGTGCGCCTTCTGACTATTGGTGAACGGAAATGTTTCGTGCCCGAGTTCTTTGCAGGCAGTGACGACGAGTTCGACGATATTGGGTTCGTCATCGACGATGAGGATCTTGGCCATGGGTTGGTTTAGTTGGGGTAAAAGGTGAATACTCTCGAAAATGAGAGTATTTCAGGTTTGAGAACTTGTAAATCAAATTCGCAAAACGCATTTGAGAGCCACGTGCCGAGCCCTCCGGCAGGACGCTATTTTTCTCCCGCGCTCTGAGCTGCCGGTTCCGGCTTGCCGACCGCTGGCGGAGGCGGAGTGACGGGCACGTTCAGTTTTGAGAATCCATGCTCGATCAATGTCATCGAGTCCGACCACTTTGCCTCCCCCTGGGAGTGGAGAATCACCGAGATGGCCTCCTGCCCGGCACGGAGCGCGGCACTCACGATTACCTGCTGGGCCGCGTTCGTGAACCCGGTCTTCACCCCGGTGCAGCCCGGCAGCCGCGAGAGCAGTTTGTTGTGATTCTTGATCAGCACCCATTCGGCGCCCTTGAGCATCCCCATCTCCGGCGTGCCGACGATCTGGCGAAACAGCGGCTGCTGCATCGCCGCGCGGGCGATGGTGGCCAGATCCCGCGCCGTGGTGAAATGATGCGGATCATGCAGCCCGTGCGGATTCGTGAAATGCGAGTTCACCGCGCCAAGCGCCTCGGCCCGGCGGTTCATCTTTTTGGAAAACGCCTCCACGCTCCCGGCATTGTCCCGCGCCAGACTCAGAGCCACGTCATTCGCGCTCTTCAGCAGCAGTGCAAAGAGGAGGTCCTTCCTCACGTACTCCTCGCCTGGCTTGAAGTAGAGGGCGCTGGCCTCGACCTTCGTATCCTCGGGCTGAATGGTCACCTTTTTGTCCAGTTCGCCCTGCTCGATGACGATCAGGGCGGTCAGAATCTTCGTCGCGCTCGCCGGATACTCGATCACATCCGGGTTCTTCTCGTAGAGGACATCGCCGGACTTCGCATCGAGCAGGATCGCGGATCGCGCCACCAGCGGCAGTTCACCCGGTGCCAGCGGAGGCGGCGGCGGAGGCGTGGGCTTCGGGGCCGGTTTCGCCACCACCTTCGGCTTGGTCGCCTTCTTGGATGACGAACTCTTCTTCGTAGCGCCGTCCGCTGCGCCGCCGAACATCAGGGCGGCGGAAAGCAGGATCAGTGTCTTATGGGCTGAGAATGTGACCATCGATCATCATCCACGGAATCGGCTCGCGGTTCGCGATCACGGCTGCATGGATGTCGCGCATGCTAGGGTCGTGCGGCACGGCGATCAAGTCGGCTAACGCTCCCGGCTCGATTTTTCCGGCGTTCATTTTCAGGGCGCGGGCGCCGTTCAGCGTCGCCATCGCCACCAAGTCCGCTGGGTGCAGCCACGGCTCGCAGTCGGCCATGATCCGCATCTGGTCGAACATCGAGAGCGAAAACGTGCTCGCGAGGCTGTCCGTCCCGAGGCAGACGTTCATGCCGATCTCGACCAGCTTCGCGAGGGGGAATGGCGCGTGCCGGAAGTAGCGATGGCTGCCAGGGCAATGCACGATGCTCGGGCGCTCCGCGCGCGGAATGCTGGCGAGCAGCACGAAATCCGAGTCATCCAGCTCGTTCATGTGCGCGAGGATCCAGCGCGATCCGAATCCCGTGTAATGGATGAGATGTTTCAGCGGCGTGTGTTCCTGATGGCAGTCGTGCATCCAGCGTCCCAGGCGGAGCATGAAGTCGTAAAGCTCGCCCCGCGCATTGCGGAACATGTCCCACTCCTCGCGCGATTCGGCGACGTGGGTCATCACCGGCATGTCGAGTTCGGCCGCGGCATGGGCGACGAGTTCGTAAAGTGGTCCCGATGCCGTGTAGGGCGCATGCGGACTCAGGCCGAAGCCGCCGCCGTGTGCCTCATGCTTTTCGAAAAAGGCGAGCGCTCCCGTCACCACCTCCTCGGTCGTCACCCGATGCCGCACGTCGATCATCTCCAGGAACCAGATCGTCCGCAGCGGCGACACCGGCATCTCAGTCAGCAACTCCGGGAAGGACTCGATGTTCGCGACCGTCGTCGTGCCCCAATGCTGAAGTTCCGCCAGTCCTTTCACGATCGCTGCGCGATAATCTTCCGCCCCGAGACTGCGCTTGAGCGCATTGATGCGCCGGATCCACTCCGTGAAGCTGCGCTGCGGCTGGATGGACCGCCGCATCATCGTGTAATCCAGATGGCAGTGCGCATTCACGAGCCCTGGCATCAGCGCGCGCTCCCCGAGATCGATCACCTCGCCCCCGTGTGCTGCTCGGATTTCCTCAAAGCTTCCGACCGCCGTGATCGTGTTCCCCGAGACAGCGACTGCGCCGTTCGGAATCGGGGCCCCGGAAATCGGCAGAACTACCCCCGCGCGGAGAATCATGCTGGCGGTGGAGCCTCGTCCTTCACCATCTTGCGCGCCGCGGCGACGAGGATGTTGCACGCCTCCTGGCACAGCAGCGGCAGCGAATCCGCAGGCGTCGCTTCCTCCCTGAATTTCTCCGGTGGCAGCAGCGGCACCGACACGCCGGCACTGATTCGCCAGAGGATCGTCTTCAGACACCCGCCATTGCTCCGGCAGGTTTTCGCGACCAGCCGCTGCGCCTGTTCATCCGTGAGTTTCTGCGTGATGCGATACATCCCCGTCTGCCGTCCGAGCGTCTCGCGCAGATCCACCGGGACCACTTCTCCGAGCCGCCGGGCGATCCACACCCCCAGCATCGCGGGGTAGAAATACTCGATGGCCAGGCGCACCGCATGCACGTCCGGCAGCACGAGCCTCCAGCCGTGACGCAGGGACGGCGCCGTCTTCAGCGGACGGAAGGCCCCGCCGTCGTCGAGATTCGCCAGCGCACGCGCATCCTGCCACTTGGAGAAAGTCTCCAAGTCATCGCGGCCCGCATCATCACCGTGCCGCAATTCCCAGCCAGCACCCGCCGCCGAAACGATCACCTGCCCCACGCGTTTTCCTCCGGCATTCAGCCAGGACTCGAATTCCCGTGTCGTGTCGCGCATCACCCCGCATGCCTTGCGTCGAAATCCGCCACCTGGTCAAGGATCACATCCGCAAAACCGTGCTCAGTGCCGATCGAACTCGCGTAGTAAAGTGTCCGCCCGCGCAAGTGGTAAGGGTTGTTGGCAAAGACGGCCGCACGATTCGCACTCGCGGATCCGGGCGATTCCGTCGCAATGCCGAGCAGCACCGGGATGTCCTCGTAGCTGTGCAATCCGTCGGCGATGAAGAACGGCACCACGACGACATTCGGGCACTTCGAAAGACGGTCCCATTCCGCAATCAGCGGCGCCTCCTCCATGTAGGCACTCCGCACTTCGCCGTAGAGTCCCAGCGCCGCGATGCGCTCCACCTCGCGCTTCGCCGCCACCGAGGAATTCTCATTCAGATCCGTCCCGTGCCCGACGATGAAAAGGCTCGTCTTCTCCGTCGGCACACCCGGCGCGATGTCGGCGGCGCGTTTCAGCAGCAGGTCCATCATCCGCGGATGATTCCCCACAGGATCGCAATACTTCAACGTCCGCCCGCCGACCTCAGTCTGCGGCTCCACGATTCCCAGTTCGCGAGGAATCACCGTCTTCGTGAAGTAACCCTCGCTGATGAAATTTGGCACCACATAGACATCCCGCCGGTCCACGCAATGCAGCACCTGCCGGAGGCTCGGCTCCTCCTTCCAGAAAGCGCAGTGAATCTCCCCGAAAATGTCGCGCCGAAGGATTTCCTCCGCGAGGTCCAATGTCGGCGCGCTGGAGTCCGGATTCAGCGTCGAGCCGTGTCCTGCGATGATGAGGGCGCTGTCTGGTTTTCTGAGCATGGCGAAGTTTGCGTAAGTCTTACGTCACTCGAAGTCGAACGGTTTCACCTCTTCGCTCCGACGCCTAGCGAACCGCCGATTTCATCGGATAGGCCCGCGAAAGGCACGAAAGATCGCGAAAGAAAACGTGAGAAACAGAGGGGCACTTGGAGCAGGGCGCGATTGAAAATCGGTCCACATTCAGCCGAGCCGAGGCGGAGGAAAGTGGCACAGTCCGTCCCGGCTGTGGGGCCGGCGGGCGTCCCGTCCGCTGCCCGCATGGGAGGGAGGCGTGCCTCCCGCGCCGCCGTCGGTGAGTGTAGCGCACTGCGGGCAGGATGCCCGCAGGCCCCACAGCCGGGACGGGCTGTGCCACCTTCCGCGCCCCCAGCTTCCTGGACCTGCTTTCAAGCACGCCCTTGAAGCACCCATTCCATTTCGCGCACTGTCGCGTTTTTCGCGGGCTCCAGTCACCGGTTCCTCACAGCCCTTTGCGCAATTCGCGCATCCGCTCGCGGCTGAATTGATCCCGCACGTCGCGATTCGCGGCTTCGCCGTAGGCGCGGGCCGCTCCTTCCGAGGCTCCCATCTTTTCAGCGATCTGACCGAGAAGGCGCCACGCCTCCGCCCGGAATGGATGGCCGGTGAGCTGCCGCAGGACGTCCTCGTATGCCCCGTCGGGTTTGTCCGATGCAACGAGGGCGAGCGGGTACTGCCGCGCGGTGGCCCACATCCGTCCAGAATCGCTGCATGCGCCGCCCAGCAGGTCGAGCCGCGGCTTTCCCGTGCGGGCCTGCTCGATGAGCGCCTTCATCACCGCGGCCTCGGGACCGAGCAGAGGCGAGCCCTCGACCACTGCCAGCTCTGCCGATGCGGTGTCATAATCGCCCTGCCGGAATGCGACAGCCGCGATGTTGAAATGGGCGAGCACCAGCTTCGGATCGAGCGCCAGCGATTCCCGGAAAAGCGCGAGCGCCTCCTCCGGCTTTCCATCCTGCATGGCGAGCTGGCCGAGGTTGCTGACCATGCGAGACCCGCGACCCGTGCGCTCGATCGTCTCCGCGACGAACGTCCGCTGGTCGCGCCAGTAGTCCTGCTGTCTCCACGTCTGCACTGCGAGAAGCGCGATCCACATTCCCGCGACAGCGGTCATGGAGCTCAGCACGCCCGGTCGCGTCGCCGCGATGGCGCGTCCCGAGAACAGGATCGCCGCAATCAGAAATGCGCCCGGCACGTACAGCCAGTGTTCGGCGACCGTGGCGTTGAGGCTGAAAAGATTGCTGACCGGCATCCACGTCACCGCGAAGCACGCGAGCGCCAGCGCGGCATCGGGCGCGAGCCGGCGCGCCTTTCGCCACCACCAGACGAGACCGAATGCGATGACGATCCCCGCGAGTGTCTGCGCCTCGCGGAGCCGCGCCCAGCGCAGGGTCGTCGCGGGATCGCCCATCGGCTTTGACGACACATCGCGCTCCATGTGCAGCGAATGCGGCGCGAGGAAAAGGGACGTGTATTCCGCGAGCGCCCGCGCGGCGAGGATCGGACGGACCTGCCAGGGTGTGACCACGGCGGAAGCGGGCGGCGGCGTCCTCCCGGCGGTCATCCGCAATGCCCCGTAGGTGCCGCACACGATCGCGACGGATGTCAGCAAAGCGGCCCATCCGCGCCGGTCCCGCCGTGCGCGCGCCAGCACCCACACCAGCCACAGCAGCAGCAGGGCGACGCCGCTTTCCTTGCTCAGCAGCGCCGCGAGCGCACAGATCGCCGCCGCGATCAGCCATCGCGCCGAGGGTCGATCGCCGGGCACGAGCGCGCCCTTTGCATGCGCCTTTGCCACCAATGCGAGGCCTGAGAAAATGAAGATCGCTGCGAGGGAATCCGCGCGGCCGCTCACATAAGTCACCGCACTCGTGAAGAGCGGATGCACCGCCCACGCCAGCGAGCCCGCAAGAGCCCACCATTCGCCGCCGGCACCGAGCCAGACGCTGAGCAGCCACCACAGCGCGAGCGCGGCGAGTGCGTGAACGAGGACACTCGTGAAATGCCAGCCCGGCTGCGGCTCGCGCTGAATCGCCGCGATGTCCGCGCTGTCGCCGGTGTCGGGCGCTCCGGTCTTCGCCGCCGTGGGCGCATCCTCGGGCCGCGCGATTCCCCAGAGCGCGTAGTCCGCGATGTAGGTGAGCCGTTGCAGCGGGCGGTAGAAATTGCTCGCGGTCGCATCGAGGAACAGGAACTCGCGGAAGGCATCCGGCGCGAGCCGCCACGAGCGGATGAGCGGGTCGCGCAGCACGAGCGCGGTGTCGTCCCACACGAAGCTGTTGCGCATCGCCGGCCAGTACGCCACGAAAGTTCCCAGCATGAGCACGATGACAGAAAGCAAGCGCGAGGGCCGAAACACGCGCCGGACCTTGGACAACTGCTCCCGCGCCCGCAACGCGGAAACTCCGCTCCGTAACCGCGCTCGTGAGAACTCGGGCACTTCGCCCTTTGCCACTGCCGCAGCCTGCATTCGATCGGCCCGCGCTCTCACGAGCGCGGCTACGTTGCTGTGCTGCGTCGTGCTCGCCGTTCTTTCCGGCAGAGCGCGCGCCGCCGATCTCGATGGCTGCCGTCAGCTCGTCGTCGCCATCGCGCCGTCGTGGGATTCGACCTCGGCCAGGACGCAGCGTTTCGAGCGCGCCGGAGGCGGGTGGAAGCCAGTCGGCAATCCGTGGCCTGTGCTCCTCGGCAAGAGCGGACTCGCGTGGGGCAGCGGAGTCCGCGGCCAGGAGGAAAAGGGACTGCGCAAAGTGGAACGCGACGGCCGCGCACCGGCGGGCCTTTTCCGCATCGGCACCATTTACACCTACGACCGCGCACTGCCCGCGGGCAGCGACTACCCGTTCCACACCGTCACCGCCGCCGACGCGTGGATCGACGACAGCACGCATCCGAAATACAACCGGCACGTCATCGTCGATCCTGCGAACCCGCCGCCGTGGTATGCGAAACAGCGGATGCGTCTCGGCGACTTCGCCTACCGCTGGCTCGTCGAGATCCGGCACAATGCCGATCCCGCAGTCCCCGGCATGGGGAGCGCCATCTTTTTCCACCTCCGCCGCGCGCCGACAAAGCCAAGCGTCGGCTGCACCGTGATGGCCGAGCCGGATCTCGTCTCCCTCATCCGCTGGCTGCGCGCCGATGCGCGACCGCATTTCGCACTCCTGCCGCGCACGGAGTACGTATCGCGCTGGCAGGCTTGGGGGCTGCCGTCGCCGGATGCTGCAAAGGCGCTGCTGCAATAGTCACGTGCCCGCTCTGCGCGCTGGACGCGCCGCGAGCCGGGGCTATCACCGATGGCATGCTCCGCCCGTCCCTGCTCCTCATCGCCATGGTTTCCCCGCTGCTCGCCGCTGATTCGCTGAATCTCACCCTCCGCTCGCAGGCGAGACAGCCCGACGGGTCGTTCAAGCCCGTCGAGAAGACTGTGCAGTGGGAGCCGAAGAAGACTGTGCTCATCGTGTGCGACATGTGGGACGACCATTGGTGCAAATCCGCCGCGCGCCGCGTGGTCGAGATGGCGGGACCGATGAATGAAATGCTGAAGACCGCGCGGGCAAAGGGCGTCTTCATCATCCACGCGCCGAGCAGCGTCACCGACTTCTACAAGGACACCGCGCAGCGGAAGCTCGCTCAATCCGCGCCCTTCGCGAAGACCCCCTTGCCGCTTGCCACGTCGCCGCGCTGGGGCACCGCGTGGTGCTGGACCGATCCGAAACACGAGGCGGTGCTGCCGATCGATGACAGCGACATGGGTTGCTCATGCGCGGGCACGAAATGCGAAATCGTCCCGCCTTGGAAGCGCCAGATTGCGGCCATCGAACTCGCGGACGGTGATGCGCTCACCGACGACGGACAGGAGACGTGGAATCTGCTCACCGCGCGCGGCATCGAGAACGTGATCCTCTGCGGCGTGCATCTGAACATGTGCGTGCTCGGCCGCCCCTTCGCGATCCGGCAGCAGGTGTATCTCGGAAAAAATGTCGCGCTGATCCGCGACATGACCGACACGATGTACAACCCCGAGCGCCCGCCCGGCGTGGATCACTTCACCGGCACCGACCTCATGGTCGGCCACGTGGAAAGACATTGGTGCCCGAGCTTCGTGAGTTCCGACCTCACTGGCCGTTCCCCCTTCCGCTTTGCCGAGGACGCGCGGCGGAAATGAAGCGCATCTGTGTCTATTGCGGCTCGGCCACGGGCGTGAATCCCGCGCACCGGCACGCTGCGGTGAATCTCGGCGCACTGTTCGCCGCGCGGGGCATCGGCCTCGTGTACGGTGGCGGGAACGTCGGCCTCATGGGCACGGTCGCCGACGCCGCATTGCGCGCCGGCGGCGAAGTCATCGGCATCATCCCCGCAGCGCTGATGGACAAGGAACTCGGCCACGGCGGAGTCACAAAGCTCCACGTCGTCACCTCCATGCACGAGCGCAAGCAGCTCATGGCCGATCTGAGCGACGGCTTCATCGCGCTCCCCGGCGGAATCGGCACGCTCGAGGAACTGTTCGAGACCTTCACCTGGCTGCAGCTCGGCTTTCACATCAAGCCCGTCGGTCTGCTGAACGTCGCCGGCTTCTACGATCTTCTCCTCACCTTTCTCCGCCACACCTCCGCGGACGGATTCCTCCGCCCCGACCATCTGGACTCGCTCCTCGTCGATACCGACGCTGGCTCGCTGCTGGAAAAGATGCACCGCTTTTGCCCGACACCGCTCAGTAAATGGGAAGGGCAACACCCGGCACCAGAACAGCGTTAGCGATTGCGGCATCCCGGTGGCTTTCGCATCGAGCAGATCTTCTGCATGCGGGAATTGCCTTGCAACAATTTGAGCCCGGGTCGTATCCGCCAACGCGTCATGCATAAAAGCGCACTTATCCTCCCCCTGACACTCCTCTTCGGAGCGTGCAGCACCATGGGACCCAAATTCAAACTGGCCGACGTGAACGGCGACCGGAAGCTGACCAAACAGGAGTTCACTGACGGAGTCGTGGAAGTCATCTTCCCCAAATACGACACGAACAGCGACGGCGTGGTCGTGCTCGCCGAGTGGCAGGCCGCGGAAGGCAAGTCCAACAACAAGGGCTTCACTTCGCGCGACCTTAGTCACGATGGAAAAGTTACCAAGGCGGAGGCCAGGAAGGCCGCCAGCAACGGTCCCCGCTTGATGGCGCTCTTCGAGGAAATCGATGTGAACCATGACGGCCTCATCACAGTCAGCGAGGTCGAGGCTTACAAGAAGGCGCATCCACAGCCTCAGCCTCAGCCGAAAAACTAGCCACACTTCAATAGGAGATTTCCCAGCATGAAACCGCGATTGCCCTTCACGCTTCTCATCACTTTTCTGGCGCTGCCACTCAGCATCGAGGCACGCCCGCCACCTCCCCGTCCTCCGATGGTCCGTCCTCCGATGGGCCGTCCCCCGATGGGCCGTCCCCCGATGGGCCGTCCGCCAATGGGTCGTCCTCAGATGCCGCGCCCCCCAGGACCTCCGATTTCAGGAGGGGAAGCGTTTGGTATTGGGGCGATATTCGGCGCTGCATTTCGTCCG
>Ga0105044_10014324_pt1 | contig 10727 bp, 11 predicted proteins | sample MAT01_FD_78092 | JGI IMG/M metagenome (GOLD analysis project Ga0105044, IMG submission 78092) | Freshwater microbial communities from Lake Fryxell liftoff mats and glacier meltwater in Antarctica - MAT-01 | ecosystem: Environmental > Aquatic > Freshwater > Ice > Liftoff microbial mat | place... | reverse complement strand
TAACTGTTCTAGCCGCTCCGCAAAAAGTAACATTTAGCATATTTTATCTACCTACAAAACTCAAAACAAATGAAGACAAAGTAGTCAATATAAATCCAAAAATGATTATAAAAACGAAAATTTTAGTTAAAGCTTTTTTTAGACTGAAGGGCTTGAGAGCTGGTAATGGGTTACTTTTATATTTAGCCATAGATATTTTTGTTTAAATTTGGCTCGATTATACTATTCTTTTTCTGAGTTGTCTATTCTGTTACTAAACTCAAATAAAATATGAAAAATTTAACTATTTTTAGAATTAAATTCTTGACTAAATTATCTACTAGAACGACATATTAAATGTCATTAAATGAAAATCTAAAAAGTAAAACCGTGACCGAACTTTTTTAGAAACCCTGGAATATTCAAACAAGTTAATTTTGAGTATTATCTATAAACTGGAAAAATAGTAATTTTACAAAAATAACGAATCTATACATCACTTTTTTACTAAGCCATGAAACTGAAATTATTCAAACTTTTTTATCCTTGCATTATAGTACTACTACTATTTTTAATATTTGCACGGCTTGCCAAGGAGGTTATTGAAAATGAAACCTACATTTTAGACCTCCACATCAATTCTTGGGTTAGTGGACTTCGAACTCCATTTTTGACTCAGGTTATGAAAATGGTTTCTGATATTGGGATGGCGGGCGGCATTTTTGTCATTGGTTTTATTTTAGCAAATTTGCTTTACCACAAAAAAATTGTTATTTCAATTGGGCTTTTGATCTCCTCTATTGGAGCAAGCTTGTTTACCTACTTTCTCAAACTTATTATTGCTCGGGATAGACCAGAATTAACCAGTAGATTAGTAGTAGAATCGGGATTTAGTTTTCCTTCTGGACATGCTACCACAGCTTTTATAGCTTTTCCTATACTCGCAATTATTATTTTTTTTAGTCCTAAAATACCAAAGATCTGCAAATTTTTCTCTATGTTATTACTCACCATTTTTCCTTTTATTGTAGCATTTAGTAGAATATATTTGGGCGTCCATTATTTTACCGATGTTGCAGCTGGAGGTGTCATTGGGGTAACTGTAACCTACATTTTTTATTATTTTAAATCCCAATATAATTATGACTAACAGCCTTGATATTAGTAGTAAAAAAATTGCTTTGATAGTTAATGGAAAATCACAACGGGGACGCAAACTATTTAAACATGCAAAAAACCTTTTATCATCAAATGGAATTACCATTGATAAGGCAATATGTGTTCGTAAACCTAAAGAAATCGACAAAACTGTGGTGGATTGTATCGCTTCAGGAATAGACATGATTATCATTGGCGGGGGCGACGGAACTATCAGTGGAGCGGTGGACTTTGGAGTAAAAAAAGATATATTGTTTGCTGTTTTACCCCTTGGCACTAGTAACAGCTTTGCTCGAAGTCTGGGAATTCCGCTTGATTTGGAAAGTGCAATTACTGTTATTAAATCTGGGAAGACTGAAAAGATTGATCTTGGTCTAATTGGCGGTGATTATTTTGCCAATACTGCGAGTATTGGTCTTACTGTAGAAGTTAACCGTTCAGTAAGTAATGATTTTAAGAGGAGTTTTGGTAGAATTGTGTATTTACCTCTAGCAATCTGGAAATTGATTAATTTTCAACCTTTTGAAGTTACAGTAACTACTTCCACGGGTGCCACAAAATATAATTGCATTGAAATGCTAATAGCTAATGGACAATTTCAGGGCGGAGTTCCACTGGCACTAAACGCAAAACTAGCAAGTGGTAAGCTGATTTTGAAGATTTTTTTATGTAATAACTGGAAAGATAAGCTCAATCTGCTCGGTTACTGGTTTATGTCACTATTTAGGCACAATATCAGAAATAAACGTATTAAACAATTTGGTTTTGATAATGCTAAAATCGAAACTGAAATGCCAATGTACGTGGATATTGACGGCGAAGCAACCATTAAGACACCAATTGATGTCAGCGTAGCTGAAAAAGTTTTGTCGATTATTGTACCTTAGTTTTAGTATTCTAGAAATTGTGCTTACATTTTCCCAAGAACGATTTTAAATATACTATAAAATTCATAAATACAAACTTGGTAATTTCCAGGGGTAATTAGTAAAAATTTTTACTATCAGCTTCATCTCCGTCAAATATTACAACTTCATTTTCCAATTCTATGCCATAAACTTCGGTATTACTCGGAATTTCTTTTTTATAATCGCTCGCGGCTAATACTGGTAAGAGTCAATTGATAAAGTCTAATTCCACAGATATTTTACTATCACCTCCAATTCCCGTGTCAACTAAAGTACTGCTGAGTTTTTCCAATTCATTATTTTCAAGACTTTCGATGTTGACTTGTAGTTTTTTCTTGAAAAGTGATTCTCTTTTAATTCCTGAAATTTCAACTCGTTTTTTAGTAATTGAAGTCAAAACTATTTTATAAAAGTAGGTATTAAATACTGATTTGCGAAGAGATTTAACATATTCCAAAAGCAAGTCAATTTGGCTTAGCGAAAGTTCTTGAATTGTAGAAATAATTTGTATAAAATAAAAAAGTGTTAACTTCTTTAATCTATTCTCTGCGGGTTAATATTCGAAAATCAACCAGAACATATTCTAATTCTTGAATTAAAGTATCAGGGTTAAGTATATTTTTATTTAATGAGTAATGGTTTATGTTTTTGAGACACAGCATAAACTCTTAACTCAAAACACTTTTTCCAAACCTTTCAACTAGAACCTGAGGTACTTTCACACTCCCGTCTGCCTGTTGAAACTGTTCTAAAATTGCAAGCATTGTTCTGCCAACCATTCCAGTACAGTTGTTACTACTGGGAATCTCATTTTCACTACCATAAGTAATTTTCAGTCCCCTATTTTGATAATCAGTCGCAGAACCATTTGAGCAAATCTCACGAAATTTATCTACACCAGGGAAAAAAGCTTCGTAATCTATTTGACGATAATGTTTAGCTGGCAAATCTCCACTACAAACTTCAACTCCTTGATAGCAAATACCAAGTTTATCGTACATTTCCTGACACACCTCCGACATAAAACTAAAAACTTTCTCTTCATCTTCTGACTTGTAAATAGCATCAATCTCTATTTTTTCAAATTGATGAGTTCTTAAAATCCCTTGCTGATCTTTACCATAGCTACCGGCTTCTTTGCGAAAACAAGTAGTGTTTGCCATCATCAGTAAAGGTTTATCTAAATCACCAACATTTTTACCCATCCAAAAACCCATCATACTCTGCTCGCTACTTGGAATTAAGTAATAATTTTTATTTTCATCCACTGGAATTTCATATAGTTGGCCATCAAAATCAGGCAAATTACCTATCCCTGTCATTACTTTTTCATTAAGCATTAGGGGTACATAAAACATTTCAAACCCTTTGCTGAGTAGTAAATCTTCCGCCCAATCAAACAAAATCTTGCGAAATCTGGATATTTCTCCACGTAAATAAAAGCCCCTACTTCCCATTGCTGCTGTGCCTTCTTCAGAAGCTACATATTTTTTATACACTTCTAACTCCCAATATGGTTTTGGTACAAAGTTAAAACTAGGCTTGTCACCGCCGTTTATTATTATAGGATTTTGAGTGTCATCTTTACCAATTGGAGTGGCAACAGACGTAAGATTTGGTATTCTGGAAATTAAACTATCTGCAGCCTCCTTTAACTCTCTTACTTCACCCTCCAGACCCTTGATCATCTCACTTGTAGCTTTCATTTCTAAAATCGCTTCAGACTTTTTTTCAGCTGGAAGATTTACAATCAAATTATTGAATTCATTTTTTTTCTGGCGTAAAGCCTCCAATTCTTGCTGCTTTTCTTTCCAATTCAAGTAAGCTGTTTTAGTTTTTTCAGCTAAAGTTTCATCTTTGAAACGTTTTTGTAGTTCGCTGGTATAAATTTCAGTATTTTCAAGGAGATGGTGAATTGAGATCATATTATTTATATTTCAAAGCAAAATCACTAAAAAGTCAAAACATTCTGTACTAGCTTGTAAATGCTTATTTTTTATGGTAAATATGACCCAAAAACCGATCAAGGAATTCTCCAAAAATGAACGAGACGTGTTCGATTTAGCCTTAAAAAAAGACTATTTAGTACATCCAGGTATTAAAAGTTTAAATCAAAGTTTGATGCCGGCCCAAGAAGATATCACAAACTTAGTAATTACCTAGTTTTTCTTATTCCTCTTTCTATCGTTAGGATCTAGATATCTCTTTCGGATACGGATATTGATTGGGGTGATTTCCATTAGCTCATCGTCGCCGATATACTCCATGGAATTTTCTAGTGTCATTTCTCTAGGAGGAGTCAATGTGAGAGCGTCGTCGCTGGATTTACTTCGGACATTACTCATTTGCTTTCCTCTACATGGATTCAATTCTAGATCTTCATCTTTGGAACACTGCCCTAGAACCATTCCTTGATATACTTCTACCTGTGCACCTATGAATAGAGTTCCACGCATCTGAGCATTATCTAGGCTGTAGGCCATGCTAGTTCCATTTTCAGTACTTACCAGACTTCCGTGATCCCGGCTGATCTGTAGTTTCACCATTGGTCTGTATGCATCAAAAATACTGTGCATGATTACAGTTCCTTTAGTTGCAGTAATTAAAAGAGTTTTTAGACCGATTATTGCCCTAGTTGGCATCAAAGCCTCGAAATGAAATTCTGTACCAGCTTCGTTTGGAGCAATGTTTTGAATATCTGCGCTACGCTTTCCTAGTTCTTGCATTACTACACCCTGGTATTCCTGAGGTACATCGATTTCTACGGTTTCAAAAGGTTCCTGTCCGTCCTTAAAAATTACTTGAGGTCTACTAACTTCCAATTCAAATCCTTCTCTTCTCATGGTTTCGATAATTACTGCCAGGTGGAGCTCTCCCCTACCCGATACAATAAACTTCTCACTAGACTCAGGATGATCCTGGACTCTCATAGCTACATTTGTCTCCAGTTCTTTATAAAGTCTTTCACGAATCTGTCTGGAAGTCCCCAGCTTTCCTTCTTTTCCAGAAAAAGGTGAGGTATTTACTCCAAAAGTCATTTGAATAGTTGGCTCATCTACTTTTACCCTAGGTAAAGCTTGATTGAAGTCAGGAGTAGTGATTGTATCACCAATTCCCACACTATCAAGCCCTGCAACCATTACTATTTCTCCAGCTTGAGCTTCCTCCACTTCTTTGAGTCCTAGACCATCAAAAACCATCAAACTACTGACTTTACCCTTTGAAAACCCAGCTTCCTGAATGCTTTGAATAGATAGGTTCTTACTGATTTTTCCGCTACTGATTTTTCCAACACCCATCTTACCTTTGAAATTATCATATTTCAGAGCCAAAACTAGAATCTGAAGTGGATTTATATTTGTAATGTCACTATTTAGAACTTTTGGTTGAGGTATGCTTTCAATAACTTTATCTAAAAAGTAAAAAAGATCATCTTTCAATGTTGTAGGTGAATCTCCAGCTTTACCCTGAACTCCGCTAGCGTAAACTATTGGAAAATCCATCTGATCATCATTAGCTCCAAGATCTAAAAACAAATCCTCAATCCTGCTGAGAGTTCTGGTTGGATTTGCTGCAGGTTTATCAATTTTGTTGATGATAACTATGACTTTGAGTCCCAGTTCAATAGCTTTTTTAAGTACAAACTTAGTTTGAGGCATTGGACCTTCTTGAGCATCTACAAGTAGCGCTACACCCTCCACCATTCTCAGAGTTCTTTCTACTTCCCCACCAAAATCAGCGTGACCTGGAGTGTCTACAATATTAATTTTATAATCTTTATAGTAAATACTAGCATTTTTAGCTTTGATAGTGATACCTCTCTCTTTTTCCTGATCCATACTATCCATAATCAGATCTCCCAGATTTTCGACGTTACGAATTTCCAGAGTTTGGCGGATAAGACCATCTACAAGTGTAGTTTTTCCATGGTCAACGTGAGCAATAATAGCGATGTTTCGAACATTGTCAGCAGAAATTTCAGACATATTCTAGTTTGCCCAGACAATCCTGCTTTTGTCAAAGCTAAAATTAACAAAAAAATTAATTTTTACAAAAAACCCACCCCAATCTTTACAAAAAGTGTTTTTAAATAAAGACTTTCGAGGTGTTTTGGGACAATCCAACTTTTCAAAAAAAATATTTCGAGTTTTTCTACAAACTGCTTAAATTTGATAAAGTAGTAAAAATACTGGATATCAATTTTCAAAAACCTTGGTGGGATATTATTTGGCGTCAAAAGTGGTCTTTTGGAATTACATTGTTTTCAGAAACAATCCAGTCTGTCTATGCTGGACTGACTCCTTTGATTCTAACTTACATTATATTTAACCAGGACTACAATGGATTATTTTTGTATATTCTGAGTTATTTACTTTTGGAATTATTCAACAGAATTGCGTTGAGATTGAATCTTATTTCAGTTTTGCAAACCAGTAACAGCCTGGAATATAATGCCTACAAGTTTTTCCTAACTGTGGATCCTATTTTTCACAGTACTAAATCCAGCGGCCAGATATTAAGTAAAATCAGGAAAGCTAGTAGTGATTTTGAAGATATAATTACTAATTTTTTGCAAAATATTGTGACTATAATAGTAGGTTATATAACAGTAATTGGCGGTTTATACTATTTTAATAGCTCTTTTGGGCTCCTGGCTCTAGTTTCTTTTTTAATAATTTCTGCTGTCACTATAGTTGCTAATTTTGTTAATGCTCGTAGTTTCAAAAAACCTGTAATTGAAGTGGAAGACCAGGCAAGCATAATCTCAGTAGAAAACCTCCAGCAAAACTCTTTTATTAGGTCCAGTTTTGCCACCCCAGAGCAAAATCAAAAAACCAAAGCAATATTACTAAAAGTCACTTCAATCATCGCAACACGATGGTTTACAAACGGTATTTCAATAACTGTCACTAGGACTCTATACATTATCAGTCTTAGTTTGCTAATTTTAGGGGTGTTAAATTCCATAAAATCCGGTAGTCTAAAACCAGAAATTGGAATTGCTCTAGTGGTTACTTTTGCAAATGGTGCATCAAAAATACTTAGAATCGGTGACTACATCAAGAATTTTATCACAAAGCTACAAAGAATTCAGGATTTATTTGAATTTATTAGAAATTTTGGAAAGCAAACTTATCCTGTCCTTGAAACTGATAATCAGAAATATGTTTAGAAACCCTGACAAACTGAGGCAAAAATATTATCCATTTTTGGAAAAGTTTTTTGGTGTAAACAAAAACCCAGAAATTCTAGAAATTGATTTTCAAAAACCCTGGTGGGATATTATTTGGCGTCAAAAAAGCAAGTATCTAATTACGCTTTTTTTTGAGACTTTTTTATATGTTTTTCTCACACTTATTCCTTTAATTATTATTAGAGTAGTCGACTCTGGGCAAATCAATTATTTATTCCTGTTTGTTGGACTTTGGTTGATACTAAATATTTTACCCAATTTCTATATTCGCATTTTTGTTAGGATGGCCAGTACTTGTGTACAGAGCGTTTATTACAGCAGCGTAAGGTTCTTTCTCACCGTGGATCCTATCTTTCACACCACCAGGTCTAGTGGCCAGATAATTGCGAAAGTCAACCGTGGAAGCGATGCCTACATTGAATTTCTGGATATTTTTACTTTTGAAATAGTTACGAAGGGAATTTCTTTAATCACAGCTCTCGTAGCTGTTTGTACCTTGGATCTGAGCCTAGGATTACTTGCAACTGCCTGCACATTTTTCATAATTATGATATCTGGAATTGGTCGATATTTAGCCACCAGCATTACTGCAAGAGAGCAGATTCTACAGGATGATAAACGCAAGGAATTAGGAGTAGAGTCACTAAGCGCAAACAACTACATCAGATCCAGTTTTGCTACCCCCGAGCAAAATCAAAAAGTCCTAAAAACCAGCCGAAAAATGTATGGTGTAGATGCTACAAAAAGCATGACTAATATTACCTCTGATGTAATCACTAGATGTCTGTATATTCTAAGTTTTTTGATCATTAGCTGGAATATTTTTAATCAGATAAACACTGGAAAGTTAAGCACTGCCCTTGGATTAGCAATTTTACTTACTTTTTACACTGGCTCCAGGGATATTTGGAGTGTCGGAAGTACTATCCAGAAACTAGTGGACAAAATCACTCAGATCAAAGATTTGTATACTTTTATTCGTGGATTTGGGAAACAAACTTATCCAGTTTTAGAGGAGTAATCTTGCCAGATATGCAATTTTATTTCAGAACAGAAATGTGCCCACAACAGAAAATTTCTATCAAGACATTACCCCATTTACAGATTTTAGTGAAGCATTGATGAGCTACAATTTTCGGCCCGTTCCTATTGACTGGAGTATCGTTGTCACTGACGTGGTGATGAGCACAGTAGCAATTGAGCAGGGTAAGTATAAAGAAGTAAATGCCGCTGGGGCTGCAGTAATTGCCGCAATTCTGAACCTAGCTAAAAGCATTCAAATACCTTTTATTTTTGGAGGTGACGGTGCAACTCTTCTAGTACCTAAGAGCCTTGTAGAAAAAGCCAAAGCAGCCCTACTGGGAAATCAAATACTGGCCAAAAAACTAGGACTAGATCTCAGAGTAGGAATAGTTCCTGTAACAAAGATCTACGAGCTCAAGGAAGACCTTCAAGTTGCCAAACACAAAGTCAGTGAAAGATACAATCAGGCTGTGTTTAACGGAATTGGATTTGATTTAGCTGAAAAACTAATCAAAGACCCTCAAACTAGAAGTCAGTACGAGGTCAAAGGCTTAGGAAATGAAGATAATGTGGATATTACGGGGTTTACCTGTCGGTGGGAACCTATTCCTAGTCGCCATGAGGAGGTCATTAGCTTGATTATAAAAGTCATAGAACCTAAAAAAACCAAAATTCCAGATATTTATAACCAAATTAACCAGGAAATATTTAGAATTTATGGAAGTGCCGAGAATTACAACCCAGTTTTTTTTGACGGCTTGAATCTAAGTATGAAAACCAATGAAATCAGTGTAGAATCGAAACTAAAAAATCCTGAAAACAACCCACTATCAGAAATGATGAGTAGACTCAAAATCCTTGGCGAAAACGTCTATGGAAGGCTCTTTGGGAAAGCTGGAAAGGATATGAGCACAGAAAACAAAAGAAATAGTATGATTGAAAATGCCGACTTTCGTAAATTCGATGGTAGTATAAAGATGATTATTTCAGGGAATCGCTCTCAAGGTTCAGGGTTAGAAAATTTTTTGGAAAAAAAGCACCAGCAAAAAGAGTTGGTTTATGGAATTCATGTAGCTAGTGAAGCCCTAGTAACCTGTCTGGTTTTTACAAGAAATAACCAGGAAGTTCACTTTGTAGATGGAAACGATGGTGGTTACGCTCTGGCAGCTAAAGATCTAAAACAACAACTAAAGGAATTAATAAACTCCTAAGCGACACTTTGCCGTGGCTCGGTCTCAGGTTTTTCTTTGGCTAAAACCCCACATAGTGCTAAGAATGGTAAAATGAACCTCATAGGAACAGTTTGGGGACCTGAAAACCGAGAAGGCTCTGGAGTTGGTTGCGGTTTCGGTTGTGGTTGCGGTTCCGGTTGTGGTTGTGGTTTCGGTCGCTGTTCTCCAGGTGGTGAAGAACCTTGTCTATCTACTCCCATATAATCAAATTTAGTAAGTATTTTTAAAACGGATAATATCAACCATATTTTATAAAAACTGTCAATATTTGTTTAAAAATTATTTCTAGGTTAGAATCACATAGTTTACTCAAAAAAAATGGAAGGTGCTAAATCAATTAATAGTAGTTTAATTCATCTATATGAAGGTGTAAATGAGGGTGGGGGGAAATTATTACGTATATTTGCTGAAAAATTCCCTAGAAACTCTGCCAGCGAAATTGATGTAGATACTTTTAATAAATATATTAAATTATACGGGGAAGGATTAAAAAAATTAGTAATAGGCAATCCTAAACTCTCCGAAGTTACAATTCCACTGAACTTAAACCCATTTTACCCAGAAGATATTTATAATAAAGCACAATTACCTTTTCTACTAGCTTTAAGGTACGGATATTTTGATCCAGGAATGGCAGAAAGTGTAAATCTAGATGATGTAATAATACACCCAAAAGCAAATGCTCCAACTGCCAAAGAAATTAAAGAATTAGCTCTCCAATTTAAGCAAGAAACCACAGGACTTCATATTCCTGGTAGAAACATTTCAGGTATTTTTGAAGAAAAATCGAGTTCGAGAGTCAGTCAATTTTTAGCAAATCCTGACGCAAAAATAAATATGGGTGAGCATGCTTTGGACTTAATAATAGATATTCAAAGGGTAAAAGCTATAAATGAGGTTAGTGAAGATTTTGCAGATTTAGCTCTAAAAAAAGCGATGTCAGTTCTCAATGAACGAACTGAATTGGTTGCTGCCAAGTACAACCAGGGAATCCAATCTGCAATTGACTTTCTTGAAAATAATAATGGTAATTTTAACAAGCAAATTAATGCACTGAAAATGCAATTCATTAGCTTCACTTTTGTTAGTCGATACGGTGGAGATGAATTTCATATACATTTAGAATCGGGAGACCCAGAATCTCTGCAAACTGTAAAAGATTTAATTCAAATATTTGCTATAGAAAAAGGTATTAACCAAATACCTACTTATTACCTAGAAAATGGGGAAGTT
>Ga0105044_10014323_pt1 | contig 10728 bp, 8 predicted proteins | sample MAT01_FD_78092 | JGI IMG/M metagenome (GOLD analysis project Ga0105044, IMG submission 78092) | Freshwater microbial communities from Lake Fryxell liftoff mats and glacier meltwater in Antarctica - MAT-01 | ecosystem: Environmental > Aquatic > Freshwater > Ice > Liftoff microbial mat | place... | reverse complement strand
AGCGGCGAAACGTACATCTTCGGCCGCGTGCAGATGAAACCGGAAAGCCTGGCGGCGGGCCTCAAATACGTGCTCTACTTTGGGGCCTTGCTCGGAGCGGGCCGATGGTGGCGAGTCGTTGCTCGGGACCGCAAGGATCGCTTCAGCTTCTTCCCGCTGATCGCCGCCGCGTTCTGGTCCTGCGTGCTGATGTTCTTGTGGCCGACGTGGGATTCGGGCCTCGACCCCCTCAGCGGGGCGATCATCCCGATGGTGCTTGCGACCGTAGCGGTACAAACGGCCAGCCCGTGGTCCCCGCCGCCGCCGCCCGCACCGAAGAAGTTGAAGTACCGTGGGTAGTAGTTGCAGCGAAAACATTTGAACTGGAATCGAAAGTAGGAGATCGCCGTGGCGAGCATCATCGACAAGAACCGTTCGAACCGCGGCACGTTCAAGCGGCTGTTCGCGATCCTGGGTGTCGGGACCGCAGCCGCGATCGCGGTGGCGATCTTCAACGTCCGCAGCGAACGAAGCGTGCAGCCCCCGCCCCGGCCGGAACCGCTGTCGAAAATGTCCGCCAAGCGATTGCAGTTGCACTCCGCGGATAATGGCGTCATGGGCGGGGCTCGCGCCGCCGAACAGACGATGACCGTTTCAATCACCACGACGACGGACCGTGCCCCCTCGATTACGCCCGACCCGATCAACGATTCGACGACGAGCGCACGGTTCGCCCGCATCCGCAGCGAGACCCCGCACAAGACCAAAGACAAAGCGATGAGCGACGCCTTGGAAGTGGCCCGGCAGAAGATCGTCGATCACCTCAAACAGCTCGATCCGCCGGTCGTGGCCGCCCCGACAATCGACGACGTGCGGCACAAGTACCTCAAGCCCGAATCGGTGGTCGAAGTTCTACCGACCGAGAACGTGAAGGCTGCGTGGGTCGAGAGTAAGCTCGAACCGAACCGGATGTGGGTCGAGATTGACGTGGAAGTGACCGACGACCACGTCCGCGAATTGCGGGCGAAAGACCGCTTCGGCTCGATCGGCTGGGTCGCTGCGGGGGCGTTCGTGCTGCTCACCGCCCTGTTCGGGTTCCTGCGGGTCGATGCCTGGACGCGGGGCTACCTGACCACGATCCTCGCGGTCGTCGCCGCGGGCCTCGCCGGCGGCGGCTTGGCATTGCTCGCCTTCGCTCGGTAGACTGATGGGTATGTCCTCCGAATCCGACCGCCTGCTCATCCTCGATATCCGCTCCGGCGGCCGCAAGGCCGAGGCCGCCTGGGAGGAACTCGTCCACCGCTACGAAGGCCGGCTCGGCGCTTACGTCCGCCGCCGGCTCCGCGACCACGCCGCCGCGGACGACGTGGTGCAAGAGACCTTCATCGGCTTCCTCAATTCGCTCACCAACTTCGACGACAAACGCGACCTGCAAACCTGGCTCTTCACCATCGCCTCGCACAAAGTGACGGACCAACTCCGCAAGCTCGGCCGCCGCCCGTACCAGACCGGTTCGGAGGCCGACGACGAAAAGCTCGGCCAGGAATCCGACGGCCGGCAGCGCCCCGCGTCGAGCATCGCCCGCAGCAAGGAGCGCCTCGACCTCGAACACGAAGCCGTGACCCGCGGCCTCCGCGAGATCCTCCGCGGCTTCCAGCAAAAGGGCGAGTACAAGCGCGTGCAAGTTTTGGAACTGCTCTTCGTCAAAGGCTGGCCGAACTGGCAAGTCGCCGAGTTCCTCGAAGTCTCCGAACAGCAAGTCGCCAACTACCGCTTCGCCGCCGTGAAGAAGCTCACCGAATCGATGCACTCCGCGAACCTACCGGCGGACGTGTTCCCGGAATTGCAGGGGGAGGGGTAGATCGTAGAGGGCCGCAAATCAGGGCACTTTCAACTATTTGCCGAGCACTCGCAATGGATAGAACCCGTCGAACAATGGCTTCCCTCGATATTCCATGATTCCGATATGACGAAATAAGGCGAAGTCGTCGATCTTGTCCGACTCGTATGGAAGGTCTTTCACACCATAGGGAGATTCGAGAACCACGCGCAGGCCGAAACTATTTTCTCGGGTATAAGTACACTGCACGCTCTCGATGGTCATTCCTTGAATGATTCTCCAGGCCATCAGTAGCATGTCCGGAGTTCGGCTCCCTCCCATTGATTGAAAGAAGCCGCGGACCTGAGACGGGTGGTTCAGGTATTCTTCGACGATTGAACTCTCTTCGAAGCTGGGGGCACTTGCTCCCATTCGTTCCTTGGCTCGCGCATTGACTGAAGCGAGGAGGCTGCGCAAGTGATCCATCGCTTCGGATTGGGGAGAGGAGTGCTTGATAAGCCAACCTTCTCCCGAAGCGACGATCGCATCTTCCAACGTCTGGATCGTTGCGGAACTCATGCTGCCGCCTCGGCTGCGAAATTGAAGAGGTCGAGGTTTAATCCGCGGGAGATACTCTCGATCATCGCTTCCATCGTAGCATCGTGGGGATCATCGACGACGACCGTCGTGAAGCCTTCTTCGGATATCACATGAATCATGGAGTTCAATGCACTCGGCACGGCGCCTTCGTCATCCCACAAGTCTGCTGCACTTTCGTCGCGGTAGATAAATACTTCCTCTAATCGATCAAGCGGAGTGGGCCAAAAAGACGGGTAGCGCCGACCCGTCACCCCATCTTCGAAAACTGCGTGTGGCCACACTCGTAGCACCGCACGAGCGGCAACGACGAGCGCGGAGTCTCCGGCTTGCGTCGGGATTCGAACGTCCACTCCGCCAATCATGAAAACGGCTCCGTAAATCTTTCGGTTTCGCCTTCGCCTTGCTGGCGTTGTTCGTCCACGAAATAGTCAATCGGACTGTAGTAAATTCTCCTGTCGCGACCGCTACCGCCGTTGTGCTGTTTCAGATCGATTGTATCCGAAAGCCAGAAGAGATACTGCTGCTTCTCCTTCGGCACGCGGAGCCGCTTATGCAGCGTGCGAAGGCTTTCGTCGCTCGGCGGAATGTCGGTAAAATAGGCCCCGAACGGACGGTCGGGGTCTTTCGGTTGCGCGGCATCAAATCTCCACACCTTTTGCGCCCTAATGCCGTTCCAACCCTTTTTGTCCGTGTAGTGGAAGATGTCCAACGACTCCTCCTGAAATGGGTGATCGAACGTTGACTCCACATGGAAAACGCCCCTCGCAACGGATATTTGCGAGGGGCGGAAAGTGGAGCGAAAGAGAATCGAACTCTCGACCTCTGCAGTGCGATTGCAGCGCTCTACCAACTGAGCTACCGCCCCCAATACTCCATGATTTACGGCACCGCCGGCCGGCCGACAAGGGGAATCAGCGCACCCGCGGGAGCTTGTCGCGGAACTGGACCGTGCGTTCCTTGCTCGCTTCGTCGCTGCCGAGGTCGAAGATTTCGATCAGCTTGCGGCAGGCGATCACCCGCTCGTCCACGTCCTGGTTGAACACGGTATCGACCCACAGGTACGACCACTGCGCGTCGCGGGACTGTTTCATCGCCGCGTAGGCGTCGCCGAGGAAGTTGTAGCCCACCGCCTTCGCGATTGGGTCTTTGGCCGCTTCGACCGCGTCGCGGAGCTTGGCGACGGCTTCGCCCGCTTTGGGATCGACCGCGTCCCCCTTGGGCACGGGCACTTTCGTGACGGCCTTCAGCACGACGAGTCTGTCTTTGAGCGGGCCCGTGGGGAAGTCCTTGTCCTTCTCGATCTGATCGAGCAGTCCCTCGACCGTGAGGCCTTGTGCGGGGTTCGCCCGAAGCGTGGCCGCGGCTTCGGCGAGCTTGGCCTCGAACTGCAACTCCAGCGGCAGTTCCTTGATGTTGCCGAGCGTCGCGAGGATCGCGGCGGCTTTGTCGTAGAACCCGAGTTCCATCTGGAGCCGAGCCGCGGTCCGCGAGGCGGGCCAGACTTCCCAACTCTTCTTCGAGATCTGGATCACTCCATCCCACTTGGCCGCGACCTTGGTCGCTTCGGTTAGGAAGTCCTTCGCGTCCGCCTTCGAGTCCGCGACCTTCGTGGCCCACGTCGCCTCGCGGAACTGCAAGTACCGGCGGGTCTTTTCCGGAGCGCCGGTGCCGGCCTTCTTGACGAGGTCCGAATACTCGGCGAGCGTCTTTCCGGCGTCCTTGGTGTCTTCGATCGCCATGGCCTTCAACTGGTCGGCCTTGGTCACGCCCGCGGCGTTGCCGTAGTCGATCTTGACCACGTCGGCCGGGGAGATGAGTTGCTTGGTCTTCCCGCCGACGATCAGTTCGACGCCCTTCGCGGACTCTTTGATCTCGAAGCTGCTATCGACGATCTTGCCGTCCTGCGTGCGGTCGCGGTAGAAGACCCGTTCGACCGAGCCCTGCTGGGCCAGAGCGGAGGGGGCGACGGCGAACGCGGTCAAACCGAACAGGAGCAGCGTGCGATACACCCAGCGGCGGGCCATGGGGAGGTTCCTTCGGGTAAGTGGAGTTTTATTCGGCATCGAGGACCATGCTGGGCGGCCCGCGGCGGGCAGGGGCTTTCTTCTTGCGGCCGAACAGGACGAACCCGCCGACCCCGGCGAGGCAAATCACCCCGACGACGGCGCCGATGATGAGCCCGCTGCTATCGGCCTTCTGCGGCGGAGGCAGCGCGGCGGCTTTGGCTTCGTCGCCCTTCGCCGGGTCCGTCGCCGCGTTCGGATCGGCAGATTCGGGCGGGCCCTTCGCCGCGACCGACTTCACCTCGCCGAGCTTGACGAACTCTTGGCGAACGCCGGGGTACTCGTTCATGAGTCCTTCGAGCTTCTCCTTGTTCTCGGCGCTCACGTCCGGGTTCGCTTCGTAGAGCGAGTGAATCTGCTTCGCCGAACTGGCGAACTTCACGTTCAGTTCCGTCGGCTTGTCCTTGAGGATATGCGCGTTCGCCGCCGTGATGCAGCGGACCGATTCGTAGAAGAGTTCGTGGTACGTCGGCTTGATCTGCGATTCCAATCGGGTGACCGTGTTCTGCAACTGCACCACGTACGGCGGCGGCAGTTCCTTGCCGTCCGCACCTTTCAGGGGCTTGCCGTCTTCGCCGAGTTCCTTCTCGGTGAGCAGCTTTTCCAGCCACTGCTGCTTGGGGCCTGGCTTCGAGTTCGCCAGGACGGCCCGGATTTCCTTTTCGTCGAGTTCCGCCTTCTCTCCCGGCTTCGCGGACTTTTCGGGCAAGTTCTTATCCGGCGGAAGTTGCTTGAGGTCCAACAGCGCGATGAATGCCGAGCGAGAATCCTTTTTGCCCGCTCCAAGCTTGCGGAGCGTGGGGAGTTGCTCGTTCGCCAACTCGGTCCACTTCCCCTTGGCCTCGGCCCAGAACTTGGTCGCCTCTTTCGGATCGGCCGCGGCTGCGCCTTTCGCTTCGAGCAAGTACGCCGCTTCGCGCTTGAACTCCCCCGAGGTCGCGGCCCAGCCCGGTTTTTCCTTCGTGCCCAGGGGATCCTTCAGGGTCGCATCGGCTTCGGTGAATTGCTTGTTCAGGCGGTACGTCCGGGCCAGTTCGAGTCGGCTTTGGCGATAGACTTTCACGGGCAGGCGGTTCTTATCGTCCAAATCCGCCAGCTTCTTTTTGAGTTGTTCCTCGTCCGGCACGGGGATCTTGCCCAGGATCTCCACGGCCTTTTCGTAGTTGCCCATGTCCTTCAAGCCCGCGCCGAGGAAGAGCAGCACCTTCGGGCTGATGTCCTTTTCCCCAGCGACTTTGTCCAGCACGAGCCCGATGCCGGCAGTGATCTTGTCGGCTTCTTCGGCTTTGCCTTCCTTCTTCAAAGCGTCGATCTGCGGCCTCGCGGCGGCGATGAGTTGGCCGAGGGCGTCCACGCTGTTGTCCAGCGTTCCGCCGAGCGACTTGAGCATGGCGAAGAGTTCGCCCGCTTTGTCGACGGCCCCTTCGCGGATGCGGGTTTGCAGCGCGAGCACGATCAGGGAATCGCGGCGGAAGTCGTCCAATCGCTTCGCCGCGGCGGCGGTCGCTTCGGGCTGGCCGGCTTTCGCGGCGGCTCCGTCCTTCGCAATGTCCGAAAGCGGCGGGGCGATTCGCTTGTTCACTTCGGGGAAGTTGCCCTTCTGGAACAGCGGCACGGCCTGGGCGTAGATCGCTCGCAGGCGAGCGTGTTCGAGCTTGAACTTGAGTTCCGCTTTCTCCTCGGGCGTGAGTTCCGTGAAGGCCTCGATCTTCGCCTGCGCTGCCTTCACTGCGACTTCGGCTTTCGGGTAGCCCGCGGGTTTATCGAGCAGGTACAACTCAACGAGTTGGATCGAGAGTATGGCGGAGAGGTGGGCCGATTCACCGTCGGCGGATGCCGCGGGAGCGGGTAGCGATTGCAAATCGACGATCACCCGCGAGAAGATTTCGGCCTTTTTCGCGGGCGGAGGGGCGTTCGGATCGGCGGCCCCTTCGGCGGGAACCTTCCGGAGCAGTTCGAACGCCGCGACGCCCTGCACGAGGCGAGCATCCGGGGCCTTCGGGCTCGCCGATTGAACCCGCGATGCGACTTCAAAAGCATCGACGAACTTCTGCTCTCGGACCAATAAGCGGCCGAGCGTGACGCGGGCCGAATCGGTGCTGGGGTCCGTGGGGAATTGCTTGTCCAGGTAATACGCCAACCGCGTGGCACGAGCGATGTCCGCCCGTCGGCCTTCGTTGTCCGCAGGATCGAGTTTCGCGGATGCTTGGAGGTACGCCTGCACGCCGTAGAGCCCCGCTCGGGCACCCGGGCCGGCTTGGCGAGTGGAGCGGGCGAGCCCCTCGGCGAGCACCGCGGCTTGCATCGGCTTGTCGGAGACCAAGTACGTGTACGCGAGATTCGTTTGGGCGTCGATGAGGTCGCGGGCACCGTCTTTGGGCACGGGAAGTTGCCCGACCCGTTCGTACAAGGCCGATGCCTTGACCATGAATTTCTTCCGCTCGGCGTCGTCCTTCGCTTCCTTCACCGCCCGATACAGTTGGACCTGCGCGGCCATCATCGCTTCTTCAAAGGTCAAAATCTTCGCCGGGTCTTTGTCTCCGTCGCCGATCATGCGGCGGAGCACGACCGTGTGCTTTTCCGCGGCCCGGCCGGAGTAGTCGTTCTCCGGTTCGATCAGCCGCTTGAAGTCTTTCTCGGCTTGCTTCAAAAGGTCCATGGCCGCCGGAGTGACCGTCGTAATTTTGGTTTTCGGGTCTTCCTTGAACAGGAATTGCGCCCGGATCAACTTGCACTGGGCGATATACCAGCGGGCGGAGTAAACCTCCGGCGCCGGGCGGCGGGTGCGGGCCGCGGGATCGGCGAGCCACTGTTCGAGGTTCGACTGAGCCTTGGCGATCGCTGCCGGGTTCTTATCGCCCACGGCTTGCAGGAACCCGACGCGGGCTTCGAAGAATTTGACGAGCCGAACACCCGCCGCGGCGCTCGGAGCCTTCGTGTTTTTCACGTCTGCAAAGGTCTTTTCCGAATCGGCCCCGGCTTGCAGTTCGCGATCGCACTCGCCAGTCCAGGCCCGGGCCACCCAGCAGATCGAGTTCAGCGGGTCTTTCGCCGAAAGGTCGTTGAAGAACTTTTTCGCATCGATGATCGCCTTGCCGCGAGCTTGGACTTCGGGCAGTCCTTCGGGCGGATCGTAGGTGAGGGCGAGTTGAAAGGAGTTGATCGCCCGGTCGAGTTCGGCCTGGTAAACGTCGTTGAGCACGGCCTTCTTTTGGGTTGCGGTCAATCCGCCGTCTTCGACCTTCTTCGCGTACTCTGCGGCCGCTTGTCCGAACCGCTTCGAAGCGTCGTCGAACACGGGGCGAGCTTTCGCCGCGGCGGCTTTGCGGAGCTTGTCGTCGTCGATCTTGTTCGCGTCGGAGAGCATCGACTTCGCTTGAACGGAAAGCAACCGTGCGAGAGAAATCGAAGCCTCGGCCAGGCGCGGGTGCCGGCTCGTGAGGTTCGTGCGGATGAACAGGTCGAATTCGCTGCGGGCCCGGGCGATCATCGCGTCGCGCTTACCCTTTTCAGGTTCGTCGTTCGCGAGTTCCAGGCGAGCTCGCGCTCGTTCGAGTGGGAGCACGGCTTCCACGTCCGGCCCGAGTTTCTTCGTCGCCAGTTCGTCCAGGTATTCCAGGGCGAGGTCCGGCATCCCGTTGTCCCGCAAACCGCGGGCGAGGTCGGTGGCGTTCGATTGGGCTTGAGACGGCAAAGTGAAGCAAACCAGGGCCGCGACCGAAGCGGCGGCCCGGACGAGAGAGCGAAGCATGAGTCGGCTCCGGGGAAAGGCGGGGACGCGCCCGGACGGGCAACGTTCCCCCTACGGCAATTCTGTCGTCCGTGGCCCCGGCGTCAAGCGCCCAAATTGCCGCGATTGAAAGAGAAGTGTCATTTCCCCCCGCCGCAGACCTCGCTGAGCACGGCCATTCGCACTGCGAGGCCATTGGACACTTGATCCAGAATGAGCGAGTTCGGCCCGTCCGCCACGTCCGGCGTGAGTTCCACACCGCGGTTGATCGGGCCGGGGGCGAGGATCAACATGCCCGGTTTCGCGAGCGCCATCCGCTCACCGTTCATGCCGAATAGGCGAGCGTATTCCCGGAGCGATGGGAAAAAACCCGTCCGCTGCCGTTCGAACTGCACTCGCAACAAGTTGACCACATCGCACCGCGGCAACACTTTGTCCAAGTCGTGGGCGAGTTCCACGCCGAGCGATTCGACCTGTTGCGGGATGAGCGTGGTCGGCCCGCAGACGATCACTTTCGCCCCGAGTTTGACGAGCCCGTGGATGTTGCTGCGGGCCACGCGGCTATGGGCAATATCTCCCACGAGCGCGACCGTGAGCCCGGCGATGGACTTCTTGACCCGGCGAATGGTGAAGATGTCCAGGAGCCCTTGCGTCGGGTGCTCGTGCGCCCCGTCCCCGGCGTTGATGACGCGAACGTGCGGCAGCAAGTGCTTCGTCAGCAGGTGCGGTGCTCCCGCACTCGCGTGGCGAACCACGACCGCGTCGATGCCCATCGCCTCGATATTGCGGGCCGTATCGATGAACGATTCCCCCTTGGCGGTGCTCGACCCGCTCGGAGAAAAGTCGAGCGTATCCGCCCCCAACCGCCGGGCCGCGAGGCTGAAGCTGATCTTCGTCCGCGTCGAGGGTTCGTAAAAGAGGTTGGCGACGACCTTCCCCGCGAGGTCCGCCCGCCGCGGGGCTTCGCGACCGACGCCGACGTACTGCTCGGCCCGATCGAGCAAGTGGGTGATCTGTTCGCCCGTGAGGTCTTCGAGGCCGAGTAGGTGTTGCATCATCAAATCTCGAAGTTAAATCAGCGTCGTTACAACGCTCGTTCCCAAACTCCGAGCCTGTGAACCTTTTCCGAATCCGTACGTCCCCAACATTTTTCGAGGGAGTTTTTTCAAAGCCGGCGGGTGTGGCCCACCCGTCCTTTCCGAGTCGCCTCGGCAGCCTCCCGGTCTCGCGGCTCGGGAACCCTCCGGACCGGCTCGCGCCGCTGCCAACCGGCTTCGCGCAGCAGCGTTTGCCGGAAGTTGTGCGCCAGGGTGAACGGCAAGGCCACGGACCGCACTTTTTCTAGGCCGCGCACCGCCACCCGATCCAAGCCCCCGGTTCCGCACCCGCGCGTTGGCCCATTCCGCCGGTGACTTCTCCCTGCGATACGACTTCGCCCCCGCGCTGGCCCGCACTCGCATCCCATCTTGGGCGACCTCCTGCAATTCGACCGGGCCTTGCTGCATCACCGCGGCCACGCTCTGGGTCAAGAGTTCGTCGAGGAACGCTCCGTTGGCGCTGCGGAAATCCGCGAGCGTGCGGTCGTTGACCGAGACAACAACCGATCGAGCGACCGCGTTTCGATCGCCATCTGCCGGCGTTGGGGAAGTTGCAGCCGGGGCGAGGGGTTGGCGTTTGTCCCGAAGGTTTAGCGCCCACCCGCGAGTCTGGCCAGCGAGGGAAGAGCCTGTTTCACAGGCTCGGAGTTTGGGAACGGAAATAAGACCTTCGCTTGGCGCTCTGGCTCGGACGGAAAGTTACCCCTTCAAGCCCAACATCCGATCGAGAGAATCGGCGGTTTGGTAAATCAGCGCTTCGGGGTAGTGCAGGTACGGGTGGAAGTATTCGAACGTGAGGTAGCCGCGGTAGTTCGTTTGGTCGAAGGCTTCGAGCACCGCGGGCCAGTTGGTCGTTCCGTCCAGTAAGGGGCGGAACGCTTCGAGCGAAACGTCGGTGCCCTTCTTGGTGAACTCCTTCAAGTGGACGTTCTTGATACGGCCGCCGAGTTGGGCGATCCAGTGTTCGGGGAATTGGTACATCATGATGTTGCCCGTGTCGAAGTGGACCTTGAGCCGTTCGCTCTTGAAGGAGTCCACGAAGTCGATCATCTCGCCGGGCGTCATCAGATAGCCGTTGAAGAAGATGTTTTCGATGTTCAGGCTCACCTTCAACTTCTCGGCAACGGGGAGCAACTTGCCCACGGCTTCCTTCGCCCGCTTGTCACAGACGTCGTTGGGCACCGGTTCGTGATCGGTTCGCCAGGGGATGTGGACCGCTCCGGGCACGACCAGCACGTTCTCGGTGCCGAGTTCGTGAGCTGCCTCGGTGATCTTGGTCGCCAGTTCGATCCCGCGGGCTCGCTTGACCGGGTCGTTGCTCGTGAGTGGGTAGGGCCAGAACAGGAACGAGCAAAGCCCGCTGATGGCAATGCCGACCTTCTCGGCCATCGCTCGGATCGCGGCGTATTCCTTCGGGCCGGACTTGGGCGAGAGGTCGTT
>Ga0105044_10014322_pt1 | contig 10728 bp, 7 predicted proteins | sample MAT01_FD_78092 | JGI IMG/M metagenome (GOLD analysis project Ga0105044, IMG submission 78092) | Freshwater microbial communities from Lake Fryxell liftoff mats and glacier meltwater in Antarctica - MAT-01 | ecosystem: Environmental > Aquatic > Freshwater > Ice > Liftoff microbial mat | place... | reverse complement strand
TTTGCCATACCCTCAATGGCTCTGGAACCGCCCTCGCCCGACTCTACGTGGCCCTCCTCGAATCGGGCCTCCAGCCGGACGGCTCCGTATTGCTGCCCGTCGCGCTCCAGCCGTATTTTCGAAGTGAAAAAATCACAAAGTAGCGCGCTCCTCGCGGAAGTTGCGCGGCTTTTTTCAGCCGGCGGCCATAAGAAAAAATACTTGGTTGGAATTTCCGGTGGACGAGATTCCATGGCATTGCTTAGTGCCTTGCGCGACCTCGGACTCCGGAATCTCGCGATCTGTCACCTCGACCACAGCTTGCGGGGGCGAGAATCGCGAGCCGACGCGCGCTTTGTGGCCCGTGCTGCCACGGCTCTGGGCCTTGGGTTGGAATCGGCCAGAGCGCGCACGAGCGACTATGCTTCCAAGGCTGCCAAATCCGTGGAGCTTGCCGCGCGTGACCTGCGGTATGCGTTTTTTGAACAGTGCGCAGCGCGCCAGAAATGCTCCCGCCTCATTCTTGCTCACCATGCCGACGACCAAATCGAGACCTGCCTCCATCACTTTCTGCGCGGCAGCGGCGCGGCGGGGCTTGCTGGCATGAGACCCGTCTCGCGCCGTGGGAAGCTCGAAGTGATTCGCCCGTTGCTAGGCGTCACGCGAGATGAGATCAATACCTACATCGCCGAAAATCGGATCGCATTTCGCGAAGACGCCACAAATACCGATACGACCCACACACGCAATCGAATCCGACATTCGGTGATCCCTGCGATTCGCGAGGCTTACGGAAACACGTTCCACAATGCTATCCTTCGCGCCTCAGAAATCTTGCGCATGGAAGACGATTGGATCGAAGCCCACGTGCCGGAGGTTTCCCGTGAGCTCGCTTGCGCAGATCTCCGGGCGATGGCACCAGCGATCCTCCACCGCACGGTCTTGCGCTGGCTGCGCCAAAATCATGTACCTGAGCCGGGCCTCCTTGAGACCCGCCGTGTCCTATCGCTCCTCGATGTCGAGCGCGGCCCGGCGAAAGTCAGCTTGCCGGGAAACTTTCACGCCCGTCGCCGGGAAGGATTGATTTTTCTAGGGAGCGAGACGTCGTGACCTTTCGCGCGGCTCTGTCCAGCGCCCTGCGTGCTGCCAGAGAGAACGTCCTGCCCGGGCTCCTCTTGCAAGGCACCATGCTCCTCTTCTTCTTCGCCTACGTGGCACACGAAGGAACGCGCCACTTTCTAGCGGAGATTGGAAGCCTCAAGCAACATACCGGCTACGCTTTCGCCTGGGTTTCCTACGTCGTCGCCGGCGCCTTGCTTCCGGAGGTCCTGCGCATCGCTTGCTTCCAGCGCGGCGTTCCCTGCAAAAAAAACCTCAGTCAGTTTCTCCTCGCGGTTCCCGTATGGGGCTTCATGGGTATCGCTGTAGATCTCCTCTATCAAATGCAAAGCTTCTGGTTCGGAAGCGGGGGGGGCCTGTGGTCGGTCGTCCCCAAAGTTCTCGTGGATCAATTCATCGTGAGTCCCTTCGTTTTTTCTCCGATTATCGTGGGATACTTTTTCCTCAGCGAAGAACGCTTTCGGGCCGAGCGGTGGCGCGCGTTGTTCTCATGGACGTTCGTATGGGATCGCGTCTTTCCCACTCAAGTCGCAGGATGGTTTGTCTGGTTGCCAGCCCTCTTTCTCATCTACGCGATGCCACCCCTCTTGCAACTTCCCGTGGCCGTGCTCGTGCAGGTCTTTTGGGTTCTGCTTTTCACGACGTTGAATGCGCGGCGATCATCCTGCCTCGTTGCAAAAATCTGATGCATCGAATTTGCCAATAGGCAGAACTTCGACTATGAATTCGGCTTATGCATAGCACACACGACGTGGTCATCATTGGCGGTGCCTTTGCAGGCGCTGCGACGGCGTTGCTACTCAAGCGTGAGAAGCCTGAACTGCGGATAGCCATAGTCGAGCGTGCGGTGGAATTTGACCGCAAGGTCGGTGAAGCAACGACGGAAGTAAGTGGAAGCTTTCTCACCAAACGATTGGGCCTTGCAAACCATCTCAACAACCACCACATCGCCAAGCAGGGTTTGCGCTTCTGGTTCTCCGGACCGGACGCCACGGACTTCGGTGACTGCGGGGAACTTGGCAGCTACTACCAAGCACGCCTACCTGCCTATCAGGTAGATCGTGCCGTGCTCGATCAACACGTGCTCGACCTTGCAGTCGAAGCTGGTGCCACGCTGCTTCGTCCAGCCAAGGTCTCATCCATTGCCCTCAGCGAGACAGGTGCCATGCATACTCTCACGGTCGAGAATGCCGAAGGAAAACACACGCTAACCACCCCGCGCATCGTGGATGCGAGCGGTCGTGCTGCTGTGCTCGCGCGGAAGCTTGGCACGCTGCGGCCACTGCCAGAGCATCCCACAAATTCCATTTGGGCCCGCTTCCGGGGAGTGAAAGATCTTGATGGTGACGAGCTGCGGAGGCGCTACCCGGACTACGCGCGTGCCGTGCAGACCAGCCGCACCGCGGCGACTAACCACCTCACCGGATACGGCTGGTGGTGTTGGATTATTCCGCTCAAGGGCGGCGATACGAGCGTGGGTCTTGTCTATGATGAGCGCCTTTACACTCCCCCGGCTGATGGCAAGCTCATCGAGCGACTGCAGGCTCACTTGATGGCACACCCTGTTGGTCGCGAGCTACTCCAAGGCGCGACGCCTGTGGCAGGCGACTGCAAGGCCTACTCGGCACTTCCCTACTACTCGACCCAACTCGCCGGACCCGGCTGGCAAATGGTGGGCGATGCCGCCAGCTTCATGGATCCGCTCTACAGCCAAGGCCTCGATTATTGTTCATGGACGGTGAGCTCGGCGGTCCAGCGGATCGTTGCAGAGTGTGATGGAAAGACCGTGGACGTGGCGGACATCAACACCCGCTTCTCACGTTCGTATCACGCATGGTTTCAGGCTCTCTACAAAGACAAATACTACTACCTTGGTGATGCCGAACTCATGCGCGCCGCGTTTTTGCTCGATATCGGGCTGTGGTTTTTTGGTCCCGTGCGCGAGCTTTGTAAATGTCCGCAGGGAGGATTTCAACGTTTCCCTTTTGATGGACCCGTTGATGGTTTGGTCAGCAAGCTCATGGCACTCTACAATCGTCGCCTTGCCAAGCTCGGTGCTGCGAGGCAGGAGGCTGGCACTTACGGAGCAGAAAACCGCCGCCGAACGATTATCCCCGGCTTCGAACCAACGCCACGCGTGCTGCGTGTCGTGCGCAAGGGGCTCGCATGTTGGCTTCGTGCCGAGTGTAAGGCAATCTGGCCCCGCAAGAAGTCCAAGCCGGTGCCTCTCGTTGCGCAAGTGCCTATCCTCGCTTCGTAGGCAATGGCGCACTCATCGTTTCGTGCGTTTTGTGAGAAACTCGACTCCGCCGGGGAACTTACCCGCATAGCCAAACCGGTCGCCACCGAACTCGAAATTACAGAAATTTCCGACCGCGAAATGAAGTCTCCCGCAGGAGGGAAGGCTTTGCTTTTTGAGAAGCCCACCGTGGATGGCAAGGTCTCGGATTTTCCGCTGGCCATCAACACGATGGGATCTCGTCGCCGCATGGCCATGGCATTGGGACTCGAAAATGTGGATGAACTCGCCGCGCAGATGCAATTTCTCCTCAAGGCAAAGCCCCCACGCACACTGCGCGAGGCGATCACGCTCTTGCGAAATGGCATTGATGTGATTCATGCCCGTCCACGGCACGTGCGCTCGGCGGCCTGCCAAGAAGTCGTTCACAAACCCGGCGGCGCCTTCTCGCTCCACGACCTGCCAATTCTGAAATGCTGGCCCGACGACGGCGGACGCTTCGTGACGCTTCCGACCGTCTTCACGAAGGATCCAGATACCGGCGATCGGAACGTCGGCATGTATCGTATGCAAGTCTATGATGGATGGACGACCGGCATGCACTGGCAAGTCCACAAAGTCGCGGCACGCCATGGCAAGCGCTACTACGAACGCGGGGAGTCCATGCCCGTTGCCGTCGTGCTCGGCGGCGATCCGGCGCTCACGTTTGCAGCCACTGCACCACTGCCCGATGGGTTGGACGAAATTCTTTTTGCCGGATTCGCACGCAAAAAATCCGTCGAACTTATCAAAGGTGTCACCGTGGATATTGATGTGCCAGCGACTGCCGACTTCGTCCTCGAGGGATATGTCACACCTGGTGAGCTGAGGCCCGAGGGGCCCTTCGGCGATCACACCGGTTTCTACACGAACATTGACGACTACCCGGTCTTTCACCTCACCGCCATCACACACCGGCGCGATGCGGTCTATCCCGCAACAATCGTCGGGATCCCTCCCATGGAAGACTTTTACATGGGCGAAGCCAGTGTTCGAGTTTTCCTGCCCGTCTTTAAGATGAATTTCCCGGAAATCGTAGATATGGCACTTCCCGCCGAGGGCGTCTTTCACAACCTCGTCTTCGTCTCCATCCGCAAGCAATATGCCCTCCAAGCTTACAAGGTCATGCACGGGCTTTGGGGAATAGGCCAGATGATGTTTGCCAAGTACATCGTCGTAGTGGATGACGACTGCGACGTGCAGAACACCAGCGAAGTCCTGTTTCGCCTGTGTGCCAATACCGACCCCCAGCGCGATACCACATTCATCAAAAACCCAAGTGACTCCCTCGACCATGCGCCGACCTTAGCCACCATGGGTTCCCACATGGGATTCGATGCCACGCACAAGCTCCCCAGCGAAGGCTACCTTCGCGGCTGGCCTCAACTCGTCAAAATGCCCCCTCACGTGAAAAAGTGGGCCGATGAGTTTCTCAGTAGCCTCCCCTGAGTCAACCGAGTTCACGGTCTGAACCAGCGGGACCCGACTTCCCCAAGTCAGGGCGTGGCGCGGGTCACTCTGAGCCGAAGAAAACGCTTATTGGTGGGCGGAATGACGGCATCATCGCGGTAGGTGACTCGCTCGGTGGCACCGCTGAACTGGCTGTTGATGAGGGTGAACCCCGCTGCGCTCCATGCTTGAGTGAGGTCGCTCACGGCCTCAGGGATGTAAGTGAGGTCGGTTGCGCCGGTGACGCGGGTGAAGGTGATCGTGACACGACCGGAATCCATGCCCAGAACGGGGGCGATGTCATCGGGCGATTTGGGATTTCCATTCAGCGCGTATTCTAGGAGGTTGTTGAATGAATCGCCATCCAGGTTGACGAGTGCGCCGCTCGCAGCCGGATCGGCTTGTTCGCTTGGGGTGAACTTCGCAAGCCGCCAAGCGTCCCAGCGAGATACCCCGTTCGCGACGATGATGTTGCGCTCAATACTTGCGGTTTGACCGGCGGTGTCCACCACGGTCATGCGCACGACATGCGCGCCGTTAGAAAGCACGGTAGTATCAAAAAGATTGTGCGCGCCGCCGATGTGATAATGTCCGCCCGGAGTGTTATCCGTGTAAGCAAGGACGTTATTAACGTAAAATTCGCCTCGGACAGTGCGCACGTCGTCGAAGCCGTCACCGAAGAACTCGGCATTAGAGCCAGAAACGAACTCACCTTCGAAGGGCTGGGTGAGCGACGCGGTGGGGGGCTGGTCGGGGACGACGTTGATCGTGAAGCTTTGATTGGCGTTTGGCAGCGTGCCATTGGCGGCCCGCACGGTGGCATTAAAGAAACCCAGCGCGGACGGCGTCCATGTGATCACGCCGGTGGTTGAGGAAATGCTCATGCCGGTGGGAAAGTCGGTCAGGCTGAATGTGGAGGCCGGGTTGCCGTTGGCATTCACATCATAAGTGTAGGTGGCATTGATCACGGCAGAAACCGGGGCCGATGTTATGATCACGGGAGCGACGGAATCGTTGTCGGACGTAGTGACAGTGACTGTTCGGTTTGCGAACCCGGTTCCCGAAATCGTAATGACGGCGGTGTCGGAGAGGGCGTCGGCGTCCTCAGCCGCGCTGATGGTTACGTTTTGCGGGATGGAGAAGTTATTGGTATTAAAAATAAGGCTGTTGCCTCCGGTGACGGAGATGTCCGTGTCCCCGCTGGTGCGTGCGACGGTGAGGGTGGAGGAACTTGCGGGCGGACCGGTGAGGCTGATGGAGAAGGTGTTTGAAGAGCCTTCGTTGACGGTGAGCGAGGAGGTGGAGGGAGCAATTTCGGGGGTGTCGTTGTCGAGTGCAAACAGGGTCACATTTTCGCTGGTGAGCGAGGCGGAGGAGACCGTGAAGACGGCGGTGTCGTCCGTCGCGTCGGCATCCTCGGCGGCGTTGAGAAGGACGATTTGCGGGGTGGCCCAGTTTGCCGGGGTAAAGGTGAGCGACGCGCCGCTGGTGATGGTGAGGTCGGCATCTCCCGAGGTGCGCGCGATGTTGACCGTGGTATTGGAGGCGGGAGCGATGGCGAGGCGGACGTTGAACGCGATCCGGGCGCCTTCGTCAGTTTGGAGTTGAGTGGGGGTGACGATGAGCCCCTGTGTGCTTTGGTTGAAGGCGTAGCGGAGGATGGTTCCGTTAATGCGAAGACCGTAGAGCGCACCATCCGGACCGACCGACATATCAACCGCACCGCCGAGGTCGGTGGCGAAGTAGTGGACGCTCGTCACGTTATTGGAAGCATCGAGGGTAGAGCGAATCACCCGGCCTGAGTTGTAATCACAGAAGAAGAAATTGCCGCGATAGGCAGCGGGGACGGCGGTGGTGTCGAGGAAGGTGGCGCCGGTGATGGACCCGCCGATGTTTAGCGTCTGGGCTGAGCCGCTGCCACTAGTTTCATTGGCACCGGTTTGGTCATAAGTGAAGGTTGTCACACTCGGGGTGCCGGTGATGAAGAAAGTCCCGTTAAAGGAGGAGTTTGTGACTCCGGTAAGAGCGAAGCGTTCTCCCCGGCGGAAGCCGTGTACGTCGGTCGTTGTGAGGGTGACGACATTTCCCGACCTGACGGCACCAGAGGCAGCGATGTTGCGAGTGTCCGAGCCGTTGGTCCTGTATTTAATGATTGGCGTGATGTATTGGGCGTAGGGCGAGGGGCTGCCGGAGGGGATTGCGTTCTCGTTTCGGCCTGTGGTGTAGCCGCTATTATCTCCGCGCCCGACGGTGAACACCTGCTCGTAGTTATCGCCGGCTACATTCACCCAAAGAGCACCGGTTCCCGGCTGAAAAGTGAACGTGAAGGGATTCCTCAAGCCACCGGCGTAGATGTAATCATTGTTCGGTCCCGTGCCGTCGGCGAACGGGTTGTCCGAGGGGACAGTTCCGTCGCGGTTGGCGCGTCCCACTTTGGAGGCAAGATTCGATGTATCAAGGCCCACACCCGTGAAATTGCCGAGATTGCCGAGATCGCCAATCGCCCAATAAAGCTTGCCGTCGCGCCCGATGCCGACGGCGCCGCCATCGTGGTTGAATCCCCTCGTGGGCAAACCGGGCATAATGACGGTGCGGTTTGTGCCGGTATTCCCGGAGGCGGTATAGCGGATAATGCGTTGTTCGCTATTGGAGGCAGTCGCAAAAAAGTAAACGTAGCCATTTGTCGCGAACCCCGGATCGAAGGCCATTCCGATCAATCCACATTCGCTGTTGGTGAACACAGTCTCGGTCGCAAATGGAGTAGGGAGCAAAGATCCATTCTCGATGATCAGCACCGTGCCCGTGCCGAAACCGGTGGAGCCGCCCTTGGTTATCACAAACAGCCGCCCCGATCCATCCGGTGCCCAAGCCATCCCTGTTGCGCTGAGAAAGTTGGGGGCTGAGTAGTAAGTGGACTCTGTAAAATTCCCGTCAGAGACCGCCGCCTTTGCGTGGCCGCAGGCGAACAGCGAGAGGATGAGCGCAACACGTGGTAGTCCGTTCGGTGGCGAGAGCATTCACACTTCTCGCCCGATTCGTGCTTTTTGCAACGTATTTAACACCTTTTGGCCTAGAGAAGTCCGACGGTTTTCACCGATGGACACTATGCGCTCGGACGTTCAGAGGGCATTTGGCTACCCGAAATTCTGGCAAAAAAACAATTCGCGCTTGCAACAATTCCTCGATGAGATTCTTCCGACAGCCGCCGGCTTGAGGTCTCTCATCTTGATGTTTCAATCCGCGCCCCGCGATTGCTCGCGGGGCAATCGGAGCACCAACCAAATGGCGCCGGAAACAGCGGGCTGTTCGCGCGTGAGTGGGGTGACTCGGCGTTGTTGCTCTCAGGCTAGGGTGAGGAGGTCGGCGCGGAAGGTGCGGGGGGCGTTTCTTTCATGGCAGTGGGCGGTGAGGTAGTGACCGGCGTAGCCTTCGCTCGTGAAGAGGAGCGCGGGGGAAATCTCGCGGTTAGTGCCGGGGTCGCTGCCAGCGAGGTAGCGAATGCGGAGCGGGGTGGCTTGGACGATGGCGGCGAGGAGTGCGTTTTCGACGGAATTGTCGGATTCCCAGATGGGGTGACGGGGGGCTTGCTTCCACTTGGCGAACCAGGCGGGGTCGGCGAAGGGGTCTTCGAGGCGGGGCGGGCGGAACAGCACCCCGAGGCCGGGCAGGAGAGTGAGAAAGTGGCGGCGAGAGAGGGTAGGACATGCGGTGAGGTTGCTCATGATTTGCCGACAATTACAGCAGATGGGGTGGGACACTGGCTGTCCTAGGGTATAGATTTTGAGATGTTTCGCTGGGATCTGAGAGCTTCGCGTTTCCAGCGGTAAGTTTTTTCTGTGTGTTTGCGGGTGGTGACTTCTTGGCAGAATTGTCTAGGTTGTCGGCCAGATGATTCCCTTCAAAAATCTTGCGGAGACGCGCACGGCGGACGGCTCGCGCTTTTCTCTGCATGAACACGATGGGCAGTATTTCTTGAAGCTGAATGGACGTCAGCTCATGGGCTCAAATTCCACGGTATCAGAGCTGATGCTCGCGGACTTGGCGTGCGACTTTTCAAAGGGCATTGAAAGTCCAAGAGTGCTGATCGGTGGTTTGGGCTTGGGGTTTAGCCTGCGGCGTGTGTTGGAGCTTGTCGGGCCAAATGCTGTGGTAGAGGTCGCGGAATTGTTGCCCGATGTGGTGGCATGGAACAGAACTTTCTTGGGCGGGCTCAACGGAAAGCTTCTGGATGATCCGCGTGTGAGAGTGGTAGAGGGCGATGTTTTTCGAAGCATTAAGCAAGGTGCCGCGCGATGGGATGCGATTCTTCTGGATGTAGACAATGGGCCGACCTCGTTCGTGCAGCCTCAGAATAGCCGCATCTATACGAGCAATGGGCTGGGTCTCATTCACCGGGCGCTGCGGACCAAGGGGCGCGTGGCGTTCTGGTCAGCGGAGAAGGAGCCCGCTTTTCTTGCGCAATTGTCACGGTCTGGGTTTCGTGCGCAAGAAGTCGAGGCGAAGGCCCATGAGCGTGCCAAGCGATCTGCGCACAGAATCTACGTGGGCGAGGCTCTTTAGCTAGGCGCTAGGCGCGACCGAGGTGGGTAGCGTGATAGGAGCTGCCTTTTGTTCCGCCGTGAAGACCATTCTCTGTTGACTTGTGCCAAGGGGAAAAAATTGAGACGCTATTTGAGTAATATTCGTTCTTTGCGAAACCCAGACATAACTCCCCCCCCAGATGCTCGACTGGCTGCGTAATTTTTCTTTGGGTGTGTGGGCGCTTATTGGGCTGGCGCTGGCGTCGAGTGTTTATCTGGTGACGCGTCCCACGGCCTCTTCGAGCGACCATGCATTCTGGGTATTTGCGCGTCTGCATTTTCAGGCTTATGAGCCGTTCATTCGCGAGTGGAATGAGAAAACTCCGGAGATGCGGATCGAGCCGTTGCTGGTTTCATTGCCGGCGATGGAGCGGAGGTTGTTCTCGGGATTTATGTCGGGGACACCGATGGCGGATTTGTTTGAGATCACGCAAAATGTGACGGCGCGCTTGATCTCAGGGCCAGCGGAGGATATCGGGCTGCGGGACTTGACGGATTTGCTCAAGGCTGAGGGGCTGTTGGATGCCATTAATCCACCGTCGTTTTCGCCATGGACGTTGCGCGGGCGAATTTACGGACTGCCACACGATGTACATCCGGTTCTGCTGACATACAGATCGGATCTCGTCGAAGCGGCGGGCATTGATGTGAACGAGATCGAAACGTGGGAGGATTTTGTGAGGGTGATGTGGCCGCTCCAGCGCACGGGTGGGGCGGGTGGGGAGGATCGCTATCTGCTCAACATGTGGCAGACCAATTCCGAGTTATTGCCGGTGTTGATGCTCCAAGCCGGGGGCGGCTTTTTTGATGCGAACCTTCGTCCGGTTCTGGATTCCGAGGTGAATGCGATGGTGATGGCTACGATTGCGACGTGGTGCACTGGTCCGAAGCGGATTGCGATTGATGCTCCGGAGTTCAGTGCCTCTGGCAATGCATTAAAGATACGCGGGCAGGTCGTGGCGGCGATCATGCCGGACTGGCTTGCAGGAGTCTGGAAAACCGACATTCCTGGCTTGTCTGGGAAGCTCAAGCTGATGCCGCTGCCAGCGTGGACCAAAGGCGGGCGGCGAACGAGTGTGATGGGTGGCACGATGATGGGCTTTAACAAAAAGGTGTCCGAGGAGGTATTTCGGGAGCAGTGGAAGTTTGCGCAGTTTCTTTACCGCTCGCCCGCGCTTGCGGCGGAGATGTTTCGGCGTTCGATGATCATTCCGCCGGATCGTAATCTCTGGAGTCTGCCGGTCTTTGACGAGCCGGATCCGTATTTTAGCGGACAGCCTGCCGGGCGGTTATTCATCGAGCAGGCGCCGGATGTCCCGCTTC
>Ga0105044_10014321_pt1 | contig 10728 bp, 8 predicted proteins | sample MAT01_FD_78092 | JGI IMG/M metagenome (GOLD analysis project Ga0105044, IMG submission 78092) | Freshwater microbial communities from Lake Fryxell liftoff mats and glacier meltwater in Antarctica - MAT-01 | ecosystem: Environmental > Aquatic > Freshwater > Ice > Liftoff microbial mat | place... | reverse complement strand
GAGGTTTGAAGTTTGAAGTTTGAAGTTTGAGGTTTGAAGTTTGAGGTTTGAAGTTTGAGGTTTGAAGTTCGAGGTTTGAGGTTGTGCCTGAGATAGGCAGGGTTTGGAGTCGGGGGAGGAGAAAAATAGTGCCGATTTCGCAGGCGAATAAAAACAACTTCATCACCACTACCCCACCCTGGATACTGTGGGGCGCCAGCCAGGCGGCGAGTCCGAAGACGGCCTGACAGACGGGCGGGTAGACGGTAAAATAGCGGGATGAGTTGAGTTGGGCGAACAATTCAGGCGTGATGCCCGGCGGAAAGAGTTGGTTTTCAATAAAATAAGTGGGCGGATGGGCGAACGGATGAATGCCCGCTACCAACAGGTGACCATCCCACAGGAAGCGATAGATGTCGTCGGAGAACTGCGGGATGCTGAACAGCAATAGAACACGAAGCAGGATGCCCAGTCCGAGGTACCATTTGCTGTCCGACGCCGCTGCGTGTTTGCATACGCACCAGTACAGTCCGAAAAACGCCCCGTACGCTGCCACGAATGGCCAGAAATCTGTGCGCTTCGCATAGTAGCCTAAAAAAACCGTCAGCCCGCAGAGGGCCAGGCTGACGGTCCAGCGAACAGTAAGGGTATACTTTACAAACATCAGCCAAAGGTAACCGATGGCTCATTCATCCGGCCTAATCTATGAATACCTGCGCCCCCAATTTCTCCTAAAAACTCCATACGCAAGTGGCGCATCCGGCAATTGACTTATGAATCTGGGAGTCAGATTTTTTCTTCGTTTAGGAACGGTGCCAAAATAAGGGTACAGAAAACCGGGACATGTTCCGGAGACACTTGTACCCTTATTTAAAACCTGTTCCTTACCGGGTAATTCACCTCCATTCCACACAATAAAAAACCGTCAGGCGGCGCGTACGCAGCACTGACGGTATAGTGTGTGTAAATAAAGTTGCGATAGGGAGTTATGAGTTATGAGGTATGAGGTATGAGTTATGAGTTATGAGTTATGAGGTATGAGTTATGAGGTATGAGATTTGTAATACGGGATAACTCATAACTCATAACTCATAACTTCAATTCCGGTCTGCTTTCGCTTCTTCCCTTTTCTCCACGTAGTCTTTCCAAACACCCTTGTAGTCGTAAGAGAGATAAATTTCTGTGTCAAATGCTCCCCAGGCGCCGTTTTCGAGCGCGAGGTTGAGCCGACGTACTGCGCCGGGCGGGATTTTCAAGGTAATGATGTGGCCCAGGCCAATGGCGATGGTCCACGACACCACGTTGGCTTCTTCCGGCGGAAACAGGTCCCAGAACCCCTGCGCTTCGAGCACCCGACGGATTTCCGACAGATTTTTGTCCTGTTGATGTTTCAATACGACGGTCACCATCACGCTGTCCACTTGTGCAGTCCCTGCTGCGGTGGAGGGCCCGGGGATGATCTTGGTGGTAGTGGCAGGCGTGGAAGCAGGTGTCGCAGTCGTCGGGGTAGTTTGTTGAGCCGAAGCCGCACTCAGCACAAATACAAACAAAAGGGTCGGAAGCAGAATCTTTTTCAACATTTACGGTACCTGGTTTCTGATAAATTTTTCACGATGATGAGGCACAAAGATAAATGACTGTTGGGTGTTGCAGCCGTTTTCACCGAAAACTTACAAAAACCTGCCAGAGCCTTCTACTTTTGCCCCGACAGAATTGATTTGGTTCCTCTATTCATCCGCGCCATCCGGCCTTCGACATGAAAAAACATCCTTCCGGCCTGCCTTTTTTATTCCTCACCGAAATGTGGGAACGCTTCGGCTATTACCTGATGATCGGCATTTTTGTGCTGTACATGACCGATGCGGAGCGCGGCGGCCTGGCCATGGACCGTTCGACGGCGTCAGACATCTTCGGCACGTTCATCGCGCTGGTATATCTCACCCCTTTCATCGGTGGGATGCTGGCGGACAAGTTGTTGGGCTACCGGCTCAGCATCATCATCGGCGGGGTGCTGATGGGCGCGGGCTACCTGATGCTGGCGATCCCCAACAATATGTTTTCGTTCTATACATCGCTGGGCGTGATGATCCTCGGCAATGGTTTTTTCAAACCCAATATCTCCGTGCTGCTCGGCAATCTCTACAACGACGAGCGATATCAGGACCTGAAGGATACCGGCTATAACATCTTTTACATGGGCATCAATGTCGGCGCCTTCATCTGCAATTTCTTTGCGGCCTGGCTGCGGTGGAACGTCGGTTGGGGAGCGGCGTTTGCAGCGGCCGGGGTCGGGATGTTCATCGGGGTCGGTGTGTTCATCTTGGGCAGGAAACACTACGCTCATGCCGATGTAAAGAGAGCCACCCAGGCGGGAGAAGCGGGCGTGGGACAGGTATTGTCTTCGGTGTTGTTGCCCGCCCTTGCGACCGGCATCGCCGGATGGATGATCCCAGGCAGTATTTTTGGTACGGACTCAACCGATGCCTTCCTGTTTGGCAGCCTGCCCGTCATCGGGTTTTATATCTGGACGCTGGTCAAAGCCAGTCCGGCCGACAAGCCGCGCATCAAGGCGTTGCTGGCGGTGTATGCGGTGGTCATTGTTTTTTGGGCAATTTTCAAACAGAACGGCACTGCCCTGACCACCTGGGCGGAGTTTTACACCGACCGCTCGATGCCCACGCTGGTGGAAGCACCCGCCAAAAGCCTCCGCATGGCGCAGTTCGTGAGTATGCGCGACACGCTGTACACGAAATACGACGAACAATTCCGAACAGCGCGCGATTCCGCCGGAAAAATCATAAAAACCAATACGTTCAACCCCTATTTTATCAATGTACCGGAAGCGGAACGGCCACCGCCCGACCAAAACAAGTCATTGATTTCTACCGAGTTGTTCCAGTCCATCAACCCGTTTTTTGTGATCATTCTGACACCGTTCGTGATCTGGCTTTTTAGTTGGCTGCGACGACGGGGCAAAGAACCGACCACGCCCGGAAAGATTGGCTGGGGGCTGGTCCTCTCCGCGCTCTCGACCCTCGTGACCGTAGCGGCGGTGTATGCCTGTCACAACGGTGCAGAGAAAGCCTCCGGCTGGTGGCTGATCGGCGCTTACGGGGTGGTGACAGCGGGCGAACTCTGTCTCAGTCCGATGGGCCTTTCGATGGTGTCGAAAATGGCACCGCGCGCCATCACCGGATTGATGATGGGCGGCTGGCAACTCGCCACTTCACTGGGCAACAAACTCAGTGGTGTCCTGGCGACCATGTGGGACCAATATGAGAACAAGGCCGAATTTTTCTGGGTCAATTTTGTGTTATTGACAGCGGCTTCCGTGGCGCTGTTTATCATGCTGCGCTGGCTCAACCGTATTTTTAAAGAACAAGGTCTCCGATAATCATGCGTCTACCTTCTCTCTTCCTGCTGGTCTTCCTGTCGGCGCCCTCGGCCTTTGCCCAGGTGTTTATGCGCCCGTTCGACAACGCGGCGGCAATGTCGGTCGGCGGCGCCACGATCGCCCAGCCCGGTTATTCGATGGGGGTCGCCAACGATGCCTTGCTGGGCAAGGGCGAGCGGTTCGGCGTACTGGCAGGCTCCGCCATCCCGTACGGAATTTCCGGCTGGCAAACTGCCCACCTGCAAGCCTACACAGGGCTGGATAAAAACAGCGGCCTCGCACTCGATATCGCCCACAACGGCACGGAGGTGTACGCCGAACAACGGTTCCGGGTACAATATGGGCGGCGCTTGAGCAAAAAACTCTACCTCGGCGCGAATGCCGGACTGGCACGCGCCTCCGCGCCGGAATATGGTTCGGCCAATGCGCCCACGTTCGGACTCAGTGTGCTGGCCCAGGCGCTGCCCACCATCCTAATCGGTGCGAGCATCCAGAATCCGGTCCAGCCACCCCTGGCGGATGCGCAATTGCCCACCGTGCTGCGCATGGGCGCCAGTTGGCGCACGTCAGAAGTGTTCACCTTGCTGGCAGAAATGGAAAAAGACATTGACCGCCCAGCCCAGATAAAAGTCGGCATGGAATACCGCCCGGCGTCGGTGCTGGCGGTTCGCGTCGGCGTGCGGACGGGCGAAGTAGCCCGCATGGGATTTGGCCTGGGACTGCGGCTGAAGAACGGTGTGTCGGTGGATGTGGGTTCGGAGTGGCATCCGAGTTTGGGGCTGACGCCGGCGGCGATGGTGGCTTGGAGGAGGGAATAGTTTGAAAAGTTCGAAGTTTGAAAAGTTCGAAGTTTGGGTGCATTCCCTTGGCTATTCGATTGTGGAGGTCGAATTTCAAAAAAGGTGGAGCATTGGGGGATTGGGTATTGGGTACTCCGTATGGGCGTCGGAAGGTAGAGGGTGGAGTGTCGAGAGGCGGAATCTTCAGCCGGTGCGCTTTAAAATGCAGACAACAGCGCATTCAAATCGGGCGACACCCGAAGTCGTAGGGCACTGGCGAGGAATAGCGCGGAGAAAACACCAGACTTCAGCAGGATCGCCCCCCACGGGTTGGCGGGCAGCGACAACAGCCAAGGCACGGCTAAAGTGTTGGACAAAAAGCGGCTCACCAACCTGAACAGCGTGAACGACTGGATTGCTTACCTGGATACCAGCTACAATGCAGAGGAATGTCGGAAGGTAATTCGGAGAATGTACCAAAAGGTTCAAGATTGGGAAAGGCAGCCGATTCATTATTACCTGCTGGGATATACGAAATGACAAGTGCCGCATGGGGTTGAACCGTGCGGCACTTGTCATTTGGACTGGGCGTAGATGACTCCTCGGGGGATTGCCACTTCTTAGTACGCCGACCGGCAATCCTACGCGTAGTCGTCCCAACTCCCGCCGCGAATAACACGGTTCAAATTAAGGCCTCGGAGAGGCCCAACGTTTGTAGATAAACACGATCACACCCTAGAATATTCCCGGCCTCGGAGAGGCCCAACGTTTGTAGCACCCAACGTTTGTAGCAACCAACGTTTGTATCCCAACGTTTATCGGATTGCACCAAAATCAATCGGGCAAAAAGAAATCAAACATTTTTTTCTGCCCGATTTCTACCTCGAAATCCTGCAATATCTTGAAAAATTCTTCTTCGAACGTGCGCTTTTTATGATGTTCTTTTTGGTTCAAGATATACTTGCAAACACCGTTTATGTGCGAACGGCTATAGGAAAAGGCTCCATACCCTGCCTGCCAGTCAAATTTATACGGCGATAAATGGTGTTCCTTAATAAAATCATTGGTTGCATTCTTGATCTCGCGCACCAGGTCGGAAATGGCTTCGGCCGGTTTTAAACCCAAAAAAATATGAATGTGGTCGGGCATACCTCCTATTGCCAGCATTTTATGCCCCCGCGTTTGGACAATTCCGGTTGTGTATTGGTACAGGTGTTCTTCCCATTCTGGATGGATGAGCGCTTGCCGGTGTTTAACCGCAAAAACGGTTTGGATGTATAGTTGTGAAAAAACGTCGGCCATGGTTTTAGATGTTTTTAATGTGGTGATGTTTACAAAAATTGGCGGCAAGGGGTTGGGTGAAAAAGATACAAACGTTGGGCGTACAAACGTTGGGGCCTACTACAAACGTTGGGGCCTACTACAAACGTTGGGCCTCTCCGAGGCCGGGGGCTGGGGGGCATTGATTTGCTAACTACAAACGTTGGGTCTCTCTGAGGCCGGGGGGCTGGGGATTTTGGTACAAGTGGGGGCTTAAAGTGATCGGGGCTTCGTCCCGTAGCTCATAAGTGAAGGACGCATACCAGATACAGCAATGGTGGAAGAGATAGCGTTTTTATAAACAACCTAATTACCATGGCACAGCATCCAACCATCCTTGAAGCATCATCCAACGCCATCATTGTGGCGCTTTCGGAAACGGAGCTTGGCAAAGTTATCCTGCCCAGCCAACTGCGGTTTGTTGAGGTAAGCACAGGCAAGGAAGTTGAATTGTCGGATGACGCAAATCCCACTGTACAACACGAAGCCGCCGCACTGCAATATGCCAATGCTATAAATGGATTAATGCCGAAATTTTTTCGTTTACAACTCTGGCAGGACGACCATGGCAATACACACGACATGCTCGTCATGGAGCGCCTGTACCCGCTACCCACTCATCATTTTGACCTATCCACGCGAAAAAAAATGATGAAACAATTTGAAGATCAGTTGAATGAACTTCATGAACATCTTTTCGTACATGGCGATTTGATGCGCCCGACTCACTATTACAACAGGAACGACCAAGCATGGATGTTCAAAAACATCGTACAAACAGCAACCGGGCTACGACTCATTGATGCCGGCTTTGGGAAGATAGGGAACAAGGAAAACCTAAGAATGGTTATACCTATCTCGTTTCGCGAGCGTGAGGAACTGAAATGCTTTGAAGCATACTATCTCTCTTCTTTTTAGACTTCGCAAGATTTCTAAAAATAAAGTCTAAGCCATCACCGCCGCCGGGCAAAATCAGGACATTGTATTCTTTTAAGTCAACCAAGCCGTAGCGCTGCCCGAATTTGGGCAGAGCCGTTTGTTTCAGCGCACTGCTCCGGATGCGCTGCACCGGCAGTTGCGTCTCGTAGTCGAACAGAAAATAAATCTGGCCGCACGATAGCGCGTCGAAGGGCGGATCGGTTAGTAAAAGCCACGCGGGGTTGCTTCAGCGCATGAAACCTCACGCAAACTCTCATGAAAACGATGCAGAACATCACTTATATGAAATATACATTTTGCACGTTCCTCACTTCACCACCTCCGCCTCTTCCAAAATATAATTCAAATAATACAAATCCACGTCATTCAACTTGAGTTTGCCTTTGAAAGTCGTGACCTGGTCCAGGTCAAATTCGGGTGCCTTACCAGTCAATTTGATGTCCATCACCGACTCAGGCCCGGCGTTGCCGCAAAAGAAGCACTGACTGAAAGGATTGGCCGATAGCACGAGGATATCTGACTCGCCAATTTCTTCAGTCGGGATCACATAGCCTTTAATTTGCACGATTTTTCCTTCGAGGGCTTTGATTAAAGGATGAAAAACGGGATAAGGCACGAACGCGTCGGCTTCATCATTGAACATTTCCTCGAATTCTATTTTGGCTAACATTTGCCAGTTCAGGTTCACCGCGTCGCCAATGAAGGTGTAATTTGCCGGGTCGTAAACCGCTGGAACAGCATTCAGCGCCTTGACTTTGGCTTCCAAAGAGGTATCAATAAGGGCCTGAGCCGTGGAGTCAACAGCATCGGCAGTGGTTCCGGCAGCATCTTTTGAAGCGGGTGCGCAGGCCGTTGCCAAGGCGATTAGCGCAATAGAAGTGATCAGTAAGAAGCGGAGCATGGCTAATCTTGTTTAAACCCTTGTCAGGGTTTTTATTAGGTAACACGCTTCCCCGAAGGGGGAAAATTTGAATAGCCGGCGATTGCATCGCCGGAAAATGGGGCATATTGTGCATTCCTTACAACCACAAAGTGGTTGAATTTAGAATCGTATAACGAAAAAAGGGAAATGTTTTGGCATCTCCCTTTTTTGTTTCGGCGTCGCTCGTTTCGACTCCGCTCAACGAACGACGTTGCGCGTGTTATTTTCAGCTTACTTCAGCCGCTCCACCAAAGCTTTGAACGCTTCCGGGTGGTTCAACGCGAGGTCTGCGAGAACCTTTCTGTTGAGTTCGACCTTGTTTTCAGCCAACTTGAAAATGAACTTGGAATAGGTGATGCCCAATTGGCGGGCACCTGCATTGATCCTTGCGATCCAGAGGCGGCGATAAGCGCGTTTTTTCAGTTTGCGGCCTACAAACGCGTAACCCATTGCTTTATCTACGGCGTTTTTAGCGACCGTAAGGACATTCTTCCGACGGCCAAAATAACCTTTGGCGGCCTTGAAGATTTTTTTCCGGCGATGCTTGGAAGCGACCGAATTTACAGAACGTGGCATAATACATTTTTTAGTGCAACACAGGGGCCTGAAGTCTTTTCGGACACTTTAGCCTGTGTTCTCGTTAAAAAAGAGACGTTAGACATTAGACGAGGGACGTTTCCGTTGAAAAGTATCGGCTGATCTAGTTTCATAACATCAAAAAAATTAAGCGAGCAACATGCGCTTTACGCGCGCCTCATCGGCTTCGCTCACTAACCCTGCATCGCGGTTACGCAGCTTGGATTTTCTGCTTTTGCTGCCCAACCGGTGCGATGTGTTGGCATGAAAGCGCTTTACCTTGCCGGAGCCGGTAATCTTGAAGCGCTTTTTCGCACTTGAGTGCGTCTTCATCTTAGGCATCAGTCAATGAATTTTTGTTAAAACGAGGTGCAAAAATAGACAAATCCTCCTAACTTCAAAGCCCTTCCTACTTCTTTTTTTTCGGCGTCACGATTACGATCATGCGCCGGCCTTCCAATTTAGGTAAAGATTCTGCCTGGCCGTATTCTTCAAGCTCCTTCAAAAAGCGCAGCAGGAGCAACTCCCCCCGGTCTTTGAAGACGATCGTACGTCCGCGGAAATTGACATAAGCCTTTACTTTAGCGCCTTCGTCGAGGAAAGTTTTAGCATGGCGCACTTTGAACTCAAAGTCGTGGTCGTCCGTATTTGGTCCAAATCGGATTTCTTTGATAACGGTTTTAGCCGTTTTCGCCTTGATTTCTTTTTCTTTCTTCTTCTTTTCGTAAAGGAATTTGTTGTAATCGGTGATGCGTACAACAGGAGGTTCCGCATTCGGAGAAATTTCTACCACGTCGAGTTCGGCCTGTGTGGCCCACTCTCTTACTTTTCGGGTAGGATAAACACCAGCTTCTATCGTGGTTCCAACAGTGATGCTCAATTCCTCCAGACTATCGCCGACTAAGCGGACTTCCGGGATTCGAATTTGGTCATTAACCCTAAATTCAGGCTGTTTGAAGGTGTCATGCCTGGAGAATTCTCTCTTTGCCAATCGTTTATTGTTTAGTTAAAGCAATGTGGTCTTGTGGTTGCAAGGCCAAATATAACGGAAATATACAAAAAAGTACACCTGCAATATTTGCGGGTGTACTTTTTAATGAAAAACAATCCAGTTTATTCTTCAACATCCGAAATCACAGTGGTTTGTGCCAACTTGATTTCCAGGCCTTCTCCGTTTTCTTTCAGAGAAGCTTCAAGCATGGAGCCTTCCTGTGGATTTTCGTTGAGGATGAACTCCGCGAGCGGATCTTCGATGTATTTTTGAATCGCCCGATGCAATGGACGGGCACCGAATTGCGGATCGAAACCTTTTTCAGCAACAAATTTTTTCGCACTTTCGGTCAGCTCCAAAGTAAAATTCAGTCCAATCAGTCGCTTGTACAATTCCTGCAAAGCAAGGTCAATAATGCTGAAAATTTCTTCCTGACCCAGTGCGTTGAAAATCACCACATCGTCAATCCGGTTGAGGAATTCCGGCGAAAAAGTGCGTTTCAGGGCGTTCTGGATGATCGTTTTGGAATGATCTTCCGAAGCATCCTGGCGCGCTTTGGTGGCAAATCCCACACCCTGACCAAAATCCTTCAACTGGCGTACGCCAATATTGGAGGTCATAATGATGAGCGTATTTTTGAAATCTACCTTGCGGCCTAAACTATCCGTCAATTGTCCGTCGTCCAGCACTTGAAGCAGGATATTAAACACATCCGGGTGGGCTTTTTCGATCTCGTCCAGCAACACTACAGAATAGGGTTTGCGGCGCACTTTTTCCGTCAACTGGCCGCCTTCTTCGTAGCCGACGTATCCCGGAGGCGCACCAATCAGGCGACTCACAGAGAATTTCTCCATGTATTCGCTCATATCAATGCGGATGAGTGCGTCCTCGCTGTCGAACATGTAGCGGGCCAGCGCTTTGGCTGTTTCTGTTTTTCCGACGCCGGTTGGGCCAAGGAAAATAAAAGAACCGATCGGCTTGGTGGGTGATTTCAAACCAAGGCGGTTGCGCTGAATGGCTTTGGTCACTTTCGAAATGGCTTCTTCCTGGCCGATGATGATGTTCTTCAGGTCGCTCACCATATTGACCAATTTTTTGCCCTCGCTTTGCGCCACACGCTTAACGGGGATACCGGTCATCATGGAAACAACTTCTGCGATATCGTCTTCGTCCACCGGATAGCGCTTCACTTTCACCTCTTCTTCCCATTGCTGCTTGGCAAATTCAAGCTGTCGCACCAATTTGGATTCTTTATCGCGCAAATCTGCCGCACGTTCGTATTGTTGGTCTTTCACCGCCTGATTTTTAGAGTCTTTCAACTCTTCAATGCGTTTCTCCAGCTCTTCCACATGTTCCGGCACATGGATATTTTTCAGGTGAACGCGGGCACCCACTTCATCCAGCACATCAATGGCTTTATCCGGCAGGAAACGATCGGTAACGTAGCGATCGCTGAGGCGAACGCAGGCGTTGATTGCATCTTCGGAATAGGTTACATTGTGGAATTCTTCGTAACGGGCACGTATGTTATTGAGGATGTGAATGGTATCTTCCACCGAAGGCGGTTCCACCAGCACTTTCTGGAAGCGGCGATCGAGCGCACCATCCTTTTCAATATACTGTCGGTACTCGTCGAGCGTGGAAGCGCCGATGCACTGCAATTCGCCGCGCGCCAACGCCGGTTTGAAAATATTGGAGGCGTCAAGCGAACCAGTTGCCCCGCCTGCACCCACGATGGTGTGGATTTCGTCAATGAAAAGGATCACGTCGCGCGATTTCTCCAACTCGTTCATGATCGCTTTCATGCGCTCTTCAAACTGGCCCCGAT
>Ga0105044_10014318_pt1 | contig 10730 bp, 10 predicted proteins | sample MAT01_FD_78092 | JGI IMG/M metagenome (GOLD analysis project Ga0105044, IMG submission 78092) | Freshwater microbial communities from Lake Fryxell liftoff mats and glacier meltwater in Antarctica - MAT-01 | ecosystem: Environmental > Aquatic > Freshwater > Ice > Liftoff microbial mat | place... | reverse complement strand
TAACCCAAAATCAATAAAATGATTTGCAAAAATGGACTACATTATCATAAAATCGCTGGGCATCAAAAAACAAGAATCCCCTGAGTACCTACATAAAATACAAATTTCTTACTAAACCATGTACATTTATCGAAATAAAAGCATACATTTGATCTAAATTAGCAACGTATAAATTAGTCCAATTGAAGTACTACGCATTTTTCATATTATTTCTTTCTGTAAACTTAGCTACAAATGCACAGAAAGTTCCAATAGTTTTCCAAGTTGGTGAGAATCAGGAGCTTTACAGCAAGTTGATCGCAAAGTATAATAAGCAATTGCTTACAGTTTGTGACGATGACATGGAGTTAGCCTTTGAAAAATGGTCCGACTTAATGTCTAATATAGAATTATTTGCCAAGCAAGAGGGTCTTGACATACGAGGTGTGAAACTTTGGATAAATGTATTCTTTAATAAAAATGGAAAAATAGATTATATCTTTTACCATCCCAAACCAATATCCTTGAACATGGATTACTCAAAACTTACAAAAATTCTTGAAAAATTTGCATCATCAAATAAGATAGATATTCAATATACAGCAAGTTTTTCACACTATGGGAGCGCACACTTTCCCGTACTCTATCAATTGTATAATCAAAACGAAAAGTAAGTCGTAAATTTTAACAACTAATTTGATTTTTGTGTTATTTTTGCACTAAATCCAATTGTGACACTACATGGTAATGAAGTATCGTAAACTTACGGTAGATGAGCTAGAGCCTTTAAAAAGTGAATTTATTTCATTTTTATCTGCCAATGGCATAGATGTAGCTCTATGGAGTAAATACAAGATCACTTCTTTAGACATTGTTGATAATTTGGTAAAGCAATTCAGTGAATTGGTATTTGAAAAAATATGCAGTAAAATAGATTACCTGTCATTCGAGTCCAACAATTTGAAAGCCGCATATCATGTCAAAAATGATCACACCACAATGGTAATTAGAGAGCAAAAGAATGATTTGACACCCACGCCTGAAGGTGACGGAATTGAAAAATCATATCTTCAAGAAACACCTGATTTATACATTTATAAACTAGACAGATATCACGAAGAAGACAAATACAAAGAAGTTTATAACTTACTTGAAACAGGTTGCATAAAGTCAAATGGTGCAAAATACAAAGAGATGATCCTTCAATGGGCGGCAACAAAAGCCGCTTCAAATTGATTTAACAATAAGAAATACTGAGAAGATGACAAATAACTATACGCCAAGTGCAAAAACTGACAAATACCAGCATCATGATTATTATTTGCTAGATGAGCTATTGACTGAAGAGCATCTTTTAGCACGTGATGCAATTAGAGAATGGGTAAAAAGTGAGGTCTCCCCTATCATAGAAGCATACAGTGACAAAGCTGAATGTCCAACATATTTATTTAAAGGACTGGCAGAGATAGGTGCATTTGGTCCAAGCCTACCCGTTGAGTACGGTGGTGGAGGAATGGATGAGATTTCTTATGGCATCATTATGCAAGAGCTAGAGCGTGGTGATTCTGGCATAAGATCTATGGCATCAGTGCAAGGCTCACTTGTAATGTATCCTATTTACAAGTATGCAAGTGAGGAGATTAAAAAGAAGTATTTACCAAAGCTTGGAAGTGGTGAATATATTGGGTGTTTTGGTCTTACAGAGCCAGATCATGGTTCTGATCCAAGCAACATGGTAACAAATATAATGGACAAAGGCGATCATTACATACTCAATGGTGCAAAGATGTGGATTACCAATTCACCTATTGCAGATCTTGCTGTGGTATGGGCAAAAGACGAGGCGGGAGACATTAGAGGAATGGTAGTAGAGAGCAATTCAAAGGGGTTCAGTGCTCCTCAAATACATGGAAAGTGGTCTTTAAGGGCTTCAATCACAGGAGAATTGGTATTTGAAGATGTTGTAGTTCCTAAGGAGAATGTATTCACTACTGTAAAAGGACTTAAAGGACCTTTAAGCTGCCTTAGCAAAGCTAGATATGGAATAGCTTGGGGAGCTATAGGTGCTGCACTAGACTGTTATGACTCAGCTTTGAGATACTCGCTAGAAAGAGAGCAATTTGGGCGACCAATAGGTGGTTTTCAACTTACTCAGAAGAAACTAGCGGAAATGATCACGGAAATTACAAAAGCACAACTTCTAGCATGGAGATTAGGGAGTTTGGCAAATGCAGGTAAAGCAAGTCCCGCTCAAATCTCTATGGCCAAAAGAAACAACGTAGAAATGGCTTTGAATATAGCTAGAGAGGCAAGACAAATACACGGAGGCATGGGAATCACAAATGAATATCCTATTATGAGACACTTGATGAACCTCGAAACTGTCATTACATACGAGGGCACTCATGATATACATTTATTGATTACTGGTATGGATATTACGGGTTTAAATGCTTTCAAGTAATTAGTTTGTTCTTATTGTCTTAATAGAATTTTGATATTTTAGGGTTTTTGGGGGTCTAAGGTTTAAAAAATGTATTAAAAAACTTTTAGTTAAAATACTTTCTTTCCAAAACGTTCCATTAATTTCAAAAATAATCCCAAGAAACCACACAATGTTTAATTATTAGTCGCGAATAATTAGATTCCAAAAAAAAGTAAAAATCCCCTTTATAATTCATATTTCAACATTTTCTATTGCTTTCTCAAATTTACTTCGAATCCTACATCGATGTCTGTATATCCTAGTTTTCTAGCTGAGTCAATATCATTTTTAGCAGCTAGGCCATTCCCAAGGCTATATTGAACCAAGGCTCGTTGGTAGTAATAAAGTCCTCTATTGTTGGCCTGAACAATGGAACGATTTACATAGTCAAGTGCTTCAGGAAATCTTTTCAATTGATAAAAGCACCTACTAGCTTCATACAAAATATCAGCATTAAATTTATTTGTCTTAAGATAGAAAAGTATATCATCTAGGGCTTTTTGATATTCGCCTACTTGAGAATATAGAACAGACCGATTTAGATAACTAGTTTCATAATTAGGATTAAGATCAATCGATTTATTAAAATTACTGATAGCCAAGCTGAAATTACCTAGTCTTGCGTATGTAGCACCTCTATTTGAATAAAATTCACCATCAGTAGAATCCAAAGCAATGGCAGAGTTATAATCAGCAAGTGCAAGTTTTAAAGTGTCGAGATTATTACCAGAATCAAAATATAATCTGGCTCTACTGTTAAATGTTTGTGCACTTGGCTTAAGAGATATGGCTTTGTTGTAATCTAATATGGCTTCTTTATACCTACCCGCATCACGCCTATAGTTGGCTCTATTCCCCCAGGGCAAAGTGATATTTTGATAGTATTTCAATACATGTGACCATAAGGTATCTGAATCTTTCCATATCTTATTTTGCTCATAAGTCATCCAGCTATAGCCTAAACAAATAACCATTGTGCCATATGACACTATGTTTTTATACTTTATAGATGATTGGTACTGGTCGATGTAATAACCGGCTATAAAAAACAATCCAAAATATGGAATATATGTAAACCTATCAGCCAAAAATCCTTGACCCGCTCCTAGTACTTGAAGCAAGAAGATGATGTTCACCAAAAAAAATAATATCCCAAACACTATTATCCTAGCATCTCTTTGCACGGCAGTCCATAAGCTCCAAAGCAATAAGGGCACGAAAGCCATGCTTGCAAATATATACGGCGGCAAATCACTTGGGTATGGATATACTGGTGAAAGTCTAAATGGGACCAAGGCTTTCACAAAATAGATAAGCAATGAATAACTACCAATAAAAGGTCGCACCCAAATAGGATAGGTAACACCAGCACTATCAAGTGAACCCTCAGCATTCAAAATTATAATACCTATAATACCAAATAAAAGTGAGATTGCAAAATAAGGAATTTTGCTTTTTATAGTTTTCCAAGAAAAACTTTTATCTAAAAAATAGTCCACGACCAAGAAAGTCAATGGAAGTGTTACAGCCTGAATTTTTGACAGAAGCGCTAGAATGAATAATACAAATATGAATAAATTTCGCTTTGAGGAATACTTGATTTTTTGTTTTAAATAAAGGTAAAAGGCCGCCAAATAGAAAGCACCAAAAAGTACATCTTTGCGCTCTGTAATCCATGCCACGGACTCCACTCTCATAGGATGAATGCCAAATAATAATGCAGTTACAAAAGCTCCCTTCCAACTCAAGCCCAATTGTATAGAGATGCGATAAACATAAAATACACATATGAGATGTAGAAAAAGGTTTGTAAAATGCCATCCTGCCTTGTTCTCAAAACCATACATCATCTTATCTATGCAAAGCGACAATATGCTCAGTGGGTTATAATTACCTATGATAGATGTTGTGAAAATGTCAGAAATAGATTGAAAATAACCTTCGACACCAAAGTTAACCACCAATGGATTTTCATAGAAATTCTTGTCGTCATCCCAATTTACAAATCCATTGTCTAGTACATTTAGAAAAACTAGAAATGTAATAGATAAAACTATAATTAGAGGAAAAATAGGGAATCCACCTGAGGCGATTGATTGTCTGCCAATTGTATTTTGGTTTGTCGAGGATGTACTTACCGACTGCTTGATTACTCTCTTTTTTGATGTCATAACTTAAAATACTCTTTGGGCGTTATGTTATATAATCATACCAATAAGCAAGTTACAAATAATAAATATTCGTAGTATCATTTACTGAAAAAATAATTGAAAAACATTTCATACTTTAGCATTTGTTTGCGAGGATTTATTTCAGGAGTCAAAGAGTTACAGCTCATCACCAGTAATGAAAGAAAATTTAGAGAGAGAATTATTAAAAGAAAGAAACAATGCTATCGATCAATGGTCACCATTGAGACATAGGCTTCATACAATTATATTCGAAGCCGAAACCAAAGAAGGCAGATTGTTTGACATCCTACTTCTGGCTGCTATATTAATAAGTGTGATAGTTGTAATGCTAGAGACAGTACCAGGTTATCAAGCAAAATATGGCTCAACGTTTGTAATTTTGGGATGGACGTTCAGCATTTTTTTTTTAGTGGAGTATTTACTTAGAATATATTGCGTTCTTACCCCTAGGAACTACATTTTAAGTTTTTATGGGATCATTGATTTGATTTCAATCTTGCCTGCTTTTTTATCTATTTTCCTTGCTGGTAGCCATAGTCTTATGATCATAAGAGGTTTGAGACTTTTGAGAGTTTTTAGAATATTCAAATTGGGAAATTATACGGGGCAAGGTCAAATGATCACAGAAGCACTTAAAGCAAGCAGACCCAAAATACTACTTTTCATAACTTTTGTTTTTATCTTGGTAAGTATATTCGGATCATTAATGTACCTGATAGAGGGTAGTTCAAATTCTGGGTTTGACAGCATACCGAGGAGTGTATATTGGGCAATAGTGACATTAACTACCGTAGGTTATGGAGACATTTCTCCCGCTACACCTTTAGGACAATTTGTAGCTTCTATTATTATGATTGCGGGTTACGCCATCATAGCTGTGCCCACAGGCATAGTTACTGGAGAAATAATCAGAAGTAAGGGCACGAAGCATGAATTTACCACCGCATGCCCACATTGTCTGCATGAGGGGCATGACAGGGATGCTGTATTTTGCAAAAAATGTGCAACCAAATTGTAGAAATTCTTTTTCAAAAGCTATCTTCATAATTATTTTTCAGATTCAATATCTTTCGTTTCAAACCATATAATTATTACTTTATGAAATCACTTATTATTCTTTCAATTTTTAGTTGGTTTTCCTGTAAACCAGTTTCTTCATCACCAATAAAAAATAACATAGTTCTCCAAGAACTAAAGGTTGATACTACCAAAAAAATAATTGTTGGCGCAGAGACCATTTCCCAATTCCTTCCAGATTTGAAAGGGAAAAAAATTGCTTGCGTTACCAATCAGACAAGTATTGTGAATGGAACTCACCTTTTGGATTATCTTCTTCAGAATAAAATTTCAGTTAAAAAGATATTTGCCCTTGAGCATGGTATTCGAGGCAAGGAAGATGCTGGAGACAAAATATCGGATGGAGTAGATGACAAAACAGGTTTGCCGATTATATCACTTTACGGAGACCATAAGAAACCTACTACTGCCGATTTAAAAGGCATTGACATCATTTTTTTTGACATTCAAGATGTAGGTCTGAGATTTTATACGTTTATCTCTTCTCTACATTATGTGATGGAGGCAGCGGCTCAAGATGGTAAAGAAGTTTGGGTACTCGACCGACCAAATCCTAATGCTCATTACGTAGATGGACCAATCAGAATCAAAGAACTAGAGTCTTTTGTAGGTATGCATCCTGTTCCTACCGTTTATGGTATGACAATCGGAGAATATGCCAAAATGATTAAAGGTGAAAGATGGATTAAAGGTGCAGACAACTTGGCTTTGAAGATTATACCGTGTCAGAACTACTCTCATGACATGAAATACGAATTACCAGTAAAACCGTCACCTAATCTTCCTAATTTTAGATCAATTTTACTTTACCCTTCTCTTTGTTTATTCGAAGGAACAATTGTGAGTGTAGGAAGAGGTACTAATAAGCAATTTCAAATCTACGGCTTGCCAAATGCTGAGAAAAGTTTTAAATATTCTTTTACCCCTATGCCGAATGAGGGAGCAAAGACACCACCAAATAATGGAGTACTTTGTTATGGCGAAGATTTGACAAACATACCAATTAATGATTTATTTGCTGAGAAAAGAATTACTTGGCAATATTATATTGATGCATACAAAGCAGCTCAAGCATCAGGACAAGAATACTTTCTTAAGGGCAACTTCTTTGATAAATTAGCTGGCAACTTTAAAATTCGAGAAATGATCATTGAGGGTAAATCAGAAAATGAGATTAGAGCTAGTTATTTAAAAGAATTACGGCAATTCCAAATGATAAGAGTGAGGTATTTGATATATCCTTAAGTTTCAAATAGCTATTTTTCAAAATAGTATATTTTCAGCTTAATAAAAGAATCGAGTGACTCTTTATCTAGGTTGTACTTTAGTATGTAACCATCTACATATTGATGAAGCGGCATTGTAACTGAAATTTTTGGAAAGAAAACATGAGGGTTGAGAGCTTCTATGGAGAATGGCCTTAGGCGAGACTTTGGAAAATCTTTTGTATTATAAGTAATGATATAAACCGCATTGCACTTTATAGCAGCCTGAAGAACATGGTGATCATTCATATCGAAAAGCTTGACTTTCTTAGCTAAGTTTTCATAATTGGTAACGAGAACATCAGGGTATTTTGAAATAAAAGCATCAAATGTCTCTATTTCTTCGTGAAATCCATTCTCTTTTTTTACGTAAAGAGCGTAGTTAATCTTCCATTCGTCAATTATTCGTTTTGAAAGCCGAATACTCAGATATCCTGACTCATGCAAATAACAAAAAAATGATCGCAAAGAAGTGTGAAATAAAATATTGGCATCCAGCAATATAAGCATGTTCTATTGCTTAAATGCTGGGTTGGAGATAAATGTTGAGTCGGTAAGGGTACCTAGAAAAGCCTTTAGTGCAGCACGCTCAAAAGGAGTAAATCGCAATGGATAAAGAAGTGGATCTTTGTTGGGTGAGCGCTTGCCACCATTTGAATAGTGATCTAGGACTTGATCGATGGTTTCAAACCTACTATCATGCATGTAAGGTGCTGTGATCAATATATTTCTAAGGGTTGGTGCTTTAAATTTACCATTATCAATCAATTTTTTGGTAAAACCACCCAAACCTAAGTCTTTAAACTCAGTTAAATTAGGAGCCTCGTCGAGTCCATTGTTAAAAAATTGATCAGAAGTAAGAAGTGGAAGATTATGACAATGCCCGCACTCAGCATCTTTAACATCTGGATCTTCATCAAGAAACATTGATAAGCCGTAAAGTTCCAAATCCGTGTACTTAGCAAGCCCAGCTTGTATTTTGTCAAATTTAGAATTACTGCTAATAAGAGTGCGTTCAAACTGAGCAATTGCCTTTACGGCTAAATCTCTTGTTATTTCTACTTTGGTTTTAATGCCAAATGCTTTTCTGAATAAAACTTGATAATCTCCACTCCTTCTAAGTTTCATCTCTACATCAGGCCATGTACTGTGTAATTCTATTGGATCTTCAATTGGTATAAGAGCTTGTTCCTCTAAAGTTTTTACTCTGCCATCCCAAAAGAAACCTCTGTTGGTAAACATCATATTTACCAAAGCCATAGAACTTCTTGTGCCAGGCTTTCCATCCACACCTACACTAAATTTATTACTATCCGTAAATCCAATAGCTTGATTGTGGCAAGAACCACATGACATAGAACTGTCTCTTGATAGTATTGGATCAAAAAATAACTTTTTACCCAATGCTACTCCAGCTTGAGTTGTTGGGTTATCAGGTGGTAAGATAGGCTTACCGAAAGTGCTTGGATAATTGAAATTAAAATCTCGTGGTAAATAGGCTATGTTAGTCAAATCCAGCTCATCCAAAGGTAAAGGCTTGTCCTCACAACTAAAGAGGAAAGCGATTGAAATCATGAGCACGAAATGTTTTAATAGCATTTTCTATATTGTTAGTTTTTCTTGAATGATCAAAATTAAGGCCAAATTTTTTATCGAAATTTCAAATTATCATTCTTGAGAATCAAAATTAGCCCAATTATCCAATTAAAAAACGCTTTAGTATGGATTTTGTTTGATGTAAGCCCGAAGCTTTAAAGATATTTTACCTGTTGATAGAGCATGCCTCTTCTATTCTACCTCAATTTAAGGTAATCGCCTTTTGAATATTTGCTAAAACTCTAGTATTGATTTCCTCATTAGTCATGGTAGGAAATGAGATATCATCAAATAACAAAGCATAATTTATTTTGAGATCGAAGGTTAGCGGTGCTCCCGCTTTCACTTCTACATTGGTCAAACTGAAAGTAAAAGGATAGCTTAGGGTGCTTGAAATAACAATATCTTGATTGATCCCCACTCTATTAAGTTTGAAATAAAAAGATTGGTATTTTCCATTTAGATAATTTTCCTTAGACCTTACTAAACTCTCTAACTTTGTGGACGAAAGACTATCAATAGTGTTGAGTTGATCTGAAAGACCTAAGTTAAAAGACATTTTAATTGGCCTACCGCTGTACTTAGCACTTCCAACTCTAGCGGATGCCACTGTAGCTCTTATTGTTGTAAAATCTTGTGCAAATGTTTTTAAAACACCAACAGAAGTAAGGCCAATGGAATCTATTATGGGAATCTTACTTCCATTCTCATCAAAAAAACTAAGTCCACCAAAAAAAAATTGTTGTTCCCTTATTATAAATCTACTTCCAATATTATTAGAGTATTCTCGGTCAAGAGAGAAGTTCTCACCATTAAATGTATGATTGATTTTAAAAAGCATTTTTGGAAAAGAGCAACAATCATCACATGCATCGTCAGCACCTATTGAATAATTAGATGAAAGTATGTCTAGGCATCCTACACGATTCTTATAACAAGAGCTTACAACCAACATCAGTAAAAGAAATCCAACTGACTTTAAGATATTGTGAAAAGATCTGTAACTCTTTGACATCGATAATAGATTAAACCTTTTTCATCTTCGTTTCATGATCCTCGAGGATTTTTTTTGTCAATTTCTTTACCTGTGCAGAGAAATCTTTTTCTTGAATCCAATGATAGTACTGACGATCATTGTAAAGGGTTTTTCCAGCGGGTTGACCAATATATTTTCCAAAATTAAAGACAATCTCTCCATTGGAAGCCACTTTCAAACGATTTGTAACGTCTATATTAGTTGGATCTGCTAGAAATTTTGCAATTTCGTCTATGTTTTCAGTAATGGGATTTGGAGTGACTTCTCCTTCTCCAGATTCATAATCAGTGCCTCTGTATGCATCAATTTGACCGAAGAGCACATTCACAGTTGCCCTTACATCAGCAAGTGCATCATGTGCACCTACAAGCTCTTTACCGCAGTATCGCATGTATGCCGCCTTTAGCGTACGAGGCTCCATTTTGTAAAAGATCTTTTGTACATCTATTAGGTTTCTGTTGTCTATATCAAAGTCTATACCTACTCTAAAAAACTCTTCTATAAGCATAGGCACGTCAAATCTATCAGAGTTGTACCCTGCCAAATCGGCATCACCTATGAAGTCATATATTTGTTGTCCTACCTGCTGAAACGTTGGCTTGGTTTCTAGCATTTCAGGCGTGATGCCGTGTATTGCAATTGACTCTGGCGATATCGGAATCATAGGGTTAATCAACATTTGAAGCTCTACTGGCTCTAAATTGTATTTGGAATATTTTATAAGTGCAATTTGTACTATTTTGTCTTTTACTACATTCAAACCTGTAGATTCAATATCAAAAAATACCAAATCACGACTTAACTTCAATTCTCCCATCTTCTATTTTATTTTCAAAACGCAAATGTAGTGAAATAATTATTGGCATAACAAAATCCCACTCATCATTGCTCACAAAAAATGAAAAAGAGAAATCATCCTCTCGACAATTTCTCTTTTTCAATCTATTATATAAAACTAATTGGCTTTAAACCATCTAATATATAATCTTTGGTTAGTCAATTTTAAATGCCGCTGCATCAAATACGGGATTGACCTTTATTTCTGTTACTTTTTGCTCAAGTGTCATAGGCATTACCCCTTCTATTGATGTCATGTGAGG
>Ga0105044_10014316_pt1 | contig 10730 bp, 8 predicted proteins | sample MAT01_FD_78092 | JGI IMG/M metagenome (GOLD analysis project Ga0105044, IMG submission 78092) | Freshwater microbial communities from Lake Fryxell liftoff mats and glacier meltwater in Antarctica - MAT-01 | ecosystem: Environmental > Aquatic > Freshwater > Ice > Liftoff microbial mat | place... | reverse complement strand
TCAACCACCACCAATGAACTGTTTGATTTACAAGACAGAATAATACTCTACGACCTCACCAATACTTATTTTGAAGGCAGTAAACGACATAGCAAATTGGCTAAATATGGACGCAGCAAAGAAAAGCGCAGTGATGCCAAATTGGTTGTACTGGCAATGGTCATCAACATAGAAGGGTTTATCAAATATTCGGCCATCCACGAAGGGAACTATGCCGATACATCAGACATTAAATCACTCATTGAAAAATTTGGCTGCAATATCAACACCGCCGTAAAACCAATAGTGGTAATGGATGCAGGTATAGCTACCGAAAAAAATCTGGATACGTTAATCCGGGCGGGATACAAATATGTGGTGGTGAGCAGGTCAAAGCTAAAAGATTACCAGCCCGTGCAGCAGGGAAAAGAAACTTATCTGCTTACAAAGTCTAAAAAAATAATAAGGTTGTCATTGGTGAAAAGTGAAAAATATACAGATAGTTTTTTGAAGGTAGAAAGCCCGGTCAAAGGAATGAAAGAGCAAGGTATTAAAAACAGATTGGAGCAGGGATATGAGCAAATGCTTGAACTGATCAAACAAGGGTTGTTTAAACCAAGAGGCATTAAAAAGGCCGATAAAGTGCAACAAAGAATTGGCAAGGCCAAACAAAAATATCCATCCATTCATCATCTGTACAACATCACGCTTGATATTGACACTGCTACACAAATAGTAAAAAATATTTACTGAAAAAAGGATATGGAAAAAGCCGAAGAAGCCAGTAAAAAATAGGGAATCTATTTTTTAAGAACAAATCTGGAAGATACAGATGAAGCATTGGAATGGATGATTTACAATACCATAAGGGAGATAGAATCTACCTTTAGAATATTGAAAACAGATTTAGACCTGCGGCCGATCTATCATAAAAATGATCAATCAACCATGGCGCACCTGCATCTGGGAATATTGGCCTATTGGCTTGTAAACACCATCAGGTACCAGCTAAAACAATCAGGTATTAAAGATGACTGGAAGGAAATAAAAAGAAAAGCATCCACACAAAAATCTGTGCTGACAACAGCGCAGAACAGTTACGATAAAATAATACAAATAAAGCGATGCACCGAACAAACCGAAGACCTCAGAAAAATCCACAATGCCCTGAAACAACAAAAATCGAAACCTTTTAAGCAAATTAAATTTGTAGTACACAAACCGCCACTCGAAAAAATTAAAACGCAGGCTATCGCTCAATTTAGCGATTCATAACTGCAATGTGGGTTAATATAGCTTACCTCAGTTATTTTCCAGCCAATCTACCTTCAAAAAACGGATGAATCATGCTCCAAAAAAACTCCCCCTAAACTATCACTATTCGTTGTTTGCGGTTGCTTTTGTTCGTAACCCCTGCACTGCTGGATTTTTGAAACATAAATATTTTTTATGCAAATTATATTAAACATTAATAAAAACTTATCGGTTATTTCCGTCAGATTTGCAATATCAAAAAATAAAACCATGATAGCAAAGGCTTAAAAAAAATTCCAAATAAATTAAAATAGCTCCATCGAAATACTATAAGCGTTTACATACTATGTCACAAAATCTCACATCACTTATTGCAGTTCTTTCCCCACTGGCTTTTGTCGCCATCGCCATCGCTTCATGGTTTCAACCGGGTTTTAAACCCAAACAAATCATAACGATGGGCAAAACTGTCACCGTTATAAGCTTAGCCATCGTTTTATATTTAAGCATCAATGTCTACCAGCATGCGCTCATTCAATCTGAATTGATAGGTATTGCAGATTTCGGTTTTAGCATACGGCTTGACTCCCTAAGTATCATTATGCTTGGTATGATTTCCCTACTTGGATTTATTATTGTAAAATACAGTGTGAACTACCTGGATGGTGACCAACGACAAGGCGCATTTATGGGCCGGCTTGCTGCAACCATTGCTGCCGTTCAATTGCTTGTAATCTCCGGGAACCTGGGTGTACTGCTGATATCATGGATTTTAACCAGCATCTCCTTACACCGGTTACTACTATTTTACAGCGACAGGCCGGGTGCTCAACTGGCAGCAAAAAAGAAATTCATCCTTGCCAGATTGGGCGATGCTTGTCTATTAATCTCCATCGTTTTACTCTATCTTCAATTTGGTTCCGGAAATCTTGAAGTCATTTTTAGCACTATTAAAAACAGCGGTTTATCTTCACCTAAGCTGGAATTGACAGCATTGTTTTTAGCACTGGCGGCAATGCTTAAATCAGCTCAATTCCCTACCCATGGCTGGTTGATAGAGATTATGGAAACCCCTACTCCCGTCTCTGCCTTGTTGCACGCAGGTCTTTTAAATGCGGGCCCATTCTTACTGATCCGAATGTCGTTTGTAATGGAAACAAGCGCCTATACTTCCATATTCTTAATCATTGTAGGTGGGTCAACGGCACTCTTTGCCTCGGTAGCATACCTTACGCAAACGTCGGTAAAAACTGCACTTGGATACTCCAGTGTGGGTCACATGGGCTTTAGTTTAATGACCTGCGGTTTAGGTGCATATTCGGCTGCATTGCTCCATCTGGTAGCTCATTCATTTTACAAGGCGCATGCATTCTTATCATCGGGAAGTGTAATTGATTTGGTGAGAGCTGCTAAAGTGACCAGGGTAAAACAATCTTTTCATCCATTTAAAATTGCATTGGGTGTTGCAATGGCTTTAGCGCTTTACACCACTTTCGCCTGGTTTTGGGGAATTGATCCAATAAAAGATCTATCGCTTTTGCTTATTGGCACCATCATTATAATGGGACTTTCCAAATTGTTTACGTCGGCCATTTCAAGCAAATTGAATTTTAAATTGCTGGCCCAGGCAACAGGGCTCGCACTATTGGTAACTGTTGCATTCTTCTCTTTAGAATCTGGAACCCACGCACTCATTGCTTCGCAAATACCGGATTTAACCGTGCCGCAATGGGGAAAAATAATTGCAGTTGGGTTTATATTAATCGCTTTTGCCATGGCGGTTTTTATCCAGCTAATAGCACCTCAACTATCCCAAAAAACATTTTACAGGGCACTTGCAATTCACATCAGAAACGGATTTTATGCAAATGCGTATTTTGACAAATTGGTAGGTGCGTTGCACATTCATTCAACCGAAAAAAGAACTGAAATTACGCAGGTTGAATTTGAAAATACTATTAAAAAAACTCTGGAAACAAAAGTATTGCAAGAACAAGTTTCTTAAACAAAAAAGATTAAAACACACAAATGGAACAACTAGTTTTAACCTCAGATAAGGAAATAGAAGCAACCACACTTGTAGCCTGCATGCGCAAGGCTTGTAAAAAAATTGCCCCTGTTTGGCCTTTGGAAAACTTTGTAGCGGTGAACCCATACCTGGGATTTAGTAATCAAAAATTCGAAACAACGGCTCAGCAACTGAACTCCATAGCTGGAATCCAAATGACCTTACCTACTTCCTTCTACCAAAATAAATGGCTGGAGGGAAAAATAGTTCGTGAAGATATAGAGAATGCATTGGCAAAAAAATCTTCAATGATAAAGAATGCGGATGCCTTCCTGAAAGGACTCAGCAAAATGGATGATGCCAATCAAAATTCTTCCTCCATCAAAACCTTAATAGATGTAGCAGCACAAGTCACTAAAAAAGATTGGAATCGTTTTGTCATTGCCAGGATATCTACCTGGGCTGCTTCCTATTTTGACAACGGACAAGCTAGTTGGGTAGCGGCCGATAAAGAAGCAGGTATTTTTATGGCCTGGAAAAGTGAAGCGGAAGTGGATCCTACGCCGGAAATTTCGGGATTGAAAAACTTTCGAAAAACGGTAAAGAATTTGCCGGACGATTCATTCCAAGCCTTGCAGGCAGCGCTACAAATACTCAATTTATCGCAGGAAGATTTAGACTGCTATTTTCATCGCCTGTTGATACGGGTTGGTGGGTGGTCGGCATTTGTGGCCCGGCTGGATTGGGATAGCGAATTGTATGGAGGAAAAGATGGAAAACTAATTGAATTCCTCGCTGTTCTTACCTGTTGGGAAGCCTGTTTATTTCAATGCATTGAAGGCCCGGAATTACGAGACAAATGGATGCTGGCTAAGAAAAACGAAGTTCCCACCAGGCTTAATCAACAGCTTGCAGAAAAACTTATTTTACAGGAAGCATTTGATGTAGCATCTCAGCGGGAACTCATAGCGAAATTTAAAGAATCCAACGCATCGAATCCAGATAAAAACGAACAGCTAAAGGCGCAGGCAATTTTTTGTATTGATGTACGCTCTGAAGTATTTCGCAGAAATCTTGAACTGGTTGATCGGGGAATTGAAACCATTGGCTTCGCCGGATTTTTTGCCTTCCCAATTAATTTTATACCGCTGGCACATGCAACCGGAGAATCTCAATGCCCGGTACTTTTGAAAACAGGCCCAACCATTTTAGAAGAAATTCCTGATACAGAAGCCAACACGTTGGCCTATAAAAGCCGTGTACTTCAGTATCAGGTAAAACAAATTTGGAGATCCTTTAAATCAGGAGCTATTAGCTGTTTCAGTTTTGTTAGCCCCATCGGTCTATCCTACCTTCCCAAACTTTTTACAGATGCATTTGGCCTTACCCGTCCTGTACCGCATCCTAACAATTCGGGTTTGGCAAAATCGGTTTCAAAACAAAAAAATGTAAGCCTGGAGGTGGCGAAACATGAGCATCTGACCGTTGGTGTACCGTTGGAGCAACAAATTCAAATGGCAAAAAATGCGTTGAATGCGATGTCGCTTACCGAAAACTTTGCACGTTTTGTATTGATCGTTGGTCACGGATCTACAACAGTAAACAACCCACATGCAACCGGTCTTGATTGCGGTGCTTGCGGAGGACATTCCGGAGAAGCCAATGCGAAAGTGGCAGTTGCAGTGCTTAACAATAAAGCTGTTCGGAAACAGTTAAAACTTGAAAACATAAACATACCAAACGATACCTTTTTTCTGGCTTGCCTCCACGATACCACTACAGACGAAATCAGCATTTATAACGAACTTAATGTGCCCAACCACCAAACCCAGTATTTGATTGAACTTAAAAAATCATTGACCAAAGCAGGTCACGCCGCCCGTGCCGAAAGAGCCTTACGAATGACAATTGAAGGAAACGTAGATGCAGCCATAAAAAGCCGCAGCAAGGACTGGTCGCAGGTTCGTCCGGAGTGGGGATTGGCGGGCTGTACTGCTTTTGTAGTTGCACCACGGGAAAGAACCAAAAATTTAAACCTCGGAGGTCAATCCTTTCTTCACTCCTACGACTGGAAAAAAGACGAGGGGTTCTCTATTCTTGAGTTAATAATGACAGCGCCGATGGTGGTTACCAACTGGATTAACATGCAGTATTATGCCTCCACGGTGGACAACAAATACTTTGGTTCTGGTAATAAAACCTTGCACAATGTAACTGCCGGCGTAGGCGTATTGGAAGGTTATTCCGGAGACCTGAGAGTTGGGCTGCCATTGCAATCGGTACATGACGGCGAAAACTACCAGCACGAACCAGTGAAGCTAAATGTAATCATAGAAGCTCCACTTGAGGCAATGAATGCCATCCTTGAAAAACATAAGCATGTAAGAAACCTGTGTGATAATGAGTGGCTTCACCTGCTTGCAATGGATGCAGAAGGGAAAGTAGCTCATCGTTATATTGGCAAGTTAAATTGGGAGAAGATTTAATCAGTCTGCCATACAAAGATGATCTTAAGAAAAATTACAAATAGGGTAATTAATAGTGCCATTTATGAATAAGCTAACTTCCAATGAACTTTCAGGATAATGTTAATGCGGCAGTTTATAAGAACAATGAAATTGGATTCTTACGAATGCGCATCCGGTGTTAGTTTGTGATTTTTTTTTGAACCAGACAGCAGTTTTTCATCCGATAGCTATCGGATTAAGCTTTAGTGGCGTTGCAGTCGATAGCTATCGGCTCTTGTACATTTTATCATTACGGAGCAAAATATCAAATGAATAATTTATTCATTACGTGAGATAGTATTGCTGCATAGGTATATTGCACAAGTGTGCAACCCAACCCTATCCGAATGAATCCGTTTAGGCGGGAAAGATGTCATGAAAAACTTTTGTTCGGTCAACAAATAAAAAGCCCACGTCTTAAAACAAGCGGGCTTTTTTAACCTTGATATGGAATACCGATTTTCAGTAGCAGCAATTAATTTTTCAAACCTATTCTGGAGCATACTTTACTTGCTTCCAGGTGTTCCATTGCTTCGTTCACTTTTGCCAACGGAAATTCTTCTATTATTGGATAGATATCATGGCGAACACAAAACTTGAGCATTGTACGGGTGAGTGCCGGACTACTCAATTGGCTTCCCGCAAATGATTTTTCGCCTGCAATCATTTGAAAAGCAGCGATCAAAAAGGGTTCTAAAACTACTCCCACATTATGCAACCTTCCATTGGGCGCAAGTGCTGCTATAAGGGAATTCCAGTCTAAACTTACAGGAGTTGTATTCAGGATAAAATTTAAACTTCCTGCTATGGCCGCTAGTTCATCCGGGTCTCTTGAATTGACCACTTTCGTGGCGCCCATAGCCAGTATCTCATCTTTTTTATCAGTGATACCGCACCAATGGGTTTAACCAACCTTCGGTGTATTTCCGGGCACAAAGTTTAGAAAGGAATTGAAAGAGGCATTGTATTTTTTATTGTCCACCTTGTAATAAAAGGCGCCTTTTTTTGAGTTGAGTTTATCTTTATCTTTTAGTTTCAGCAACAGTTTGGTGGAAAGTATTTTGCGGTTGAAATTGCCCTTATCAAATTCTGTATCGTAAACAGCCTGGTACAAACTCTGCAACTGTGGCATTGTAAATTTAGCAGGCAGTAGTTCAAACAACAATGGATGCAAGGCTGCTTTGTACCTTAATTTTTCTTTGGCGAGGTCAACAAACTTTGTGTGATCAAAAATAAGGTTCGGCAGTTCGTTGATCGGCACCCAGGCAGGGTGATAATCTTCGTTGATTTGCTGTTTGTATTTTTGAATATCAATCAATGCAAAATAAGCAACCGATATTGTTCTTTCAACCGTATCACGGTCAGGTGCGGAAAAAGTATGCAATTGCTCCATATAAATACCATCCAGGCCGGTAAGGTTTTTCAAGACCCTTACTGCGGCTCCATCTGAGCTTTCGTTTTCTTCCACAAAACCTCCTACCAGGCTCCACATACCTCTAAATGGTTCAAGGCTTCGCTGAATTACCAATAACTTCAGGTCAACACCATCATAACCAAAAATGATGCAGTCAACCGCAAATAAGAATCGCTTTTGTAAAGAATAACGTTTCATGCCTAAATTAATTTTCATGCAGACTATAAATACTGGATAAAATATCTTAAAAATGGATGGTTATAAAATTTGATTTCCCCTCCTTTTTTACAGTTTAAAAGACAGGAGTAGCCTATTAAAAAATTAACAGTAAACAAATAAAAAACACCTCCGAAGTATTGAAAACTCCGGAAGTATTGATGCAATGATGCAGTGCTATGTCAAGAATAAAATGACGGTTCGTTTTGCGAATGGTGGATTGTCAATTGTGAATGGTGACATATTGATCATTCACCTTTCACAGCTAGCACTATTTTAAGTTGGTTTTTTAATAAAATGGATTCATCCTGTCTTTATTTAATTTCCGAAACATGAGCAAGCACAATCAAGAAGAACTTCGTTCAGACCAAACGAAAACCCATAAACCTATCAACTATCTCTACCAGAACTTAGCATACAAAGCAAATATAATCAGCAGTGTTACTACAATTAAAGCGGTGGTTGATGGCTTCAGTTTGAACATGGTTTTATCCAGTTCAAATGCTTTTGGATTTATTTTTGGACCAGCCATACTTATACTAACCATCACGATCATTGTAAACAAAAATGAAAGTCCCATACAAATATGGAAGGGAATCTCAAAACCACCCTTTCCATTTGGAAAAGCTGTGTAGAACAATGTTTCATTTCCAAATAAAGCAGGAGCAAATTCATTGAATAAAACCGACAAGGCAAAACCTGTTATTAAACCTGCAATAGCTGCTGCACCGGTTGTTCTTTTCCAAAACATACCTAAAAGAAACATGGCAAATACACCCGGACTAATAAAACCGGTATATTTTTGAATATAGGTAAATCCACCAACGCCGCCAATACCTAACAAATCGTTCCAGGTAAACAATACCGCCAGTACCATCGCTGCAAATACAGCAATTCTACCTGTATAAACCTGCGCTCTTTCAGTTGACTCTTTCTGGAAATATTTCTTGTGAATGTCCAAGGTATAAATGGTAGATATACTATTTACCTTCCCTGCCAGAGATGCTACGATTGCTGCTGTTAAAGCGGCGACAGATAAGCCTTTTAAACCGGTAGGCAAAAAGGTCAATACAGCAGAATAAGCGCCGTCTTTTCCACCTACCAACTGTGGTAAATGACCGCCCTGGTATAAAACAAATGCTGCAATACCTGGCAACATTACAATCAGCGGCATCAACAATTTTAAAAAACCTGCAAACAAAATACCGGTACGTGCAGTTTGTAAATCTGCTCCTAATGCTCTTTGCGTAATGTACTGGTTGCAACCCCAATAGTTCAGGTTGATGATCCAGATACCTGCAAGGTATGACAGCATACCCGGGAAAGTAAGATACTTATTAATCTCGTTTTGACTTGACCCGGCTGTCGGTCTTGGAATAATCATTTTAAAATGCTCTGGTGCTTCTTTCATCAAAACTTTAAATCCTGCGATGGCATTTTGACCAACACCAAAGTACTCCCCTACAGTAGTCAACGCAATGTAGGTGGTAACCAAACCACCAATAATTAATACCGCTACCTGTATTACATCTGTGTAGGCAACAACCTTCATTCCACCCAGAGAAATGAGCAATGCAAAAACAGCAAGGCCAACCATGATCACGTGCAGATATCCGCCACCCGCAATACCATTGATAGCAACCGCCCCTAAGTACAAAATGGAGGTAAGGTTTACAAATACATACAAAAACAACCAAAACACTGCCATTATTAATGCGGTTGATTCGTTGTACCTCGTCTTTAAAAACTGAGGCATTGTATAAATCTTGTTCTTGATGTAAACCGGTATAAACCACACCGCAATAATAATCAGCGCAATGGCTGCAATCCACTCATAGGCAGCAACTGCGATACCTAAGAAGAACCCCTCACCGCTCATGCCGATGAACTGCTCGGCAGAAATATTGGAAGCAATTAAAGAAGCTCCGATTGCCCACCAGGTAAGTGTTCCTTCAGCAAGGAAATAAGCCTTGGCATCGTGCTCATTCTTTTTACGTTTTCGATAAATACTGTAACCATAACCGGCTACAATTATAAAATACACAATGAACACCATGTAGTCGGCGAAAGCGAGATTTTTATCCATATTGGCAATATTAATTTTAGTGCTGCAAAATAGGTTATTTAAACAATTTTATTTGTTGATTTGGTAAAACACTTCGTTCCACCTTAATTCATTTTTAAAATCATACAGTTTGGTGTCCTTACCAATAAGGGTAAATTCAATCCCTGCCATGTCTGCAAAATCCTGCAGATGTGCAGCGGTTAAATTTTGACTATAGCCAGTATGATGAGCACCACCAGCCAATATCCATGCAGCACAACCGGTCTTCATATCCGGATAAGGCTTCCATAAAACACGGGCCACCGGCAGTTTTGGTAAATCATGCAACGGAGTTACCGCCAACACTTCGTTTACGAGTAAACGAAAACGATTGCCCATGTCTATCAGTGAAGCATTTAATGCAGGCCCTGATTCGGAGTTGAATACCAATCTTACAGGATCGGCCTTACCACCAATACCCAACGGGTGTATCTGGCAGCTTGGTTTACCATGCGCAATGGAAGGGCATATTTCCAACATGTGCGATCCCAATACCAATGGATTTTCAGGATCAAAATGATAGGTGTAATCTTCCATAAATGAATTACCTCCCGGCAAACCGCTTCCCATTACTTTCATTGCCCGCACCAAGGCAGAGGTCTTCCAATCTCCTTCACCTGCAAAGCCGTAGCCGCTTGCCATCAAACGTTGGGCTGCAATTCCTGGCAATTGTGTCATCCCATGTAAGTCTTCAAATGTATCGGTAAACCCTTTATAGTTTCCAGCTTCTAAAAATGTACGAATGCCTATTTCAATCTTAGCAGCATCTCTTAATGAGCGGTATTGTTCACCTTCTTTTTTTAAGGATGTCACCATTGTATAAGCTGCTTCGTATTCCTCAATCAGGGCATCAATGGCTTCATCACTTATTTGATTGATCACTGCTACCAAATCACCAATACCATGTGTATTTACTGAATATCCAAACTTTAATTCTGCCTCTACCTTATCCCCTTCTGTTACCGCCACATAACGCATATTATCGCCAAAGCGAACAAATTTTGCTCCCTGCCAGTCATTCCATCCGGCTGCAGCACGAGTCCAGGTGTTTAATTCTTCCAGCACTTCCGGATCTTGCCAATGGCCCACTACCACCTTTCTGTTTTTACGCATGCGGCTTACCATAAAACCAAACTCACGATCACCATGGGCACTTTGGTTCAGATTCATAAAGTCCATGTCAATATCATTCCATGGTATGTCCCGGTTGAATTGTGTATGCAAATGACACAATGGTTTTTGTAAAAT
>Ga0105044_10014315_pt1 | contig 10731 bp, 5 predicted proteins | sample MAT01_FD_78092 | JGI IMG/M metagenome (GOLD analysis project Ga0105044, IMG submission 78092) | Freshwater microbial communities from Lake Fryxell liftoff mats and glacier meltwater in Antarctica - MAT-01 | ecosystem: Environmental > Aquatic > Freshwater > Ice > Liftoff microbial mat | place... | reverse complement strand
TGGCGGAGTTCGACCGCACGAATTCCAGCAACGGTTTCTCATCTTCGTTGACCTGATATCCCTGTCGATACACCATTAACAATGTACCCGCGATCATGAGTGCGACGATGAACGAAATGTTCAACCACAGCGGCAATGTTCGCACCAGCTTCGACATAATAATGGCCGTCGAAAGCGGGACGAACACCGTCGAGATTCGCCACGGAAACAACAGTGCGAGCGAATCGTTATCCGTGATCGCCACCATAATAGTGAACAACGCCGCGAGTGAAAATCCGATCCACATGACCGTGAACAATCGCGTTCCGCGCACCAGGACAAGGGCGATCAATATCCACACGATTTGTGCGATCGCGATCGGATCGCACCACAATTTCGGAATAGAGTGATGTGGGATTCGTACATGAACGAGCGTCCATTGAGCGGCCCCGTGTTGTTTCGGTCCCGATCCGCTGAACATCGTGTACACATAAATGACCACGGGCAGGACGAACAGGAATGTCGTCACTCCCAGCCTGACCGCTTCGCGTGTACGTCCTTCGTTATAAAGCACTCGCAGGTACCCGAGCGTCAGCAGTGCGGCGGGTAACAAATACGTCGCGTGCATGACCACGCCCAACACCAGACTAACAACCGCTCCCGTGTACTGTTCACGTAAAAATAACACGATCGACAGGAACAATAACACCCCGAACGCGGACGGCTGCAACGTCGCGCCGAGGATGTACTGTCCGGCCACGCCCGACTGAAAGTACCACGGATAATCCGCTCCCAGCCAGCGATACGACGCCCACCGGATTAGAGCGGAGTGGAGTAATAATGCGAGCGCGGCGAATGTCCAGAATCGTTTGGTATCGGAACCGTTCAGGAATTGGAACACACCGAGAAATGCGATGGCGTAAATCGCGAACAATACGACGTATTCGATGTGGAACACCCAATCGGGCAGAAATCGCGTGGTGAGTGCGACCATCCATGTGAACACCGGCGTCGGATCGGTCGTGTTCGCGAGCCAGTCTTCGTTGAGATGTCCTTCACCGGCCAATGCGAATCCGTGCAGCAGATATTGATTCTGATTCGAGTAGTGCAGCGGTGCCTGGGTGTACGCCAATCCCATGACGAACATGATGCCGATGAACTTCAACATGAAAGCACTCCGGGGCGAACGGCCTGCGTAAGCGGGCCGGTGAATCGCTCTCACAAATCGATGTGTTGAGCAATTCACCAGCCCGCTTACGCAGGCCGTTCGCCCGAACCGGCATTCTATTTCAGCATCTTCGGCGGCACAGGAATCAATTCACGATCCGGTTCTTTCCTGAATCCCTCCGGTCGGCGCAAAATCCGATTCGCGTCCGCTTCGCTCAGCACGAACACCGCCGATTGATTCGGCAATCGTGCATACACCTTTTTCGTATCGCCCTCGAAGCGACCGATGTGCAACACCTGGTTCGATCCCTGGAGTGTGAGCACGATCACTTCACGCGGCGGATTCAGACCGTATTCCTTCATCTTCGCATCGCTCGCGTTGTCTTCGACGAATCGTTCGACACGAACACTCGCGATCGCGTCCAGCGTGTCGGAGACTTTGTCGTTGTCGATCCTCTCAGCGGGCATCGCCTGATTGATCCAGCCGATCGGAGATTTGCGAAGCGTGAAGTTCGTATCCTGTGCTGAATACGTCAACACCATCGCCTGCGACACGTCGAGATTCGTGAACAACGATCGCTTGCGATACTCCTGCGTCAATCGCGCCGTCACCGCCGGATCGAGCAACACGACCATGTCGGACTTTTCGCGTTGAGCGTAGACGCGGAAACCGTCGCGATTTCCGATCGCCATACTCAGCACGACCTTTTCACCGTCCAGTAGTCGAATACGCATCGATGGTGAATCGAGTCCGAACTTTTTGAGTTGCTCCGGCGTCGGCTTGTCCGTCACGATCTCTTCGGCGCGAAGTCGTGCGAGCATGTCGTGCATCTCGCGCAACCCCACATCTTCGGAATCCCCCGGCACAGGCGTCGTGAGTTTCCAGCCGCCGTTGCCTTTGACGAACGTCAACTCACGTCCACCGCGAATCAGTTCGATGCGATCGGCGTTGACGAAGTTTGCAAGGGTCCGATCACGGAACGCGGCGGGATCGGCGATCAATCGTTTCGCCAGTCTACCCGGTAACACGACGACCAGATCGGAGCCGTCGGCCATCGCGAATCGTTCGCCCGTTTCGCTCATCGGCACCGGTCCGCCGATCTTCAGCACTCGCGACTTCTTCGCTTCGATGGTGACTTCGGCGGTCGGAGTATCGAGTCCGAACGGTTTCAGATCCTTCGGAGCGATGGCCGCGACCCGTTCGGCCCGTAACCGCGCGATCGAATCGACGAGTTCTTCGAGCGTCGTGAGGTCCGCATTCTCTTTCTTTGGTTTGACGATGTCCCACGCGGTCCCGACCTGTTCGAGCGACAACTCCTGTCCGCCCATCTTCCGCGAAATGCCGATGATGTCGAGCGGATCGAGCGTCCAGATCGAGCGTTCCGCGAATGCGATCGCGTTGAACTTCGTGTTCGGCGGAAGCTGAATCGTCGCGATGCCGGGAACCGTGTCGATGCGGGCCGCGATCCCCTGTCCCGGTGCGATCGCATCACCCAGCGTGATCGTGTGCGTGATCGGCTTCGCGCCGTTCAGCGTGATCGTCAACGACCGCGCGCCGAGGTTATACTTCGTCCAATCGATATTCGCACCGTAGACCGCGAATCCCGTCGCCCGCAGATTCGCGAATCGCGTGATCACTTCATCGATCGTCCGCTGATCGATGGCGAACGCCGTTCCTTCGGCTTTCCACTTTCCATTGTCGGAAACGAGTGTAAACGACTCTTTGCCTTCGGTCAGCACGATTTTGCTCGCCGATCGTGGATCGAACGCGAGTAATTTTCGATCGATCAGCGATAACGGATCGCGATCGACTGCGACCGCGATCGGGTCGTCGATCGTGAACACGCCCGGCGTTCCTTCGACCATCGCGAATCGGCCCGGTGCCTTCCCCGTGCTCGGCTTACCGATGATCAATACATGCGTTTTCGTGGGGTCTTTCGGTGGGTTGCCAGCCCCCGCCGGTTGCTGCGTGAACATCTTGACGGTGACGCGAATCGGTTTCGAGGCGGGATCGAGGCCGAACGGCATCAGATCTTTCGATTCGTGCGAGATCCACCCCTGAGCACGCACGTTCGCGAGGTCCGCCGACATCGATCCGAACAGATCGGTGCCGACGTTCGCGGTGAACGGCGTCGTGATTTTCCATGCTCCCATTTCACGCAGGATCGTGTACGAATCGCTGCCCTGTCGCACGATGTTGATTTCCATGATCGACGGTTCGAGGCCCGACCACACGTTCAACGGTCGGAACGTGAGCGACGATTCCTTCAACTGATCGACCAGCATTTTGTTAATCGTAAACACACTCGACGCATCGGCGAGTTTGGCGTAGAAATCACCCGTGCCTTCGAGCGATTTGCCGATCTGAATCGTCGTGGCCGGAATTCGGCTATCGGAGAATTTCAGATTCACTGCGAGTTCGGGCTTGTCGAGGCCGAATTTCGCGAGTGTTTCGGGCGTCGCATTTTCATCAATGTACGTCTTCGCTTCGACGCGACCGAGTTCGGCGGCGAGGTTCCCGGCCTTCGCAATGTCCGCTTCGACCGTGACCGGCTTCGTCAATTTCCAGCCCGATTCGGGAAATGATTGGCGAACGAGTTCATACGGTTCCGCCGAATTCTGCACCGTCACCGCATCGACGACGGCATCGCCCAGATCGAACAGGCGACGACTGCGATACGCCAACGCATCGCGATGGACCAACTCGCCGAGTTTCTCGACCTTTACCAGATTAACCCGTTCATAACCTTCGACCTGCACGAACGCTTTTTTCTGCGGTCCCATCGGCATCGGCGGCATCGGATTGAACGGGTCCATCGGCGGGGGCGGCGCACCAGTCAGTTCGATTTCTTTGCCGACGAGGAGCGTCACTTCCTTTTTCACACCGGGCATCGGTTCGTAGGCGATGCGCACGCGCACGGCGTTCGATCCGTCGAGGCCACGCAGGTACTTCGTGAGTTCGGGTCCGCCGGTACCGATCAGGAACGACGCTCCGATCGTTTCGACATCCGATTTCGGATCGAACACGTCTTTGCCCGACGCCGACATTTGACTCAACTGTCGCAACAGATCCGTGACCGCCGACGATTCGGCGAGTTTTTGAAACGGCTGTGCGATGTCCCAACGATCAGGCTTTTTGGAGTTTTTCTCCGCTTTCGTCTGTTTAAGAATGATCGCCGGTTTATTCGGAATCTCAATTCCGACGCTCGACACATTGTCGATCTCGAAGCGTGCGAGCGACGGGTCGCGTAACGACGATACCGACGCGAACAGGTTCGAGAATTTGTCTTCCTTCACCTCGAAAATTTGTTCATTGTTTTCGAGTTTGGCGAAATAGTATTTCTCCTGAACATCGATCTCGCGCGGCGGTTGCGGAGGCTGTCCCGGGATATTCGGCATCTGACGCATCACGGTTCGCGTTTCGACGCGCGATGGATTGCCGATGTGCAGGACGCGCGCCTGAGTGTACGCGAGTTGAACGGTAATCGATCGCGATGGTTTATCCAGTCCCGTCCTCAGACGGAATTGAGGCGACTTCTGTTCTTCGGCCGTGAAGAACCGTTCGGCCCACAACTCCGGCAATGAAACCAGGAATTGTTCGAGGACTGTTGGATCGGGTCGATCCTGAATCGGTGCGATGAGTTCCCAATTGAACGCGAGTTGAGCGGGTGTGATGGACGGCTTCACATCCGGCTTTTCGGGATCGACTTTCGGAATCTCCAATTGTCCAACGCGCCGCAATGAGAAAGTATCGGTTTCACCTTTCACGTCGATCTGTGTCACTTTGTTGTTCGGCAATTGAACATTCGTCGAACCAACACGGACGCGATCGGTATCGACGAATAGTTGCCGACGACGGTACGCATCGAGCGGCTTCGACAGGACGGGCAGCACATCGGGGCCGAGTCGAATGATGTCGGCATTTTCATCGACACGTAGATAATTGGGACGAGCGAACGGATTCTCACCCGATTTCTGCGCCGGTTCGCCGAACGCGAAGGTGTGTTCCTTTTCGTCGAACGTGACTTTCACGATAAGCGGATTTTGCGACGGATCAAGACCGTAGGATTTTAATTCCGTCGATTCCGTGATCGCGATCGGTTCAAATCGCGACTTCAAATGCGTGAGCAAATGAACGAGTTCTTTCACCTCTGCGACGCGGATCGGCCAGTTGCCGGGCAGCGACCAACCATCGGTCGTAGTCGCCGGTGTGAGGACGATCGGTTCATTGGGAACCTGGACTTCGATGCGCGTTATTTTATCGATCTTCACATCGTCGCTGAGCATGGCGATGGTGGGAGTGCGCGTCACGCTCGTTGGCCGGGTGGCACGCCACGCGAGGGTTCCGCCTGCGGCCACCATTGCGATCAGGACGAACGTCGTTTTGAAGTTCATGATGAGGATCCTTCATCGGGTGTTGCTTATGTCTTTGGCGAACGGCCTGCGTAAGCTGGCTGGTGTTCTGCTCACAATTCGTGATGTATCACTCTTCACCGGCCAGCTTACGCAGACCGTTCGCCCGAACCAAATCAGCGAACCTTCCGCAACATCAGGACGACCAGACCAATGTACGCGAACAACAACGGCAGACCGAGGAACGCCCCCCATCGCCAAATCTTCCACTCACGCTGTGACAGTTCGACACGCGGATATTCCCACGTTCCGAGGTTGGACGACGGCAACCGTTCATCGCGACCGAGTAACCAATTACAGGTCATGAGTAACAGTTCCTCGCGAGCGGGTGTTAATTCCGGTCGCGACGCATCGGGACTGTTGAACACCGCACCCTGACCGATTGCCGCGACCCGCAACGGGATCGGTCGATACAGCGGATCCATGACCGTGTACGCATCTGTCGGCACGAGTGCTTCGGCGACCAACGCACCGGGGAACGCACCGGATGTCGGCGAGAACGCATTGCCGACCATTGACGCGATTTTCACCCGTGCGAAGGTCGGATCGATCCAGTCGGCGGGGACGGTCGTCGCGAGTGCGACACCGACCGGGAACGGCCCGCGTCGTTCTTCGTCGAGCGTTCCTTTATTGGGATCATCGAGTTTCGGTGCTTCATAACGCGGGGTGTAATCACGACCGGGGAACGGTTTCGATTCGTTCCAGGTCGTCGCATCGGTGAGCAGGAATTCGGCCATGAATTCGTCGTCGGTCGGTCGGATCGGTTGATAGTAGACCGGTCGCGGATGACGCAGTGCGAGGTCGAGTGATTTGCCGGTACTGCGTGACATGATGCGGAGTGCATCGCGCACCGGATTCGCCTGTCCGGTCGCGGACACCGTGTCGAAATCGAGTGGCGGAACATCGGCGGTTTTGCCACCGAACGGATTCGATCGCTTATCCGCGAACGCTTTCGATTCGGCGTTGTAAAGAATCGTCTGATTGCCGAACACGATGCCGAGTTGAGCGTACAGTTGTTCGAGTCCGTCCTGTCCCGCATCGGGATCGAGATCGGGTGGAGTGTCGCCCGGTTCGTTGGCCGGTCCGAACAGTCCGAATACCGGCTTGCCTTTCTTCATGAATCGCCTGATCGCATCGACCTGACTCTTATCGAGTTTGTAGAGTCGGTTCGGGATCAGATCGTTATCGACGAGCAGGTTAAACAATGTGAGACGCGGAACGATCAACATATCGCAGGTGTCGATGACTCGCGTCATCTTCGTTTTAACGTCGTTGATGCGTCGCCCTTCGACGGTCGATTCCGAACCAAGCAGTTTATTGCGTTCGTCTTCGGATTTACGGAGGTCGTCGCGGAATTCGGTCATCTGCGTTTCGATCGTGTTGATTAAAACCAACAGATTCGCAAGGTTCTGCTGACGGAGTGGTTCCGTCATCGGTCGTCCGCGGAGTTGATTGCGGAACAATCGAGAGAGTTCGTCGAGCGACGTATTTTCAAATACCTGTTTGGTCCGCTGGAGGCGTTCGAGCGTTGACTGACCTTCTTTGAGTTCGTCTTCCATCACGGAAATGTCGGCTTCGAGTGAATCGAGTCGATTTTCTTCGTAGGTGTCGGCAGCGGGTTCGGGCGGACCGTTGCCGGTCCAACGCTTCAGCACGATATCGACGACTTCAAAGCCGTTCGCTTCGAGGGATTGTCGCATGCCGCGCAGTGTGAGTTCGTTGCGTGCGCCCTGGGTGCTGAGGAGTTCGTGAATGACCGCGATGCCGATACGCGGTTTCTTCTCCTCGATCGCGAATACACGTTGTGTGAATGCGTTAATTCCCTGCGGAACGAGGACGAGATTCCCTTTGTTCCTGTTCGCGAGTTTCGACGCGGTCTTATCGAGTTGGTAGAACTCATTGAAACTCAATCGCTGCACCTTCTTATCTTCGGATGTGAAGAAGATACAGTTTTCGGACGCCGATTTGATCGCGTTCAGCAGGTTCGGATGATCCTTCGTTTCGCGTGCCAGTTTTTGCTCGTAGCCTTCTTCTTCGACATCGAGCACGACGACGCGGAACTGAGGTCCGAATTCCTGGAATTGGTTCGCGAGATCCTTCACTTTTTCGATGATCTTGCGTTCCGCCGCGTAGTCGTAGGCATCGGGTTTCGACGACAGCCGACCGAATGTTTTGTGCTGCATCAACACGATGATCGACGTCGGTTCACGAAGTTCTTTCAATTCCGCTTTCACCGTTGGCGGCAATGTGAACAATTCGAGTCGCGTGAGGTCATACGATTGGTGATGGTAGAACGAATACACATTCACGCCGACGAATAACAACCCCGCGAGTGCGATCTGAACGACGGCATTTCCGCCCGCCGTACTACGTCGTCCGGTCGCGAGGAAAAAGCTGCTGAACAGTTCGATCAACAGCGTCACGATGACGACGCCCGTACCCAGAATGAACATGCGAGCGGCGAGTTTCGAGGTGGGATCGATTTCGCCCTTGAGGGCACTCATGACACTGGGGACGGACCATTCGCGTTGACCGTCCACTGCTTCGCCGGGCCATACCAGAACGGCACCGAGCAGCACGACACCGATGGCGGCGATGACGAACGCGGTCAGACCGGTGAGACGACAGAGGAAGCGCAAACGTACCGACCAGGTGGTCTGGTAGCGGGAGTCGCTGGGTCGCGTGGCGGCACTCATGAGGGTGACTCCGGCGGGTGTTAGAAACGGTGATCCGCACACGTTTCGACGTAGGCGGGTTCTAATTCCAAGGGAAAGATCGGACCGTTTTTCAAAGGTAGTGGCATGATCGGCATCGATTCACCGAGTTTCAATTCCCGGCACCAGATTTCGATCTGATCCTGGGGATCGTCGGGATTCACTCGACTGCACCGATACGAGGTTGCGTACAGCGGGGCGTCCTCGGGGAACATAGCTTCCGAGCGTTCCATCGATTCCATCAGTTTGTCGTGCAAATTCGTCCGACGGTTCGTTACGACATCCACGATGACCAATCCAATCCCCGCGTCGAGCAAAGCCCCACATTTGCGCAGGAACGCCCGACGGTGATCGGGACGGTCCTTGTTCGCCGGACTTACGATTTCGATCGCGCCGACGATTGAGGAGTAGTTGGTCAAATCGATAATCAGGATCTCCATCTCGCTGGGGAACACGCCGGGAATGATAAAATCTGCTGCGGGGCACTCCCAGGTCTGCAACTGCGGCAGGGTCGCGACCATGAGGTTGCCGTTGTCATTGTGGCCCGGCCTGATCGTGCCTCTCTGAGCGGTACTGTCCAGCGTCGCGATGTCGATTTCCATGTCTTTGTGGACGGATATCCGAGTTTTAGCCCGATAGCGTTGCGGCAGGACGCGACGATTTAAATCGCCCAACAAGTGTGCTATCCAACTGGAATGGACGCCGGGCCATTCGGATTCGTCATTATGGAAATGATCTCGTAACGGCATCAGACACCTCAGGCCTCGGATGATCAAAGAAGGTTATCCGCACACGTTTCGGCGTAGGCGGGTTCTAATTCCAATGGAAAGATCGGACCGTTTTTCAACGGCAACGGCATAATCGGCAATGCTTCACCGATTTTGAGTTCCCGACGCCAGATTTCGATCTGATCCCGGGGATCATCACGATTCACACGACTGCACCGATACGAAGTCGCGTACAACGGAGTCGATTGCGGGAATTTCGCTTCGGGTCGTTCCATCCAGTCCATCAGTTTGTCGTGGAGATTGGTTCGACGGTTCGTGATGACATCCACCACTACGAGTCCGACTCCGGCGTATAACAATGACGCACATTTGCTGACAAACGCCTGCCGATGCTCAGGACGATCTTTATTCGCCGGACTCACAATTTCGATCGCACCGACGAGTTGCGATCCTTTCTCCAAATCAACAATTTGAATTTCCAACTCCGTCGGAAACACACTCGGGATCACAGCATCTGCGATTGGACACACCCACGTCTGCATTTGTGGAAGCGTTGCAACCAAGGTATTCCCGTTCACAGAGTGTCCCGGATCATGGGAAGAGATCCCGCTCTGGTTCTGAATTTTCAGCGTGGCGACATCGATTTCCATCTCTCCTCGAATGGAGATATGCGTTTTGGCACGATATCGCTGGGTAGGGAGTATGTGCCGATTCAAACGGCCCAGAAGATATTGCATCCATCCTGAATGCATTCCGGGCCATTCTGAATCGTCGTTCGTTTTGTGGAAATGATCTCGCAACGGCATCATCCACCTCGATTGGTATTTTCCTTTAATCCCATTACAATCGAAGTCCCCGACGAGCTTCCTCAAACCCGGATTCCAGATCCAGCGGAACCGCCAGTCCGTTTCGGACCGGGAGAGGTACCAATGGGAACGGTTCGCCCAACTTTAATTCCCATCGCCAGATATCGATCCGATCTACATACTCCGAATACCACGTTTTCTGTGTCCGACCCGGACGAAGCACCGACACATAAGCGGAGACATCGGTCGGAAACTTTGCCTGCGGATAATCGAGACGATCCATCAATACATTGTGCAAATTTCCCGGTTGAAAATGAATGGTGTCCACCAACACCAAACCCCATCCCGCTGCGAGATGCGAAACGCATCGGCTGATGAATCGCTCCCTTAACGAAGGTTCCGATTTATATCGTGAGAGGATAAATTCCACTGATGCATTTTCATCCAGACCATCGTGATGTTTCCGAATCTTGAGGGAGCACTCCGGTAGATACTCGATCGGGAAGGAATAATCGGGCGTTGGGGGAAACGGCGGATCGCCAGGCGATCCCACATAAACTGGGACTGGTCCTTCAATGTCCTCGACTTTCCAATCGGTATCGATCCGACTGAATCGCTTGAAATCGGGTTGAGCGATAAAGTCCTCACCCAAAATATGACAGTTCAACGGAGACGCGAGCACACACCCCCACATCGCATGGAATGAGAGTTGGTCGGTCTTGTATTGCTCCTGAAATATGTCAGCGAACGGCATTTGTACACCTCACTTCCACCGGCGGCTTTCGAGACTCCGCACCGTCAGGAACAGACAAAACAGCGTCACACTGGCATACAGCACCAGGTGCCGGGTGTCGATCTGTCCGCGTGTGAATTCGCGACTGAAATGCAACGGCACGCTGAAAAAGTACAGCAGCCGATACGCGA
>Ga0105044_10014309_pt1 | contig 10732 bp, 8 predicted proteins | sample MAT01_FD_78092 | JGI IMG/M metagenome (GOLD analysis project Ga0105044, IMG submission 78092) | Freshwater microbial communities from Lake Fryxell liftoff mats and glacier meltwater in Antarctica - MAT-01 | ecosystem: Environmental > Aquatic > Freshwater > Ice > Liftoff microbial mat | place... | reverse complement strand
TGCAAGGCGGAAATAACGCAGCAGGGCGAGTCGAAAAAGGTGCAATCGAGTGCGTAGCGCTCTCACCCATCTAGTGAAGATCGAAAAAACCCAGAAAATCATACTCAGCATAACTTTCCGAGCGCCAGAGCGCGGTCAACTGAGTTTTTTAGGATGATGCACTTCCGAAGCCGGTGCCAATTGCACGGCCTCGGCAAAATGGCGGATCGCATCGAGGCAGCAGACTTGCCAGTCACCTTCAGGCAGCCCCATCAATTCCCGCAGTTCTGCAATCCGAGACTCCAACTGGAGCAGTGCAAGCAATTAATCGCCAGAGAGCACGGATGCGTATTCCTGCCAAGCCGGTCACTGATTCCTGCCAAGCCGGTCACTGATTCCTGCTGATGCCGGTCAGTGATTCTTGATGTTAAAGGCGTGACGGTTCAGCGATCATCAGCGAGTTTGACCCGCTGCCAAAGTTGACCCTCGATAGCGATTCGGGCGTCGCTCTTGCACATCTTCGGTCGGCACGGCACGGCGGCGGTGACGTTGCTAGTGGAGGTGGAAGCTAAGTTACCCTTGATAGACTTTGCATTTTTTTTATTACCATCGTGCCTGCTCCTGGCAGAGTAAAGGTGTGGACTGGCTCAGCTTTGCCTGGCCTCGACCTAATCCGAGGTTGGGCCTGAGCGCATGGCCCGGCTCAACTGATGGATGGGCGTTAGCGGAAGCGCTTTTTCAGCTGAGCTACGGCGCGCGCTTGATGCCGTATTTGCAGTGCTCGTCGCGGCACCTGAATCACTCGTTGTGGCGTCATAGGGGCTATTCAAGAAGTTGTAGAGCAGCGTGCGCTGGCCGTTGCTCATATCGCGTGTCACTGGCATGAAACGGAAATTCTCGAAATTGACCGGGTCGGTCAACGTCTTAATGATGCTGGCGTAGGAACGCACCTGCTGCTCGTCACCCAGACGCAGCCAGTTATCCATGCATGGCGCCATGGATTCCCAATTGGCTAGAACATAGGTGTAGGCGTTACTCCAGCTGGGCGGCAGTTGCGCGATATCGGACTCCGCTGGCAGCACGCGCTGGTAGGTATAAGTGAAGTTCAGGGGCGTAAACGCGTTGCCTACCGGCAAAGTCGGATTCTCGCCCGTCTGAAAGACCCAACCGATAATCTCCGAGGTAGTGCTTTGCAGTGGAAAACTGACCTGGCCGGCGCTATTGGTCTTTAAACTCACGCCGTTGGCTTGCGTGGCATTCATATCTGACATGGTGACCGTCACGCCGGCGCTAGCAGGAACGCCGCGCTCGTAGACTTGCACCACTAGATTGGCGCTGTCGCCCTGATTGAGATAAATGTTGGGCAACATCGGAATCGCACGCAGCACGTCTTCTTGCAAATAGGTCGCGCCGCCCGCCGTGATTGCTAAGTTCATGCCGGCGAGCTGGTTGATTGTGCCGCTGTCGAGCGGGATATCGATGATGCCGGACGTCGCCTCAAACGCGGCGCGGTCATACTTGCTGAAATCGATCGTAGCGATCGTTGCGATCGCCACAGCGGGTGGCGGATCGGCTGCCGTCAGGGTTAGCGTGCCGAGATCAAATTTGTCCGTCGCGCGGTTACTGCAGGGAATGGTGTTCGAAAAATCGAGCGCAATGCCCTTGCTAGTGGCTCGCGCAAATGCAGTGGCAACCACCGGCCCGCGTGCCGTCGGTGGCTTTTGACCAGGCACCGTGGCCATCGTAGCGATCAGGGCGCGCTCTGAAGCCTCGGTCATCACTTCCCCGCGCCGCCAAAGCCCGACCGTGCCGACTAGTAAACTGCGCGCGGGGTTGGGCTGGAACCCACCGGCATTGAGCTGAGCCTGAAGCGCGGTCGCGGCCGGGCCGGAGGAGGTGTTTGTTAGGCTTGCATCGTTGTAATACACCGTTCGGTAGGTGACAAAACGCACCATTACACCCAGCACGTCAGGGTCGGCCATGCTGGTTTGCAGCTGCTGCAACACGTTGGAGTCGAAGGCATCGATTTGCAAGCCTTGGTCTTTGGCAAAGCCCGTCTGCCACATCACCGAGGCCACGCCAGCGATCATATTGTTGCTCGGGTTTGCCGAGAAATTTACGAATCGGTCATTGAAGCGCATGATCCGCTTGCCATAGATTCGACAGCCGCCCTGGATACCAAAGCTCATGTCATCGAAAAATAGCTGTGAGGAAAACGCGCCGTAAGGTTCACAATCGACCAGCATGCCAGTAAAGCCCACCGGTGCGGTGGCGAATGCATCGGTCCTATCCAGCCCGAGGCCCAAATCGACGCCCGAAATGTAGGTGTTGTAAAACGGGCAACGGTAACTGCCGCCCGGATTCCAATTCCCGGCACTACCCACTTCATTAATTGCCGCTTGGCGAAATCCAGCGACTTGGGCGGCGCTCAATACGCGCGCGCTGTTGAGGGTCGAATCGCATCCGATCTCATCGTAAGCAGCAGGCGCTTGCCCGACCAGGTAATTATTGGTGGTGACCGGATCCCAAGCCACTTCGCCACGGAAGTAGACGCGCGGAAATTCAAGAATACTCATGATAAGACTCCCGTTGAAGTTGTGGGGGTGTAGATAAAAGCAGGGCCGGCAACGCTGCCGTCCGCCAGCGGCGTGGCAAGCGCTTTGATCGCCGCCATACGCAAATCGAACATGGCGCGAACTGCAAGGCCGAGGCCGCCCGTGCCGCCACGGAATGCCGATATCAGCCCATCGATTAGGGCGCTGTAGGCGGCATTGCATTGCACCTGCACCTGCTGCGCGGCGGGCGAATCGTTCGAAAAGTCATGCAGCTCTGGATCGGCAATGGCCGGATAGACTTGGCTCCAATCCAAGCCGAGAGCGCCCCGCCAGGCATATCCAACAGGGTTCGGGTCCTTCACTAAGACCTGATTACGCTGCATTTCCCAGAAACGGTAGTAGTGCGCCAGCTCATTTTCAAAGGTAAGCGGGCTGCCTTGACCAGAGGGACTGACCGGCGTGCCTTCGCCTTCCGAAACGATCTGAGTAATCGCCCTGTGAGCATCAGCGTAGGAATTGACCGCAAAAATCTGGCCCGGAAAGAACTGGGCATCATCAATCTGATGATTGTTCGGGAGCCACGCCGAGCTCGGCAGCGCCGCTAGCGCCTGATCGAGCAAGTGATAATACTCACCAATCGTAATCGCGGTATCGACCGCCGCACCTCGCATGAGGGTCGGCGGATCGATAGGCTCTGACGGCTCTTCGATGGCCATGCCCTGCGCCATTGCGTCCTGCGAAAATGGCAGCAGGTGAATGATTACACCGCCACCAATGGACCCAGGCAGCGGTCCCGGATACTTTGGGGCATTGATTCCAACCGTTCCACCAATCGCATTCATGATGTTGCAGGCTAAACACATGTGGATCATCTCTTGCCCGACAATGCCATTTAGCCGCTGCATTGCAGGAACGTTGGTTCCCGGCAAGATGGTCATCTTCGCATACAGATACGGGGGCAGCGTTCCAAACTCTAAATCGATCGCGGTCTGTACTCGATCTTGAACGTCTGCAACAGACTCTGGCGCAAGCCATTGAACCTTAATCATAAAAACCTCGCGGATGGAAACTCATACGGACGAATACCCTTCATTGCTCTGCTCCTGACGTGCTTTGCGGCCTATGGGACTACTTCTTTGGACAATCGCCTTCAAATAAACAGCACCATTCCGGTTCGGCCGGGCACATCTGCGGAATTTGCGCCCAGGTGTGCTGCGGATCTGGGCGTTGCGCACGAAAGCTGCTGTAGTTCTGGCTCACGATTGGCGCATTTGGCGGGTCGGTTGGCGAACCGGAGAAGAAGAAAGACTGCGGGTGCCGATACGCAACCTGAGCGGAATTCGCTGGGTCGTCCGAGGTCGGCTCGCGCCAGAAGGAATAGCCGAACAGAATTTTTTGCGGCCCGACTTCGCGTGCATAAGCCTGGATCGCGCCGCCTAGGTGCGCGCTGCGCGCCGCATCAAAGGGCAAGTGTTTAATGAAATCCGGCCGCGGCGGATGGTTCAGGGGCGAAAATTTGCAGCACTGCGGGGTGCCAGCTGGGCGATCTGCGTAGCGCAAGAAATAGGCTTTGTTGCCTAACGAGACAAAGGCACAGCTAAAGGTATTGGCGGATGGAAAAATCGGCAGGCAGCGCTTGTCGTAGTACTCCATCATCGCGCCTTCGCCGTCACGATCTTTCGGCACGTAGGTGGAATCGTAATAGCTCGCGCCGTAAGACACCTCGTAGTCCGCTGGTGTCAACCCCGCTGGTGGTGCGGCATAAGGCGGCGGAAATTTGTCGTAATTGGCAAACACGCGATACATAGTCCAGGTACTGACCCACCATTTCGGGTACTGCGGGTCGCTTGGCTCACCGGGCTTGCGCGAATTGATACAAAGAGTCGGTGGCACACAACCCAAAGCGTTATGCACGCCGCCGGTGTAATAGGTATGACGTTGCGCGGGTGTCTGCGCCGCGGTGCGCTGAGCGGAAGCTTGGCTGTCAGTGCGTCCGACCGCGAATGCGTTAGTCGCTGAGGCTAGCGCCACTAGCACGCAAACCAGCGCTGGAAACATCCGGAAACAATGCTGCAGTTTGATCACCGACCATTGCTCGGTTTGCGGTCGCGGATCAAAATTTCGGGGCGTAAAATTGCGAGGGATCATGGAATATGTGTCCTATGGTTTGGGTTTCTCAGCGGGCTGTTGGGTTTGGCCAGTGCGGCGTTCCTGTGTCGCCTGGGAAGTGTCTTTGACGCCGCGGTACCACCAGCGATGCGCGCACCAAAACGCCGCAGGCAGCATTAACAGCACGAAAACGCTGGCAACTGCACCGGGTGCCATTGCACCCAGCCAGGCACTGCCACCGTAAAGCGCACCAAGCACTATCGACGCCGCGGCGGCCTGCGCAAATGTTCGCCAGGGCGATAATCGCCAAACGCCCGCGAGTACCGCGCTCAGTTCGGCCAAAACAGGCAGCGGCCGCGATAATGCGATCCACCAAGCATCAGCATCACGTGCACGATCACGCACGTGATCCCAAACTGAGGGCCCAATCCAGTGCCGCAGCCTCGACTCCGGCACGATGCGGCCGATGCCATAACCGGCGACGAAAGACAAGAAAGAGCCAAGCGAAACCGTGATGCCACCCGCAATCGGACCCAGCATCAAGCACAACCCGACAGCAACGATGCTGCTCGGAATGGGCAGCACCACATCAGCAATTAGCAGGCCAATGCCAATCAGCGCCACGCCAATCATTGCCAGCCACGTGGGCCCAATGGGCGACTGCAGCCAGATCGGCGCCGTGCGCTCCAGCAGATCGCCCCAGAGTGCAAAAGGCACAAGCACACAGGCCAATAAAATAAGCGCGAGTGCAATCAACCGCCCGCCCGACGCCAACGCCGACGGGGGCGCTGAGTGCAGCTCAGTGCGCGCAGGATTCATCGCGAGCCCCATTGCAGCGACAGCCGAACTCGTCGCCCATCGATTTCGCTGCCGATGCTTTCCTGCAGATCACGATCAAAGACATTGTCGAGCGCGAGCCGAAGTTCAACCGGGCCCAGCGATTGCCGCAAGGCCAAATCCAGGGCAGAACTTGAGCCCAACCAACGATCACCGGTGGGAATAGAGGAGTCGAAACGACGGCCAAGAAAACGGAGTGACGCTGTCAGTTCGCGCCGATCCGCGAACTGCCAGCCAGCACTCGCCGCCCACTGCAGCCTCGGCCGATGCCGGAGCTCGACGCCGCCGACTGGATCGTGCACGCGCATCCAGGCGCCTTCAAACTGCGCGCGCCAGTCGTTGGCAAATCCTCGCCCAACGCGCCATTCCAGCCCGTCCGATTCTATCCGTGCGCGGTTCACTAACTTGGGTGGCGGGCCAGCATCGAAATCGATCAGATCGCGATAGCGCGCACTAAATATTGTGAAACGCATCGCCAAGTTATTTGGTTTTGTCGTGCTGCCAAGGCAGCACTTGTCCGCGCGAAGCTGCCCACGGTCATCATCGGCGGCGTTGGCATAGAACAGCTCACGATGCAGGGCGCGCTCGGGCCTTAGGCTTGGATCGCCGACCAGCGGATGTCCAAGTGCATAAAAGCTTGGCTGTTTGGCACTGCGCGCCAGTGATGCGCCCCAACGCCCGTGGCCCTCGCCGAGCTTGCGCTGCAGCGAAAGCATCGGGTGTGTCGCGGAATCACCGCCGTCGGAACGCTCATGCCTTAGCCCACCTTGCAATGTCCAGGCGTCGGATTGCCAGCGGGCTTCGCCGAAGGCGCTGTCGCTGCGCCGGCGCAATTCGAAGCTCGCCGGCAGCACCGCAAAGCCCAAATCGATAGCACTATCGAGCTGAGCGCTTTCGCGTTGATGGAGTGCGCCGCCGGTGATTGTCCAGCGGTCACTGAGCGCGCGTCCATAGCTGGCTTGAAGCTCGTCGCGGCGATACGTCGTGTGGCTATCGATCGCAGGCAGGCCGAAGGGGTCGCGCAGGCCGGGCGCCACCCCGGGTGAGCGCTCGTCGCTGCGCAACAACACGTTGTCTGCCTGCAAACTCCATTCGGCGCCAACCGCGTCTGCGGACGCGCGCAAGGAAAACTGCCTGCTGTTGCCAACGCGTTCCGCTAAAGTCCTAAGTAGTGCATTTTCAACGCCCCCGCTGTCGTCGGGAAAGCCGAATGCGCGATAGTCGCTGTAGCGTCCAGTCGCTTCGATACGACCATACTTGATCAGATCCTCGCCATGGAAGTCATGCGTCCAACCGCCGTTTCCGCTGCGGGTTTGATAGTAGCCATCGCTGGGCTCGCCTTCTTCGCGTTGCGTTGAGCTCGCCCACAGCGTATCGCTACCCCACGCGAAATTTGAGGCGATATTTGCACCACGCAGCCCATCACCGCCGGAAAAGATGCCAACCGACTCTTCGCGGCGGCGGGTGAAGATGTGGATTAAGCCGGCCATCGCCTCAGCATTGGCCACACTGGCATTGCCGCGCACGATCTCGATACGTTCGATATCTGCGCTTGACACGGTATTGAGATCGACCGCGCTGCCACGCGAGGACAATGGATCATTCTGGCGCACGTGATCAATCAGGATCACCACATGGCTTGGATCGGCGCCGCGCAGATACAAAGCACCATAGCCGCCGCTGCGCGGGCCACGATCAACCACAAGGCCTGCCTGCGCAGCCAAGATATCGGCGACACTTGCTCCGTGCATAGCGTCGAGCTGCTCACGCCGCAACACGGTGATGTGTTGGCTGGCAGCAACTGGCGTCGTTGGCAATGCGCTTGCGGTAACTTGAATCCGATCTAGCGTGTTTATAGGTTCGGCTGACGCTTGCACAGGCAGGGTTGTGCTGCCCAGTAAACACGCAAAAAAGCGTATGCGCCACCCACGCCCACGCCAATCGATCCCTGCTAGCCTCTGCAAAACATAATTTGCCTGTGAGCTCAAGCAGTCGATAACGCTGTGCTCAGCAAACCCTCGAAACCATATTTGCGCTTTCATATTAACGCCGCGTTCGAGGAGGCCATACTTTTCCCAATTTGATGGTGATCAGAACGGTTTCGCAATTGCATTGACTGCAAGCAACCTGAGGTGGGATTTCTTGGTTTTTAGACACGCGCTCGGTTTTTAGACACGCGCTAAAGCCCGAATTTCAATCCCACAATGCGTTCTTTCAGTCAGTTGCGACTGAGAGTGGCGCGAGTTTTGACGCCGCGCAAGAAAATATAAATATATTTTTGAATGGCGTTTTTCGTGATACGTTTTGCCCAGAAAGAGCGTATAGCAATAAATCTGCCAACGTAATATTGGTGTTTTATGACACGGCATCTGCGAAAAAAGCTCAACGGACTGAACTACAGCGGATGTATGCGCTTGGTCGCGTGAAGACAGCACAGTCGTCATGCGTCGCATGGAACGTTTAGCGCGCGATGATTACTCAATTTCCCCATGCAAAATGTCTAACTCGCCTACGCTGAATCCGCGCCTAAGCGCAATGGCGATAGCTTGAATCAGTCGAAATAGCTTTTCTCGATCTAATATTGCAGCGTCGAGCAGAGCTTTACTAAAAAAGATTAGTAACTTGCTCGGCGACATTGCCGCAATACGCGCCGACAGTCTTCCCGCCTTCGCGACATTACTCCGCGAAATATAACTAAAATAAGTCGTTGCGAGGAAAACCGGTGGCCAGGTAACTTCGTGTGTCAAGCCAGCCGAGACTGAAATCCAAACGGGGCGCTCAACTTCGAGCTTTCCGAAAGTTAATGAACGCGGACCCAAATCTGGCATTGGGTTTAAGCCAAGCCGGCTTAAACCACGATTCCCGCCCAACGCTTATTCCACGCTTGTGGGCGAAATTGCGGAATGGCGAGCGCGGTAATTAGGCGCGTGTCGTCATGCCAGAACGATCGGAATTCGCCTTTCAAGCCGGTTTTATAAAAATGCGAGAGATACGACCAGTCACAGTGAAAATAATCGCTGAGCCATTGATCGAAAGTATCCACGCCAGCCTCATGAAATAACGCCAGTGAGTAGCGCGCCGCGTCTAATTCATAAACGTAGAGCTCAAGCATACGATCACGGCTCAGATTCGGATCTGGCGTTTGGTTACCAATGGTGCGGCCGCTTTCACTCAAATTCCACTGCACCGTGTGCCCGAACAGATGCGCGATTATAAATAGGGCATCTTCCGCAGAATTATCATGGTCGACCTTAATTTCAGCACCATCCAAGTCACCGCTAAACGGATCTGCGACGTCGGCAATGATCACCGGAATGGCATATTTTGCTTCGATGTGGCGTTCAATTTGATTGAACGCGGCGCGAAACTCCGGTTCGCTGTGTTTGGCCATGCTAAGCCTTATCCGGCAACGTCACTGAGAGCTCGAAGATGTCCTGATTGCCATCTTTTTGCATTTTTACAGTAACCGCGTCGCTATCGACGTTGACGTATTTCCGAATCACTTCGAGCAATTCTTTCCGCAAAACCGGCAGATAGTCCGGTGCATCGCGGCTTGAGCGCGCTTGCGACACGAGAATGGTCAGGCGCTCACGTGCCAAATTAGCGGTGCCTTTAGGCCGTGCTTTGAAAAAATCAAATAGGCTCATTGCTTAGCCTCCAAAAATTCGCTGCAGAAAGCCTTTCTTTTTAGGCTCTAAAAATCGATACGGGCGGGTTTCGCCCAAAATCCGGCGCACCGCGTCATCATAAGCCATGCCCGCTTCAGAACTTTCCTCCAAAATGACGGGTGTACCCTGGTTGGACGCCTGCAACACATCCGGTGATTCGGGAATAACGCCAATGACTTTCAGCCCGAGAATATCTTCAACGTCTTTAATACTGAGCATTTCCCCGCGCTCAACGCGGTCCGGTGCATAGCGCGTTAATAGCAAATGCTCCACAATCTTCCCCTGGCCCAACTCTGCGCGTCGGCTTTTGCTTGCCATCAAACCCAGCACGCGATCCGAATCCCGAACGCTTGAAACTTCAGGGTTGACCACAACAATTGCGCGGTCGGCAAAATACATCGCCATGTGCGCGCCATGCTCAATGCCAGCGGGTGAATCACATAGCACGATATCAAAATCCGCTTTCAGATCGTTCAACACACGCTCAACGCCTGCAACTGTGAGCGCATCCTTATCGCGAGTTTGACTGGCCGCTAGAATGGCCAAATTATCAAAGCGTTTGTCCTTAATCAGCGCTTGTTTAAGCGTGCAATCACCATTAATCACGTTAACGAAATCGTAAACCACGCGACGTTCGCAGCCCATGATCAAATCTAAATTACGCAGGCCAATGTCAAAATCGACAACCGCAACGCGCTTACCTAAACGTGCAAAGCCGCAGGCAATCGATGCACTCGTGGTGGTTTTGCCCACTCCGCCTTTGCCCGAAGTGACAACAATAATTTCAGCCAAGTTTTTCTCCAAATGTCTTAATTCAGCAAACCCAACCCATGCGAGCGCGCATACCTCTGTTTTGTCCAAGCAAAACGGTAAATTTCAGGGTGCTTTTGCCATGAAAAACAGTTAAATCGAGGGTTTAGCGCAATCGCTGACTGGGTAAATAATCAGATGAGTGTATCAAAGCGTAGTTTGTCGCCATCGAGCCAAATTTGCACGGATTTACCCATCAAATCTGCCGGAATTGATTCAAAAACGCGAAATATGCCCGCGATCGACACCAGCTCTGCACCAAAAGCCAAACAATAAATTCGCGCATTACGATCACCAGAAGCACCGGCAATGACTTTTCCCATCAATCGGCCGTAGATATGGATACTGCCGTCAGCAATTACTTCACTGCTCGCCCCTGCTGCACCCGTGACGATCAAGTCGCGCCCTTTAGCGTAAAGCTGTTGCCCAGAGCGCACCTGCCCCTCATAACGCTGCACCGAAGGTGTTGCTGGCGCGGGTGATTCAACGCGGGTGCTGGATCTCGCAACGTGCGGTTGCGCGATATTTTCACGAGGTGAATTATTAGTTGATTCGACTGAGATCGCCTTTTGAAACGGAGCAAATACATGAGCAGCGGTCTCAACTGGTGTGGTATCAACTGGTGTGGTATCAACTGGTGAGGTATCAACTGGTGCGCTCTTGGCCGCGCGCAGTGGGGCAATTGACGCGGCTGTGGACTCGGGCATCGATTTTGAACTCGGGCCATTTCTAGCGTTTCGCTCATCGCGCGACTCAATTTCAGACTTGACCCTA
>Ga0105044_10014307_pt1 | contig 10733 bp, 9 predicted proteins | sample MAT01_FD_78092 | JGI IMG/M metagenome (GOLD analysis project Ga0105044, IMG submission 78092) | Freshwater microbial communities from Lake Fryxell liftoff mats and glacier meltwater in Antarctica - MAT-01 | ecosystem: Environmental > Aquatic > Freshwater > Ice > Liftoff microbial mat | place... | reverse complement strand
GAAGCAGGTCGGCGTGCTGTCCGGCGGCGAAAAGGTGCGCTACCTGCTCTCGATGGTGATGCTGCAAGAGGCCAACACCCTGGTCCTTGATGAGCCGACCTCCCATCTGGACATGGAATCGATCGAAGCCTTGCAGGAGGCGCTCGAGGAGTTCCAGGGCACCCTGGTCGTGGTGAGCCATGACCGCGAATTCATCGATAACGTGGCCAACCGCTGCTGGATCATGGAGGATGGCCCTGTTGGTGGACCGGCCAAGATCACCGACTGGCGCGGCGACTACATCAACTACCGCAGCAGCCGGGGCTTGGAATGAAGGCGGACTGAATCAGACCCGCAGCGGTACTTTCGGCTGGCGGGAATGCCCTCATGGGGCAACATGTTCACTCCATGCCAGCAAATGCCGTTCTACTTCGTGCCGTCAAACGCTTTCGTCGGGCCGCCAGCTGGGTGGTGATCGTGGTGTTGTGCGCCCTGCTGTCCGTCTCCGTCAGCGCCTGGCCGGTGGGCGGCATCGCCGATCAGATCATGACCAACCTGGGTTTCATCCTGTTAGTTATTTGCGCGTTCGGACGCGTCTGGTCGTCGGTGTTCATCGCTGGCTACAAGAACGAGAAGTTGATCACGGTTGGGCCATACAGCCTGGTGCGCAATCCACTGTATGTGTTCAGCTTCTGCGGCGCGATCGGCATCGGTCTGGTGTGCTGCAGCCTGACGGTTGTCGCCCTGCTGGTGCTGCCCTTCCTCGTGTGGTACCCGATTATGGTGACCGAGGAGGAGCAATACCTCGCTGATCGCCATCCAGAAGAATGGGCTGCCTACGCCAAGGCCACCCCGCGCTTCATCCCGGCCCTGCGCTGGCCGGTTCAACCCGAGTCGTATACCGTCAACACCCGCAAAGTGACCAATGCCTTTGCTGACGCGATCTGGTTCCCGATCTCCGCACTAGCCATCAAGCTGGCGCTCAAGGGCATCGCCGAACTGCACGCTGCCGGCCACCTCCCGACGATCTGGCATCTGTACTGAGTCGCTTGCCCTAGGGGCAGGGGCTTGGCATGGTGCCGACCGATGGAAGTAGCAGTCGCCACCGAGGCCGTCCGTCATATCCCTGGCATCCTCAGTTCCGAGGCGTGGGCCGCCCTGGCCACGCCGGAAGCGCTGATCGCGGTCGCCACCCTTACGCTCCTCGAGATCGTACTCGGCATCGACAATATCGTGTTCCTCAGTGTGTTGACTGGACGACTGCCGCCCGAACAGCGGCCCCGGGCCCGTCGCATTGGCTTGTTGCTGGCGATGGGCATGCGCATCCTGCTGTTGCTGTCGATCAGCTGGATCATGTCGCTGACCAAGCCGCTGCTGACCATTGCCGGTCATGACTTGACCGGCCAACGGCTGATCCTGCTGTTAGGTGGGGCTTTCCTGCTGTGGAAATCGGTCAAGGAGATTCACCACAAGGTCGAGGGCCACGCCGAGGCGCAGGGGGCTGCCGGTGCCGTCACCGCGACCATGGGCGCCGTGTTGGTGCAGATCGCCCTGATTGACCTGGTGTTCAGCCTCGACTCAGTGATCACCGCGGTCGGCATGACGACGAATGTCCCGGCCATGATCATCGCCGTGGTTTCATCCGTGTGCGTGATGATGTGGGCGGCGGGTCCGATTGGCGACTTCGTCGAACGTCATCCGGCGGTGAAGATCCTCGCCCTCGCCTTCCTCATCCTGATCGGCGTTCTGCTCATCGCCGAGGGTCTGGGCCAGCATATGAACAAAGGCTACATCTACTTTGCCATGGCCTTCGCCCTGGGTGTCGAACTGTTGCAGATCCGCATGCAGAAGAAGGTCGGACAGCATCCGTAGCCACATGCGCAAGATGTGCTGCTTGCCGAGTTCAGCTGTCCCCCTGACGCGTTCGACCAGTTCCAACCCATAGCTGGCAAGGGCCACTAGCAGCGCAGGCTCGGCGGTTCGTCGCAATGGTACCCATCCCCGCGAGTCTTGACCATCTGCCACGTCTGCTTGCCAAGCCAGGCAAGTCAGCATAGCGTGCCTGCAGGAGTCGACCATGTCTTACCGCCATTGGCCGCTGATCGTGAAGCTCATGTGTATCGCCGCTGTCGGACTGCTGTTGGCTGGCGCCATCGGCTTGCTCGCGTTCGCTGCCCTCGGCCGCTCCGCTGCGCTCGCCGAGGCGCGCATTCGCGATGGGCTGATGGCCGCGCGCACCGCCGAACTGAGACACAACTGCGAGCTCGCCGTCGATCTGCTGCGCTCGCAGAGCGCCGGCCTGGACGCGGCAGCGCGCAAGGAGCGCCTACGCGCCCTGCTCGGCGACGTCTTCTTCATGAAGGGGGTTTCGGGCAAGGCCAGCGGCTACTTCTTCGCCTACGACGGCCAGGGCGTGACCCTACTGCTGCCGCCCAACAAGAAGTTGCATGACGTCAACCGCTGGGATCTGCAGGCCAACGGGGTGCATGTCGTGCGCGGTCTGGTCGAGGCCGGAGTCAAGGGCGGCGGGACCTTCACCTATCTCTACGCCAAGCCGGACGGTCCGAAGGGGGCCGACGGAAAGGATATCCCGCTGCCGAAGCTGTCGTACTCCACGCCCATCACCTGGGACGAGGGCGGCGTCCGCTTCGACCCCGGCTGGTACATCGGCATCGGCGCCTATGTCGATGACATTGAGGCCGAGGTACAGGCCCTGGCGACGCAGATGCGGGCCGAGAACGAAGCACAGATGCTGCAGGCGGCGCTGGTGGCCCTGGTCCTGCTGCTGTTGGCGCTGGCGCTGACTGCGCTGATCGCGCGTTCCATCTCCCGGCCGGTGCAGCAAGTGCGCGAGGCCCTCGACCGTCTCGCCGAGGGCCGTCTCGAAGGCCTGGGCGGACTAGATCGGCGCGACGAACTCGGCCGCATGGCGGACTCGCTTGATCGGGCAGTGGCTGGAGTGCGCGGCGCCCTACGCGCCGACCGCGTCGACTGGGCTGCGGTCGAGCGGCAGACCACTGCCCGGGGCGAGCTGGAACGTCAACTCGCCGCAGCCGCTGCCGGGCTCGACGCCGTAAGCCAGAGCCTTGCCGCCGCCGCTGCCGAGACCAGCGCCCAGGCGTCCACGGTTGCGGCCTCTGCGGAGGAGGTCTCACGCGGGGTCGGCTCGGTGTCGGCCGGGGCCGAGGAGATGACGGCGACGATCAGCGAGATCGCGCGCAGCGCCGCCGAGGCGGCACGCATCGCCGCCGAGGCAGTCGAGGCCAGCCGGCGCGCGCGCGAGGCAGCGGAACGCCTCGGTACCAGCAGCGCGGCCATTGGCGAGGTGGTACAATTGATCTCCGGAATCGCCGAGCAGACCAATCTGCTGGCCCTGAACGCCACCATCGAGGCGGCGCGCGCCGGCGAAGCCGGGCGCGGCTTCGCCGTGGTCGCCAGCGAGGTCAAGGAACTTGCACGGAGCACCAGCCAGGCAACCGCGCGTATCCAGGGTATGATCGGCAGCATCCAGGGCGATACCGCTGCCGTGCGCCAAGGGCTGGGCACCGTCGGGTCGGTCATCGACCGTATTGGCAGCGCTACCGGCTCGATCGCCACCGCCACCGAGGAGCAGACCGCGACCACCCGCGAGATGACACGTACCGTCGCTGAGGCCAACCAGGGGGTACAGGAGATCGCCCGCACCGTCGCCAACGTCGCCCAGGCGGCCAAGGAAGCCAGCGCCGGTGCCGAGGCGACCAAGCGCTCGGCTGCCGAGCTGAACCGCATTGCCGCTGGGTTGAAGGGCTAGTCGCCTATCGGAGACAAGCGACTAGGGGCTCCTAGGTCCTCCTAGCCCCGGACGCGCTCGACCAGTTCCAATCCATAACCGGCCAGGGCGACCAGCGGACGGTCACTGTTGGTCATCAGGCGCAGACGGCGCACGCCGAGATGGCGCAGGATCTGGGCGCCGATGCCATAGTCGCGGTTGTCCATTACCGCCGAACTGCTGGGTTCGGCGCGGTGATCGGTGCCGCCGAGTTTGACCAGGCGGCTGGGCAGGTCGGTGCCGTCGGTGTCGCGCATGTACAGCAGGACGCCGCCGCCAGCATCGCGCAGAGCTTTTAGTGAATTGCGCGGGGAAAGCTTCCAACCGTCGCCGAAGACGTCGTCGAAAACCTGTTCTTTTGCCACCCGCACGAGCACGGGGTCCTGGCATTCGCGACCTGGGCCGAAGCGGTCGCCTACTACAATGGCCAAGTGGTGCTCGCCGTTGACGCTCTCGCGGTAGCAGAAGGCGCGGGCGGGGCCGGCATCGGTCTCAACCTGTGCCTCGGCGACCAGGTTGACCAGGGATTCGCGACGTTCGCGCCAGGCAATCAGGTCAGCGATCGAGGCGAGCAGCAATCCGTGCTCGGCGCAGTAAAGCTCCAAATCCGGCAGCCGGGCCATCTCGCCGTCTGGTTTCATGATTTCACAGATGACGGCAGCAGGATTGCATCCTGCCAGCCTAGCGAGGTCGACGCCGGCCTCGGTGTGCCCAGCGCGCACCAACACGCCACCATCGCGGGCACGCAGCGGGAAAACGTGACCCGGGGTGACGATGTCCTGCGGTTTGGCGTCGTCGGCGGTCGCGACCTGGATGGTGCGGGCGCGATCGGCAGCGCTGATACCGGTGGTGACGCCTTCGCGCGCCTCGATCGACAGAGTGAAGGCCGTGCCCATGCGGCTGCGGTTGTCCTTGGTCATCATCGGCAGGCCGAGTCGGTCGAGCATCGGCCCATCCATGCTCAGGCAAATCAGACCACAGGCCTTGGTGGCCATGAAGGCGATGTGCTTGGCGGCGCAGTGCTGGGCCGGGATGACGAGATCGCCTTCGTTCTCGCGATCTTCATCGTCGACTAGGACGATCATCTCTCCGCGACGGAAGGCTTCGAGGACCTGGGGTATGGTGGCGAGAGGCATGTCAGAACTGCCCGGCGCGGGCAATTGCCATGAGTGTCGCCCGCGCCTTGCGCAGGGTCTCCTCGTGTTCGCCCTGCGGGGTTGAATCGGCGACCACACCGGCGCCGGCCTGCACATGCGCTTCGCCAGGGGTCAGGATGGCGGTGCGCAGGGCGATGCAGGTGTCGAGGTTGCCGCGGAAGTCGAGGTAACCGACGGCTCCGGCGTACGGGCCACGTTTCACCGGTTCCAGTTCGTCGATGATGCGCATCGACATGACCTTGGGCGCTCCGCTGACGGTGCCGGCCGGATGGCAGGCACGCAGCGCATCCAGCGCATCGAGCTCGTCGCGCAGTTCGCCTTCAACGTGGCTGACGATGTGCTGCACATGGCTGTAGCGCTCGATGATGAACTGCTCGGTCAGTTTCACGGTGCCGGGTTTGCACACCCGACCGACATCATTGCGGCCGAGATCGATCAGCATGGTGTGCTCGGCGATCTCTTTCGGATCGGCCAGCAGATGCCTGGCTAGTTCCTCGTCCTCGGCCGGGGTCTTGCCGCGCGGGGCGGTGCCGGCGATCGGGCGAACCGCCACCTTGCGATCTTCGACCCGCACCAGCAATTCGGGCGAGGCTCCGACTAGGGCGCTGTCGCCCAGGCGCAGGTAAAACAGATAGGGGGACGGGTTCAGGCTGCGCAGGCTGCGATAGACCTGGAACGGGCTGACGTGGCAGGCCGTGGTCAGGCGCTGGCTGAGCACGACTTGAAAGCTGTCGCCGGCACGGATGCGCTCCTGGATGATGCCGACGCTCTCGTGGAACCGGGCTACCGGCGTGTGCGCATGCCATTCCGGCTCGACCGCTGGCTGCGGCTCGACCAAGCGGACCGGGGCGGGTGCTTCCATGCGACGGGTCAGCGCATCAAGGTCGCGGTTGGCGCGGGCATATTCGGCCTCGACCGTGCGGCCGTCACTGAGATCGAGGTGCGCGATCAACAGGAGGTGGTTGAAGCTGTGGTCGAACACCAGGACGGTGTCGCAGTGCATCAGATGGACGTCGGGCAGGCCGAGTTTGTCGGGCGGGCAATTGGGCAGCGGCTCGGCGGCGCGCACCACGTCGTAGCCCCAGTATCCGACCAGACCGCCGGTGAACCGAGGCAGGCCGGGAATGACCGCCGTTTTGAAACGCCGATGGTAGGCGCGCACGGCGCTGAACGGATCGCCGTCGAGCGGTTCCGAACGGCCATCGGCGTGGATCAGGGTGATGTGCTCCAGATCGCCAACCAGGCGCGCCTTGGGCTGCACGCCGAGCATGCTGTAGCGTGCGACACGTTCGCCGCCGACCACGCTCTCGAACAGGAAGGCGTGCGGCTCGTCGGCCAGGCGTGACAGCGCGCCGACCGGGGTCAGGTCATCGGCGACCAGCCGACGAACCACCGGAATGAGGTTATAGCCCTGGGCGGCGAGTTGCTTGCAGGTGGCGAGATCAGGCGTCATGGGTCGATGGTCCGTTGGACATGGGTGGGTATTTCAACGCGCCCATGTCGACATGCCAGCATTGGTTCCCGCTGGCCGTTCAATGCGATTTGACGGCCGTCCAACCCGCATCCCACATCCGCGAATCCTTGCCCAGGTCCTCCAGATAGTGCGTCCGCTTCAACTCGTCGGCCGTCGGGTAGATGGCCGGGTTGGCCAGCAGCTCGGGTTTGATCTTCTTCATGGCCGCTTCGACCGGAGTGGCGTACTGGATGAAGTTCGCGTTCTGGGCGGCGACATCGGCATCGAGCAGGAAGTTGATCAGGGCGTGGGCTCCGGCCTTGTTGGGCGCCTTGGCCGACACCATCAGCATGTCGATCCAGATTTCGGCGCCTTCTTTGGGCAGGCCGTATTTGAGACCCGGCTTCTCGGTCATGCCGCGGGCGGCGTCGCCATTGTAGACCATGGCGACGACCGCTTCGCCACTGACTACACGGTTCTTGCCGTCGACTCCACCGGCGAAACCGAGGCATTTCGGGCTGTTTTTAGCCGCCGCAAGGGCGGTGACCGCGACCTTCACTTCGGCGGTGATGCGCGAGTTCATATCCTTGCCCTGATAGGCCAGGGTGCTGGCGATCGTGGTCTTGGCTTCGTCGAGCAGAGTGAAGGGGCCGGGCTGGCTGGCCGGATCCAGCACCCAGGCCCAGGTCGGTTCGCCCTTCACCTTTGCCGGGTCGTACATCAGGCCAGAAGTGCCCCAGAAGTACGGGTAGCCGTACTGATTGCCCGGATCGAAGGCATGATTGAGGAACGCCTTGCCGACGTTGGCCTTGTTGGGAATCAGAGTCTGGTCGAGGGGCTGGATCAGCTTCAGGCCGATCATCTGCTTCACCACCACGCCGCTGGCGACCAGTACATCGTACTGGTCGGTGCCACCGGTCTGCAATTTGGCGATCATCTCCTCTTGGGCCTCGTACAATTGAATGTCGAGAGTGAATCCGGTCTTGGCCTTGAATGCGTCGGCCAATGTCGGGTCGATATACTCGGAATACATGAAGATGCGAACCGGCGGGGTATCCCCGGCGGTCAGCAGGCAGACGAGGAGGGCGAGGGGTAGAAAGCGCATGGTCACTCCTGGGGTTTGGCCGTACGCGCCGCCTGTATCCAGGTCACCGCGATGATGGCGAGCATGGTGCCGACGACGATGACGGTTGAAAGGGCGTGGATCTCGGGCGTCACTCCGCGCCTGACCGAGGCGTAGATCAGCAGCGGCAGGGTGGTCGCCTCTGGGCCAGTGACGAAAAACGAGACTACGAAATCGTCGAGTGAGATGGTAAACGCCAGCAGGGCTCCGGCGATGATCCCCGGCATCAGCTGCGGCAGCAGCACGCGCAGCCAGATCTGTCCGGTGTTGGCGTAGAGGTCGCGTGCCGCCTCGACTTGATCCTTGCCGATGGTCGTCAAGCGGCTTGAGACCACCAGGGTGACGAAGGATATCTGAAAGGTCGTGTGGGCGATGATCAAGGTGGTCATGCCGGGCTTGAATGCCGCTGACCATTCGCGCAGTACAGCGAAGGCCCCGACCAGGGCGATCGCCAGGATGATGTCGGGCGTGACCACTGGCAGGTTGATCGCCAGATCGGAACCACGCTTGAACCAGCGCGGCCACGGCCTGCGGTTTAGACCGATCGCCAGCAGGGTGCCCAGGACGGTGGCCAGCACGGTCGAGATGACGCCGAGCACCAGGCTGTTCCATGCCGCCGACAGAATCGCCTCGTTGCTGACCATGCGCGCATACCAGTCGACGGTGAAGCCCCCCCAGCTCTGACCGTAGCGGGTGCTGTTGAACGACAGCACGGCGACCGCCAGTAGCGGGAGGTACAGCAGTGTCATGCCCAGCCACGAGACAGCAGGGACCCAGCGGGGCAATGTCATCGCCGACCTGCTTCACGTTCGCTGACGATGCGCAGGCCCCACAGGGCGAACAGCGAGGCGATGACCAGGAACAGCCCGGCGGTGGCGCCGAAGGGCCAGTTATTCATCGATCCGAACTGCTGCTGGATGAGGTTGCCGACCAGCAGGAACTTCGCTCCGCCCAGCATGTCGCTGATAACGAACATGCCCAAGCTGGGGATGAAGGTCAGGATGGTCGCCGCCAGCAGGCCGGGCATGCATTGGGCCAAGATGCCGTGGCGAAAGGTACGCAGTCGACCAGCATGCAGATCGCGGGCTGCCTCGACCAGGGACCAGTCAAGGCGTTCGACCGAAGTGTACAGTGGCAGGACGGTGAACGGTAGCATGGCACTGACCATGCCCAGGTAGACCGCCGTCACGGTCGGGTAGAGGGACGCACCGTCGGGCACTAGGCCGAGGTGCTGGGCGACCCAGGCGGCCGGCATCTGCGAGCCAAGGAACTGCTGCCACGCGTAGGTGCGGATGACCAGGTTGACGCAGCTGGGCACCATCACGAGCGCCAGCAGTAGCGGCCGTGCCGCGGCTGGACGTGCCGCGATCCAGAAAGCCATCGGGAAGCCAATCAGCAGGCACAGCACGGTGGTGACGGCGGCCAACACGACACTACGCCACAGGATCAGCAGGTGATTCCACGAAAAACCGAACTCGTCATGACCGGCCAGTCGGCTGAGGTTCTCCCAGGTGAAGGTCCACTCGACTCCGCCGTATTCACCCCGGCTGGCGAAGGCCAGCGCGCTCAGGCCAGCCAGCGGTGCGAAGAGGAAGACGCCCATCCAGAGAAAGGCCAAGCCGACCAGCAGGGCGCCACGGCCATACAGATGCGGCTTGGTCGTCAGATATCCATCGTGGATGATCACGGGCTTAATCGCGCAAGACCAGCAGGTCGTCTGGCGGGAGTTCCAGCCACACGTGTTGGCCCTCATGGTGTTGCTGGTCTGGTTCAGTCATGACGCGCAGAGAGGTACCTTCGCCGACCCGGATCAGCAGTTCCCAGTGGTCGCCGCGGAAGAGGCGCTCGCTGATCAGGCCGCGCACCCCATTGACCGCTGGCTCGGCCTCGCGCACTTCGATGTCCTCAGGACGAATGGCCAAATGGCCTTGGCTCCACGGCGCCGGCGCTGGCAGATGCAGGGCGCCGAAACCGCACACCGCCACCGGTGTGCCAGGGCAGCGCGCGGGGATCAGGTTGGCCGAGCCCATGAATTCAGCGACGAAGCGTGAGACGGGGCGTTCGTAAACTTCTTCGGGCGTGCCATCCTGGGCGATGCTGCCTTCCTGCATGATCAGGATGCGGTCGGATACCGCGATTGCCTCGTCCTGGTCGTGGGTAACCAGGATGAACGTGATTTCGTATTGGCGCTGGATGCGCTTCAGCTCGCCCTGGACCTCTTTGCGCAGCTTGGCGTCGAGGGCCGACATCGGTTCGTCGAGCAGCAGCACTTCTGGTTCGTTGACCAACGCCCGGGCGAGGGCAACCCGCTGGCGCTGCCCACCGGACAGTTCGTGCGGATACCGCCGCGCCAGTTCCAGGATGCGCATCGTCTCCATCGCTTCACGTACTCGGCGCGTGGTCTCTGCCGCTGGCACCCGGCGACTCTTCAAGCCGAATGCTACGTTGTCCTCGACGCGCAGGTGCGGGAACAGCGCATAGCTTTGGAAGACGGTATTCACCGGACGCTTATGCGCCGGCAGCGCCAACAGGTCGGTGCCGCCCAGACGCACCTGGCCTCGGTCAGGTAGTTCGAAACCAGCGATGATGCGCAGCAAGGTGGTCTTGCCGCATCCGGATGGTCCCAGCAGCGTAACGAACTGCCCATCGGGGATGTCGATCGACAGCCCACGCAGTACCTGCACGGGGCCGAACGACTTGTCGATGCCGCTGATGGCGAGGTCGAGCGGTCGGCTGTCAGTGGGGGTGACGAGCATCGCTTGGGACCGTAGGAACGCTTCAGGGAGCGGCAACCGTCGTGCCGTGAGGCAGTTCGCCGCGCTTGGCTGGCTATACGCACGGGTGAAGGACTGATGAATGTATGCTAAATAAGCAGTTGCGACAGGGGGAGACACCCATTAAGACGCCGTCCGTTACAAGGTAGTGGTTTCCCCGGTGTATACCGGCACTGCCTTGGAACACCGCCCCGGTCCGCGTCGGTCCGTCGGCAGACACCCACATCAGAGGATTCTTCCTTCATGCGTATCCGTACCCTGGTGCCCGCTCTGGCGTGCCTCGCCGCCGCCCAGCTCATCACCGCTGCCGAAACCGGCCCCGCCATCAAGTTCGACGGCTTCGTCGACTCAATCTACAGCGTCTCCAGTAACGAACACGGTGGCTCGAACACCGGTTTCAGCTATGACGCCAAGCTCGGCGTCGCCGCGACCATTTCTG
>Ga0105044_10014306_pt1 | contig 10733 bp, 10 predicted proteins | sample MAT01_FD_78092 | JGI IMG/M metagenome (GOLD analysis project Ga0105044, IMG submission 78092) | Freshwater microbial communities from Lake Fryxell liftoff mats and glacier meltwater in Antarctica - MAT-01 | ecosystem: Environmental > Aquatic > Freshwater > Ice > Liftoff microbial mat | place... | reverse complement strand
CCGATCTTGATTTCCGTCGCGTGGGCCTCGGCCAGGACCGAGCCGGCGCACAGCGACATGGCCACCGAGGCCAGAAGCAGTTTCTTCATTGGTCTTCTCCCTATCGGATAGATTTATCCTGTCGGGCAACCTAGCCACAGCGCACGGCCCTGTGAAGGGGCCAAGGCAGGGCATTTGTTCTGAATCCCGCCCCGATCCTGGGCGATTGTCCCAAAACCCTGCGTCAGATCGACAGCCGCGCCGCCTGTGTCCCGCGTTCGCGGTAGGGGGTCGTGGCATAATGCGCCCGGTAGCATTTGGAAAAATGCGACGGGCTGGCAAAACCGCAGGCCAGGGCGACGTTGATCACGCTCATGTCGGTCTGCATCAGCAGGTTGCGCGCCTTTTGCAAACGCAACTCCATGTAGTATCGTTTCGGGCTGCGGTTGAGGTATCGGCGGAACAGGCGTTCCAACTGGCGGGTGGACATGCCGACATCGCGGGCCAGGGTGGCGGGGCTGATCGGATCCTCGATCGCGGTTTCCATGATCTGGATCACGCGGCTGAGTTTGGGGTGGCGCACGCCGATCCGGGTCGGGATCGACAGGCGCTGGGTGTCCTGATCGGTGCGGATCGACGAATAGATCAACTGGTCGGCGACGGCATTGGCCAGATCCTCGCCATGGTCATCGGCGATGATCTTCAGCATCAGGTCAATGGAAGCGGTGCCGCCGGCGGTGGTGATGCGGTTGCCGTCGATGACGAAGACCGACTTGGTCAGGGTCACGTCCTCGAACTCTTCGGCGAAACTGTCCTGATTTTCCCAGTGGATCGTCGCCTTGCGCCCGTCCAGCAGGCCCGCCTTGGCCAGCGTATAGCCTGCCGTGCAAAGGCCGCCCATCGTGACCCCGCGCCGCGCCTCGCGCCGCAGCCAGTTCAGGATTTTCCGCGTCGTGGCCTGTTGCACATCGATGCCGCCGCACAGCATGACGGTATCGTCACGGTTCAACTCGATCAGGTCGGTATTGACCTTGAACTCGGTCCCGTTGGAACAGGCGACCGAGGCGCCGCCTTCACCGGCCAGAAACCAGCCATAGATCTGCTTGCCCGCCATCCGGTTGGCAATGCGCAAGGATTCTACCGCGCAGGCGAAACACAGCATGGTGAAGTTGTTCAACAGCACAAAGACGAACCGGCGGGTGCGGTCGGGATTGTCGATATCATCGACGATCTGGGGCCCGATCTGGGGCCCGATCTGGGGTCCGATCCGGGGGTCTGCTTCGGGGATGATTTCGGGGATGATTTCGGGGTCGGCGAGGGTATCCATCATGACCTTTTGCCACAGCCGGACAGCGGCCGCAGGCTGAGTGCGACACAACACGTTTCCGCCGGTGCCCGCAAGGGCCGGAACGCCGTTTGCGGCGCAGGATGTCGCGAATGCGCTGAAGGCAAGGCCATGCGCCGGGTTTGCCCGGCGGATTTCCCATTGGCGCGGGGCAGGCGGGCAACTATAAAGCGCGCGCTTTGGTGGATGTGACCAGGCCCCCAAAGGTACGGATGATGGAGACGACGATGACCGACTGGCAAAAAACCGACTGGCGCAGGCTGCCCCGGGTCCAGATGCCCGACTACGCCGATCCGGCCCGGCTGGCCCGGGTGACGGCCAGGCTTGCCAGCTATCCGCCGCTGGTCTTTGCCGGCGAGGCGCGACGGCTGAAGGCGCTGCTGGCCAAGGTATCGACCGGCGATGCGTTTCTGCTGCAGGGCGGCGACTGCGCCGAAAGCTTTGCCGAGTTCAGCGCCGACAACATCCGCGACACGTTCAAGGTCATGCTGCAGATGGCGATGGTGCTGACCTATGGCGCCAAGGTGCCGGTGGTGAAAGTGGGCCGGATGGCCGGGCAATTCGCCAAGCCGCGTTCGGCCGCGATGGAAATCATCGGCGGGGTGGAACTGCCCAGCTACAAGGGCGATATCATCAACGGGTTCGATTTCACCGCCGATGCGCGCATTCCCGACCCGGACCGGATGCTGCAAGCCTATCTGCAATCGGCGGCCAGCCTGAACCTGCTGCGGGCGTTTTCCACCGGCGGCTATGCCGACGTGCGCAAGGTGCATGCCTGGACACTGGGATTCACCGGCGCGCCCGAGGCGGAAAAGTACCGCGAAATGGCGCACCGGATCAGCGACACGCTGGATTTCATCGAGGCGGCGGGCGTGCGGGGCGAGGCGGCGCATACCTTGCAGACGGTGGAGTTCTTCACCAGCCACGAGGCGCTGCTGCTGGATTACGAGGAGCCCTTGACCCGCGTCGATTCCACGTCCGGCCAATGGCTGGCAGGCACCGGCCACATGATCTGGATCGGCGACCGCACCCGGCAGCCGGACGGGGCGCATGTGGATTACGCACGCGGCGTGCTGAACCCGATCGGGCTGAAATGCGGACCGTCGATGACGGTGGCGCAGCTGAAGGCGCTGATGGTCAGGCTGAACCCGCGCAATGAACCCGGGCGGCTGACGCTGATCGCGCGCTTTGGCGCGGGGGCGGTCAGCGATCACCTGCCGCGCCTGATCCGCGCGGTGCGCGAGGAAGGGGCCAATGTCGTCTGGGTCTGCGACCCGATGCACGGCAACACGATCAAGGCCAAGTCAGGCTACAAGACGCGGCCATTCGAATCAGTTTTGCGCGAAGTGCGCGAATTCTTTGCGGTGCATAATGGCGAAGGCACGATTCCGGGCGGGGTGCATTTCGAGATGACGGGGCAGGACGTGACCGAATGCACCGGCGGGGTGCGCGCGGTCACGGACGAGGATCTGTCGGACCGCTATCACACTGCCTGCGACCCGCGTCTGAACGCATCGCAATCGCTGGAACTGGCATTTCTGGTCGCCGAAGAACTGTCGGCGCGGCGGGTGCTGCTCAAGCGGGCCGAGGCGGTCTGAACCGTTCCGCCATCAAGCGGAGCGCCTTGCGGCGCGTTGTTTCATGTGTGCGGGGGGCTCTGCCCCCGGCCTGCGGCCGCCCCCGGGATATTTGGGGACGAAAAATGCCGGCGCGTTCAGCCGTTCGAGACAACGAGGCGCAGGTGGGTGCGGCGGCGCTGGTCTTGTGCGGCCAAGGCATGACCGCCGGCCTGGGCTGCCAGTCGCAGCGGAGCGGGGACCGGTTCGGGGACCGGCTCGGGGACCGGCTCGGGCAGGGTGAGGGGTTCGTACCGGATCGCGCCATCGGTAGCGATGTCGAACAGGCGGCCGGGCTGCGGGGTGGTGGGGTCGGTGATCAGGACTGCCAGTGCCCGGTCGACCATGCCCTGGCGGCCCAGCAGCGGCAGGATCAGCAACCGCCCCGAGACGCGGACGCGCCACAGGCTGCGCGGCAAGGCCAACGGCAACTCGATCAGGGCAGGTTCGGCAAAGACCGGTTCCAGCAGGTCGGCCAGCCGGTCGCGGCTGGCCGGTGCGAACAGCATCGACAACGGCAGGCCATGCGCCTCGGTCCCGGCATGGGCGCTGATCGCCGCGCCCGCCACGCGCAGCCGGGCATGGCCGGGGGCGATGCGTTCCAGGATCATCGCATGGGGCAGGGCGGCATCGATCCGGCCGGGATCGACCTCGGTCCGCACCGGCAGGCGGCGCGCGCCGCGCAATTCGCGCCAATAGGTTTCCAGCGCCGCGAGCAGCGCCAGTCCGGTCGGGGCCTGGCCGTTGGTCAGATCGTCGTGCTGGGTCATGGACTGCGGCTCCGCTGCTGGCATCTTCATCTTTCGTTAGCCTAGACCAAGCGCGCGGCGATGTGGGTTGCTAAAGTGTTAATTGGTTGATGGTGGTTGCGGTGCTTGCCCTTTGTGGCGCGGCTGGCATAGCTGGGCGGCAGACGAACCAGCCCGGGCCGCATGCCATGATCCAGTCGATGACCGCCTTTGCCGCCCGCGACCAGAGCCGCGACGGGCTGGCTTGGTCGTGGGACATGCGCGGGGTCAACGGGCGCGGGCTGGAGCTGCGGTTGAAACTGCCCGATGGCATCGCAGGGCTGGAGGCGGCGTTGCGGGCGCGGCTGACCGCCGGGCTGGCGCGGGGCAATGTCAGTGTGGTGCTGCGCCTGACCCGGGACACGGGGGCAGCGGCCGATATCGACGTTGCCGCGCTGGACCGGGCACTTGCCGCCCTGGCGGCCGTGCAGACGCGGGCGGCGGTACTGGGGGTGGCACTTGGGCTGCCTTCGGCGGCCGAGGTGCTGGGGATGCGTGGCGTGATGGGTGCACAGGGCCATGCCGTGGCCGAAGATGACAGTCTTGTCAGCCTGTTGGCCGCTGATCTTGATCTGTTGCTGGTCGATTTCATTGCGATGCGCCAGGCCGAAGGGCGCGCGTTGCAGCAGATCCTTGCGGCGCAACTGGACGAGATCGCGGCCCTGACCGACCGCGCCGCCGCCCTGGCCGATGCGCGCCGGGGCGAGGCGCGCGCCACCCTGCGCGCCGCCTTGCGCCGGGTGTTCGAGGACGTGCCCGAGATGGACGAGGCGCGCATCGCGCAGGAACTGGCGCTGATTGCGGTCAAGGCGGATGTGACCGAGGAGATCGACCGCCTGCGCGCCCATGTCGGTGCGGCACGCGGATTGCTGGCGGATGCCAGGCCCGCCGGGCGCAGGCTGGATTTCCTGGCGCAAGAGTTCAACCGTGAAGCCAACACCCTGTGTTCCAAGGCGCAATCGGCCGAACTGACCCAGGTGGGACTGGCGCTGAAAGCGGTGATCGACCAGTTGCGCGAACAGGTGCAAAATGTCGAATGACCCGCGCCGGGGCCTGCTGGTGATCCTGTCATCGCCTTCGGGGGCAGGCAAATCCACGCTGGCGCGGATGCTGATGGAATGGGACCAGACCATGCGGTTTTCCGTGTCGGCCACCACGCGCGCGCCGCGCCCGGGCGAGGTCGAGGGGCGCGAATACCATTTCCAGACCCGGGACGCGTTCAAGGGCCAGGTGGCGGATGGTCAGATGCTGGAACATGCAGAGGTGTTCGGCAATCTTTATGGCAGCCCGCGCGGGCCGGTCGAACAGGCGCTGGCCGCCGGGCGGGACGTGCTGTTCGATGTCGATTGGCAGGGTACCCAGCAGATCCGGCAATCGGCGCTGGGGCTTGATACGGTGTCGATTTTCGTGCTGCCGCCGTCGCTGGCGGAACTGGAGCGGCGGTTGCGCTATCGTGGCCAGGACAGCGAGGCGGTGATCGCCGCCCGGATGGACAAAAGCCGCAGCGAGATCAGCCATTGGGCCGAATATGACCATGTGTTGGTCAATCAGGACCTGAACGAGACGGCGGCCCGCCTGAAAACCATTGTCACCGCCGCCCGGTTGCGCCGCCAGCAGCAGCCCTGGCTGGCCGATTTCGTGCGACGGCTGAATGCGGAACGGGGGCAGGCATGATCTACGCTCTGGACGGCATCGCTCCCGAGATCCACCCCGATGCCTGGATCGCGCCGGGGGCGCACGTGATGGGCCGGGTGCGGATCGGGGCAGGGGCCTCGGTCTGGTTTGGTGCAGTGCTGCGCGGCGACAATGAATGGATCACCCTGGGGGCGGGGTCGAACGTGCAGGAAAACGCCGTGCTGCATACCGATATCGGCTATCCGCTGACCATCGGTGCCGATTGCACCATCGGCCATCTGGCGATGCTGCATGGCTGCACGATCGGCGACGGCTCGCTGGTCGGGATGGCGGCCACAGTGCTGAACGGGGCGCAGATCGGCAAGGGCTGCCTGATCGGGGCAGCGGCGCTGGTGACCGAAGGCAAGGTTTTCGCGGACGGGTCGCTGGTGATGGGCACGCCCGCGCGGGTGGTGCGCGCGCTGGATGCCGCGGCGACGGCGGGGCTGCGCGCCTCGGCCGCCGGGTATCAGGCCAATGCGCGGCGGTTCCGCGCCGGGCTGAAAGTGATGGAGTGACGACATGATCGACCCCAAGGACGCGCTGCGCCGCACCGGCCTGCCGGCATCGACATCCTGGCCGGTGGTGCCGCCGATCATGCCATCGGTCGTCTATGCCAGCGAAGACCCCGACGCGCTGGACCGCCAGTATGCGCAAGGATCCGGTTATACCTATGCCCGCGAAGGCCATCCCAACGCCGATTCGCTGGCCGCGCGGATCGACGCGCTGGAAGGGGCCACGGGCGGCATCATCACCGGGTCGGGGATGGCGGCGGTGGGGGTGGCGCTGCTGGGCGCGCTGAAGGCGGGTGATCATGTCGTCGGGGGCGATCAGCTTTATGGCCGGTCGCTGAAGCTGCTGCGCGACGATCTGCCGGTGCTGGGCATCGCCACCACGCTGGCCGATCCGACCGATGCAGGTGCGATCCGGGCGGCGATCCGTCCGGAAACGCGGATGATTCTGGTCGAGGTGATCTCGAACCCCACCATCAGGGTGGCGGATATGGTGGGGATTGCGGCGGTGGCGCGGGATGCGGGCGTGTTGCTGGCGGTGGACAACACCTTTACCACGCCGCGCCTGTATCAGCCGCTGGCCCACGGCAGCGATATCGTCATTCATTCGGTGACAAAGCTGCTGGCCGGGCATTCGGATGCCACGCTGGGCTATGTCGCTGCCCGCGACCCCGACCTTGCGCGGCGAATCAGGGTGGCGGCGGTGACATGGGGCATGACCGCCAGCCCGTTCGACTGCTGGCTGGCCGAGCGGGGGATGTTCAGCTTTGACCTGCGCCTGGCGCAGGCCGAAGCGAATGCCCGCCTGCTGGCCGATGCGTTGGCAGGTGCGCCGGGCGTGGCGCGGGTGATCCATCCCGGGCGGCCCGACCATCCCGACCACAATCGTGCCGGGCAACTTTTGGCTGGTCGGGCGGGGAACATGTTCAGCTTTGAGTTGCAGGGTGGGCGCGCTGCGGCCAATGCCTTTACCCGCGCGGCACCGGGGATCGCGTTCGCGCCGACGCTGGGCGATGTCGGCACCACGCTGTCGCACCCGGCCTCGTCCTCGCACCGCCTGGTGCCACCCCAGGCGCGCGCGGCGGCGGGGATCAGCGAGGGATTCTTTCGCGTATCCACCGGGATCGAGGCGCCGGAGGCGTTGATTTCGGCCTTTCTGGCAGCGGCGCAGGCGGCGGAGGCTGCCGGTTAATTGGTGGGCGCACTGGGGTCGGCAGTGACGATGAACAGATCGAAATCAAGTCCGGGCGCGATGGCGCGCACTTCGGCCAGGATGATTTCCGGCTGGGGCAGGGCGGCGGCCAAGGCCCTGTAACGACCCACGAAACCCAGTTCGGTCAACCGCCGTGCCACGTCGATCACGTCATGCGGGCCCGCCATCAGCGGCGACAGGATCAAATCCGGCTGCACGGCGGCCAGCAGGCCCGGCCCCAGATCGGCGATGGCGGCAAAATGAAACCCGGCGATGACGGGCCGCTGGGCCAGATCGGGCGACCCAGCCGGGTCGATCCGGCTGCCCAGCACCAGAATGCGAAGCGTGCTGTCGCGCCCGAAACTGGGGTTCGCTGTCAGGTTGGTCAGGACCTGATCGGGCGCCATTTGCGTCGCGTTCATCCTGTCTGCCTTCCGACTTTTCCCAGCCTTCGGCCGCCTGGCGGTCAGTCCGCTGCCCCAACATGATACAACCGACAGTGGCATGGGTGAAACCGCTATTTGGTGAAACCTGTCGGATTCGGCCTTTGTTCGCCTGCGGGTTCTGGATTAGGCAGGGCGCATGCCAGTTTCCATCTTCTCCTTGGTCGACGCGCTGACGATTCCACTGGTCCTGATCGGGCCGGCCGAGCGGATTGCGCATGCCAACGCCCCGGCCCAGCAACTGGTCGCGACCGGTGCGGTGGGGCGACACTACATTACCGCGCTGCGGCAACCGGGATTGGTCGAGGCGATCGAATTGACCTTCGCCGACCGGCAAACCCGGATTGCGGCCTATCTGGGGGCCGAAGGCGCGCGCGACACGACCTGGCGCGTCACCGTTGCGCCGGTCGTGCTGGAATCGGGGCAGGGCGTCGTGCTCAGCTTTGAGGATGTCACGGCGGTGACCGAGGCCGGCCAGATGCGGCGCGATTTCGTCGCCAATGTCAGCCATGAACTGCGCACCCCGCTGACCGCATTGCTGGGCTTTATCGAGACGTTAAAGGGCGCGGCGCGCGATGATGCCGCCGCCCGGATGCGGTTTTTGGACATCATGCACGCCGAGGCGGGCCGGATGGCGCAACTGGTCCAGGATCTGTTGTCGTTAAGCCGGGTCGAGGAGGAGGAGCGCGTCCGCCCGATGGCTCCGGTCGATCTGCCGCGGCTGATCGGCAGCGTCATCGCGACCTTTGCGGCCCGGGCAGAGGCTGCGGGCATGGCGATCGACCTGCATCTGCCGGCCGATCCGGTTGTGGTGCCCGGCGATTCCGAACAATTGCGCCAGGTCCTGAACAACCTGATCGAGAATGCGATCAAATATGGCGGCTCGGGCAAACCGGTCACGATTGCCCTGACCGCGCCGACCGAGGAAACCGTCTTGCGCACGCCCGGCGTCAGGCTGAGCGTGGCCGACCAGGGTGAAGGCATCGCAGCCCATCACATCCCGCGCCTGACCGAGCGGTTCTATCGCGTCGACACCCACCGCTCGCGCCAGGTGGGCGGCACCGGGCTGGGGCTGGCCATCGTCAAGCATATCGTCAACCGCCATCGCGGGCGGCTGAAGATCGAAAGCACGCCGGGGCAGGGCAGCAGCTTTACCGTCATCCTGCCCCTGATCTGACCGCCCGGCGGGCACCGACGCGCGAGGCCGGTTGTCATGAAACTTTTACCCAAATGTCACAAAAGCATGGTGCGGGCCACCTAGCAGAGGCGCAGGTGTCGTGGCCATTGGGATGCCGCCGCACTCTGTCCGAGAAACAGGAGAATTCACATGCAATCCGTCAAACTGGGTGCGTCCTCGCTGGCGATCCTTGCCGCGCTGGCGACCTCTGCCGTGGCCCGCGATCAGGTTCAGATCACCGGTTCGTCCACGGTCCTGCCCTATGCCACCATCGTTGCCGAAGCGTTCGGCGAGAATTTCGACTTCCCGACCCCGGTCGTCGAAGGCGGCGGTTCGGGTGCCGGTCGCGCCAAGATGTGCGAAGGCGTCGGTGAAAACACCGTCGACATCGCCAATTCGTCGTCGCGCATCACCCAGAACGACATCGACACCTGCACCGCCAATGGCGTGACCGAGATCATGGAAGTCCGCATCGGCTATGACGGCATCGTGTTCGCCTCGGCTGTGGCGGGTCCGGAATTCGCCTTTACCCCCGCCGACATCTACAACGCCATCGGCGCGCAGGTCGTGATCGACGGTGCGATTGCGCCCAACACCCGCACCAACTGGGCGCAAGTGAACGCCGCCTTCCCCGACCAGAACATCCTGATGTTCATCCCCGGCACCAAGCACGGCACCCGTGAAGTGTTCGACCGCCGCGTGATCGAGGCCGGATGCGAGGAGTCGGGCGCTCTGGCGGCCTTCATGGCTGGCGGCATGGACGAAGACGCTGCGGGCGATGCCTGCGCCGAACTGCGCACCGATGGGCTGTCGGTCGACATCGACGGCGACTATACCGAAACGCTGGCCCGGCTGGATGCCGATGCCAACGCCATCGGCGTGTTCGGTCTGTCGTTCTACCAGAACAATACCGACAAGCTGCGCGTCGCCACGATGAATGGCGTCGTCCCCGACTATGACACCATCTCATCCGGCGATTACCCGGTGTCGCGCCCGCTGTATTTCTACGTCAAGATGGCGCATCTGGACGTGATCCCGGGCCTGGCGGAATACGTGGCGTTCTTTGTATCCGACGACATGGCCGGCCCTGATGGCCCGCTGTCGGAATACGGTCTGGTGTCGGATCCCGAACTGGCGGCGACCCAGCAGATGGTGGCCGACCGGGTCGCCATGGGTCCGCTGGAATAAGTGATGCCAAGGGGCGGCACCGCAATGGCGGTGCCGCCTCGCCTCTGATCCGAAAGGCCTGCGATGAGTGTGTTGTTCCTGTTGGCTGTGCTTGCCGTTCTGGCGCTGACCGGTTTTGTCCTGGGCCGTCAGCGGGCGCTGGCCCTGGTCAATCAGGACATGCGGCAACTGCATTCGTTGCCCGCCTATTACGGTTGGCATGGCGTGATCATGGTGGCTGTGCCGGCCCTGCTGGTGCTGGCCGTCTGGCTGGTGGCACAGCCGTTGCTGATTCAGGCGCAATTGCAAAGTTTTGCGCCCGCCGAACAGGCAGCCGATGCATCGGCCCGCACGCTTTTCCTGGACGATGTCCGCCGCGTCGCCGCCGGGCTGGACGTGGCCGTGGCCGCGGGCGCGCTGAGTGCGGATCAGGCGCAGGGCCTGACCTCGGGCACGGTGGATGTGCGCGCGGTTCTGGCCGGTGTCGGCGTGGCCCTGGGCGATGCGGTGTCGCCTGCCGTGCTGGCCGCTGCGCAGGATTACCGGGCCAAGGCCGCCTGGGGCGCGCTGGGGCGCACCATTGTCACGCTGGCGCTGGCGCTGGGCGGGCTGGCCTATGCGCTGCGCATCACCACGAAAACGTTCCGCGCCCGCAACCGGGTCGAGGCGGCGGTGCTGGGCCTGCTGATCCTGGCCAGCCTGATCGCGATCCTGACCACGGTAGGGATCGTGCTGTCGATGCTGTCGGAATCGATCCGCTTTTTCAGCATGTACCCGGTCGCCGACTTTTTCTTTGGCCTGACCTGGTCACCGAATTTTCGTGGCAATTCCGAACTGGGG
>Ga0105044_10014305_pt1 | contig 10733 bp, 9 predicted proteins | sample MAT01_FD_78092 | JGI IMG/M metagenome (GOLD analysis project Ga0105044, IMG submission 78092) | Freshwater microbial communities from Lake Fryxell liftoff mats and glacier meltwater in Antarctica - MAT-01 | ecosystem: Environmental > Aquatic > Freshwater > Ice > Liftoff microbial mat | place... | reverse complement strand
CGATCTCCACGAAGCTGGCCGACGGCGGCAATGCACCTGCGTGTGCCTCACACTTGTGCACGATCAGCGGCGCATTGAACGCCATGCCCTCGTGAACCAACTGTGCCGCGCGCCAGTCGCCGGTGTGCGGCAGCAGCGCTTGCTGGAAGGTGTGCCGCACGCCGATCTCAAAGCCGGCCTCATCCTTGGCGGTCGGGTCGTAACCGCCGGCCGCGCCATAACCCACCACCTTGGCGCATTTCATCAACGACGAGCTGAGCACGTTGCCGATGAGCGCGTGGCCGGGAATGCCGCGATTGAGCAGGGCCATGCCGCGCGTGCCGTCGTTTACATCCACCCAATTTTGAGCGGGAAATTCACCTTGCGGCCGCTCAATCGCCCCAAACGGAATCTCGTGGGTGATGTGCGCGTTTTGCAAATTCAGCGGGAAGACGTTGCGATAGCGCACGAACGGCTGCTGATTCACGATCTCGGTTTCAATCTCGACCCGCGGCAAACCGGCATACACGCGAATACGGGTGCGCATCGTGCCATCGCCAAACGGCGCCGAGAGATGCATCGACGCCATCACCGGCCCCAACAATGCGCGACCCTGTGCGCCATATTCATCGCTAAAAATGGCGCGCCGCTCACCACGACCTGGCACCGGATCGAGCACATTGACCGCGGTCATGATGTCGCCGCGCAGAGGGCCGTAGTACTCCCACGGGTCGCCGCGATCCTCCTGCCGGCACACCGCGCCAAAGCCGAGCTCGTGCGGCGCAACCATCTCATAGTCACTGCCCTGCCCCAGCAACTTGAGTGAGCGAATCGCGCCGCTGCGCAAGTTCACATGCAGCGACACATGCGCGTTGCCCATCCAGCCGTCGTTGGCATCGTGGTTGGCGAAGAACAAACCTTCGACCCGCGGCAACGTGCTTCCCCTAGCCCACACTTCGGTCTTGGGTTGCTCACCCCAAAGACCGCCGCCGCCTTCGCGCACAAAATAGGTGGCGTAGCCCAGCGACGGCACATCGGCTACAAAGATCAAATCGGCACGCTTGATGCTGCCATCGGGATGCCGCAGCACATTCTCCAACTGCACGGCCACGCGCTTGCCTGTGCGATCATAGAGCGACAACGTGTGCCAATGCTGGCCGGCCAGACCCAACGTGCAACGCGCCACATCATGCCGCGCGATTCCCAATGTGTTCACCACCACCAACGGCAAGCCGTCGCCCTGCGTGTTGATCTGGGCCGTCAGCGTGTCCAACGCGTTCGTGCTGATCTGGCCCACGATCTTGTCGGCGCGTTTGAAGCGGTCGATGATGCGCTCATACGAGGCATCGATATGGCTGCCGCAGATCGAATCATGCGACTGGTTGAACAGCACCGGCTCCCACGCCGCTTCGAGTGAGGCCACTGGCGCAGCAGGCTGACTGGCCTCGGCCCAATTCGCCGCTAATAATTTCTCGGCCGTAAACAGCTTGTTTTCCAGCTCGCGGTTGTGCTGCTTCACCAGAATGCGTGCCGAGTAACAGCCGGTGAACAGGGGGTTGAGGTCGCCGCCGATTTCGGGCAATGCCATGCCGGCCTGGGCCTGCATATATTCCTCGAACGTAGCCAGCGCGACTTCAACCTTGTCCTGAGCCGCGTTGTATTGCCGAACCATGTCGGGCAACCCAGCGTCCGGCGTGTGCAAGTCCAACCCGGCCAGCGCCACCAGATTGTTATTCTGGATGCGGTTCGGCATCACCTCGAACACATACGCGTCCAGCGCAGCCTTAAACTCCGGCAAGGTATGCGGCACGATGCCGATGACGCTGTAGTGATAGGTCAGCCACTCGCAGCGCATTTTGCTGCCGTCCAAACCGACCCAGTTGAAGCCGGCGTGGTCGCGCTCATTCACGCCGCGGCAAAACACATAGCTGTCGAAGCCGGCCTTTTTAATGATCTGCGGCACCTGCGGGTGATGCCCAAAAATGTCGAGCATCCACGCGTTGGTCGAGCGCACGCCAAAGGTTTTCTCGAAGTAATCCTGGCCATACAAGACCTGACGCACCAATGACTCGCCGCTCGGCAAATTTACATCCGGCATCGCGTGCATACCGCCGGCCAGCTCCACCCTACCGGAAGTCACATGGGTTTTGAGCCGCGCAAGTTGCTCAGGGTGCAGCGCCGCAAACCCTTCCACATAGCAGCGCTGATCCAGCGTGAAGCGATAGTCGGGATCGGTATCGAGCAAATACAACGCGTCGAGGATGTGCTCCGAGCCCCACTTCAAGGTGGCATCGCGCGTCAGAAAAACCTCGGCGTCGTAGTGCGTGTGAGGAACGATGAACAGTTTTATTTTTGCCATCACGGGTTTGTTTGCAGCGGCATCTCTGAAGCCAACTTAGGCTTATTTGACTGTCTTGCTTCGGAGACCCCCGACCCCTAAAGGGGTCGGGGGTCCTGTGACGAGACATGAACGATCACCAATTTCGGCAAGCACATCTACACAAAATCTTCGACATCGTCACGCTCAATCCGGCCCCCTGGCCCCGTGCCCTTCACCTTGCTCAGGTCCACGCCGCGCTCTTTGGCGAGCTGGCGCGCGGCCGGCGTGGCCAGCACTTTGCCCGCGGGGGCGGGAGCGAGGATGGGTGCGGAGGGAGGTGTCAAAGGTGTCATTTGCGTCGAGGGTGTCGCGGCGTGGTCATTGCTCGGTGCCTCCACGGGAATGGCCTCGCCGGGCTTGCCGATGTAGGCGATCACATCGCCCGTTTGCACCATCGTTTGCACGGCCGCAACGATCTTGAGCAGCGTGCCGGCATACGGCGATTCAGCCTCCAGCGTAGTCTTGTCGGTCTCGACGGTGTAGAGCGGCTCACCCACTTTCACCGTCTCGCCCTCTTCTTTCAGCCAGCTCATGATGGTCAGCTCGTCGGTGGTTTGTCCTAGCGCCGGCATGCGTATTGCCTGAGCCATTTATTGGCACACTCCTCGGATGACAGATTTGATCCGCTCGACATTGGGCACCACAGTTTGCTCCATGATCGGTGCCACCGGCAGCGGCACATCGAACGCGGCCACCCGCTTGATGGGCGCTTCGAGCGAGAACAGACATTCATCGGCCGCGCGCGCCGCAATCTCGGCACCCCATCCGCCGGTCAAGGTGTCCTCGTGCACGATCACCAGCCGGCCAGTCTTGCGCACCGACGCCCACAACGTTTCGGTGTCGAGCGGCACCAAACTCAACGGGTCGATCACCTCACACTCAATGCCCTCAGCGGCCAGCTCATCGGCCACCGCCAGACAGCGATATAGGCTCAGGTGCGTTGAGACCACAGTGACGCTGGTGCCGGGGCGTTTGATCACGGCTTTGCCAATGGGAAATAAATATTCCTCGCGCGGCACATGCATGGTGAGGTCGAGGCCACCGGCCATCTGGCGGCCTTTGCTGCCGTAGAGCATCTTGTGCTCGAACACCAGCACCGGGTTGTCGTCGCGCACCGCGCTCTTGATCAAGCCCTTGGCGTGATAGGCATCCGACACGCACACGACCTTGATTCCAGGCACATGTATGAAGAAGCTCTCGGGGCATTGGCCGTGCTGGGCGCCACGGTTTGTCGTGCCGACCGGCGCGCGCATCACCATCGGCACGCTGAGTTTGCCGCCCGACATATAGCGCATCTTGGCCGCCTGGTTCACCAACTCGTCCATGCACTCGAACAGAAAGTCGGCATATTGCATATCGGCAATCGGTCGCATGCCCATCAAGGCCGCGCCGACTGCCGCGCCCGCAATCGCCTTCTCGCTAATCGGCGTGTCGATGATGCGCTCGCGGCCAAACTCCTCGGGCAGGCCCAGATACACCCCGAACGCGCCGCCAAAGCCGCCGGGAATGCCGATGTCCTCGCCGATCAAAAACACATTCGGATCGCGGCGCATCTCCTCGGCAATACCCTCGCGCAAGGCCTCGGCAATGGTCAATTTTCGTTCAGGCTGCTCGGCGTGTTGGGCTGTGGCAGCCACCATGGGAATCGTGTTTGTCGTTGTCATGCGTAAGCGTCCTCCAATGCCATCTCCGGCGTCGCTTCCGGCGAGTTGCGCGCAAACTCCACGGCGTCGTCCAGCACGGCTTCCACGCCGGCGTCAAGCTCGTCCAACTTCGATTGAGCCACACCTTCGCCAATCAGTTGGCCGCCGAGCCGGGTGATGGGGTCTTTGGCCTTCCAATCGGCCTCCTCGTCTTTGGTGCGATAGCCGCGCGCATCGCTGCGGCTGTGGCCGATGTAGCGATAGGTCTTGCATTCCAGCAGAATGGGTCCGTTGCCTGCGCGCGCCGATGCAATAGCCGCACCGCCGGCCTCATGCACGGCCAACACATCCATGCCGTCCACAATGTGGCCGGGCACCCCGTAGGCCTTGGCCCGCTCGGCCACATCCGGCACCAGCGACACTTCGTTATACGGCGTCGACGCGCCATACAAATTGTTCTCGCACACAAACACAATCGGCAGGCGCTTCACCGCGGCAAAGTTCAAGCTCTCGTGAAATGCGCCCTCGTTGGTGGCACCGTCGCCGAAGAAGCACACGGCCGCCTGTTGCGTTTTGCGCAGCTTAAAGGCCAGGCCCATGCCGATCACCACGCTGTTGCCGCCGCCCACAATGGCGATGGCCGGCAACATGCCCACATCAGGATCGCCCAGATGCATCGAGCCACCCTTGCCCTTGCAGCAGCCGGTGGCTTTGCCATACAGCTCGGCCATGGCCGAGCGCGGCGAAACCCCTTTGGCCATGGCATGGCCGTGCGGCCGATGGGTCGAGGTGATCCAGTCGGTATGGCTCAGGTGGTCGCACATGCCCACAGCCACGGCCTCCTGGCCCTGGTATTGGTGCACGGTGCCGACGACCTCGCCGAGCAGGAACATGTTGTAGACGCGCTCTTCAAAGCGCCGCAGCAACAAAAGTTGCCGGTAGAGGTCGAGCGATTTGTCGACCCCAAGTTGGTTTAGATAAGTCATATTTGCCTGATTGAGAACAATTCTTTACACGACGACACGGTCGTTAGTCAAAGGAAAGTCTTGACACAGCCATGTCATTCCCGCGGAGGCGGGAATCCAGTGCTTTGATTTACTGTGATGTCGGGGTTACGCCTAGATTCCCGCCTCCGCGGGAATGACGGTGAAACGCTCTATGTTCCACGATACAACCGAATGAGTTCGCGCACTTTGGCGGTCATGCGCGCTTTGCCTTGAGTTAATAGATCGGCGTCTTTGTGCGAGCCCATCAGATCGTGCACAAAGGGTTGCGCCGGCAATGCGCCTACAGTCTCACGCAAGCCTTCCAAAAAGGTCTTTTTGAGAATGGTGCCAACGTTGAACTTGAGCGCACCGGCCGCAATGGCACGCGGCACTTCTGCCGGCGGGAAGCTGGTGCCGCCGTGGATCACAAGTGGCACTGGCACACGTTGGTGAATGGCCTGCATGTGGGCCATGTCGACCGGCGCGTAGCCATGGGTCAGCAGATGCACATTGCCGATGGATACGGCCAGGCAATCCACGCCGGTTTGTGCCACGAATTGCGCCGCTTGCTCTGGGTCGGTGAGCGCGGCGGCCGAGTCATCAATGCCGTCGCCGACTGCATCGGGCAAACGCCCCAACTCGGCTTCGACAGCGATGCCGCGCGCGTGGGCCAGCTGCGTGAGTTTGGCCACGGCGGCTATCGCCTCGTTGGTGCCCCAGGATGAGGTGTCGAGCATGACGGCGTTGAAGCCGGCGTCCATGCCGCGCACCACCTGGTCGAAGGTGCGCGCCTCGTTGAGCAACAAGGCCACCGGCACTTTCGCGCGTTGCGCCACGGCCCGTCCCATTGCGCCCAGCAACTCCACGCCACCGGCATCAAGCCAGGCGGAGTCGAGCATCATGCAGCCAAAGCCGAGAATGACCGGCGAGTTTTCAGCCTCGGCCGCGTCGAGAACAGCTTCTAATGAAGTTGCATCCCATGCTTCAAAATAACCCAATGCATAGCCGCCACGGCACGCATCTGCAAACAGTTCGGTGAGAGTGACAAGTGCCATGAGTGATTACGATCTCGCGAGAAATGCTTCTGCCTGAGGACGGGTGAATAAGCCAGCGTTGCAACCGAGCGCGGTGCAGGCCGATGCGCCGATGACGCTGGCGAAGCGCAGGGTGCGGGTCAGATCCCAACCTTCGAGCAAGCCCATGATGAGGCCCGCGGCAAAGGCATCGCCGGCACCGGATGGGTCCACAATGGTCATGGGGAATGCTGGAATCTCAATCGCTTCATCGTGATTCATCAACAAAGCGCCGTGCTCGCCCAGGGTGATGACGACATTACCGCAGCCCAGTTGAAGTAATTGTTGAGCCTGCCGATGCGGGTCCGTTTCGCCGGTCAAACGTTCGGCTTCGTCATCGTTGGGCAGGAAGAAATCGACATGCGGCAAGACCTCGGCTAGCGCCGACCGAGCCGCACTTTGTTCACCAGCCGGCACCACCACATCGAGCACGGTGCGCGCGCCGCTGGAACGTGCCTGCTGGAACAGCGCACTCAATGCATCGGCCCGCAAGCTGGGCAAAATGAGGTAGCCGCCGACGCAAAACACTTGCGCCTGTTGGATGAGGTTGGGCGCAATGTCATCGGCCGCAAAGTCGGCATTGGCTCCAAACGTGTGCAGGTAGCGCCGGTCTTCGCCAGTTACCGGCAGGATCACGGTCTTGGACGTGCCGTGGTGCGAGGAGCGCGAGATGCCGGCCGTGTCTACGCCTTTGTGCTGTAAATCGTTGAGGATGAAATCGCCAAAGAGGTCGTTGCCAACCTGGCCGGCAACGGTCACTTTCACACCCAACTTCACGAGTGCCGTGGCCGTGTTGGCCGCGCAGCCGCCTGAATCGGCCAGAAAATCCTGGGTGGCCATGAGTTCGCCGGCCGCTGGCAAACGCGCCAACGGCGGGATGAACAGATCGGCGACGAGCACGCCGGCGCACACCACACCCTGGGGAGCTGAAACAAAGCTCACGTCCTCAATGTAGTCAAAAACCGCCCAGCAAGCAACCTCACAGGCGCGCAATCGAGTGCAAAAAGGTGAAACTTGGGAATGTCCACACGGAGTTGAATGTCCGTTTGCCTAGTGGTAGGGGCGAAGCATTTGCCTGCATAGGTTTATTCAGGCTCAAGTTTTGGCGGGCAAATGCTTCGCCCTTACGACACACGTTCGCACGGTGTCACGCATCGGACTTAAGCCGGCACTACCACCGGCCACGCGCGAAACAACTCGTTCTGCCCTGGGGTCAGTCGAGCGCGAGTGCTGTCGGTGATATACGGCACCTCATCCATCGTGGCGATGTTTTGCGACATCATCCAGAACGGCCCATAGCCCACGTGCAGCGTCTTGCGGGTTTGGTTCGAGCGGTTGGTGAAACCGCCGTGGCGCAGGTGCTCGGTGAACAGAATGGCGTCGCCGGCCTCCACCGGCAGGCCAATCATGCCGGGCTCATCGTCGGGAGTGGTGCGATAGGGCGGGCGAAAGTTGGATTTGTGGGTGCCGGGCACGACGCAAAACGGCCCTTGATCCATGTCCACATCGTGCAGGAAATAGACCATGCGCACCATCATGCAATCGATCTGGCCGTTGGTGACGGTATAGCGATATTTGTGGTCGATGGGGCCGCCCATGTGCGTGCCAGAAGCGTTGCCGTGGTAGCGAATGCGAATCTCAGAGTTGTTGATGGTGGTGCGGCCTTGCACAATGCTGTGGATGTAGTCCATGGTGGCGGGGTGATCGAGCAACATGTCGAAGGCCGGGTTGGCGTTCCAGAAGTCCTCGATCATCAAAGTCTTGCCGTCGGCGCGCTCACCCCAGGCGTGATAGCCGCGCTCCTGGCTGCGATGGTAATTCTGGCCCCACGGCGATTGCTTGCGCGGCTCGGCGTTGATGTGGGCCAGTGCGTGCTCCTCCAACTCATTAATGGCGTCGAGCATCTGCTGGGCTTCGGACTTGCTCAGCATATTTTTGATGACGGCGTAGCCGAGGCGGTCGAACTCGTATTTTTCAATGTCATTCATGGTGGGTCACTGTATGCGAGGAATTTCGGATTTTGGCGAAAACCTTCGTGGTGAAAATCTTAGAGCAATGCAATCGGCCGCACCGGCGACCCGGTGGCCCCCACGAATTTGAGCGGCGTGCACACAAACTGAAACTGATACGCGCGTGCCTCGGCCAGCTCGCCCAGCTTCAGGTTCTCGATGATGTAAATGCCGTTGCGCGCCAGAAAAATAATATGGCCTGGCAAGGTGTAACCCAGTGCCTCGTCTTTCAGGCCCAAGACATCCCAGGCCATGTTGTCGGCCCCCACCGCCAGCGGCTTCTGCTCAGCCACCCAGCGCGAGGCATCGCCGTGCAGGCCAGGACCGGCCAGGTAGTGCGCCTCGTCGTGCCAATAGCGTTCGTTGCCGGTGTGGACCAACACAATGCTGCCCGGCGCGATCACGGTGTTTTGTGCCCGCGCACACGCTTTCAACTCATCGGCCGAAATGGCGTAGCCGTCGGGCAATGTCTCCAGGCCCAGATGCGCGGCCATGTCGAGCAACACGCCGGGAGCAACAATGGGTTTGATCTCTTCTACGCCGTGGACTTTGTAACCACGGCTATTCACAATGCGCTCGTCTACCGGGATGCCGCCGCAGAGGAACATGTTCTCGGCCTGATGGCTGAGTGCGTCGATGTGCGTGCCGCTGTGCTCCTTGCACACGATGAGACCACTGGAGCCGGTGCGCGGCCCATCGAGTCCCTGGCTGTCGGAGTGCCGCTGATGCAGCACATAGCTATACCCCGGCTTATGGGCCGGGTGAATCGGCATGTCGACCGTGCGCGGTTGTTCCAGATCAAAGATGCGAGATTGAGAGAGATTGGGCACCATGCGGGGATTGTGGCTCACGAGTCAGCAGAGGACAAGGAGCGATGAGCGGAGAGCCGAGAGCTTTCCGAACGCTCTCAGCTCTTCGCTCTCAGCTCATCGCTCTACGGCTTATGCGATCCATCGCACAACGGCTTGTGAGCCGACTGGCCGCAGCGGCACAGCGCATAGGTTTTGCGGTGTTCCAGTTCACCCGTCTTCTCCCAGGCCAGCGGTTCACCGTGCTCCGAAACCACTTGTTGTTTTTGGACGAGCGGCACACTGCCGTGCACGATATAGGGCCCATCGGTTTGGATCGTGATTTTCGGGGTGGGATTGGGAGCTTCTGATTCAGGCATCGCCATAGCTTTGTTCCTTGGCAAATAGTTTAGGGCACTCCGGCATGAGCAACCATTCACTTTGGTCATGAGTGTTGCCTGCTGCTGGTCACCCTGTTGTTGATACCTTCACAGGATCGCGGTCGGATCGCATGACCATTTCATCGAACACTTATTTAGACAGCTGCCACAGCAACATCATTTCACATCTCAAAATCGATCTCGGTCGATAGACACACCTCGGCCTTTAGCACACGCGCCATCAGAATAAGCACCTGCCGATTGTTCTCTGCGCTTTCAGAGGCAATACAGTCTGATGGGACGATAACGCGGAAGTCGCGGATGTAGGCATCGTTGGCGGTGAAGAGCACACAAATATCGCCGGCCAGTCCGGTCAGAATCACCCGCGTGGCGCCAAGATTCTTGAGCAACAACTCCAGATTGGTTTGAAAGAATGCCGAATGCTTGGGTTTCAGAATGAAGTAGTCATTTTCATCCGGCACCAGCAACTCGACAATGGGCCGGCCGCGCACATCGCTTGTTAGACAGTTGTCCACCAGCACCGGGAAGTCCGAACGCCAGCGGCCAAAATTGTCGTTGGCATAGATGACGGGAATGCCAGCAGCCTCAGCGCGGCGCTTCAAAGCGGCCAGCTGTCTGGCCATCGGCAACGCATGCACCAGTAGGTCTTCGCCGCCGTCAAATTCCAGGTCATTGATGACGTCGATCATGATCAAAACCGTGTCGCTTTGGTCAGGGGTGTGATTAAGAGGATCGACTATTTGATCTTCAGATGTAGGCATTTGCATAGGATTACTTAATAAGCAGACGCTTGCGCCAAATTACCGGTCATACCGGACACACGCGTGGCTTACGCCACACAAACGCGGGACTGACACGCCTGTCGGCCTCAGACTGACAGGGGATTACACATGCGACGACTTGGCCCGCCACGCCTACCTTTCTATCATAGAGCTCAAATCTATAAGCTGAAACGCAGTCTGGCAAAGCAGACTCAACGCACCAGGATTGTGCACTCAGCAAAGGAGTTAAGAAATGGCTAGAAATACATCAACGACGGCGAATGACCTCACACGAACGAATACCCAAACCGTGGCGCGCGTGTTCGACTCATGGTCGTCGGCCAGTCAGGCAGTGGATGCATTGCGCGCAGAAGACTTTCGGGATGACCAGATCGGCATCCTGTCTTTGGACAGCAAGAGCGGCGATGTTCGACAGAGCAATGTCCGCGATGGTGAGATCGTTGACGACGGCCAGAATATCGTGTCAGGTGTAGCCACAGGTGCCGCCGTGGGTGGTGCAGCGGGTTTGTTGGCCGCTCTGGCTGCTCTGGCAATCCCAGGTGTGGGACCTATCATCGCAGGTGGCGTGCTCGGCACGACCCTGGCCGGCGCAGGTATTGGTGCCGCGGCGGGTGGTTTGATTGGCGCGCTGACCTCGCTGGGCTTTAGCGAAGAAGATGCGCGCTACTACGAAGAGGGCATCCGCAAGGGTG
>Ga0105044_10014304_pt1 | contig 10734 bp, 7 predicted proteins | sample MAT01_FD_78092 | JGI IMG/M metagenome (GOLD analysis project Ga0105044, IMG submission 78092) | Freshwater microbial communities from Lake Fryxell liftoff mats and glacier meltwater in Antarctica - MAT-01 | ecosystem: Environmental > Aquatic > Freshwater > Ice > Liftoff microbial mat | place... | reverse complement strand
CGACATCCTTCGCGTTCGGGTCGTGGTTCGCTGCGCTCTCGTCGTCGCGCACGGCGCCGATGGTCGTGGGACCACCCGGGATCAGCACGAGCACGAGCCCGGTTTCCTCGGTGATGACCCAGCGGTTCTCGGCGTCGACGGTCGGCGCCGAGCCGGACAGGACGTGCAGGAACTCGAACAGTCGCGAGTCCGGGTCGCGCCGCAAGGGAACCAGCCCCAACTGGGGCTCCAATCGCAAGCCCCGGTACTCGGGCGAGCGCGTTTCGTCGGCGATGTCCGCGCACACGTCGGCCCATTCCGAAGCGACGGCCTCGAGGCTCTCTCGTCGCAGTTCACGCAGTCGTTCGAGTCGCCTTGTCACGCCGGCGATCGAGTCCCGATCCGCGCTCTCGCCGAGGAGTTTCATGGACGCGATCAAGTCGACCAACCCCGAGTCGCCCGTGCGCGCGTACTCCTCCTCGTGGCGCGACAACTTCGTCGCGAGCGCCTGCGCTTCCGCCAGCCACGACTCGAGTCGCGGCACGAAATCCTCGCGTGGCTCGTCGAGTTCCGCCGCCGACTCGCGCAGCGCGAGGGCCTGCCCGCGATCGGTGTAGCGCTCGAGTCGCAGTTGCGTGCGCACGACGTCGACCAGCAGCGCGCTGACCACCGCGAGCGCGACCACGAGCAAGGCTCCGGCCGCTGCGATCGTAGGGTGCCGCCGTGACCATTTCACGGCGCGCTGGATCGGTCCGGCCGGTCGCGCATGAATCGGCTCGTTCGCGAGGAAACGGCGCACATCCGCCGCGAAGTCCTGTGCGGATTGGTAGCGGAGCTTCGGAGTCTTCTCGAGGCTCTTCAGGCAGATCACGGACAGGTCGCGCGGCACGCGCGCACGGATCGCGCGCGGGTCGATGGGCTCGGTGCGCAAGATGCTGTCGAGCATTTGCATCAGCGACTGCCCGTAGAAGGGCCGCCGGAACGTCAGCGCCTCGTAGAGCGTCGCGCCGAGCGCGAAGAGATCGCTGCGCGCATCGACGGCTCGGCTGTCCGCGCGCGCTTGCTCGGGGCTCATGTACGCGGGCGTCCCGGGCACTTGGCCCGATTCCGTCAGCGTGAACGCTTCGCGGTCGAGCGCCAAGCCGAAGTCGCCGAGCTTCGGCTCTCCGTCGCGCGTGAGGAGGATGTTTCGCGGCTTGACGTCTCGGTGGACCAAGCCGGCCGCGTGGACGACGTGCAGCGCGTCGGCCACGCGCGCGAACAACTCGGCCACGCTGCGGTAGTACGCCGCCGATCCGCCCTGCTCGGCGCCCGCGCTCTCGTCATGGATCCAATCGGCGAGCGTGCGGCCTCCTTCGACGAGTTCCTGGACGATGTAATGCACGCCGTCGGCTTCGCCCAGCCCGTGGACCGTGACGAGATTCGGGTGGGACAGTCGCGCACCACTCTCCGCCTCGCGCTGGAAGCGCACGATGTGCTGCGCGCCGAGCGAGGGGACGAGGGGCAGGACTTTCAACGCCACGAGTCGGCCGCCGAGAGAGAGCTGCCGCGCTTCGTAGACGATGCCGAACGCGCCGCGGCCGAGCTCGCGCGCGAGCTCGAAGTCGCCGATGCGCTCGAGCCCCGGGGTCGCCCGTTCCGCCGCGTCGGGGCTCGGCGGCGGAGCGCTCGTTCCTGCAGGCCCTGACGACGACGCGGACTGACCGGTGCATTCCCGCGCCAGCGAGCGTGCCGGCGCCGCCGGAAAGTCGGGTGAGGGGTTCGCAGTAGTCATCGACGGGAAGGCGCGACGAATTGTCCTGCCTGCGCCCGCGTCTGTCGAGTCGAGCGCGCGAGCCGTCGGAGCCCGCGAAGAATTCACAGTTCCTCGCGCTGCGGATCCTCAGCGTCCTTACTGAAAGAACAAGCTCGGGCAGGCGGACCCAGGCTGTCACCTCCGTCGAGTCGATTCCGAGACGACCTGTCGAGGCCAAGACGAAGGCGATTCGAGTCAAACGACCGACAGGACGGCGTGCTGAGTGAGCTGCAAGAGGCCCTACACGGCTCCCGCTGCACTCCGGACGCGCCGCCTACCGAATGGTCTTGCGCTCGGATGTCCTACGCCTAATCCGCAACGCTGATGACCAGCTTTCCGCGGGCGTGACCCGCGTCGATCTGACGCAGTGCGGTCACGGTTTCGGCCAACGGATAGACCTTGCTGACCACCGAGCGGAGACGACCGGCGGAGACGAGTTCAGACAACGCGAGCAGGTCGACTTCATTCGGCGTGGACAGGTAGCGGCGCAGCCGATGACGCACGAAGGGTGACAGCAGCACCGGCTTGAGCAAGCGTACGAGCAGTCCCAGTCCTGTCGCCCCAGAACCGCTGTTCAAGATCAACATGCCATCGGGCCGCAGCGCACGCCGACATTCCGTGAGGAAGCGATTCTCCACGTTGTCCAGGATGACGTCGTAGGACGGTCCGCCCTGCGTGAAGTCTTGCTGCGTGTAGTCGATCACGTGGTCGGCGCCCAGCGAGCGGACCAACTCGACGTTCGCCGTGCTGCACACGCCGGTCACGATCGCGCCGTAGGACTTGGCGATCTGCACCGCGAACGAGCCCACACCGCCCGAGGCGCCGTTGATCAGAACCCGCTGGCCGGCTTGAACCTTGGCCACGTCGCGCAGCGCGTGCAGCGCCGTGAGGCCCGAGGTCGGCATCGCTGCCGCGTCCTCGAACGACAAGCCCCGCGGTTTGGGAGCGAGTGTGGAGAGCTTGACCGCGACGAACTCTGCGCACGTTCCCTCTGCCGCGCCGAACACTTCGTCACCCGGTCGAAAGCGCTCGACGCCGAGGCCAACCTGCTCGACCTCGCCAGCCAGGTCGAAGCCCGGAATGCCGCATTTGGGCCGCAGCAAGCCCGTGAAGAGTCGTACGGGCGCAGGCGCGCCGCGCACGGCAAAGCAGTCGCCGACGTGCAAGCCGGCCGCGCGGACGCGGACCAACGCTTCGCCCGCGGCAACGCGAGGCGTATCGACCTCGCACAGCCGCAGCGACTCGAGCGGTCCATACTGGTCATGGTGGATGGCCTTCATCTTCGGTTGCGTAGCGTGCATGGGGTGGGTTGGCGACGAGAGACGGGTCCGGGCCAGCCAGCGTGTCAGGCCCTGTGATCGTTTCGCCAGGTTGCGGGTGAAGCCGGCGCCCGCGCTCGTTCGTCGCTTGGCTTACACTGTAAGCTAGTACACGACGTAGTCGTCGGACAACCGATGCGTGAGGAATCCGTGCGCGGACGCGCCGACGGGCGCGGCGCGGAGAAGACGGCGGCAGGAGGATCGGAGCACCCCCATGGCCAAGGCGAGCGACAGAAGAACGAAACCGCGACCCGCGTTGAGCAAGGGGCGCGTGCTGCGGGCAGCGGTCGAACTGGCGGACGAGTTCGGCCTCGAGTCCGTGTCGATGCGCAAGCTCGGCCAGGCACTTCGAGTGGAGGCGATGTCGCTCTACAAGCACGTCGCCAATCGAGACGCGGTTCTGGACGGCATGGTCGAGCTCGTCGTCGGTGAGATCGATTGGTCCGCCGGCAGCGGCAGTTGGCGGGAGAGCCTACGTCAGCGCGCTTTGGCCACGCACGCGGTCTTGATGCGCCATCCCTGGGCTTGCATGCTGATTGCTTCGAGGGTGAACGTCGGGCCGGCGATGCTGCACTACGCGGATGCAACGCTCGGCTGTATGCGTCGGGCAGGCTTCTCGCACGCGCTGGCCGACCATGCCTGGAACGCGATGGACAGCTACGTCTACGGCTTCACGCTGCAACGGCTGAACTTTCCGTTGAGGCCGTCCGAGTATGTTTCCGCGGCCAAGAGTTTCTTGCCGCAGATTCCGCCCACGGAGTTTCCGCATCTCCACGGTCTCGCACGACAGGTCATCGACGGTCGGCACGACGGCTTGCACGACCTCTCCTTCGGGCTCGACCTTCTGCTCGACGGTCTCGAGCGAATGGCACCGGCGCCGCGCGCCGCTGTTCGTGGAATCCAGTGACGGCACGTCGATGTCGACGGAATGGGCGCGAAATCCTTTTCTGGCGCCGCTGCGCGCGACCTCCACGTTTGCAGCAAGGCGTGGAGCTTTGGAGAAAGTGCAAGGCGTGCTCGAGGACTCACAGCGCGACTCGAAGCTCGGCGTACCGCAGCGGTAGGTGCCGGGGTCGAGAAAAGTGGCGCCACTCGGAACCCGCGGGGCTGTCGAGCTCGTACTGGAGGCGCTGGCGGACCCCGACGGGCAAGCGGGCCACGAATCACAACCCGAGATCGGGCGCGTGAAAGTTGCACGACGACACTCAGCGGGTGGCGCTGCGACTCCGGGCCCGTGACGACGCAACGGACACGACGATCCCACGAGACTCGGCCTTGCGAAAGGAGCCGCTTCATTGGCACCTGTTGGCACGCGGCGTGCACGCTCCTTCCTTGGGCATCTACCTGCCACGGTCACGAACCCGCCCGGGCCTGACGCGTCGATCGAATCATCAGTCCGGGCCGACAGCCCAGAAGAACCGACAATGTCTACGCAAACGATCCTGATCATCATCCTGGTTGTTCTCGTGTTCGGCGGGGGCGGCTGGTACTGGCGCGGACGCAACCGCTGACTCCAGACGTTCACATCGCGGACGCAGGCCATGTCGCCCGCGTCCGTCGATTCACTTTCCAAGACAGTGTGCGTATCGAGGACCGAGACCATGAACACGACAACCAAGACCAACGCCGACGACATCGACCAGCTCAACTCCTTCTTGCGTGGCGAGATGTCCGCGGTCGAGACCTACGACCAGGCGATCGAGAAGTTCAGGGACGAGCCCGGGCTCGCCGAAACCCTGCGCACCTGTCGATCGTCGCATGATCGACGTGTCAGCGCCCTGAAGTCCGAAGTACAACGGCTCGGGGGCGCACCGGCAGAGGGATCAGGCGCGTGGGGTGCCTTCGCGAAGCTGGTCGAAGGCGGAGCGAAGATCTTCGGAAAGGGCGCTGCGATCGATGCGCTCGAGCAGGGTGAAGACCACGGCCGCGACGACTACAAGGACGATCTCGAGAAGCTCTCGCCGGCCATCCGTGAGTTCGTGCAACGCCAACTGCAACCGGAACAAACACGCACTCACGACGCGGTCTCACGACTCAAGAAGACCATGTCAGCGTGACCTACCCTCGAGCGGCGTGGTTCCAATGGGGTCCGATCTCGTGTCCCCGGAATCAGGAGCTTGCGAACGAAGCCCCTGCGTACACGTCGCACGAAAAACCAGGCCACGAAAAACCAGGCCACGAAAAACCAGGCAACGAGCGGCGCGAGCTTCGACGAGTCGCGCCGCCCGACAAGCCGAGCTTCGAGTTCGCTATCTCGCCCAATGCTCGTCAATCCAAGCGCCGGGCTCGCTCGACGGGGCACATCGCGACCGCCCAGGACGAGACGCCCCGCGATGGCGCTCGCACACAGCCACGCACAGGTCACGTACGCTCGATGTCGAAGCCGTCTACCGTACTGCACATCCTCATGCCGAGCTCCGCGTAAGCCGCATGTGGCCGTTTCGAGGACGCCGTCCACACGCGGGAGCAACTTCACGTCGCGTCCGACGGGCCCGATCCAAGGGGCGGGGAGCGCTTGCGCTCTTGTCGCGCCGCCTGAGCCGAACGCGGAGACCACTGCAGCATCGTGCGATGCAGTTCGCACCCGAGGCCTGTACGGGGTATTCCACACACCATGACTAAGCCCGCGCGAGTCAAGAAGTCCAGGAAGCCCCGCGTCGTCACCGGCACGCCCAGTGTCGAGCTCTCGAAGGCGGAATTCACACGCCGCTTCCTGGAGCGCTTCTACGACCCCGAGTTTGCGGCCGTTTCCGCGTCGATCGCCGAGATCACCGCGGTCGCGTGGAAGAATTACATCGAGTACCACAAGAGTCCACGCGCCAAGGCCGCCGGCCGCGGGTTCGACGACCCGAGCTTCGAGCTGCCGCTGGAGTGGCTGGAGGCGCGAGCCGAGATCCTCGCCGCCGCGAAACGTCAAAAACAAGCGCGCACGCGCTCGCGCATCCTGATCGTCAACGGCTCTTCGCGCAGCGACAAAACGTGTCCGGGTGAGATGTCGAAAACGTATCGGCTGGCGAAGCTCGCGCAGCGCACACTGGAGAAGCAACCGCGATTCGAGATCGATTTTCTCGACCTGTCGTTGCTCGCATCGCAGTACGGTCGAGTGATCCACCCATGCAAGGCGTGCGTTTCCACAGCGATGCCGCTGTGCAACTGGCCATGCTCGTGCTACCCCAACCACGCGCTGGGGCAGACCAACGATTGGATGAACGAGATCTATCCGCGCTTCGTCGCGGCGCATGGCGTGATGATCCTGACGCCGGTCAACTGGTATCAGGCAACGTCGCCGCTCAAGCTCATGATGGACCGGCTCGTGTGCGCCGACGGTGGCAATCCCGATCCGACCAGTACCGGCGGTAAGGACCCCGTGCGCGCGAAGGCACTGGAGCTCTCGGGTTGGGACTATCCCAAGCACCTCGCCGGCCGAGCCTTTTCCGTCGTCGTGCACGGCGACGCGGCCGGCGTCCTGGAGCTGCGGCGGATCCTGTGCGACTGGCTGACCGACATGGAGCTGATATCGGCTGGCCCGACTGCGGAGCTCGGACGCTATCTGGGCTACTACGAACCGTACGCCACGAGTCACGACGACCTGGATCGCGACACTGCGCTGCAGTCGGAAGTGCGGAACGCGGCTGCGAGCCTGGCCGAGCGTGTGCGGCAGATCCGCAGCGGTCGCCACCCCCCGGACGATTCGAAGCTGCACTCCCCGCGCGAAAAATGAGCGCGCCCGCTCGCTGGTGAGACACTGGAGCGAGTGTTTCGGTACGTCACTCGCCCACCGATCCAGCTCGAGCGTCTCTCCCTCGCCCCCGATGGCAAGGTGATCTACGCCCTCCGCCGACGCTGGCGCGACGGCCCGATGGCGATTCAGTTCGAGCCTTTCGACTTCCTGGCCCGGTCCGCGGCCTGCCGTCCGGGCGCCGCCTACATCTTCGATCTGCGCACCAACGCGACCCAGTACGCTCCCAGGGCCCATGTGCGCGCTCACGAGCCGGGACCCGGCGCGCGCGACAGTGCTACCCTCGGTCCATGATCCGCTGCCTGTTCCCGCTGATGGCGCTGACGATCACCGCGCCGGCGCAGACGTACTCGTGGAAGGTCGGCGAGCCGCTGCCAGATCTGCGCCTCCCGACGATCGACGGTACGCGAACCGTGTCGCTGTCCGAACTGCGCGGCAAGAAGCTGCTGCTGTTCGAGTTCGCCTCCTGGTGAGCCGGTTGCCGTCGGCACGTGCCCGGGTGGCACGCGTTCACCAAGGAATGGCGCGAGAAGGGCGACCTCGCGCTCGTCGGCATCGTGCAGGAGCAGCACCCCGATCGCGCGCGCCTTTTCGCGCAGTGGCAGGGCCTCGACTTCCCGATCCTGTGGGATCCGTTCAACCTGACCGGATCGAAGGTCGTGCCGATCACGCTGGCCGTCGACGAGCACGGGATCGTGCGCGCCGTGAACCCAGAGCGCGAGAAGTTCGAGGATGAGTTCCTGCGCGTCGTGTTCCCCCCGACCGCGCATTCCGCAGCGGCGCGCGTCGAGATCCCGGGCGCCATCGCCGACCTGATGGCCCACGATCCGGCCCAGCTCGACGCGGCTGTCGCCGCACTCGAAAGCGCCGCATCTCGGACGCCCATCGATTCCATCGCGCTGTTCCGCGCCGGCGTTGCGCGGCGACTGCGGTACGACGCGGACGGCGGGAACGCGGCGGATTTCCAGGGTTCGCTCGACCACTGGCGGGGCGCGTGGAGCCTCGATCCCGAGCAGTACATCTGGCGGCGCCGCACTCAGCAGTACGGGCCGCGCATGGACAAGCCCTACCCCTTCTACGACTGGGTGGCCGAGGCCCAGGCGCAGATCACCGCGCGCGGAGAGACGCCGGTCGCGCTCGGCGCGCAGCTCACGCCGTCGGAGTTGGCCGAGAAAGGTAGGTTCGTGCCCGGCGGTGACGAGGAAGAGCCCGACGCGTTGAAGAAAGTCCCCCTCGACACTGAGGGGTGGCTCGCGATCGAGAGCGCCACGGCCTTCGACACCTCGGGCCAGACACCGGTTGCCAGCCTGCACCTCGTGCTGCGGCCGAATGCCAAGCTAGATGTGCACTTCGACGACGAAGCCGGACCGGTGGTCGTGTGGCTCGGGTCCGTCGACCAGCCCGACGGCTTCGAGTTCGAGGCCCGCCATCACCAACTCCGGCCGGCGAAAACCGGACGCGCGGCGGAGGAGCGGCGGCTCGCGGTGGACACGCGCCTGCGAGCGGGATCGCGCGGCGGGAAGCTGCGCGGATACGTGCTGTTCTACGGGTGCCAAGGCGTCGAGGGCACATGCCGCTACCTGCGCCACGACTTCGAAGTCGAGCTGCGCGTGCCCTGAGTGTCCCGGCTCGCCAGGCGCAGGCCGCGCGAGTCAAGTGTCGAACTCACCAGCCAGTCGTTCGTGAGGTCGAACAGGCTGGGGGTGCAGAACGCGGCCGAGTTGCGGTACTAGGCCTTGTGCGTGCGCGTACCGGGCGTCGTCACCGTCGCGCGGACCGAGATCGGCACAGCGACTCCAGCGGGGTACTGCGAAGCGCCGGCGACGTTCCATGTTCGTCCCTAGGCGTTCGACCGCGATCGTCGCGCAGCGCACGTCCTCCTCGACGAAGCGGTCGTTGCGCTCGCAATCCGAGACGTAACCACGGCGCCAACGCGTGGAACGCGAGCGGCGGTGCAGGGCATCGGCCCCACACCGCCGCTGCGGTTCGATCGCGTGCGAGCCTACAGGCCCCAGACCACCGAGACGCCGTTCGTCAGGTTGAACGTCTCGCTCGCACAGAACGCGGCGGAGTTGCGGTACCACACCTGGTAGACACGCGAACCTTGCACGACCATGCCGCGCACGGAGACCGAGGGGTCACCGGCATCGGGGTATTGCGAGGCACCGGCGATGTTCTGCTTGATGCCGAGCCGGATGACGTTCCCGCCCGCGCAGCGCAGACCGTCACCGAAAACCGAACCGGCGCCCCCGGCGATCGTCATCGAGCCCTGGTAGTAGAGGGCCGAGCTGTTCGGCATGCCGGAGCCGGCGAGCACGAGCGTGTCGGCACCCGAGCTGGAGACCCCGCTCGTCGCCAGGTTTGCGCCGTTCGCATTCAGCGAGTTCGCGCAGCCGTTGCCGGCGGCCCCGTTGTTCCCGCACGGGCAGGCCGTGCCGGAGCCGTCCCCGAAGCAGATCGGCGTGGAGCTCGGCGTCGGGGAGACGCGGAAGATCGTCACGGTCCGGTTCGTGAAGTCGAGGACCGCCAGCGTCTGATCGGCCGCGTTCCAGGAGAAGTCGTAGTAGCCCGCGCTGGTCGGAGGTGCGAAGGCCCCGAAGCTGGCCGTGACGGCGGCGCCGGCATCGGTCGCGACCCGGACGACGGTAGCGAAGTTCTGACCGACGCCCGTCGTGGCGCGGTCGTTGTAGATCACGTACTTGCCGAAGCTGGCGTCGATCACGGCCAGGTTCTGGCCGCCCACGGAGTCGGCGTCCGTCAAGTTGACGAGCAGGCTCGGCGAGCAGCTGTTGCCCGCCGTGCGCACGGCCTTGATGACGTCGTTGCCCTTGCGTGCGTAGAAGTCGCCGTTCGTCGCGTCGAAGTCGACGTCGCGCCAGAACGTGCCGCCGGCCGGGTTGATGATCATCCCGTTCGCGGTCGTGTAGATCGAAGCGCCGGAGGCCGAGTCCTGGAGCGCGCGGCGACCCGAGCCGAAGGTCGTCCAGCCGACGCCCAGGTCGACGCCCGCGAAGCCGGGGTCGAAACCGACGCCGCTGCCGCCGCGCATGTTGAAGGACCACTGGGCCAGGCCGGCGAGATCGAAGACCTGCAGGCCCTGCGCGTCGGCGGCGCCGTCGTCGTAGGCCGCCGCGACTCGGCCGCCCTCGATGTCGAGCCCGCTGAAGCCGCGCGCTGCCGGCGTGCCGACGATGAAGTTGAACGACGCGCCGATCGTCGGCGTCGTCAATGCGCTCGACACCCGCACGATGCCCACGCCGGTAGCGCCGCCGCCGTTGAACCCCGCGACGTAGAGATCGGTGCCGTTCCAGGCGACGGCGGACGGGTTCGAGCCGATGTACTCGGGGTTGGCCGAGCCGGCCGTCGAGGAGAGGTCGACGCTACCGAGTTGCTGAAACTGGATCTGGGCCGTCGCGGGAGCGGCGACGAGCGCGAAGGGAAGAAGGGCGACGATGCGCATGGTGGATCTCTTGGGGGTTGGGGCGTCGGTGCGACACGACGAACGGCTGCGTGCCACCTGAGAGCTTACTGGGCCGGCCGCTACTGGATGTGCGCCTCCGCAGGACCTCCCCCGAACGCGTGCATGCTGTCCCTCGAGAGGTCGACGGGGACCCAGAGGATTCCGATCGATCGACGCTCCGTGCGAGCTCGTGCGCGACGTGCAGCGATGCCGTCCGTACCGCGACCTCCCTTCCAATCGCGTCACGTCGCTGACGCTCGCGAGGCACGCTAGTCTCTGACGCTCCATGGTCCGCCTACGCGCCTTCGTCGTGCCTCACACGCACTGGGACCGCGCGTGGTACCTCACCTTCCAGCAGTACCGGGTCCACCTCGTCGAGTTCGTCGACGGGCTGCTCGAGTTGCTCGAGCAGGACCCGACGTTCCGCTCCTTCACGCTCGAT
>Ga0105044_10014301_pt1 | contig 10736 bp, 5 predicted proteins | sample MAT01_FD_78092 | JGI IMG/M metagenome (GOLD analysis project Ga0105044, IMG submission 78092) | Freshwater microbial communities from Lake Fryxell liftoff mats and glacier meltwater in Antarctica - MAT-01 | ecosystem: Environmental > Aquatic > Freshwater > Ice > Liftoff microbial mat | place... | reverse complement strand
CTCGCGCATTGGCTGACGGTGGGGGCGTCGGGCGGGCGGCTGTTCGTGCGGGTGTTCGACGGGGCTGGGAATGTGAGGGTGGACATCGCGGGCGACGTGCTGGCCTCGATCACCACCATGCAGTGGAACGGCCCGGCCAAGGGCTGGAATGCTGGCGCGCCGATGGATGATGCGAACTTTAACCGGCGGCAGACCATCCGCGTGGGCGCGTCCGTGGCCTATGCGCAGGTGGGCGTGATCGGGTTCGACGGACCAATCGACCTGCAATCCCTTCGTCTCTACGGACTGCCGGAGGCCGCGCCCGCTGTGCTGAACGGTACGCCGCTGCTGCCGCAGTCGGGGCAGCGGGAGTTCGCGGCGGAGGTGTCGTGGGACCTGCCGAGCCTGGCGCCGGGGGCGACGTCGCTGCTCGACGTCACGGTGGGCGGGGCACGGGCGGGGGATCTGGCACAGGCGTCGCTGGTCTCATCAACACGGTTTATCGAGATCCATGCGGCGGTGTGGTAGAACAATATGGTGCGGGTCATGGCGCGGAATATCTCCGCGGCCACGTTCGATCTGACGGCAGCGACACTGTCAGTGGCAGTGGCGAAGCAACGGGTGCCGTGACGCTCGTGCTGCAACGGGCACGATCCAGAGGTATAGATTTGGCCGTCAATCACAGCGCGCCCGCACATGCCATTACGTCACGCCGTCACGCCGTTGCGCTTTTCGCCGCGCGCGACAATCGTCAGCGCGCCATCCGGCAGTGGGCGCTGCAGCGTCAGCGCCTCCGGTGCAGGTGCCGTCATCCACGTCTCGATCTTATGCGGCTCGGTGAAGATCACCGGCGTCGCTTTCGGATGAATTGCGCCCACCTCGGCGTTCGGCTCGGTCGTGAGAAAGGCAAAGACGTCCGCCGCCATCTCACCGTCCTTGACCTTCCGCACCGATGTCCATCGCGTCCAGATGCCGGCGAACACCGCCAGCGGCCGATCCTCGCCAAGCGCGAACCACACCGGCGGCTTGCGGCCGTCCGGCAGAGTCTCGTTCTCGCTGAAGCTGGTGAACGGCACGACGCAGCGGTGCTCGACGCCGAGCCAGCGGCGCCAGTGCGGCGAGGCGACGTTGCGGACGTTCGTCACCCCCGGATCAGCGTTGCGGCGGCGCAGTGCGCATAACGATCAACACTGCCGCGGCGGCCCGACAGGCTACCGTCACGATGGACAGAGCCGCCCACCCGGCTCCGCCGCCACGACGCGCCCCACGGCAGCTTCCTCAGAACAGGTCACCCAGGATGTCCGCCACCACCCCACCGGCGCCAAGCAGCACCAGCGCCGATCCGATCACGGCGTAGCTGAAGCCTTGCACCACGGGCAGAGAACCGAGCAGAGATGGCGGCACCGCCTGCCGCGCAATCCCCGGCGGCAGAGGCTTACCGCGCTCAAGCCGGCAGATCTGCCCAGGCGGCAGTGGGGTCGTAATCCAACCGGAATTGCCGATGCGCCAGTCCATGACGATGGAGCGCTCTGGGCCGCCGAAGCGCGGCGGACCTCCACGAGCGGGCCGTTCCCCTGACCCTGCCCGCGGCCGCGGTCGTTTCCCTGGCCACCGCCTGCCCCGACCGTTCCCTGGCCGCCGCCGCTGCCTTCATCCTGCTTGGCCGCGGCGTGCCACATCGGCGAGAGCCCCAGCAGGGGGAGCAAGGCGGCGCGGCGGAGTGCTGGCATGGCAGGTCTTCCCTTGCAGCGCCGGAGGCGTGGCTCATCATGTGAGCAGTGGCATGGCGTCTTCGGGAGTCGACGAGGCTGAACAGGACCGGGGCGCCGTCGACCAGCAACGGGTGGCCAGGATGGAATAGCGCGAGTGTAATGAGGTACTGAATCGCCAGGCGAGCCCATCCTAGCCCAGCATCGGGGCACATCGGGTTTATCCGCACCTGCTGCGCCGCATGGCGGTTGAGCGGCCGAACCGAGTGGGAACGATGTAAGCCAGTAGCATCGCGCTGGCGCGAGGCTTCGTCAAGTCGTCTTGATTGACCGGCTCATTCGAGAAACTCGTCATCGGCACCGAAGTTGGAGCTTGTAAAGCAGCGACACGAAAGACTAGGCTATGTCAAGTGAGCTTTGACTGACTTCACGTTCAAGACCTGTCCACGGTTTCGGTAACGACCCATCACTCGACTTGTAGAGCACGTTCAAGGCGACCCTGCCCCAGCTTCGCTGGGCGAAGAGCTTTCGCAAGTTGTCCGGATAGTGTCGCGATTCCGGTCAGTTTGAAGCTGCTCAGATCGGAAGGAAATGTGCCATGGCGCCGTCAACGCTCAAAATCCACGTTACCGACTACGCCAATCGACCGATCGAAGGCGCGCATGTCTCCGCAGAGCAGGAGCTGGCGTATACAGATGAGAAGGGCCGCGCGCAACTTGCTGGCGCTGCCGGGCTCGAGATCCAGGTGAAGGCACGCGGCTTCGAGGGTCAATCGCGTGTCATCCAGCGCAAGGAAGTCGGGCGGACGCAGCTCTTCACGCTCGGCCGGCCTGGTATGCTCTATTATTTTCGTGGGAAGGTGAAGGTTCCGTTCGAGCCGTTGCCGGGAACGATCGGAGTTCTTGCCAAGCCGGCGGACGCGAAGAAGCGGAAGAAGGGAGCGAAGGAGGAAGACATCGCGGCCAGTGTCGCGGCCGCCGCCGAGCGCATCGGCGGCCGGCTCATCCGTTCGGGCAAAAATTTCGCTCGGAGCCGAGTCGCGGTCCTTCGCGTCGCCGAGGAAGACCAGGAGGCGCTTGCCAAGCGGCTGCGCGAGTTGGAGGAGGATCCATCGGTCGAGGCTGCAGGCGCGGTAGTCCGGCTTTCCGAGGATCACGCCTCCTTCCTCACCAACCTTGTGATTGCACGGTTTGAGGAAGAAGTAGACGACAGCACCGTGGCTGCCATCGCCGGACGGCACGGCCTGAGCCCGGAGGGGCGCTTCGCGCCGCTCGGTAACGTACATCGCCTGCGCTTCGCCGGACCGGCTACCTATGCGGTGATCGAGGCAGCCAACGCGATCGCCGAGGAGCCGGAGGTCATCTACGCCGAGCCAAACCTCGCCGCGACCAGCGAGGAAGATGCGATCATCCCCTCGGACTTCCTCTTTCCCGAGCAGTGGGACCACCAGCTGATCAACACGCCGGACGCTTGGCAGGCACTGCGCGATATGGATGCGGCGCGCACGTTCGGAAACCCGGACATCGTCATCGCGGTCATCGATTCGGGCATCGACGACACTCATCCTGAACTCTCCGGTAACGTCTCCAGCGGCGACGCCAAGCAGGTCTCGCTGTTCGATTTCGCCAATATGGCGGGCAACATGAACAATCTCGCCGGCGACCATGGAACCGCCTGCGCCAGCGCGGCCGCCGCCGCCATCAACAACGCCTCGGCCGTAGCCGGGATCAACGAGGGCATCGCCGGGGTCGCGGGCAATTGCCGGCTGATCGGCATCCGCCGACCGAGCACCGAGGCGCGCTATGCCGAAATGTATCTCTGGGCTGCCGGCTTCGACCCCGGCAGCACGACCGCGGGCTTCCCCGCCCAGTTGGCGCGGGGCGCAGATGTGATGACCAACAGCTTCGGCTTCAGCGTCGACAACCCGATCTCGGGCCTAATGAGCGACACCTTTGACCGCCTGACCGACGATGGCCGCGGCGGGCGCGGCGTCCTGCTTTTCTTCTCAGCCGGCAACGACAATGTCGATCTCGACACCACTTTCCGCCGGCCCTGGAGCATGTACGATCGCTGCTTCGGCGTCGCCGCCTCGACGCTCGCCAATGACGGCGTCACCGAGGTCAAGGCCGCCTACAGCAATTTCGGCACGACCATCGATTGGTGCGCGCCGAGCAACGACAACGAGGGTGTCCACAATCCGCCAGGCGTTTTTGGCGCGCACGCCGCGACGATCGAGGACGCGCCCGAGGGCAACGCCATTCCCGGTCACCCGGTGCAGCAGACGACGCTCGCGAACCCGGCGGCGGCTGGCGCGGCCGTACTGACGCTCGCCAGCGCCGCCGGCTTCGTAACCAACCAAGCAGTGCTCATCGGAGCGCCGGGAGCCGGCGGAGCCTCCGGCCGGCTGATAACCGCGGTCAATGCCGGCGCGAACCAGATCACGGTCACGCCGGGGCTCGGTGATGCGATGGCGGCCGGCGCGCCCGTCGTGTCCGGACCGCGCTCCTACCGGACCAACTTCGGCGGCACCTCCTACGCAACGCCGGTCTCAGCGGGGACCGGGGCGCTAATGCTGTCGGCCAACTCTCAGCTTCGCTGGGACGAGGTGCGCGACCTCATCCGCATGACTGCGATCAAGATCGACCCGAACAACACCGACGCGACCGGCCGCTGGCGCGACGTCAACAACATCATTTCTAACGATGCCGGCTATCTCGGGCCCAACTTCTCCGAATTTTTCGGCTTTGGCCGCTTGAACGCCTCGGCAGCCGTTGAGGCGGCAGGCTGGCGGATCGCGCTCATGACGCCCGCGCTCAACTTCAACGACATTCCCGAGGGCGAGACCACGCTGCGAGCGGTTCGCTTCGACGTTCAGAGCCTCTGGCCGGTCAATTTCGAGATTGTCGCCGGCCCCGCAGCACCCTTCACGACCCCGCTCGGCACGACGGTCTTTTCGTCCGGAACGCCCAGCGCCGACACGGTGCGTGAAGCCATCCTCTGGGTCGGTCACACCGGCACCACCGCCGGTGCCACCGCCGGCGGCAGCGTGACTGTGCGCAACACGCAGACCGGCCGCGAGTGGACCATCCCGATCACCGCCAACACCGTCGTGCGCCAGTCGGCCTGCGTGATGCTTTGCCTCGACCGATCGGCCAGCATGCTCGCCGGTTCGGGGGTCGGCACCTCGAAGCGGATCGAAGTGCTCCGCTTCTCTGCCGAGATCATGATCGACGTTGTCCATGAGGGCGACGGGGTCGGCATCGTGTCCTTCGATCACGACCCGTTCGATGTGCAGGTGCCGCCCGTCGGGCCGCTTGGGCCGGTGAATGCCTTCGACGTGCAGCGCGATCAGCTGCGTAGCCTCATCAACACCTTCGCGCCGAATCCGAATGGCTTCACCGCGATTGGCGACGGCGTTGAACGGGCGCAGCAGCGCCTGGACCCGGTCACTGGTTTCGACACTAAGTCGGTCGTCGTCTTCACCGACGGCAAGGAAACTGATGCCAAGTACATCAGTGACGTCGCCGCTAGCATCACCGATCGCGTTTTCGCGGTCGCACTCGGCCGCGCCGAGAATATCCAGCCGACCGCGCTTACAGCGCTCACCAACGGCAGTGGCGGCTTCTGCGTGCTGACTGGCGATCTCGACATCAACAGCCGCTACAAGCTGGCCAAATATTTTCTGCAGGTGCTCGCCGGTGTGAAGAACGAGGATATCGTCCGCGATCCGGACGGCCTGCTCGCCCCCGGCCAGGTCCACGAAATAGACTTCCAGCTCACCGAAGCCGACATCGCCGCCGATGTCATCCTGATGACCCCAGCGCGCGGCTTCATCGACATGACGCTGGTCACTCCGAGTGGAGCGGTGATCAACCAGGCGGCGGCGCTCGCCATGCCCGGCGGCCTCTACTACGACGGCCGCAATGTCAGCTACTATCGGTTGACGCTCCCCGCGCCGATCGGCAGCGGAGCGCGCGAGGGCAAGTGGCTTGCGCGCCTCCAACTCGGCCGGCGGGGCAAGGTCAGCGCAATCCGCACGCACGGCTTCGATGCCGGAAACGCAGCTGCCGCCGCCGTCGTTCAGCACGGGCTCCCCTACAGCCTCCTCGTCCACAGTTACTCAAACCTCAGAATGACGACCACGCTGTCGCAAAGCGGCTTCGCGCCGGGCGCCAACCTGCTCCTGCGCGTAATGCTCACCGAATATGGCGTGCCGGTGGATCGCCGCGCCACGGTGAGCGCGCTCGTCACCGATCCGGGCGGCGTGCAGCGTGCCGTCCAGCTTGCCGAGACCGCGCCCGGCGTCTTCGAATGCGGCGTGTCGACGACACTGGCCGGCACCTACGGCATGCGCGTAACGGCGCGCGGCCGTACGCTTCGCAATCGGGCCTTTACGCGCGAGGCGGTGCGCACCGGCGCGGTCTGGATAGGCGGCGATCGGCCCGCACCCTCATCGAGCGACGGCGGCGGCGTGCGCGCGGACGAGATCATCTGCAAGCTGCTGCACTGCGTATTGTCCGGGTGGGTCATACAGCCCGAGCTTCGCAAGCGTCTCACGGCGGCAGGGCTCGACGTTGATGGGCTGCTCAAATGCGTCGGCGGCGCCTGCAAAGGCAATTCCGCCCCCCTGCGGCGCGACGAAGCCGTGGAGAAAAGGCTTCTCCAGGCGGTGCGAGCAGCGCTCGCTGAGGGACAGTCAACGTGATGATCGGTGTCTCACGAAGTCCGTCTGGCGCTGTGAGCATAACGCGGCGCCCGAGGCCACGCGCCCCAGTGGAACGCGTGGTCCGGGCTTGGTTCGACAAGGCGACGCTCGGCCCGGTTCGCACACCAGCCCGTACGCTGACGGTGCCGACGCTGAGCGTGCCTAGAGAGCGAGCGAAGTCGGTTGATCCCGGCTGCTCCGGCCGGCCGCCGAGCGGCGCGCTGGCGTAGCTGGCCGCGGCGCAGCGCCGAGTCGGCGTGGACCACTGGCGATCTGGCGTGCCTCGGGGCGCGGCGCAGGTGGAGACGAGATAAAGGGGTCAGTTGGCCGATGGTGGCCCCCTGCCGGCGGGTGGCCTTACGCACCCTGCGAACGTAGCGGGCACGGCTAACGCCAATACACCTCAGTCAAGCAGAAGGCAGACCATGAACGACGTCAGTGCAGTGGGCATCAACGGCACCGTCACGGCGGCCGCGAGGCCGGTAGGAAGTGTCATCGTCCGGGCGTTCGTCGCCGGTACACGGAAGCCAGGAGGCCGGAGCGTGAGCGATGCGCTCGGGCACTTCAGGATCGAGCTGCCGATTGGGCGGGCGCTCACTCTGCAGGCTGCCACACGCCTGGTGTTTTCGGTCAGCCGCCAGCCCAAGGGGCCTGCGTTCCACAAAACGAAGCCGTTGCGGCTGGCCGACCTGCCGGCCGGCCGCCTAGTGCTGCAGGTGCCCGAGGAAGACCTGCGCCGCGGCTACCGGCGGCCGCAGGTTGTAATGCTGATCGACGAGGAGGAAGGCGCCAGCGTGGGCATCGGGCAGACGCTCGCACTGCAGGGCGCCGGGTTGCGGCCGAACACCGTTTACGAGCTGCGCCTGACAGCCGGCGTGCGCACCGACAATGCGGCAAGGAAGGGCGAGACCGCCTTCACACATGCTGTGGCCAGTAACGCGCAGGGTCGCATCGAAAGGTCCGTCGTGGTGCCCCAGTTCGGGTTGTCGGCGTTCGACTCGGACGAATCCTTGTCGCTCGCGGCTGCGCGCAAGCGCCTGGCCGGGCAACAGCTCGGCTGGGCCCTGTACGATGGCCGGCGCGCCGTGGCCGGCGGCGACTTGTCGGTCGATAGGCGCACCCAGGCGCCGCTGGCCTTCGTCTCCAACGCGCGCGGCGAGCTGCTCAACGCGATCCAGGGGGATCGCGACGAGCTAATCCTGGCCATCGCGAACGCCCCGAAGGCCGCGCTGCGCGCTTGGCTGGTGGCGCGCCGCGACGGCTGGGTGGCCGGCGACGCGGTCGAACCGGTGCTCGATCGCCAGGGTCGACCGCTGGTGTTCGACGACTTGGTGCCCGGCGAGCACGGTACGGTCCGCCTGGCGCCGGCCGGCCGCGTGCCACCCGGGGCCTACGGGATCGTGCTGCGGCCCTTGCGCTACGGTTTCGAAGCCGATGCGATATGGCGCCTGCAGGTGCGCGACATCGTCATCGGCCGCGGCTTTGCCGGGCTTGTCGTCCGCGAGGACTTCTGGCGCGCCAAGCCAGTGCTCGGTGGCTGTGTCAACGCGTTCCCCATGAGCGGCAGCCCCGTTGGCGGGGCGCCGTACTTCCGCTACCGAGACACGTTCGCGCTGGGCGAGGATATATACGCCGCGATGGACCCGGGCATCGTCATGCCAGGCCAGATCGGCAAGAAGATCGCGCTGAACGTGGTGGCGTCGAAGACCGCTGCACAGTGGAACGCCAGCTCGGCACTGGCGCATGTGGCGCCGATGGGGCCGCTGCAGATCACGCTGCAGAGCGGCTGCATCAATGCCAACAAGCAGCTCGTCTGGCCCAGCGCGAACCAGGTTGGCGACTTCGACATTGTGGCCGACTTCGGCAACAACGACCCAAACCCCGCGAACTTTGTGCCGGACGGCAGTTTCGACACCCCGGCCGACATGATCGACGGGTACTTCACGCCTGGGTTCCGCGTCGTGCAGGATCCGGGCACACTGGCGCCGTGGGGCCAGGTCGGAGGGTTCGCCATCGACGCGGCGTTCCTCTCCGGCTACGGCATCGGTGCATCGATGACGGTACAGGACGAGAACGGCGCGTACTTCACCCCCGGCAGCTTCACGCCGATCAACGTGACCATTCCGCGCCTGGCGATCGTGCGCTTTCCCGCCGATGCAGCGGGCGCCTCGCAGCCGGCGCAGATCAGCGCCGCCCAGGCCAACTACCCGTTGTTCCTGGTGGTGCACGGCAACGGCCACACCTACACAAACTACGCGTTCCTGCTCGAGCACTTGGCGCGTAACGGCTTCATCGCCGTGGCCATCCACCTCAACGGCGGCCTGTCCGGGCTGGCGCGCGCCAATGCCTTCTTTGACCACTTCTCGACCCTCGGCACGGTGTTCGGCACATCGCTGCGCAACGATGTCGCCGTGCTCGGGCATAGCCGCGGCGGCGAAGCGGTGTTCAAGATCGCGCGGCTGACCCAAGCGCTGGGGCTCGGGGTAGGCCTCAAAGCTCTGCTGGCTCTCGGGCCGACTGATCAGTATGGGAACGAAACGCTAGGCGCCGCCGCGGCCTTGCCGCTGCTTGTGCTGTACGGCGCGAAGGACGACGACGTCTCGGGCGGGACACCTTACGCCGGCTACAATGTACGCCAGACAGGATTTTCTCTGTACGACCGCTTCAGCGGTCAGGACAAGGCGATGGTCTATGTGTCCGACGCCACACACAACGGCTTCGTCACCCACAACGAAGCCTTCGGCACGCCGCCGGTCGCGCCGCTGATGGCCGTGGCCGACCAGCAGAAGATACTGCTGGCTTATTGTAATGCCTTCTGCCGAATGCACGTACTGGGCGAGCCGCAGTGGCGCGGTATGTTCACGGGGGAATGGAAACCGCCAGCCGTGGGTGCCACCGGCGCCGTCATCGCGCTGCAGTACCGCAGCACAGTGCGCCGCACGGTCGACGAATTCGAAGGACCGCACGCCGCCGGCGATTGGCAGACCAGCAGCATCGGCGGCACCGTGGTGCCGATTGGGCTGCCGGCCACGCCCGTGGAAACCCAACTCTTCCCTCAAGACAACCAGTCGCCGCACGACACTGGCGGGCTGCGCCTTCACTGGGACAACGGCGGCGACCGGCTGGTCTTCGATGTGCCGGCTGGCCAGCGCAACGTCTCGGCCTTCAGCCACCTAAGCGTGCGGCTGGGCAAGGTCGTGGGCAGCGCGTCGAACCCCGCCGGGCAGCAGAACCTGCGCATCGGCCTGCGCGACGGCAGCGGGAACGAGCGACTGATCCGCGCCTCGGCGTTCGGCGGCGTTCCCGAGATCGCGGTGGCCAACGAAGTGGCGAACACGAAGTCGTCGCTGGCGACGCTGCGTATCATGCTTACTGCGTATACAGTGGTCTGCGCGGGCGCCGTGGCAGTTGATCTCACCGACATCACCCAAGTCATTCTCGCCTTCTCGGAAACCGCCAGCGGCGAGGTGGCTGTGGATGAGCTCGAATTCACCAACTAGGAGACAGGCAATGGTCAAGTACACGTACCAGCAACCTGTGCCGCTGCAGATCGATGCCCAGGAGGTGCTGCGGGAGGTCGGCAATCTGCCGCACCTGCTGCTGCGTATCGGCGTGCGCGGTGGCAGCTTTCCGCAGCGCGCCCTGCACCCGTTCGCCCGCGTCGTCAACGAGGGAAAAGCCATTGAAGCCCACATTGTCGAGATCGACGCTGACGAGACTGGGCTGCGCGCCTACTTTCCCACTAATATTTCGCTGCGCGGTACGTTGACTGCAGGCTACGGTAACGAGGGGACAGTCGAAATTCCCTTAGATCGCCTCAAGCTGCAGCCAGAGCGACTCGATGTCACGAGAATCGATGGTAAATTCCACCGCGTCACGCTTTCCGATGCCGGCCTGTACCGGTCCAGTCGATAGTCTATGGGCTTCGAAGACGGATTTCCCTGCCCCCACTTGGCATGCCGCCCAGGCGGTGAGCCGCGTTAGCACGCTGCTGAGGCACCGCCAGAGGCCGAACCGCCAGAGGCCGATCTGTGCGGCGCCCCTGCAGTCTCGATTGCTTGCTTGCGACGCATGCGACGCGCTTCGGCGGCCGTTTCGCTCATGGCGGCATTTGGCGGGCGGTGTCCGAGCGTCATGCCGTCGCGCCCGAGTAGCTTCGGCAACCTCACCCCGGCTGTAGGCTGCTAGCAGCCTGTCGGAGTGAGATGTCGTGCGGTTCTGGGTATTCTGGCCGGAATCGTGGCCACTGAAGACCCTGCATCGGTTTGTGGTGGTCGCGATGGCTGGTCAACCGGATTTCGGCGGTGCAAGGGCGGCACCAGCGCGGGGCTGGGGCAGATTGG
>Ga0105044_10014300_pt1 | contig 10736 bp, 4 predicted proteins | sample MAT01_FD_78092 | JGI IMG/M metagenome (GOLD analysis project Ga0105044, IMG submission 78092) | Freshwater microbial communities from Lake Fryxell liftoff mats and glacier meltwater in Antarctica - MAT-01 | ecosystem: Environmental > Aquatic > Freshwater > Ice > Liftoff microbial mat | place... | reverse complement strand
TGGAATAACAACTATCTTAAGGCTGTCCTTGAGGCTTTAAATATAGTCACTGTCTAGTTTTGAGTGATTATTAAGAAATATGTATCACTTTGTTAAGAAACGTGTGCGGTTGCCCTAGGGGGGAAGGGAGTATGTTTGCCAAAGTTAACGTGTCATGCACTCATGCATGACACATTAACTACTTGAATTGTTTCCTAGAGAGTGCGGATTAGATTTTTTTAGTCGTGATCGATGCAACATTACAACCCCTAGATAAGGTGCAAGGCTGTACAGGACGAAAGGTCGCACAATTTGTGTTGATTCTTGGCGGCAAAAGAATAGGAGCGACGTTAAAAAACTGGCTAATAATGCCATTCTTGCTGGTTCTCCTGACCTAGTTGCCCATAAAACTAGCTTGCCAAGATAAAAGCCAAAAATTGCCATAAAAATAGGCGTGCCGAGCCAGCCAAAGTTTAAATATGCTTCAGCAATAAAAGAATATCCTAAAAAAATGCTTTGTTTTACTGCTCTGGGAGTGACTGTTGCAGATAGCCATACACCAGGAGTCCCCCGAGCAATGGATGGGTGGATTTCTCCAAACCCGATATTGGGAACTAAGGTAAATAACGCATAGAGGTAATCAACTCCCATATTAAAGTTTTTGGTGGTTGGCACTAACTCTATTGTGTAAGCGATAGTTTGCATCGTTCCTCCAAACTCAAATAATGTATGAGAAATTGGATTTTCTAGTGATGTAAATTTTTCAATTATAGAACTCAATGAGAATCTTTCTAATCCTGAACCACCTCTGATCTCAGCAATTAGTGGTGAAATAACAAATGCTGTAAAAAATGTGATTGGCAGAAATATTTTTTTAGGAAGTGGTCTAATTACATGATGCCAAAGCCATGCTACGCTGACCAGCGGTAAGATTCCATTAGTTCTTTGTCCTAAAAAATTGTATATAATTGAATATATAAAAACTAATACGATAGAGAGCCTACGCGAAAATGGCACTTGCTGACTGCCAGCAAGCAAAAACAATATACTGGGTATCATAAATCCGCTTAAGATTAATATCACGCCGCCTTGAGATGCGTTTGCTTCATAAAGAGCCACATATCCAGAGGTAGCAACAGCTTCTACCCCAGTTCTTAATAGCAATAGAGTTGGCACGAAAGAAATCGATAGTAATATCCATCCAACTGTGCGAATATCTTGACTTGCGAATAATTTTTTGGGTGATTCGTTAGCCAGTTTGGTCGTTAATGATTGTTCTAATGGGTCGTTAGTTGATGTAAATGGGATAGATTTTACTGTTGTTGTACTGAGTAAAGCCCCGAAATGAAGAGATGCGATGCTTAGCGTAACTAAGAATATTGTTTGGAGAGTAGTGTCTGAAGAAAATTTATTACTCAAAATGCCTAAGGGATTAATATTTAATACTTCTAGAAATACATGCCCACCATTAAATAATGTCGCTGAAATTAAAAATAGAATGTAAGGATTAAATAGACTTTTGGTTAAGATCGTCCAAGATAATAAGCACCAAAATACGATAATTACAAATAGGATAGAGAATGGATAAATAACGGTTTCTGCTTCTAAAAATGATTGCTGTTTCAATATTCCTAATATACATAGAAAAATAATTATCCCAAGCTGACAAGCTAGAATAACAGGCTTAATTTGCTTATGTGTTGGTAAGTCAATTTTATCCATAAGTTTTATGATTAATGTTGGGTAAGGAGAGTAGCCACAAAACGACTAAGGGACGAGCCTAAGAATAAAGTACCAGCTATTGTTAAAACTGGCTTCGACTCCGCTCAGCCATCGATGGCTGAGCGGAGTCGAAGCCATATCACTTGGTACTCTAATTTATTGCTACTCCCTAACTTATTTTCTAACTTGTTTGATCAGCGACAGCCATACATTTGAGGTATAGAGCTTGTAACGATTTAACATTTTGGGTAATGTTAAATGGACTATTCTCTAATATCTCAAGGCAGGCGGTTTGCGTATGCTTTTGTTTAATATAACGAGAATTTAACACGGCATCTACCCAGACGGCGATCGGCTCAGATAGGTTGATACGTTGGATCAATGTTTTGATTTCATCAACTTCCTTGGTCACAACATCGGAAAGGATGACGGGTAGCCCTGCTGCTTGAGCTTCTAAGCCGACCAAGGGTAAACCCTCAAAGGAGGATGGCAAAATGAGAATGTCCATAGCTCCTCTCATGATTCTCGCTACCCGATCTTGAGAACCTGCAAATATGACTTTTGCGGTGATTCCCATGTCTTGAGCTTTGATTGCGATCGCTTGTTTGAGTGGGCCATCTCCCACAAATAACATGTAAGTATTGGGTGCTTTTTCGAGAACTTTGATCAGGATATTAAGCATCAGTTCGTGGTTTTTGAGAGGAACAAAGCGTCCCACATGACCGATGACAAAAGCATCGGCGGGAATGCCAAATTCCGATCTGACGAGCGGATCTAGGGGTTGACGGAATAGATCTAAATCGATGCCACAATATAGAACTTGCCAGCGTGGATCGCTTTGCCAGCGATCATTACCCAATAGGGCTTTTAAGGCTTTACGACTAACACCGATTCCAATGGTTGTATATCGATTAAGCCAATATCGCATTAAGCCAAGATAGATTTGGCGATACCAAGGTGCTTGCTGGTCAAGAGGGGATGTATCACTATGAGTTTGGACAATGCGATGGCAAATTTTTTGTTGATGGGCAAGGCGTAAAATATATCCACTGAACTGATGGAGATGACTGTGAATGATATCGTAAGGACCATGATCTTGTAGAGCTTTTTTGAAATTGGCGGAAAAGAGCCAAGGATTTTGTGGATAGAGACAGCGCACAATTTTGATGCCTAAGTTATCTAGTTCGAGTTCAAAAAAAGGAAAAGAGTCTGTAACATGAACCATTAAGTCAATTTGAAAGCGATCGCGATCGATATGTCGTGAAAGCTGCATGATCCAGCTTTCTAATCCGCCTCGATTTCCCATTTGACCGACAACGTGAAGTACTTTGATTTTCTGTTGTGTAGGAATGGTCATACTTCACCTTTAAGTTGATAGCAATTTGTTTTTGCGCTGTTTGACAATAATGTAGATGATTGCAGCAATATTCAAGCCCATATCTATCAGCGAACCGATCAGTAGGGCGATCGCAGCCCCATATAAACCTTGCTTTGGAATTAGCCATAAACCGATCAAGGCAGAGATGGTAGTTACTGTTGCAGATACGACCATCTTAAGGCGAAAGCTTCTAGTGGCAATAATTGCTTGTCCTAAAAAAGAGGAAATATCCTCGATCGAACCTGCCAACATCAGTAAAGTAAGTAAGTTTATGTACTGTCCATATTCTTTGCGATAGATAATTTCGAGAAATGGTTGTCCAATTAACAGGCACGCTGTGATGATGATGATTCCCATAACTAAGGCAATCGCCACTAATTTGCTCAAAATTCGCCAAAAAGCCTTAAAATTGCCTTCAGCACAATATTGAGACATTCTAGGAGTAGCAGAAGTGCCTAGAGGATTTAAAACTGTGTCACCGATTGCCATGAGACTAGCAATGGAGGCGAAAATGCCCAGTGATGCTTCACCTGTGTACTTTTCGAGCAGATATCTTGGAACATTAGCATTGAAACTAACTAGCAAAGTTACTATTCCCATAGGTAAGGCGAGCTTGGCTAAATTAAGCAGTTTCTGGTGATGCCACTTTGTTGTAAAAAGCTTAGACCAAGCAATTTGTGAAGACTGAATAGATAAAGGGGACAAGCCATGACTTTTTGAAGAATAAGAGGAATCGACAGTTGCTAGACTATAGGGTAATTCATAGAAAAACAGATAGAAGATGCGGGACAGAATTAAGAGTATTAAGGCTAAACTTAAGCTGCCAGTTAGATAAAGCACCACACCTAGTAAAAGGATGGAGAAAATACTTTTACTACTTCCTAAATAGGCTAAAGTTTTCATCTGTTCACTTTTCTGGATTAGCCCATACATAATGCCGCTAACTGATTCTAAAGCTCTGAGTGCTGCGGTTAGCCAGATGATAATTAGAGTGTCCCATGGGTAGCCCGCAAAGATAGGAATGATAATACTTAAAAATAATGCAATCCCAGAGGTCACTAGTCTGACGTTTAGGTAATCTTCAAAGCTATATTGATTTTTCGCGTCAGTGATTTGGAGAGAACCTAAGTCTAAACTAGTGAAGGCAAATATGGGGATTGTAATGGCATTAGCTAAAGCGAATCTACCAACTAGTTCTGGAGCGCAGAACTTCACTAAAATTATAGTTGCTAGGAACTGACTTAAAGCAATGATCATGAATGCAAGAAACAGCCATGAAAAAAGATTTTTAAGTGATTTTTTTGGTAGATAAGATGACATTATATAGACTCCTGTTGATCTCTGATTGCATCACTGTGATCACCACTGAGGGATTTGGCTAAACAAGCTTGTAACTGCAATGCAATTTTTTGGACTTCGGGTTCTTCAAATACTAAGTTGTGAAGTCCTTCGATAATATGGTAGTCAATACTTTTTGATGCTAATTCTGACCATTGTTGTTTGTAGTCACTGAGTCGAGTTTTGTCGAATACGGTTGTATTGATTAAGGTTACTGGATAAGGATATGGACGGGGGCGATAATTTGCGATCGCATCTAAATGTGCCAGCATATTATTGCGGTACAAATAGAACTTGCGTAAGTCGGATGGGAGTGGACGATTAGTTTTTAAATGCAACTGGCATTGGATCAGCCTGAGACTACTATCAATTTGTTCGAGATATTGTTTAGGTTTTTGAGCGATACGTTTGAACTTTTCTAAGAATGGAACTTTTAGAAAATTATGCCAACGCATCGACCAAAATTCTTTTACAGGAATTGGTTCACCATTCTCAAATCCAGTATCCATTAGAGCAAGTAAGGCGACTTCTTCGCCTTGATTATAGAGTTGCTGAGCAATTTCATAGGCAACTACACCTCCTGCACAGAAACCACCTAAATAATAAGGTCCTTCAGGTTGTAAACTTCTAATTTCTTTTAAATAGCTAGTTGCCATTTGTTCGATGCGGTTAAGGGGTGGGTGTTTCCCATCTAGTCCTTGAGCCTGTAATCCATAAAAAGGCTGATTTGCGTCTAGATGCTTTGCTAGATGGCGATATACAAATACTTCACCAAAGCCTTCATGAACACAGAAGAAAGGTGAATTAGTGCCATTTGGCTTAAGTGGAACTAAATGATTCCAAGTGGGTGTCCAGCCTTCGCGGAGAAGATTGGCGAGAGCGAGGATCGTTGGGGCTTGAAATATAGATATAAGAGGAATCGCTTGTCCAACTACTTGTTCAATTTGGGCGCATAGACGGATTGCCAGTATAGAATGTCCGCCGATCTCGAAGAAGTTATCGTGGATACTGATGTATTTGAGTCCTAGTAGTTTTTGCCAAACTTGAGTGAGCCGCAATTCTAATTCGTCTTGGGGATTGTCAGATGTATTAGTGATGCTTGTCTGATTTGAAGATTCGCTCGGTGCAGGTAGAGAGCGGCGATCTATTTTTCCGTTTTGAGTGAGGGGAAATTTGTCTAGGATGGTAAACGCTGAGGGAATCATATATTCAGGTAAGCATTCTTTAAGATAGTGACGTAGATCGGGAATTGATATTTCTAACTTTGAGTTGCCGATTGAGTTGCTGATAATGTAAGCAACTAAGCGATCGCGACCCAATCGCTGATCGACAATCGCAACGGCTTGATTAACGTCAGGATGCTGACTTAAGACCGATTCAATTTCACCTAACTCGATGCGAAAGCCTCGTAGTTTAATCTGAAAATCGATTCGTCCTAAATATTCGATCGCACCATTGGCTAGATAGCGGACGCGATCGCCTGTTTTGTATAGCTTTGCTTGAGGATTGGCTCTGAAAGGATCTTGAAAAGGATCGGGGATAAACTTTTCAGCCGTTAAGTCTGGACGATTGAGATAGCCACGCGCTACTTGTACCCCACCGATGTGTAATTCTCCTCCTACGCCTATTGCTACTGCTTGCAGTTCGCTATCGAGCACATATAATTGATTATTGGCTAGGGGTCTGCCGATGGTGACTTTGTTATCTTCAGCCTTGACTTGAGAGATCGTAGCCCAGACTGTTGCTTCGGTTGGACCATAGAGATTCCAGACGGAGCCATTCTTGTTAGTGAGATCTAGCGCTAAGGATGAAGGTAAGTTTTCTCCACCGCATAATACTTTGAAGTCTTTTCCTCCTTGCCAGCCAATCTCAAGCAGCATTTGCCATGTGGAAGGTGTGGCTTGCATACAGGTTGCTTTTTCGGTGCTGATTAATTGTTTTAGTTGGGTTGCATCTCGAGCAGTTTCACGACTGGCGATGACCAGTTTAGCTCCTACGATCAGAGGTAGATAAAGCTCTAGTACCGCAATATCAAAGCAGATTGTTGTTACGGCGACTAAGATATCTGATGGGCTTAAGATTGGAGTGTTTTGCATACTGAGCAAAAAGTTGGTAACTCCTTTGTGGCGTACTTGTACGCCTTTGGGCTTGCCAGTCGAGCCTGAAGTGTAGATTACATAGGCTAGTTGATTGGTGTCGATCGCAACTTGAGGATTATGGGAATCTTCGTTAGCTAGCTTGTCGCGATCGCAATCTAAGCTAACAATCAAACCATTGTATTCGGATAACTCAGAGACTAAGCTATCTTGAGTGATTAAGCTATCTTGAGTGATTAAGATTTCGGCTTGAGAGTCAGAGAGCATGTAGGCGATGCGATCGCAAGGATAGGTGGGATCGAGAGGCACATAAGCCGCTCCAGCTTTTACGATTGCTAATAGGGCGATCAGCATATCGATTGAGCGCTCGATATAAAGCCCGACCAGTTGCTCTGGTTGTAGTCCTTGCTTGAGGAGATAATGGGCTAATTGGTTGGCTTGATGATTTAACTCTTGGTAGGTTAGGGTTTGTTGGTTAAAGGAAACTGCGATCGCATTGGGAGTTTTGGCGATTTGTGAGGCGACTTGAGATTCGATGAGGTGGTGGAAACAGATATCCTGAGGATAATTGATGGAAGTATCATTCCAATCAAGTAAAATTTGTTGAGATTCTAATGGACTTAAGAGCGGTAAATTGGTAACTTTTATTTCTGGATTGGCAACTATTCCTTCTAGCAAATTTTGAAAATGCCCGACTGCGCGATCGATAGTTGTTTTGTCAAATAAATCAATATTGTATTCAAATCTTCCTAATAACCCATTAGGTGAGTCTAGCATTTCTAGAGTCAGATCATGTTGAGTAGTGCTACTTTCGACCTCTAAGCCTGCAAGGGTTAGGTTTGTCATTTGCAATTGCTTTGATGGTGAATTTTGCAAGATAAACATGGTCTGAAATAGCGGATGATAGCTGAGATTGCGATCGGGTTGAAGTTCTTCTACGAGCTTTTCAAAAGGTAGGCTTTGGTAATCGTAGGCATCAAGAGCAACCTTCTTAACTTGAGCTAATAAAGCTTGAAAAGAGGGATTTTGTTGGATTTGAATGCGGAAGACGAGGTTATTTACAAAAAAACCGAGTAAGTTCTCAACTTCAGCGCGATCGCGGTTAGCGATGGGCGAACCAATGACAATATCTGTTTGTCCGCAATAACGAGAAAGCAGAACTGCAAAGGCGGTGATTAGCGTCATAAATAGGGTGACGTTATTTTGTTGACTTAATCGCTTGAGCTGCTGTGTGAGCGTGAGACTAAGCTGAAATGGGGCTTTGCCCCCTTGAAAAGTCTGTATGGGTGGACGTGGGCGATCGCTAGGCAATTCTAGTAGAGGTGGAATATCTGCTAGCTGTTGTCGCCAATAACTGAGGTGACGATCGAGAACTTCGCCCTGCAACCATTGGCGTTGCCAAGTCGCAAAGTCGGCATATTGGATTGGTAGCTCTGGTAAGGGAGAAGTCTTTCCTTGTGAGAAGGCTTCATAAATGCTTGCTAATTCTCGGAAAAAGATCCCTGTAAACCAGCCGTCAGCGGCGATATGATGTACAGCTAATACTAAAATATGGTGGGTTTTACTTAGACGCAATAACTGACATCGGAAGACTGAACCATTTGTGAGATCGAATGGTTTTGCCCGTTCCGCAGCGGTTAATTCTTTAACTGCGATCACTTGTTCAGCTTCAGTCTGAGACTGCAAGTCTATAATTGGAATATCTAGGGGATGTGGATCTTGAATCTTTTGGGCGATTTCACCATTGATATTTACAAAAGTTGTTCGCAAAACTTCATGACGGCGGACTATTTCAGAAATAGTTTGAATCAAAGTTTGAGGATTTAAGTCTCCTGTTAAACTTATTGCTGGTGCTGGCCAATTGTAGATCGAACTCGATCCACCTTCCAATTCATTGAGAAACCAAAGACGCTGTTGAGAGAAGGATAGAGGTAGATGGCGATCGCGTGGAACTGGTTGAATAGTGGATAATTTTTTGCGATCGCCTATAGATGTATTTCGACTGAGAATTTCAAGAATTTCGGCTTTATGCTGAGATAATTCTGCCAACAATGATGAGGTCAAAACATCCTCTGATCCACTGTAACGTAAGCGATCTCCTTGCGCCCACAGTTTGACACCGCGATCGCTAAGTTCATCGATCCATTGCTGAATTGGTTTCATAATTCTCCTTCTATTAATTTGATTGCGTCTGAATTAGTGAGATTTGGTTCATGTCTCTTCAAATTTGCAGACTCAATAATTTGTCCCAATCCAGCTAAGGTGGGATTTTCAAATAGATCGCGATGACTTAATTCTAGTTGAAATACTTCACGCAATCGCGAGATAATTCTTGTGATCAGCAAAGAATCTCCTCCTAACTCAAAGAAGTTATCATAAATTCCAATCTGGCTAATCCCTAAAAATTCCTGCCAAATATTGGCAAGGCTAAGCTCGATCTCGTTTTGGGGAGCGACATAGAGATTCGCTAGATTTGGACGGACATGAAGCGAGAAAGAGGATTCTGCTTGTTCCTGTATTTGTTCCTGTATTTGTATTTGCTTTTGTTTTTGCTTGATATCAGAATTGGGGCTATTTCCATAAATCCATTGATTGAGTCGCAGATGGAGGTCTACTGTGGAGACGATCGCCTGATTGAGTGATTCTTGATTGAGAATTCGCTGTAATATTTCCATTCCTTGCTGGGGATATATGCTCAGATCCTGTTTATTTACTCCTGAAAGATCGCTTAAATCTTGAAACTGCCAGCTATCCCAGTTGACGTTGATCCAAGGAGTTGGCGTAGTTTGGTGCTGTTGATGGGCAAAGGTATCCATAAATAGATTGGCTGCGGCATAAGCAAAATATCCCAAACCGCCTAAGACTGAAGATAAAGAAGAGAAAAGAAGGCAAAAATCGAGATTTTGCGATCGCAAAACTTGCTCTAAAACTAATAGCCCCTGAACTTTTGGGTGTAATTGATGTTCACAATTTGCCCGATCGAGTAGTCTAATTTCTTGAAATGCTTGATCATTCAGGACACCAGCCGCATGGATTACGCCATTAATTACGCCCCATTTCTGATTAACTTCCGTAACTATTGCTAGCATCTGATCGAGATTTGCGATATCAGCACTAGTGATGATTACTTGCGATCCAAGATCTTCAATAGTTTGGAGTTTCTTAATCTTTTTACTGACACTATCTTCAGGACTATGCGTTGCTAACCACTGGAGCCAGTCATTGCGATCGGGAAAAGCTGAACGTCCAACTAATACCAGTCTTGCCTGATATGTCTGCGCTAGATACTCGGCGAGTACTAACCCAATATTACCTAAGCCGCCAGTAATTAGATAGACTCCATTCTGCTTGATGCAAGTCTTGATACGCGTCTTGATGCGAGAAGAAGTATCTGTGTCCTGTGCTAACTCGATCTGCTCATAGATCTGAATCCATCGCCGATTTGCCCGATAGGCTACCACGGGTTCATTGATGGGACTAGAGATTTCTGCATAGATATTATCTACAAGTCTCTCTACCTGCCAACCAGCTATATCGGGTAAAGCAACATCAATACTCTGACAGTGAATATTGGGATATTCTTGGGGAATGACTTTACATGCTCCCAATAGGGTTGCTTTCTCAGGTTGAATAGTTTCTTGCCCTGTTATTGATTGGATATTATTGGAAATCACGGCGATCTTCAATTTGCTAGTCATCGCATACTTAGCGATCGCTTGTGTTAGGTAAAGCAGGCTGTATAGTCCTATTGTCTGAGCTTTGGCGATCGCCTCCTCATCATCATTGTCATTCAGTTTCGCAATATTTTCAGTGACATTCCAGAAATGTACGATCTGATTAGGTAATTGGTTGGTTTGCTGTAATGTCTCGATCAGTACATCATAGTCAGTAGATTGATGAGGATTAAGAATGTAACTGCGATCGCTTAATTTGGCAAAGCTAGTCCCAATTTTGACTGTGATCACTTGATGCTGTGAAGCTAGGAGCTTTGGGATAAATTTTTCGGCTAATCCCACTTCATCTGTAAATACAAGATAGATTGAGGGTTCTAATATTTTGCGATCGGGAATGATCGTTGATTTCCACGCAGGGCTATAAGTCCAATCGGCAATATCAGGACGCTTAGTGGCTATAGCTTTTTGAGGCTTGCTTGTCAAAGTCTCCATTGCAGGATCAATCCAAAAGCGCTGACGTTCAAAAGGATAAGAAGGAAGAGGGAGACG
>Ga0105044_10014299_pt1 | contig 10737 bp, 11 predicted proteins | sample MAT01_FD_78092 | JGI IMG/M metagenome (GOLD analysis project Ga0105044, IMG submission 78092) | Freshwater microbial communities from Lake Fryxell liftoff mats and glacier meltwater in Antarctica - MAT-01 | ecosystem: Environmental > Aquatic > Freshwater > Ice > Liftoff microbial mat | place... | reverse complement strand
TCCTCTCCGGGGCGAGCCGCGCGTCCTTCGTCGTTCAAATTGTGAAGAACTCGAAAAGTTGTGTAGAACTCGTTAAGATCGCGGGAGAAGTAGCTATTTGCGCAAATTGCGCTTGCGTTCGCCCGTGCGGTGGGGTAGATTATAGGTCCAGAGGGTTTTCATTGGGTCAGAGCTGCGTGGCAGGGAGGTCGGTTGGGCCAATAAAAAAAGCTTCAAGCGAGGGTAACCCGGGAGGCCAGAGTTCTGAATCGGTGCCCGCTGGCTCATGCAGAGCGCGTCGGATGAAAGTTACATTAAGGTTCCCTCTCGCACTGACCGACCGGATAGTTTGAGCAGATGCTCTAGTTAACGAGCGGGTACGGCGGCGAAAGCGAGCAACCGTGAACCAGCATTGGCGGGTAGGTGTGGTCGGGGCAGCAAAGGGTGGCGGGCGGTTAAAAAAACATAATATCTACTAGAGAGTGATATGAAGCATTGCGGCGCGCACCGGTAAAGGTGCCGGGTCTCGTACGCGCCTAATAATAACATTACGTCCACTCCGGCGCGGCGGGTTGTTACACAGGCATAGGTAAGCTCTGGCGATCGCGCGAGCGAGTGAACAATGTTAACTGGCTGGCGCGGAGAATAATGAGAAATTGGGAGCCGATCCGCGTGGACGGCGTAGGTTGATGACAGAGTGGTTCATCATTCTGGCTGGTCTTAACTTGGTTGGTCTTAACTTGGTTGGTCTTAGCCGGGTTGGTCTTATGTTGGTTAGTCTTAGCCGGGTTGGTCTTAGGTTATTTGGTCTGAGGCTCGTTGGTCTTAGGCTGATTGGTCTGAGATGGTTTGGTCTGAGATGGTTTGGTTTGAGATGGGTCGACGTGTTTCCGCCTTGGTAGGTAAGACTTTCCAGGGCAGAGGTGAGTGGTGGTTTTATTCCTATTTTAGTAAGGAGCGAGTCAAGATGAGTTTTAACAAAATTAGTGGTGGATTGCGTGCGGACGTTGCCTGCGGTGAGTCGCGGCGTGCGCCCGTCATCCGCATCATTCGCGTGATGCGAGGCGTGCGAGGGCTGCTCACCCGCAGCGGAATCGTGGCCGGGGCATTGTTTGCGGGGCTCACATCCTCCGCCCTGGGTGTCGATGCCGATACAAACCTTAAGTACGAAGTCTCCTACGACGGCGTGATCTGGGCCGCCCAAGCTGCGGCGATGCCCGGAGAGCGACTGCTGGTGCGGGCCTCGGCGACCTATGTAGCCAATGATGCGACCGCGTTGCCTACCGGCTTTGCATTCTTAACATTCCAGCCAACCATCTCCAACGTGTCTAATACCGATGAGGTCGCGCCATTTAGTAACCGCGGAAACAACACCAACGGTGGGTCTGTCCAACTTGATGCGACTCCCATCGATGGCCCTTTTGGTCGCGTCAGCCCTTTTGCCGCGACAGGTCCTAGCTCCACACAGTTCTACAGAGCCCATTACCACACCAACGGAAGCGGCGGCGCACCTGCGGGGTCATACTTACGAATCGCCCGCAATGATATAAGCAACTGGATGGGCAATGGCGTAACCAACGGCACCGCAGCAGTCAACAACTTTAATGGCACCGGCGGCTTGGCACTGGTTCAAAAAGCTCGGCAGTTCGTCAATCCCGCGACAGATCCCGCATTTCGTAGTGGGTTCCAATCGATCGTTCTCTTTCAGTTCGCGCTAACGCTCGGTGATACGAGCCGCCCAGGAAATGCTATGATAATTTCAACCCCGCTTAGTGGCTTTGGTCAGACGCAGTCTGATGGGCTTCGGCGGGCTTCTTGGTTCGCTTCAGATGTAGACACCTCCGGCTCGCTCAAGACGAGCCTCAGCGTTACAGACGCACGTATTACCTTCGTGCCCGCACCCGGCGGAGTTGCTGGGTTCGCGGTTATTTTGGCTGGCTGGGCCACGCGGCGTAAGCGTTGAGCCCCCGTTGGCGAGGTATGGCAAAACACCGCAAGAATCTCCTTGCGGGCTGAAGCCGCGACCGCAGCACAACGCCGGTTAGATGTCGTCGAATCGTTCCCGATAGATTAAACACGAAGTACCGCCGCGGATCTGCCCTGATCCGCGGCGTTTTCTTGCGCCGTCGCGGTTCTACAATAGGTTTATGCCGCTAAGCGACTGGCAGTTTTGGGTGGTTACGCTGATCGCCGCGTTGGCGGTGTCGGCGGTTGTTCGTAGCATTTGGCCCGCAGGTGTCTGGCCTAAGCCCAGGGCTACGGGCAGGCGCGCGACTTTAACGATCGGGAAATCTGATCGGCGCGATGGATAAGTTAAACCCGTACTTCCAGATAAGGCTGTCGAGAGTTAGAACACAAAATCCCATTGCCCCGGTTATAATTATGTGTGCGACGACTTTCGCGGCGGGAAGGTCGGCGAGACCGAGGGTCACGCTTGAAAAGGTATGTAACAGGGAACGGCCACGTATCTCGCACAATCAGGCGAGGTAACGACAGCCGGTAATAAAGTAGGCCACGGCCAGCGGCCATCCCGCCGCGAGCAATACACTTTGCTTATGTCAAATCTCACCGCCGTCGATCAACTCGCCTTGGAAGCCGCCCTGCGGGAGGCTCACGCGGGCCTGAGCGAGGGGGGCATCCCCATCGGTAGCGCGCTGGTTACCCGCGCGGGTGAGTTGATCGCTACTGGTCATAACTTACGTGTACAGAATGGCGACCCAACAGCGCACGCGGAGATGGTGTGCATCCGTAACGCTGGGCGACGGCACGATTGGCATGAGTTAATATTAGCATCTACCCTCAGCCCCTGCGCTATGTGTTCGGGAACGGCTGTCCTCTGCCGGATTCCCCGAGTCGTCATCGGCGAGCGCGAGACTTTTCAGGGGCGCGAGGATTGGATGGCCGCGGCCGGAGCGACGATCGTGTACGCCAATGATCTCCGCTGCATCGAGCTTATGAGAGAGTTCATCAGCGCAAATCCGCGACTTTGGAACGAGGATATCGGAGTGCCTCCGGCGATAGAGCAGACTCAGGTAGCCTCGCCTAAGTTATGATGGCGCGTTGGCCGCAAGCTCGCGCAAGTAACCCCAGGTGTATATCCCCGAGGCGTGGCCATCGCTGAATGTAATCTTAAGTCCGTAGTTGCCCGCGAGTTCAGCGGTGAGGGCCTTCATGGCACCCGAAGCCTGCCCCCCGCCAGACGGCAGCACCGTCAACGGGTTGCTTGCCATCTCCTCGCGAAGCTGCCGCATGTCCGCGCTGGGCGACATTCGGCGTAAGTAGGCGATGGAGAGGAAGCAGCTGGTCCCATCCTGCCACTGGATGGAAAGGCCACGGGTCTTCTGCAAGTCTAGCGAAACAGGCGAGAGCATTGCTAACTGTAAGTGCGCCCGCACGCCGGAGTCTCCCCGCAAAGCTACCCGAAGGTATGGCACCGTCATTCTCAAGTTTTGTTATGATCGATTCCGCTAAACCGCGAGCATGCGTCCCCAGCGAAAACTCTCAAGGGCGCCCATGGGGTACACTTGAACTCCGATCGTTAAAGGTCCAGGATTCTGATGTTAAGTAATGTCAGGACTTAGCGGGCAGGTAAATAGCAGCACCGCGCCGGGACTTAAAACGCGCGAATGGCGCAGCTACGCCGCGAAAAGTGATGATCCACAGAGCCCATCCGATCACGTTCCAGAGAAGGACGACGATTATGAATGCCACGGTGAGCGGAGAGTCGGCAGCGAGGAAATTGAGCCGAACCGGAGGGGCAAGCGAAGCAGCCGCCGAGAAGGCGGCCACGGGCACCAACATCAGCGCAAACCAGATGCCGATGCGTAACCAAGCCCTTCGCCGAAACCAACTAGGTTCGGGAAGAGTCGTGTAATGCAGGGTATTAACAATCACCGCGCAGACTGCGATCAGCACAAATACTTACCAACAATACCCCGAACATCGACATACTCCGCTGATAGGCGGCAAGTAGAAACTCAGACCTTGGGCAAAACTCTATCTGGTAGAAGGCCATGAGCGGCAGCATAATTGTGTACGCCAACCCGAGCCAACCCAGATTCGCCAAGTACGCCGCCCTCTAGTTATACATGTTTTTGTGCGTAATAATAAGTAGCCCTGGCTTTAACGTAAGCACGCCTGCGGTTCTTACGCCGCAACAAGCGTACCACGACTTACGGATTAATTCCGGGACAAGGGTGCGACCGGGCCCAGCCAAGATGCGTTAGGGCTTTTATAGCCCCAGGTCAGGATTCGCGGGGCGGGCGCAGCGCAACCGGAGCGGCAAACCCAGTCGCGCCACCTTCAACACTGATTACTGAGGCGAGAAGTTGCTGCTTCCACTGGGCAACCGCATCAGACTTTCGCATGTCACTGTTAAGTTCGACGATGAGAGCGTGCCCCGGTCGGGCGGGCAGGCCATCTTCTGGCTCGCGTGGATCAGGGCGGAGTGTCAATCCAAGATCAGTGATCGACTTCGCGGTTATTCGGGCAATCCAGGTCGGCTTTCCCGGCTTTGTGCGAAGACTCGCCACTTCTTGCGCAGAGTGATGTTTCTCGCGATACACCGAAAGGCCGTCGGTGTCTCTGGTACGGTGTGGGTCGAAGCCGTCGGGCAGAGGGCGGCGCGGAGTGTCACTTCCCATCTGGTCCTGTGGGACGCGACGGAGAATTATCTCATCGGGCTGAATGGAGTCGCTCGGTTCCACCGTGATGAGCGCAAGGATACACCTATTACTCTGACTGGTGGAACTTGCGAGCTAGCACTGAATCTGGGCTCGTCGGATCAGTCGATTGTTTTTAAAGAAGAGCTCGGTGACCGTGCTGTCGGATTCAATCCGGTAGGTAACAGCGAATGGGCCTGAACCAAGTTCAAGGCTGATCTCTCCGCCGCTACCGAGCGAAGCACCCTTGAGGTTTAACAGCGTTGCTGTCGAAGGTGCCACACGGTCCATGACCAGAACCTTCAACTGATGGATGATCTCAATTGCTCGCGTGATCGTGTCGCGGGAAGGAGGTTGTAGCTCTTCGTCGGCAATCGCCGCGGCGTCGCGCGACCATTCGCGTATGCGTTGATCGGCCAGCCTCAAGCCTTGGTCAAAGCGCGTCGCCCATTCCATGTATGGATCGGTACGCTCGAGGCTAGGACCACAAACGGGCTGGACCATTACTAAGCGGGCGGATCCTGCGCTCTGGGAGTAATCGCAAAAGCTAGCAGTTGGGTGGTCAAGCATCAGCATTCATTCAGTCTCCCTGCCAATATCGCTTAGATTCGTCGGAAGCCAAGCCAATGAAAGTATCTACTATAGAAGATCGACCAAAGTTCAAGGCTTCGTCAAGCGAAGCCGCTTTATCGGTCCCTAGCGGACCGCGTGCAATGCTCCGAACCAGCAGGATATCTCGTTCCGGTTCCGAACCAGTTCGTGCCGATTGCACCGAAACTCGCAGTCGTCCCGGTTGGGGGGCGAGTCGCCAAGCCCAAGTAGAGTCTACCGCTTCGTTCGTTCCGTAGGCGCATTGACCCTTGCTGAATAAACCTGGGAAGACTCGGGGAAGGTCGGCCACAGTGTTCCAGACAGTTCCAGCCGGGAGATGGTCGATGTACGTCACCTCCCACAAGTTCGGCTTGATGACGCCTAGGTTCCGTTCGGTTAGAAATGAAGAGAATCGCCGCATCGCCTCATCGAAAAGCGTCTTGACCTTTGTAAAGCCGGGATACTCGGTTTCACCTTTCTTCGTCCAGTTGGCAACCAGCCAGCCGTTCTGCACCTGGATCATCTTTGTTCCGTCTTGAGAACTCATCCTAAGGCGCGAATCACCTGTCGCTCGCCGGAAGCCGAGTGCCGGAAAGCCGAAAGGAACCTCGTCACCAAACACCTCAACGACGGGAGGAATAGGCGGCACATCGTCAGAGTTTGGGAAGGATCCCTGCATTTCGCCCCAGAACCAACCCAGGTGTCCGTTTGTCAGAGCGGGAAGCGCATCAAACTGCACCCCAAGCACCACTTCGATGATGGGCGGGCGCTTCCAGTCTGGGATTCGGCTGCTCATGTGAATCAGGTTTGGTTGTCGTCTAGGGCCTAGTCGAAGCATTATACCACACAGCGACGGGAAACGCTGCTGCATCCGAACTTTAGAGACTTACTGCCCGGGGGCCTGCGCGGCGATTTCGCGAAGGTAAGCCCAGGTGGAGACGCCAGTTGCGTGGCCGTCGCCGAATGTAATTTTCAAGCCGTAGTTGCTGGCAAGATCGGCGTTGAGGGGAGTGAGTGGTGCGGCGGTTGTGCCCAAGCGTGAGGGGGGAAGCACGGTGAGGGGGTCGCGGGCCACTTCATCGCGCAGGGCGCGCATGTCTGCACTTGGGGACGTGCGGCGGAGGAGGGCGATCAAGAGCAAGGAGGTTTCGCCGTCTTGCCATTGAAAAGAAAGTCCGCAGACTTTGGCAAGGTCAAGTGATAAGGGGGGCAAGCATCTCTAGAAGTGGAACTAGGCGGATGGGCGCGAGGGGGAGTGATGGGGTGACTGCGCAAGGGGGTGTTGGGAAGGGCGGTTTCGGAGGGGAAGAAGAGAGCGGCGGCGAGGGTGCGGTTAGCCGAATACGCTTGGATCTATGCCCCACCTGGCCGCCCACCCGGCAGACTTTCTGCACGCCGCGATTGCCCGTTGCCATGAGTCGCCAATTTGTGTTGGTCTTGATCCGGTTCTGGAGCAGTTTCCGGCGGAGGTACGTGCCAAGCATCATGAGCCTCTGGCGGCCGTTGCGGAGTTCTGCCGCGGCGTGCTGACGGCGATTAGCGACGTTGTGCCAGCGGTGAAGTTTCAATCGGCGTGCTTTGAGCGGTATGGCAGCCGCGGCGTACAGCTTTTGGAGGAGTTGAGCGAGAGTGCGGCGAGCATGGGGCTGGTGGTGGTGTGGGATGCCAAGCGTGGGGATATTGGGGTATCTGCGGCCCACTACGCGGCGGCGGCCAGGCGCATGCACGCGCACTTTGTGACGGTAAATGGGTATCTTGGGGCGAGTGGGGTGGAGCCGTTTGTGGAGGCAGGGCTGGGTGTGTTTGTGCTGGTGCGGACAAGCAACGTGGATAGCGATGCGGTGCAATCTGCGAAGTTAGCCGATGGGAGAACGGTTGCCGAGTCGATGGCGGCGATGGTGTCGGGGCTTGGGGAGCGGTATGTTGGGGCAAGCGGGTGGTCGAGCGTTGGGGCGGTTGTGGGGGCGACCAAGGCAAGTGATGGGGGCGCGCTGCGGGCGAGGATGCCGGGGCAGTATTTTCTGATACCTGGGTATGGGGCACAGGGTGGGAGAGCGGCGGATGTGAGGATGATGCTGGGGCGGGGCGGGGGTGGAGTATTAGTTACGTCGAGCCGGGCGGTGATTTACGCGCCGCAGGAGAGTGGAGATGAAAGTTGGACTGTGGCGGTACGAGGTGCGGCGGAGCGGATGGCGAGGGAGTTGGCGGGTGTAGTGCGGGGGGTATAGAGGGGGTGAGGGTATACTTGCGCGGGGCGTGAGGTGTTTTGCGGGACGGAGAGGTTGACGCGCGAAGAGGGCGACGGGGCGGGCTCGGTGGGGGCGCGGTTGTGGGCCAGGCGATGAATCCAACAGCAGAACTGCTCATCCCCGAGGTCGAAGAGCTGATCCGCAATGGTCAGTTTGCTGAACTGCGCGATAGCATTGCCCACCTTCACCCGGCGGACATGGCGGAGATACTGGCGACACTTGCGCCGCAGGATGCGTGCCTTGGGTTCCGGTTTTTGCAGCGCGACCAGGCGGCGGAGGCGTTTTCTTACGTTCCCCCTGAGACGCAGGAGGCGTTGATCCTGCACCTTGGGAACGAGGCGGCGGTGCGGGTGCTGGAGGCGATGACACCCGATGACCGGGCTCGGCTGGTGGATGAGTTGCCTGACGAGGTGGCCCAGCGGCTGATTGCATCGCTCTCGCCGCAGACGCGCAAGGTGACGCAGGCGATTCTTGGGTACCCAGCGCAGAGCGTGGGGCGGCTGATGACGCCGGATTATGTTCGCCTGCGCCCCGAGTGGTCGTGCGATAAGGCCATTGAGCACGTGCGCAAGTACGGGAAGGATGCCGAGACGATCAACATGGTGTACGTGGTGGATGAGCACGGGCGGCTGATCGATGAGTTGCGGCTGCGGCAGGTGCTGCTGGCGGCGCCACTGGCGACTATCGAGAGTGTGATGAACCGCACTTATGTTACGCTGCGAGCGGACCAGGATCGGGAAGAGGCGGTGCGGCAGATGGCGCGTTACGACCGGACTGCGCTGCCGGTGGTGGACTCTCGGGGCGTGCTGATGGGGATTGTAACAAGCGATGACGTGGCGGACGTTGCCCAGGCCGAGGCGACTGAAGATATGCAGAAGATGGGCGGGGTTGAGGCGCTCGATGAACCCTTTGACAAGGCGGGGGTTCTGTTCCTGGTTCGTAAGCGGGCGCCCTGGCTTGGGCTGTTGTTTTTGAGCGAACTGCTGACGAGCAACGCGCTGGTGATGTACGATGATTATGTTCGCCAGTTGTCGATCCTTGCTATCTTCGTGCCCGCGATTATTTCATCTGGAGGGAACTCGGGTTCGCAGGCTTCGACACTGGTGATCCGTGCGCTGGCGCTAGGCGAGATTCAGGTCTCTGATTGGTGGAAGGTGCTGCGGCGGGAGTTGATGGTGGCGGGGATTCTGGGGTTTTTGATCGCCACACTTGGGTTTGTGCGCATCAATACGTGGGGGTTGCTTGGGTGGTGGGTGCAGGACAAGACAGATGCGGAAACGGGCAAGCCCATGCTGGATGCGGCGGGCGAGGTGATACTTGATTCCCGCGTGCAGGAGCATTACACAATGCTGAGCCTGGCGATTGCGCTATCGTTGCTTGGTGTGGTGGTGTGGGGAAGCATCATGGGCGCGATGCTTCCATTCCTGCTTAAGAAATGCAAGATGGACCCGGCGGGAAGCTCGACTCCGTTCGTGGCCACGCTGGTGGACGTGACAGGTATCTTAATTTATTTTTCCTGTGCTGTGCTGGTGCTGCGAGGAACACTGCTGTAGGGGTGGGCGAGGGTGCCGCGCTGCTTCCAGTCGCGCTTCATTTTTTGATATCGGCTGTTGAGCAGGAGGATGATGCCGATGACGATGCCCAGGCCGATGATAAGTGTAAAGGGGCTATTGGGATTGAAGAAAGGGAGTGAGGCGATGGCTTTACCGGCGACGAGCATGAGGCTATTGCCGATGAGGGTGCCGCAAAGGATGGCGCAGGAGGTGGCCAAACGGGACATGCCCAGCAGCCGGCCGAAGAGTGCGCCCCCGACAGAGCCGGTGGCGGCGACGGGAATGAGGACGAAAGCAACCAGACCCAGAAAGGTGAAGCGGCGGATCCAAGGCTGGGTCTGCATGAAGAACTCGCCCTCTTCGCGGACTGTGAGCAGGGCGGGGCCCAGGCGCGGGATGCGAAAGAGGAAGCCCATGTGGAAGATAAGCATGGTCGCCGCGAGCAGGTCCATCCATGTGACCAGGGTGAACAGCTCGATACGGGTGAGGAAGTTAAACTGGCTAGTCTGCTCGGCGGCGATGGACGCATCGGTAGCGATGGTGTCGAGCACGTCTGCCTTTGGAGCATCTGAGCCGAAGAGAATGACGAAGCGGCCCAGGCCAAAGAAGGTAACCGCGGCGGTGCCGCAGAGCTTGGCCACAAACTCATAACCACGAGAGAGAGCCAGCACCATAAGCATACCGCCGGTGAGGACGAAGGGGCCGATAAGGGTGGCCCACCAGATGAATGGCTGATCGCGGCGGAAGTTATCCGAGTGTACCCCTTCGGAGGAGAGGGCATCGGTATCGGTTACGAGAGGAGATGGGGGAGGAGTATCCAAGGTTCGCTTGAGGTTAAGTTACACTGGGAAGAGGGCCAGGGGGTGGGCGGAAGATGGGTAACTAAGGCGAGTGGCAAAGGCTAGGAGGTTACGCTGTGGGCGGCGCGATGGATGCAACGTGAACATCCTTGAGCTGGTTCTGGGGAACAGTGCCGGGCGCCTTGGTCATAAGGTCGGCGCCCGTCTGAGTTTTGGGGAAAGCGATAACATCACGTATATTGTCGGTGCCCGTGAAGTTCATGACTAATCTGTCCAAGCCGAACGCCATACCGGCGTGCGGCGGCGCGCCGAAGGAGAGTGCCTCGAGCAAGAAGGAGAACTTTTCCTTGGCCTGCTCGGGGGTAAGTCCAAGTAGCGCAAAGACCTTGCTCTGAACGCTGCGGTCGTGGATACGGACGCTGCCGCCGGCGATCTCTTGGCCATTTAACACTACGTCATAGCCAGCTGAAACGATCGATTCGATCGCGTCATCATCGTTTATGTCGGCGTCGAGGAAGAGTTTCATCTGATCGTCGTTGGGGCTCGTGAAGGGGTGGTGCATCGCGACCCACTTTCCGGTATCCTTGTTCTTCTCGAACATTGGAAAGTCGATGACCCAGATGAAGTTCCAAGGCCCGCCTTCAGCGCCGGGCTTGGGAATCATGTTCATATCACGGGCGATTTTCTGACGGAGCTCGCCGATCGCTTTGGTCGCGATGGAGTAGGTGTCCGCAACAAAGATTACAGTGTCGCCCACGACGCAGTTCATCGCCGCGAGAAACTCGGATTTAACCGGTTCGAGGAACTTTGCGACGCCCGTATCCAGCTTCGGACCTCCGACCTCGTCTTTAATTATTTTTACAACCGCGACGCCGCCGGCGCCGAAGCCCTTGACGAACTCGCT
>Ga0105044_10014297_pt1 | contig 10738 bp, 10 predicted proteins | sample MAT01_FD_78092 | JGI IMG/M metagenome (GOLD analysis project Ga0105044, IMG submission 78092) | Freshwater microbial communities from Lake Fryxell liftoff mats and glacier meltwater in Antarctica - MAT-01 | ecosystem: Environmental > Aquatic > Freshwater > Ice > Liftoff microbial mat | place... | reverse complement strand
GCCACCGCTACCAGCGGCGACCCGCGCGACAATTACTATACGCGCTACTTCCCCGGCATGTTAAACACCTATTGGAGCATCATCAACGGGGCGAAACCGATTTGCTTCACGGAACTGGGTTATCTAACACCGGAAGGGTACCCACCGCTTGATCCCTATTTTTCGTGGGGGGCGAACACGACAGTAGCGCAACAATCAACATGGTTGACGCAAGCGGTTGCGCTGGCGTCCCAAAGTGGGCGGGTGCGCTTGTTGATCATCTGGAACATTGATTTCACGTTTTATGGTCCCGACCCGATGGCAGGGTTCGCGGTTGTGCGACCGGGCGGCACTTGTCCCGCTTGTAATGCTTTGGCGAGCGCACGGTAGCGCGCCTTTGTGCGCATCCCGACTCGATCTACCCCAACGGCGGATCGGGTCGGGCTGGCTAGGGAGTGCTAAAGAGCAGGAGTTGAAGCGCGTGTGCACCATCGATGGCAGGCAACGATGCGTGCCTTTCATCCGACAACAGGTTGAGGGGTTGGGAGTTGAGAACTTGTTTGCATTCTTCAATCTGGTTGAAGTATAATATGTTTTATCTGTCGTTAGATTTGACATGGTTAAACAAGTTTTCACTGGGTTGCAAATGTTATTCCCTGATTATCCACGTTTCATATACAAATTAAATCCATTGGAGTTGGTTATTTGCCAAGTGCGATTTCCTACCATCCTTCGGATAGATACAGAACTGCCAGCACAATTTCAGGAAATGATCCGCCAAGAATATCCTATCTTGAATGAGCGAAATTCATCTGAGCTACCGCTTCCCCCAGAAATACAAAAACTTATGGGTTCTATCAATCCATTCATTAATAATAGTAGAAAGGCTTTTGATTTTGTCTCTGAGGATGAACAATGGACGTTAAGTTTAACTAGTGACTTTTTAGCCCTTTCGACGACTTCTTATCGCCGCTGGGAAGAATTTCGAGATCATTTAAAAGGACCATTTGAGGCTCTAGTGCAAGTATATGCCCCATCATTTTTCACACGCATTGGTCTTCGATACCGTGATGTGATTAAACGTTCTGTTTTGGGATTAGACGATAAAACTTCTTGGTCTGATTTGCTTAAGCCACATATAGCAGGTGAACTGGCTTCCGATGCAATCAGTGCCCATGTGGTTAGTAGGGCAACCAATACTCAAATTCAGTTGGGTAAAAATGATGGATATGTAATGATGCATCATGGTTTAGCTGTAGATGAGACTAATAAAGAACAGGTGTATATTATAGATAGCGATTTCTATACAGAGAAAAGGCTGCATAAAGATGATGTCTTTGATACGCTCGTCGAGTTCAATCGAAACGGACGACTTCTCTTTAAATGGTGCATTACAGACAAGCTCGACAATGCAATGGAACCAAGCGCTATTGCCGAATAGTACATCAGGAATTGAGCTGAAAACGCAATATAGATTGCCAGCTAGTTTTGAAGTAACTAAATTTGGAACGAATAGCGAACTAAATAATTTAATACCATCTTACAATGATATTATTGAAGAAATAAACAACGGGAACATCTCCAGACAAAGCTTGATGTTCAATATTTTTATGTTGCTATTTTATAAGTTCCCTTATGAAGGCATTGTAGAGCTGCTTGAAATTATGGAAACTATCAGCGAATTTCATGAGCGGAAATCAAAGATCAAACCTGTAATGGGTATTCAAACAGTTAAAAGAAAAATCAGACAAAAGAAATCCATTATCCGAGAGACCACTTTCATCGTTGATAGCGAGGATTAGTATCCTTGTCGTCACGAAACAAAATTTATAAATCAAGTATGTCCGGCTCGCTGCGGCAGGGCGAAATTATTTCTGATCTAGTTCAGATCGTTATCGATCTCGACGAGTTTTCATCTTATAATGAATCTAATAGTGTCATTGAAATAACTCATCCTTATGCTATTATAGTAACTCAGGACTGCGATCTGGAACAAGACTTTAAGGTACGCAGCGGTGAAAGTTTATCAAGTCATCGACTTATTAATAGCATTCTCTTTTGCATAGCCGACTCCGCTGATGAACGGATTTTAAAACCCCCTTTGAGTGAAGCAAATAAAAAATCGGTGCTAATGAGTAATATAACGAAAAATAAAGATGAGCGATTTCATTATCTTGAACGGGTACCTACCGAAAATGATAAAATGAAGAAAGGCTTGCCAGATTTAATCGTGGAATTTAAACATTATTTTACGATACCCACTGAAGAAGTTTATAAACGGTTAGATTTGAAGATTCTAAAAAGACGTTGCCAGTTGAAATCACCTTATTTAGAACATTTCAATCTGCGTTATCATTACTATCATAATCGAATAGCTTTGCCGGGGGATCATTCTAGCGAATAAATTATGTCTCCTTAACGCCCCTCAACACCGAATCACCCCCACCTTGACGCCGCCCGTCCGCGCGGGGACAATCGCGCCTTGCGAATCGAAACAACGGGATCAGCCATGACAGACGATAGACAGCAAGAAGTAATGCAAATGTTGGCACAGCTCTATGTCCAAGGCGGCGCAACCGCCGTGCGCGAACTCCTCAGCAGCTCCGGCGAGGTGCCTGATGCTGTGATCGAACAATTGCTCACCGCACTGGAAGCGCAAGCCACCGCCGAAGCAGCGGCAAATGCCGGGGCGACGCTGGCAGGCGCACTGGCGGGGATGCTGCCCACCGAGACGATCAACATGCTGGCGAGCAACACCGTCGCGGTCAAAACGGGCGTCCCTGATAAACTGGAAGAATGGCGTGCTCAGTTAGTGGCAACCCACGAGGACTTCAGCGGTCGGGGTGCGGATTATGCCAACGAGGTCGCTTTCGTGGCGGCACTGCTGGCACTGCTAGACGATCAGACACCAGCCGCCATGCCTCCCGAAAACCCCTACCAACAGATCGTGGATAGCATGGTACAGGCAATCCAGTCGTTTCGCGATCAAACCGGAACCTAAATGGATGAGCGGGCGCTTCCAGTGTGGCGCGTCCGCCCCCCGTCTTATTCCCTCATCCTGTTAGGGATGCCCTAGCCCGCTGCGGGCGCGACCTTCACCCGCTTGGCGCTGATGCTGATGCCCAAGCTCAAACCGACGGCGATCAACCCCAAGATCGACGCTGAGGCGAACACCAAATGATAATCGCCCAAAATTTCGCGGAAGAACCCGCCGGTATAGCTGGCGATCCCCGCCCCGATCATGTGCGCACAAAAAATCCAGCCATAGATCGCGCCGAGCGATTTGCGCCCAAATCGTTGTGCCGTCAAATTGACCGTTGGCGGCACCGTCGCCACCCAGTCTAAGCCGTAAACGAGCGCGAAGATCAGCATACTGTTCATGCTATAAATGAATGGCAATGCCACCAGCGAAATGGCGCGCATCCCATAATAGAGCGCCAGCAACCGCCGATTATCGACGCGATCCGTCAACCAACCGCTGGCGGTCGTGCCGATGATATTCATCAAGCCCATGAAGGCGATTGCCCACCCGATCTCAACTTTTTGGAAACCGTGTTCCAGCGAATGCGGCAGCAGGTGGGTGGTGATCAAGCCGACGGTGGTATAACCACACACAAAGAAGCTGCCCGCCAGCAACCAAAAATCACGGGTGCGGAGGGCTTCCCGCAGGGGCGTAGACCGTTCATCGTTGGCGCGCATCGCGGTGTTGGCGACGCCGATAGCGGTGGTTCCAACATCCTGCGGCGTGTTGCGCATCAAGAAGACCGCCGGAACAAGAATGATGGCGATGATCAAGCCGAGGATAGCGAATATCCCTTGCCACCCCGCAACCTCGACCAGTGGGATGAGCGCGGGCAAGAATAACAGTTGCCCCGCCGCCGCTGCACTGCTGAACATGCCAAGCGCCAAGCCGCGATATTGATTGAACCAGCGAAGCGCCACCGTGCCGCCCAACGTGCCCGCCACTGCGCCCGTACCAATGCCGATGATCGCGCCCCAATAGAGATAGAATTGCCATAACTCGGTCATCGTGAGCAGGAGCGTCAAACCGAGCGCGATGATCACCAAGCCGCCGATCATGACGCGGCGCGGACCAAAGCGGTCGATCAGCGTGCCGCCGATGGGTGCCCCCAAGCCAAAAAACAGCAAGCTGATCGCGAAGGCAAGCGAAATACTGGCACGATCCCACCCGAATTGTTGTTCGAGCGGATCAAACAAGACGCTGGTGGCGTTACGCACCCCAGCGGAGAGCAGGAGCGCCAAAAAGGTGACGAAGACGATCAGCCACGCATAATGCAAGCGAAAAGGCGGACGAGACACAGTCATGATTATTCTCGCTGGAAATACAAGAACGAAAAGGTTGCTTCTAGTGTAGGGGATGTGCGGGGATACCGCCTAGTGCCACCTTGTGCCGTAAGGACGTGCCGCGTGTTGCGGAGAACGTGTTGGACGCCGCCTCTACTTCAACGCCGCATATGCCCGTGTGAGCGCAGCCCATTCTTCCAGCACCAATGTCTCGGCACGGCGCTTCGGGTCAATTTGAGCGATCTCCATCATCGCTGCCGCGTCCTCATGGCGCAGCCCAAAACCCTCGCCAAAGGCATTCTTGAGTTGTTTGCGCTTTTGCGCAAAACCCGCCCGTACCACCCGAAAAAAGAGCGCCTCGTCCGGCACCTCGACAGGAGGCGTATCGTAAGTGGTCAGCCGCAAAACGGCGCTATCGACATCAGGACGGGGCCAAAAGACCGAGGGCTTTAGGCGCATGACCAGTTGCGGCTTGGCATAAAATTGTACGCTCACCGCCAGTAAACTCATCTCCCCCGGCTTGGCGACGATCCGCTCTGCCACTTCTAGTTGTACCGTCAGCACCAGCCGTCGAGGACGGTTGCGCGCCTCTAACATGTGGCGCAAGATAGCGCTGGTGATATAGTAGGGCACGTTGGCAACCATAATATACGGCGCTTCGCCCATTAAGCCATCGACATCAACGTGGAGGATATCGCCGATCAAGATGCGTACATTGGTCAATCGTTCCAGCGCCAATGCCGCATCTAGCACTGTTTCCAGTCGATTATCAAGTTCGACGGCGATCACCTCGCCCGCGGCGTGTCCTAAGCGGGTAGTCATCGCGCCGGTGCCGGGACCGATCTCAAGGACGCGATCCGTCTTGTCGAGTTCCGCCAGTGCCACGATCTTGTCGAGCGCGTTCGGGTCGTGGATGAAATTTTGTCCCAAACTCTTCTTAGGCGTGATTCTGTGCAGGTCAAGCAGGGTTTTGGGATTCATTGACATCACTCCATCAAAAAGTAGTCAATCGTCGCCGGTACCGGCGTTAAAATATACACATCGGTATAGCCCGACCATGTGCGCCAATCGGCATCACTATAGCCTAGATCGACCCACAACTTAAAACTACGGGGACCACCCGTATCGGCGATCTCGCCCACGCCATACCCGGACACAAAAATTTGGGTGCCATAAGGCACCATGCGCGGATCGCTGGCGACGATGCCTTTTTGCAAGATTTTGCCGATGCTGGTGATGTTGTCGCCCCCCAATGCTGCTGGATGATAACTGGTGGCGTACATGCGCAGTACCCGCCAGTATTCGCGCGCGCCCTGTTCGGTCTCGATGGTGCGGATCACCACATTCGTCCCATACAGGATCACACGATTGACGGCGGGCTGTGCCACCACATCTTCGAGCGATGCTTGTTCGACCGCGACCTCATTTTCATAGCGCACGCGCGTGCGTTGTTGCAGCACGCCACTCACCCCCGCTTGCCCCGCCCTAAAATTGTCAATTTCGAGCGTGGCGTCGGCTTGGTAGATGGTCTCGAAGGGGATGGGCACATCGGTGGTTTCGATGGCTTCGCGCACGCGGATCACGCGCACGCTCATCCCCGGCAACAAGAACGCAGTTTCTGCTGGAATGGCATAGTCCAACCCGACCAGCGCGATCTCGGCTTGGGCGAGGGCGTCGCCGACCGTCGCCCCTTGCGAGCGGACTTGCGTCGTCTCGCCATCGGCGATCAGCGTTACCGGACGGGCGCGCTCGATACGAACTTCGATGTCGTTCATCAAACTGGTGTTCAGTGGCGGCGTGATGGTATCCGCCGTATAGAGGGTGATCCCGGCAGCGAATAAGGCATCCCCGAGGGTCGCGGCGGTTGTTTGGATCAAGCGCGCTTCGCCGCCTTCGACCACTTGTACTGTCACTGAGTGGCGCACCTCGATATGGCTGACCGGCACGGGCCACCCTGATAATCCTGAGGGCGTCGTCTCAGTGCCATCCACCACCACGCGGTCATTGTTGCCTACGACGATACCCGCCTGTTGCAAAATCTCCGCCGGGTTGTTGAGCGTCGTTAGAATCGGTACTGTCTCGTGATCGATCTGCAAGAAGACAGTGCGTGCCCGTTCCAAACGGATGATCGTGTTGGGCGCGATGAGGGCGTCCAAGGGCGGTGTCACTTGATCGGCTTCGCCAACACTGACCCCCAACTGTTCTAGCAACACGCCGACAGTTTCGGCATAAGTGCGGGTTTGCACAGCGTTGTTATCGACGATCACCGTCACCGTGCGGGCTTGTGTCACTAAATAGAGGGTAGCCCCACCCATTACTGCGACCGCGCCGATGATCGCCAGCATGACCACCACAAAAAGAGGGAGTAGCCCGACCCGAAATGAACGGGGTGCTGTTCGGTGTTTGGCGGGTTGGGTGTCTGCTGTGGAAGTCACCCTCAACCTTTCAGCTCAGCGGTCGAAAGTCATCATTCAGACAGGCAAGGCGCGTGCCATGAATCAAAACAGCCTGATCATCGGCGTTGTGGTCAGGCTGGGTGACCTTGCGGCACCCAAGATACTGCCCTTAGTGCTGCTTCCTTTCGGATCTGACACGGTTCGAGAGTCTTGCCGCGCAAGACCCAACCTGACCACACTGCCGATAATCTGGCTGTTCATGATGCCCCGATTCTAGCAGAAGGGCGCGCGCAAGTCAATTGTCGGACGCGCTGTTGCGCGCCCGACACTAAAAAAAGCCCACCGCCGCCTAGCCGCTATCCTGATGTGCCCAGAATTTGATCGCGCGCTTCGAGGGCGGGGGTGAAATTACGATTGAAGCTGATCGCGCCGTTCAGGTTGTCGAGCGCGCGTTGGGTTTCGCCCAAGCCTTGCCGCGCCAAGCCTCCATAATAGAAGGTTTCTTCGACATATTGCCCGCCGCCGTCGTTGAGGTTGGCGCGCGCCAGCGCCAGCACATCCTCAAACCGCCCGGTTTGCAGATAGGCTTCGAAAATGCCGAATTGATACCACGTCATACGCCATGGCAGTTGTAAGCTGCGGGCAGTGTCATAGGCAGCAGCCGCGCGCGGGAAATCGCCGAGCAGCGTATAGCCTGTGCCGACATTGAACCATGCAAACGGGTTTTGCTGGTCGGCACGCGCTTCGTCAGTGGCGCGGATGAGGGCATTGTAGGCGTTTTGATTGCTATCCCAATCCGTCCCCAAAAGTACGCTGAGTTCGGCTTCGCGGTCGGGGGTATACAGCACAATGTAGACATAATTAAAGTGCTGCCAATACTCTTGGATGTGATCATAGGTATAGGGTAGGTTGGGGCCATCGTAGCTGTCTTGGGTGAGGAAGGTGCTGGCAGCATCATCATAGCCACTGACCAACAAATAATGCCCCATCCAGCCTTGCCCTGCCGAGACCGGATCGTAACCGGATTCGATCACCACTGGGAAATTATTGGCGAGCAAGCGTTTCAGCAAGTCTTGCGTGCCGCCATAACGTAATGCTGCCTGCACACCCGTCCCCGAAATGGTGTTGACATATTCCGTCATCTGCCATGGGCTGACATTCTTGTCTTCGGTATTGGGTTTCAGCCATTGGGCAGCGGTATTTTGGTCGCCCACCACGCCAAAATAGCTTAAGCCCATCATGATGGTGGCGGGACCGCAGTTATTCCACCCTTGATAGATGTGGGTGATCCCGTCGAGGCGGTAGCTGGTCGGCAGCACCTCGGCAGGGGGGGGATTTTCCGTTTGCGCGCTGACCATGCTTGTGCCCATCAGCACCAACAGCAGCAAAAGGAGAAATGACCGGAAGGAAATGCGCTTAGAAACAGAGTTTTGCATTGTGCCTGAACCTCAATGCTTGAACATTCACATTAGGATCATTATATAGAGGTGCGCACTGGTTCACCACGCCGATGATCCACCGCTTAGGCACCGTTTGGGCACCGTTTATTGTGTGGGCTTTAAGCCTATCGCCTATCGTTCTATAAAGCGTTATAATTCGTCACAGTTGTACTCCTTTTTGAGCCATAACGAGGCGAGGACGTTCGTCTTATGCAAACTGATTCATTGATAGGACAGCAGTTCAATGCCTTTCAAGTAGAAGCGAAGATCGGGCAGGGGGGGATGGCGACCGTTTATCGGGCGCACCAAGCTTCGGTCAATCGCTCCATTGCCCTGAAGGTCATTGCGCTGGACTCAGCACAAGGGCGTCGCGATGAGTTTCGCGAACGTTTTGCCCAAGAAGCGCGCGTCATCGCGTCCCTAGAACACATTCATATTTTGCCAATTTATGATTATGGCATCGTCAACGATCAGTTCGCCTATATTGCGATGCGGTTACTGCGTGGCGGGACGCTCGCGGATGTGCTGCGCGATACGGTGCCGTTAGACCGTGCCGCTGATTTGCTCATCCAAATGGCGCGCGGGCTAAGCTATGCCCACAGCAAAGGCGTATTGCACCGCGATTTGAAACCCTCCAATATCTTGTTGGATGAGACGGGCAATGCCTTTTTGTCTGATTTTGGTCTGGCGAAATTGATCGAAAACCCCATCGACATTACCCGCAGCGACTCGATTGTCGGCACGCCGTCGTATATGTCGCCAGAGCAATTGCGGGGGGAAGCGCTGGATGCCCGTAGCGATATTTATAGTTTAGGCGTGATCCTCTACCACTTGGTGGCGGGGACTCTGCCGTTCCGCGCGAACGACAACAATGTCTTGTCGGTGATCTATCAACACCTCGAAAAAATGCCCGATCCGCCTTCCCAATTTAATCCGCAACTGCCGGCGGGGGTGGATGCTGTCGTCCTCAAAGCGCTGGCGAAGCAACCGACGGCACGTTATTCGACCGCCATCGAATTAGCGATGGCATTCAACGAGAGCATCGGGCGGACGGTCAGCACGGGCAGTTATCCCGTGATCACCGTGCGGGATCCCGAAAGTAAATCGACCGAGACGTTTTCTAAAATCATCCCCGACACCAACCTGACCCCCGACTCGCGCCCTTCGACGCCTTCTGGGACGACGACACCCTCCGCTATTATCGGAAACGGTAGGACCTCATCCCTCTCGCTGCTCTTCGCCGCTGTCATGATCGCCGCCTTCGTCTTGGGCGCGCTGGTGGTGGCGAGCGGGATGATGAATCCCGCACCGCTTCCCCCCGCCGCGACGATAATGCCGCGTGCGACAGTCTTGGAGGGCGAAGTTGCGACGATGGGGACGGTTATCCCGACACCGGCGGAAATCGCCCTAGCGCGTGCCAGTTTGGGCGCAAATGGCTTCATCGCTTATGCCGCCTGTAACCAATCGAGCCAATATCACGCCGCCCAAGTGCGCGAAATCGCTGTTCTCGCAGCGGCGTATAACCTGCCGTTCCGTATTTACAACGCGGATACCGACAAATACGCCCAACAAACCCAGATCGAACAGGCGCGTGCTGATGGCGTGCGTGGTTTAATCGTGTGCCCGCTTGACCCGGAATTGCTGGAGGTCACGTTGTCGAGCGCCGCCGATGCCGGGCTGCCGATGGTGTTTATGGTCTCGCAGATGGAAAATTACGGCGGTGTCTTGATGGCGGGTGATGACTACTTGATGGGGGTTCGCAGCGGGCAAGCATTGGGCGAAATCCTGAATGCTGAACGCGACGGGCAGGCGAACATCGTCATCCTTGATTTCCCCGATATGCAATCGATCGTCGTGCGTGCTGATGGCTTGGAAGCGGGCGTGAAAGAAATCGCGCCGAATGTCAACATTGTCGGGCGCTTTTTGGGCGCAACGCGCGAATTTGGGGAAGCTTCGATTGCCAAGCTGATCGCCGATGGGGTCGAATTTGACGCCATTTTGAGCATCAATGATGCCGGTTCTTATGGCGCTATTGCTGCTTTGGAAGCCGCTGGAATCCCCCCCGACGAGGTGATCATCAGCAGTGTTGATGCCGAGTCATTGGCACGTCAATACATCGCTGATGACTATTATCTGCGCGCCTCGTTGGATGTCGGCAGTGAAGCATTTTCGAGGGCGGGGGTCAACACCCTCGTCAAATTGCTGGCAGGGGCGACGGTTGTCGAGACGATCCTCGTGCCGCCGGGCGAGACGATCACCCGCACTAATTTGATCGAAGCCACTGCCGAGGCGGGCTAACATGCGGTTGATTCTTGGTCATTTTGGCGACCACCATCCCTTCCAGTAGTTCGAGTCGGTCTTCGGACGTGAAGGTGCCTCGTTGGATGCGTCCTAAATACGCCTCAACGCTCATCCGCCATAAGGGAACATCCGCCAAGGTCAACGCTGTGACGGGTTCGGGCGTGGCAATTGTCGAGATCATGATTGTGCCTTTCGTAACCTTCTTGGCGAACTATTCAGGTATAGAAACAGAATAAAATAAATAGGGAGGCATGAAGACGTGAAGAAAAATAGGAAAATACCCCTCGAAACGTGGATGTAAGGGTGGATTAGGCGCTT
>Ga0105044_10014290_pt1 | contig 10740 bp, 9 predicted proteins | sample MAT01_FD_78092 | JGI IMG/M metagenome (GOLD analysis project Ga0105044, IMG submission 78092) | Freshwater microbial communities from Lake Fryxell liftoff mats and glacier meltwater in Antarctica - MAT-01 | ecosystem: Environmental > Aquatic > Freshwater > Ice > Liftoff microbial mat | place... | reverse complement strand
CGACGTCCAAGAAACCAGAGACATGATCCCCGAAAACCTAAACACCAATCCCCATACCCGAAAGCACAGGCAACGGAGCGCCGCCAACGTATCCCTTCCTATTCCAGATGCAATTTTGAAAGAACAAAACCACCGCACGATGCCCACTTAGAAGGCCCCGAACGGTTCGCCGAGTCAAGTTCTCGGCGAGGCCGAGTTACATACAGAGTTCAGTGACGAAGCGCAAGAGGCATTCCATCGCCGTGATCGGGGATTTAGGCCGTTCGCGACGCTCGGTCAACCCCTGTTTCGCCTTACTGTCATTTTACCGCCGCCGCCCACTCCAGGAACCAGGCAGCGAAGCGCGGGATGCCGACCGATAGTGGGGTGCGAGGGGCGAAACCGGTGAGCGCACCGATCGCCTCGACCGAGGCGAACGTCTCCGCAACATCCGCCAACGGACGAGCGGCCGTTTGGCGTATCGCCTTGCGGCCCAACGACTTTTCCAGCAAGTCGATCAATTCATTCACCGCCTCGCTGCGGCTGTTGCCGATGTTGAGTAGCCGCGCGGCATGCGGGTCCTCCGGCGGCCGGTCGAGGCAGCCGACCACCCCTGCGACGATGTCGTCGATGAACGTGAAGTCGCGACGCAGCACTCCGCCGTCATAAACGGTGATCGGCTCCCCGCGCATAATCGCCTGGGCAAAGCTGAAATAGGCCATGTCGGGTCGGCCCCAGGGTCCATAGACGGTGAAGAACCGCAGTCCCGTCTGCGGGATACCGTAGAGGTGCGAATAGGCGTGGCTCATCAGTTCGTCGGCGCGCTTGGTAGCGGCGTAGAGCGATAGGGGAGTATCCACTCGATCGGTCTCGGCGAACGGCAAAGTGTTGTTCGCGCCATAGACCGATGAAGAACTTGCATACACAAGATGGTGACAATGCTGCATATTCCGCGCCGCCTCCAGCATCACCAGGTGGCCGGTGAGGTTCGACGCCAAGTATGACCAAGGGTCTTTCATCGAGTGACGCACCCCCGCTTGGGCTGCTAGGTGGACGACTTCGCGGATCTCTGGATGGCCCCGCAGCACGCCGGCCACCGCCTCACGTTCGGCGATGTCGACTCGATGGAAGGCGAAGCCCCCCTGCCCCTCCAGCTGCGCCAGCCGGGCACGCTTGAGCCGTATGTCGTAGTAAGCGTTGAGGTTGTCGATGCCCACAACCCGCTGCCCGCGGGCCAGCAGCGCACTGGCGACGTGGAACCCGATGAACCCCGCGGCTCCGGTGACGAGAACGGCCAAGCGCGCCTCCGACGATAGGATCCAGATCTACTGCGCCACCCAGCCGCCATCGACCGAGATCGAGGTGCCGGTGATCGTCGCCGCCCCCTCAGAACACAGGAACACTGCGGTGGCGCCGATTTGCTCCGGCGTGGTGAAGCGGTTCATCGCCTGTTTCTCCATCACCAGTTGGCGCTTGGCCTCCTCGACCGAAACGCCGGCCGCCTCGGCCCGCGCTTTCACCTGCACCTCGACCAGCGGGGTCAGTACCCAGCCGGGGCAGATCGCGTTCACCGTGATGCCGTCATTGGCCAGTTCCAGCGCGCCGACCTTGGTCAGCCCCACCAGCGCGTGCTTGGCTGCGACATAGGCCGATTTCTGCGCGCTGGCGACCAGGCCGTGCGCCGAGGCAATGTTGACGATACGGCCCCAGCCGCGCTCCTTCATGCCCGGGATCGCCGCCTGCATGGCCAGGAAGGCACCGGTGAGGTTGACGGCGATCACCCGGTTCCATTCCGCAACGGGGAAGTTCTCAATGCTAGAGACGAACTGTATGCCGGCGTTGTTGACCAGTATGTCGATCGCCCCGAGTTCAGCCTGGCCTTGGGCGACCATGTTCGCCACCGCCTCGGCGTCGCTGATGTCCGCACTGGCAAACGCCACCCGCACGCCATGGCGCGTGGCAATCTCCTCGCGCAGTCGGGCAATCTCGCCCTGGTCGCCGAAACCGTTCATCACGATATCAGCGCCAGCGTCGGCCAGGGAGTGGGCTATGCCGAGGCCAATCCCGCTGGTGGAGCCGGTTACCAACGCCACCCTGCCGCGCAAACCCGCCATCGCCACGCGCTCCCGAACCTCATTTGCGCGCCACCTAGGCCGACTTGGGTCAACTAGGCAACCGGAGCGACGGAAAAGCTTCCCCAGCGACTGCCGCACTGGCATGAAGTGCCGATGGCTTTGCCCGCTGCCTTGGTTCCGCTGCGCCATCCGTTATTCCGCATGCTGTGGATCACCAACCTGGTGGTCTCGTTCGGCGTTTGGATGCAGAACACCGGCGCTGGCTGGCTGATGGCGACCCTGGAACCCGACCCGCTGACCGTCAGCCTAGTGTCGCTGGCGACCATCCTGCCGGTATTTCTGCTGGCGCTGCCAGCAGGAGCGCTGGCCGATATCGTCGACAAGCGCCTGTTCATCATCATGACGCAGAGCTGGATGCTGGGCGTCGCGGCCATTCTAGCGCTGCTCACCTACGCCGGCTGGGTGGGCTCCACCACTCTCCTGATGCTGACATTCGCGCTGGGGCTGGGGGCGGCGATGAACAACCCGGCCTGGGGCACGGTGCTGAGCGAGGCGGTGCCACGGCGCGACCTGGTGCAGGCGATCGCGCTGAACGGCGTGGGGTTCAACCTGGCGCGGGCGATCGGCCCAGCGCTGGCCGGTGTGCTGGTGGTATTCGGCGGTCCCGAACTAACCTTCGCACTCAACGCGCTATCGTACCTCGCGGTCATCGGGGTCCTGCTGACTTGGCGGCGCGGGCGGGTGCGCAGCAGCTCCCTGCCGCGCGAGCACCTGGTGTCGGCGATGCGCGCCGGCATGCGCTTCGTGCGCCATTCGCCGGTTATGCGCGCGGCCATGGCCCGCACGGCGGCTTTCTTTTTCGCCGCCGCCGCGCCCTGGGCGATGCTGCCGCTGGTGGTCAAGGAACAGCTGGGCCTCGGCGCCGGCTCCTTCGGCATTCTGCTGGGCCTGATGGGCAGCGGCGGGGTGGCGGCTGGGATGCTGCTGCCGCAGGTGCGGGCACGGCTGTCGCGCGGCGCCACGGTGTTCGCCGCCAGCGTCACCGCCTGCACCGGCATGGCGCTGCTGGCCACCGCCAGCCACTGGGCCCAAGCGGCGGTGGCGATGGTGCTGTTCGGCATCGGCTGGGTCGCCTCCTCCTCGGTGGCACAGGGGGCGGCACAGATGGCGGCGCCCGCGTGGGTTCGTTCACGCGCGCTGGCGATCTACCAGCTGGGGTTCAATTTCGCCCTCGGGCTGGGCACCCTGTTCTGGGGCTGGCTCGGCACCCGGGTCGGGCTAGAGACGGCGATGCTGGCCGCCGCCGGCACCGGGCTGGCGCTCGCAATCGTCGCCCGGCGTTTCAACATCGACCGCGAGCCAGCCGCCGCCCTCGCCGCCGATACCAAGCCGCCGGCGCCCGAGGCGGTCGACCCCGACCTCGTGCATACCATGGGCCACGCCCGCGGCCGCGTGCAGGAGAGCCAGCACTATCGCATCGACGATGCCGACCGCACGCGCTTCCTCGCGGTGATGGTCGAACTGCGTAACGTGCGCGGCCGCGCCGGGGCGATCGAGTGGCAGCTCTATGAGGATATCGCCCACCACGACGCCTGGGTCGAGGTCTGGACGGTGGAGAGCTGGTCCGACCATCTGCGCGAGGCGTCGCGCATGGGTGAGGCCGACCGCGCGGTGGTGGCGCGGGCCATGGCGCTACACAAGGGGGCGCCGATCCCGCCCAGCCGCTACCTCGCCATTGCCCCCCAGGCCGGGAGGCGTGAGGGTTAACCACCCCTGGCGGCACCGGCGCGACCAGCGCATAGCGGCACCAGAGGAGATACATCATGAAAACTCGTAATTCGCTTGCCACCAATACGAGGGCCGCCGCCGTGGCCATGCTAAACGCCCGCCTGGCCGACAGCATCGACATGGCGCTTGCTGCCAAGCAGGCGCACTGGAACGTCCGCGGTCCACAATTCATCGCGGTGCACGAGATGCTCGACAAGCTGCGCAAGGCACTCGACGGGCATGTAGACACCATCGCCGAGCGCGCCACCGCCTTGGGCGGCATCGCGCTCGGCACCACCCAGTCGGCGGCGGGCAGCACGCTGGCGCCCTATCCCACCGAAATCCACTCCATACCCGACCACCTCGCCGCGCTCGGCGAGCGCATGGCCAAGCTGGGCGGCGCGGTGCGCGCCAATATCGGCGAGGCCGCCGACGCCGGCGACGCCGCGACCGCCGACATCTTCACCGGCGTCTCGCGCGACATCGACAAATGGCTGTGGTTCATCGAGGCGCATCAGCCTACCTAATCCGCCGCTTGCCCGGCTCCGGGGCGGCTCGATAGAGTGCCCCCGAGACCGGAGAACACACCATGAACGACCTGTTCGGCGCCGAGAAAAACGGCCGCGAGGCGGCAACCTACTCGGCCAAGGACATTGAAGTGCTGGAGGGGCTGGAGCCGGTTCGGCGCCGGCCGGGCATGTATATCGGCGGCACCGACGAGGCAGCGCTGCACCATCTGGCCGCCGAGACCCTGGACAACGCCATGGACGAGGCGGTCGCAGGCCATGCAAGCACCATCGAAATGACGCTGGAGGAAGGCAACTTCCTGGTGGTGCGCGACAACGGCCGCGGCATTCCGGTCGACCCGCACCCGAAGTTCAAGCACCTCTCGGCGCTGGAGGTGATCCTGACGACCCTGCATTCCGGCGGAAAATTCTCCGGCAAAGTCTACGACACCTCGGGTGGGCTGCACGGGGTAGGTAGTTCGGTGGTAAATGCGCTGTCCGAGGTGCTGGAGGTGGAGGTGGCCCGCGAGCGGGTGTTATGGCGCCAGCGATATGTCCGCGGCGTGCCGCAGACCAAGCTGGAGAATGCCGGACCGGTACAGAACCGGCGTGGCACCACCTTCCGGTTCAAGCCCGACCCGCAGATTTTCGGCCCGCTCGCCTTCAGCCCCGCGCGGCTGTATCGGTTATGCCGTTCGAAGGCCTATCTGTTCCGCGGCGTCACCATTCGCTGGAACTGCGCGCCGGCGCTGCTCGGGGCCAAGGACGACACGCCGGCGGAGGCGTTGCTGCATTTTCCCGGCGGGCTGCGCGACAGCCTGGCCGACGACATCGGGGCCGCGGCCACCGTGGGACAGATGTGGGCAGGCGATGCCGAACTGCCGACCGCCGCCGATGGCGTGCGCGCCGGGCGCGCCGAATGGGCGCTGGCCTGGCAGGAGGAGGGCGAAGGCTTCCTGCACTCGTACTGCAACACCGTGCCCACGGCGCAGGGCGGCACGCACGAGGCGGGGTTTCGCGCGGCCTTGCTGAAAGGGCTGCGCGCCTGGGGCGAACAGCGCGGCAACCGGCGCGCCGCCAACATCACCGGCGAAGACCTGATGGGCGGGCTGGCCGCCAAGCTGTCGGTGTTCCTGCGCGAGCCACAATTCCAGGGCCAGACGAAGGAAAAGCTCACCAGCCCGGAAGCGACGCGCTACGTCGAGACCGCGTTGCGCGACCGCTTCGATCACTACTTGGCCGGCGACCCGGCACAGGCTGATGCCCTGCTGGCCTTCGTGATCGAGCGCGCGGAGGAGCGGATGCGCCGGCGCGAAAACAAGGACGTGGCCCGCAAATCAGCGACCAGGCGGCTTCGCCTGCCGGGCAAGCTCGCGGATTGTTCGGTCGAAGACGCCTCGCGCACCGAGTTGTTCCTTGTCGAAGGCGACTCGGCCGGCGGCTCGGCCAAGCAGGCGCGCAACCGGGCGACCCAGGCAGTGCTGCCATTGCGCGGCAAGATCCTCAACGTGGCCAGCGCCAGCACCGAGAAGCTGCGGCAGAACCAGGAGCTCAAGGACCTGGTGGAGGCGCTGGGCTGTGGCGTGGGCGAGCGCTTCGATCGCACCCGGCTGCGCTATGGCCGCGTCATCATCATGACCGATGCCGATGTGGACGGCGCCCATATCGCCTCGCTGCTGATGACCTTCTTCTATCGCGAGTTGCCGCAGCTGGTGCGCGAGGGACATCTGTTCCTTGCCCAGCCGCCACTGTACCGGCTCACCCAGGGGGCGAAATCAGTCTATGCCATGGATGATGCCGACCGCGAGCGCAAGACCAAGCTGTTCAAGGGCGGCAAGGTCGAGGTCAGCCGGTTCAAGGGACTGGGCGAAATGCCGCCATCGGCGCTGAAGGAAACCACAATGGACCCGGGCCGGCGCACCCTGCTGAAGGTCGTCGCGGCGCCGGAGGAACGGGCCGAAACAGCCGAACTGGTCGAGAGCCTCATGGGCAGGCGGCCAGAGTTGCGCTTTCAGTTCATCCAGGAGAATGCCCGCAGCGTCGCCGAACTCGACATATAGCGGGGTGCTTCAGCTGAGGCAGGAACACAAAATGGCCGGCCCCCATTTGGGGTGCCGGCCGTTCAGCAAACGCCAAGAACTGCGTTCAGACCGCCTTCTTGAGCGTCGGAGAGGCCTTGAACCGCACGGTCTTGCCGGCTTTCACCTTGATCGCCTCGCCGGTGCGCGGGTTCAGGCCCTTGCGCGCCTTAGTCTTCTTCACCGTGAAGGTTCCGAAGCTCGGCAAGGTAAACTTGCCGTTCTTCTTCATTTCCTTGACGATCGCGCTCATCAGGTCACCCGCCGCGCGATTGGCGGCAGTACCGGTGAGCGTAGCGGATTCCTGGAGAACCTGGGCGATGAAGGCCTTCGACATGTATGTGTCTTTCCTCTCTGGAACGGTTATAGACAAAATCTGGATGCGACTCGTCGATACGACGCCGTCATCAACAACATTGCGCCTCCTATCAGCGGTTTCACGTGCTTGCAAAAGATTTCTTCGACCGCGCCACGCAGCGGCACTTGGATAGCCAGGCGCAGGGATGCTGACGCAAACACCAAGCTTCCCGCAGGGCGTCGGTGCCATGCGCCATGCGTCGCCGTTATGAGGCTGAACCGATGACCGTTGCCTTGCCCGCCACCGAGACGATAAATCCGCGGTTTCGCGACATCGACACGTGGGATCCGCTATTCGCTCTTCAGGCGATGTGGGAAGGTCAGATGGCTGCCGCTGCCGCCGTGCAATCCGCCCTGCCCGCCATCGCCGCCGCCGCGGTGGCCGCCGCGTCGCGCCTCACTGCCGGCGGGCGCCTGGTCTATGCAGGGGCGGGAACATCCGGCCGCATCGGTGTGCAGGATGGCGCCGAGCTGCCGCCCACCTTCGACTGGCCGACCGAGCGGCTGGTGCTGCTGATGGCCGGCGGCGAGCAGGCCTTCACCCGCTCCATCGAAAACGCCGAAGATGACCGCGTCGCCGCAGAAGCCGCAGTCACATCGAACAGAATTGGCGCCGATGATGTGGTGATCGGCACCGCGGCCAGCGGGTCCACCCCCTATACCGTGGCCGTGCTGACGGCTGCCCGCGCGCGCGGCGCACTGACCGTGGGCCTGTCCAATGCCGCCGGCGGTGCGGTGCTGGCGGCCGCCGAACATGCGATCCTGGTCGACACCGGGGCCGAGGTGATCGCCGGTTCCACCCGAATGAAGGCGGGCACCGCGCAAAAGATCGTGCTGAACCTGCTGTCGTCACAGGTGATGGTGCAACTGGGCCGTGTGCACCAGGGGCTTATGGTCGACATGCAGGCGAAGAACGACAAGCTGCGCCTGCGCGCCGTGCGCATGCTGCGCTACCTGACCGGGGTGGCGGATGAACATCGGCTGCGGGCGGCACTGGCCGGCGCCGAAGGGCGGGTGAAGACCGCTGTGCTGCTGCTAAACGGGCTCGACCGCAGCGCCGCCGATGCGTTGTTGGCGCGGTGCGGTAATCGGTTGCGTGCGGCGTTGAAGGAGATGGGCTAATGATCGCTTTGCGCGCCGCACGGCTGTTCGACGGCCGCCACGAACACGCCGACGCGGTGCTGCTCATCGAGGACGGGCGCATCCGCGGCATCACCGCCGACGCGCCGCCCGGGGTGCCAGTGGAGGAACTGCATGAGGATGCAATCCTGGCCCCCGGCTTCATCGACCTGCAAGTGAACGGCGGCGGCGGCATCATGTTCAACGACGAAACCAGTGCCGATGGCCTGGCCCACATCGCCGCCGCCCATGCCCGCGCCGGCACCACCTCCATCCTGCCGACGCTGATCAGCACCGATCGGGCGCACATGGCCCGCGCGTTGGAGGCGGTGCGCGAGGCGTTGGCGAACGATGTGCCGGGCATCGCCGGCCTGCACCTGGAGGGCCCGTTCATCACGTCTGCGCGGCGCGGCATCCATCCGCTGGACAAGGTCGCCACCTTCACGCCGCACGATCTCGACATGCTGCGCGCAGCCTTTCCCGCGCCAATGCTGGTCACGCTGGCGCCCGACATGGTCGCCGCCGACGACATCGCGGCGCTGGTCGCCGCCGGGATCGTCGTGTTTGCCGGCCACACCGATGCGAGCTGGGAACAGGCGCGCGCGGGGTTCGCTGCCGGCATTCGTGGCGCCACCCATCTGTTCAACGCCATGTCGCCAATGATGGGCCGCACGCCGGGCATGGTGGGCGCGGTGCTGGACGATGGCCACGCCTATGCCGGCATCATCGTCGATGGTCATCATGTGCATGCCGCTGCGCTGCGCATCGCGCTAAACGCGCTGGGGGCCGAACGGCTGTTCCTGGTATCCGACGCCATGGCCACCGCGGCATCGGAAGTGACCGGCTTCATGCTGGCCGGCGAACGGATTTCCCTTCACGACGGCAAGCTGACCAATGACGACGACACCCTGGCCGGTGCCCACCTGACCATGGCGGAAGCGGTGCGCAACCTGGTGGCGATGACCGGCACCGACTGGACCACAGCCTTGCGCATGGCAACCGCAACGCCGGCGGAATGCATGGGAATGAACGATCGCGGGGTGATCGCGCTGGGTGCGCGCGCCGACCTGGTGGTGCTGGACGACGACCTGCAGGTGCTCGAAGTATGGCAGGAAGGGCGGCGGATCTAGAAAAAGCCGAAAGACATCCTCATCGCTTCATCCTTGCGGCCGGCGCAGATCCGCTGGCCGCAAGGGAATGCGAGGGGCTTACAGCCCCGCCTGAGTGATGAATTTGGTGTTCAAATAGGCCTCGATCGCCTCAGACCCGCCTTCGCTACCGTAGCCGCTATCCTTGATGCCGCCGAACGGCACTTCCGGCAGCGCCAAGCCCAGGTGGTTGATGGTGTGCATGCCGCTTTCCACCGCGGCGGCAATGGCGTTGGCGGTCTTGGCTGAGCGAGTGAAGGAATAGGCGGCCAAGCCGTACGGCAGGCGGTTGGCTTCGTCGACCACGTCGTTGAAGGTCGTGAAGGGCACCATCAGGGCGATGGGTCCGAACGGTTCCTCGTTCATCACCCGCATCCCGGTGTTGAGGTTGGTCAGCACGGTTGGCTCGAAGAAATTGCCCTTGTTGCCGATGCGCTTGCCGCCAGTCTGAATTTCCGCGCCATTCTGCACGGCGTCGGAGACCAGGGCTTCCATGGCGGTGATGCGCCGGGCGTTGGCCAGCGGGCCCATCGTCGTGGTGGGGTCGGCGCCATCGCCCACCTTCAGTTTCTTGGCGACACCGACGAAGGTTTCGACGAAGCGATCGTAGACGCTCTCGTGCACCAGAAAGCGGGTGGGCGAGACGCAGACCTGGCCGGCATTGCGGAATTTCGCGGCACCCAGGATGCGGCCAGCCGCCTCGATGTCGGCATCCTCGAAGACAATCGCCGGCGCATGGCCACCCAGCTCCATCGTAACGCGCTTCATGTGCAGACCCGCCAAGGCAGCGAGTTGCTTGCCGACGGCGGTCGACCCGGTGAAGGAGATCTTTTTGATGGTCGGGTGCGGGATCAGGTATTCAGAAATTTCCGCCGGCACGCCGTAGACGAGGTTGATCACGCCGGCGGGCACGCCGGCATCGACGAAGCAACGGATCAGTTCGGCGCAGCTTGCCGGCGTTTCCTCGGGGCCCTTGAGGATCACCGCGCAACCAGCGGCCAGCGCCGCGGAGGTTTTGCGCACGGCCTGATTGATCGGGAAGTTCCAGGGAGTGAACGCGGCGACAACGCCGACCGGCTCTTTGACAACGAGTTGGTAGACACCGTCGGCGCGGGCGGGGATGACACGGCCATACGCGCGCCGCGCTTCCTCGGCGAACCAGTCGATGACATCGGCGCCGGCCAGGGCTTCTCCGCGGGCCTCGGCCGTGGGCTTGCCCTGTTCCGTGGTCATCAGGGCAGCGATCAGGTCGGCACGCTCGCGCAGCAGGTTCGCCGCCTTGCGCATCACCTTGGAGCGGTCGAAGGCGCTGACGCGGCGCCAAACCTGAAAGCCGCGCTCCGCGGCCGCCAGCGCGCGGTCCAGATCGGCGCGTTCGGCGTGGGCCACCTTGCCCGCGGGCTCGCCGGTCGCCGGGTTGAGCACGGTGAGGAACCGCCCAGCAGCGGCAGGCCCCCAGCTTCCGTCGATCAACAGGGCGGTATCTTGATAGGTCATTATTTGATCCTCGTCCGTTATGGGTCTACGGGCACAGCGGCTGTCATCCAACATGGGGCGTCGGTCAAGATTTACAGCCTGTCCTGCCGCGGCCAGTTGCGTGCCATCCCGGAATGAGCGACCGTGTTCTCTCGAATGCCAAAACAGGAGGGCAAAGAATGCGTGTAATGATGGATTTGCTGCGCCGCGGCGCGATGGCGGCGGTGATTGGCGG
>Ga0105044_10014289_pt1 | contig 10740 bp, 13 predicted proteins | sample MAT01_FD_78092 | JGI IMG/M metagenome (GOLD analysis project Ga0105044, IMG submission 78092) | Freshwater microbial communities from Lake Fryxell liftoff mats and glacier meltwater in Antarctica - MAT-01 | ecosystem: Environmental > Aquatic > Freshwater > Ice > Liftoff microbial mat | place... | reverse complement strand
CGGGCGTCCGCAGGACATGCCGGCGTCCTTCATCCTCGCGCCGATGGCCATGGCGCTGCGGGAGCAGGGGGTGAAAATCAAGATCGTCCACCTCGGCCACCGCGACGGCTCGGCGGTGATGGTTCACAAGGACTCGCAGATTTTTCAGACCACCGATCTGCGGGGCAAGACCGTCGCCGTACCCGGTCGCTATTCGAACCAGCGGCTGATCGTTTACCGGGAGCTAAAAAAAGCCGGCATGACGCCCGACGAACTCAAGATCGTGGAGATGCCCCCGCCCGACATGCCCGCCGCGCTGCTCTCGCGCTCGGTGGATGCGATCAGCTCGGGAGAGCCGTTCATGGGCCAGACGGAACTCGACGGCTATGGCCGCGTGCTGTGGCAGGCAAAGGACGTGTGGCCGGGTTTCATCTCGTGCGTGCTCGCGGTACATGAGGATGCGATTCGCGATCACCGCCCGGAGATTCAGCGGCTCGTCAATGGCATCGCCGCGAGCGGCAAATGGATCGACCAAAGCATGGCGCACCGCATGGACGCCGCGCAGTTTGTGGCAAAAAACTACTACAACCAAAACCCGCGCCTGCTCAGCTTCGTGCTCAGCAAGCCGCCGGATCGCGTGACCTACAGCCGCCTGAAGCCGCTCAAGCCGGACTTCGAGGAGATCGAGCAGCTCGCGAAGGAAACCGGCCTGCTGAAGGGCACCGCGCATTTCGAGGACTACGTGGATGAGTCCTTCGCCCCCGAACCGGCGACCGTGAAGCCGCAGGCCTTTGAGGTCAGCGCGAAATGAGTGACTCCGCTCCCGCCACGCGCGGCCCTTCGCGTGTCTCGGTCATTCTACTGCCGCTCGTGGTCGGGGCGCTCTTTCTCGCGGCCTGGCATGGCGCCGTGAAATCCTCGGGGAGCGATATTTTTCCCACGCCGATGCAGGTCGCCAGTGGGCTCGGCGAACTGGCGCAGCAGGGCTTGCTGCTCAAATACATTGTCGCCTCGCTCTTCCGGGTGACGTGGGGTTTTACGCTCGCTGTCGTCATCGGCGTCCCGCTCGGCCTGCTGCTCGGCTGGTTCGCCCCGGTTTTCTTCGCGCTCAATCCCTTCATTCAAATCCTCCGCCCGATCTCCCCGATCGCGTGGATTCCTGTCGCAATTCTCTGGTTCGGGGTGAAGGACACCGCGCCCGTTTTCCTCATCTTCCTCGCGAGCGTTTTCCCGATTGCCGTCTGCGCCACCGCCGCGGTGCAAAACATGCAGCCCGTCTATCTGCGCGCTGCGCAAAACTTCGGCCTGTCGAAAGGGCAGCTCTTTCGCCGCGTCATCTTCCCCTCCTGCCTGCCGCAGATCATCACCGGCCTGCGGATCGCGCTCGGTATCGCGTGGCTGGTCGTCGTCGCGGCGGAAATGATCGCCGTGGATAGCGGCCTCGGCTACCTCATCATCGACGCGCGCAACGCCGGCAAGCGCTACGACCTCGTCGTCGCCGGCATGGTGATGATCGGCCTCATCGGGCTGGTACTCGACCTCGTCATTCGCCGGTTGGAGCGCTTCGACGAAGTCCGTTGGGGCTACTCCAATCGCTAACCGCATGACTCCCGTTGTATCCATCCGCGATCTTTGGATGAGCTTTCCCGGCAAGACCGCCGGTGAGCAAATCCACGTCCTCGAACGCATCGATCTCGAAGTCGCTGCGGGTGAGTTCGTCTGCATCGTCGGGCCGAGCGGCTGCGGCAAATCGACGCTGCTCAATATTGTCGGCGGTTTCCTTCAGCAGACGCGGGGCGAGGCGCTCGTGGAGGGTCAGCCTGTGAGCGGTCCCGATCCACGACGCATCTTTGTCTTCCAGGAAAACGGCGTCTTCCCCTGGCTCACCGTGCGGGAAAATATCGGCTTCGGCCTCGGCCAGAAAAGCGCGGAGGAGCGGGACAAGACCGTCGCGCATTACACCGAGATGGTCGGCCTCACCGGCTTTGAGGCCGCCTATCCCCGTGAACTTTCCGGCGGCATGCGCCAGCGCGTGGAGATCGCCCGCGCCCTCGCTGCCAGCCCCGACATCATCTACATGGACGAACCTTTCGGCGCGCTCGACTTCATCACCCGCCTCAAGATGCGCAGCGACCTCATCCGCATCTGGCAGGCGGAGAAAAAGACCATCCTCTTTGTCACGCACGACATCGAGGAAGCCGTGCAGCTTTCGGACCGGGTCCTCGTGATGAGCAAGCGCCCGGCGACCATCCAGACCGTCATCGACATCGACCTTCCCCGCCCGCGCGACCTCGACTCTCCCGGCTACCTGCACAAGCGCGACGCCATCTTCCAGGCGATGGGCATGAGCGTTCGCATCGGCGCGTGAGCGCGCCGCCACTTCACATCTGCACCCAGCGAATCAGGAGCATCACGGCCACGCCGCCGGCGGCAAGTTCGAGGGAGGTTTGCACGGCGATCGAGTGCAAATCGAGTTTGGGGCGGTGGAAGTGGGGGATCTTCATAATCCCGTCCTGCTTTAGCATCGCCCGTGCCGGGGCGCGCGAGCGGTTCGCTATATAATTTCGGCTTCGTCCGGGAACCCGGAGTCCTGCCGGATCGAGTCCAGACGGCGGCGCATGCCGCGCGCGGAAGTGGGATGGTTCACCGCCCGGACGATCGCGAGAACCAGCACGGGCAGCGCGAGGAGCGCGCCCACGGAAATCATGGTTGTCGCCGTGGTTTTCTGCGCCGGCCGGCCGAGTTTGCCCGCGATGAGCAGGCCGATGCCACAGCCCACGGCGGTCTGGGTGATCGCGAGGAGGCTGGTCTGGACGGGAGAGGAAGGCTTCGGCATACGGCGGAAAATATGCAGAGACCGTGCCGAAGGAAACTCGAAAGACGTTCGGGTGCTCGCGTCACCACTCCGCCACGGTGCCGTCGGGCGTGCGCCAAACGGGATTGCGCCAGCGATGGCCGCGCTTGCTTGCTTCGCGGACCTTTGCCTCGTCGATCTCGATGCCGAGGCCGGGGCCGGTGAGGCGCTCGACGAAGCCGTCGCGATAGTGAAAGACTGTGGTGTCCACGAGGTAGTCGAGCAGGTCGGTGCCGGCATTGTAATGGATACCGAGCGACTGCTCCTGGATGAAGGCGTTTGGCGTGCAGAAATCGACCTGGAGCGAGGCGGCGAGGCAGATCGGCCCGAGCGGGCAATGTGGCGCGACCGCGACATCGTAGGCCTCGGCCATCGCGGCGATTTTTCTCAGCTCGCTGATCCCGCCGGCGTGCGAGCAGTCCGGCTGGATGATATCTGCGCCGCCGGTTTGGAGCAGTTGCTTGAAACCCCAACGCGTGAACTGCCGTTCGCCCGTGGCGATCGGGATTGAGGAAACGCTGCGCAGATCGAGCAGCGCCTCGTTGTTCTCCGCCAGCACAGGTTCCTCGATGAAAAGCGGACGCACCGGCTCCAGTTCTTTCATCAGCACTTTGGCCATGCCTTTGTGGACGCGGCCGTGAAAATCAATCGCGATGCCAAAGTCCGGCCCGCAGGCCTCGCGGATCGCCACCGCGCGCTCGACGGCCTCACGGATTTTCTGCGGCGAACCGATCCACTCGACCTCTTCGGTGCCGTTCATCTTGATCGCCGTATAACCCGCCTCCTTTTTCGCCAGCGCCTCCTGCGCGACATCGCCCGGCCGGTCGCCGCCGATCCACGAATAGACGCGGATTTTCTCCCGCACCGCACCGCCGAGCAGTTCATACACTGGCACGCCGAGCGCCTTCCCTTTGATGTCCCACAGCGCCTGGTCGATCCCGCTGATCGCCGACATCAGCACCGGTCCACCGCGATAAAACCCGCCGCGATACAGCACCTGCCAGATGTCTTCGATCCGCCGCGCGTCCTGACCCACAACAAAGTCCGCCATCTCCTCCACCGCCGCGCGCACCGTGTCCGCCTTTCCCTCGACGACCGGTTCACCCCAGCCGACGACGCCCGACTCCGTGGTGATTTTGAGGAACAGCCAGCGCGGCGGGACGGTGAAGAGTTCGAGAGAGCGGATTTTCATTTGGGAAACGACGGCGAGGTGTCTGGGAGCGTGGGCGATGGCGGCAACGGCGGCGGCGTCTTACGGCAATCGCGAACGAGAAGGACGATGCAGATCGAAGCCGTGAGCAGGCCGATGGGTAACGCCACGAGTCCGGCGAATGTGCTGACTAAAACCTCGCCGATAGCCGAACTCAAATTCTCGGGATTTTTGATGCCTGAGCTGCCCAATTCCTGAAACGCCCGCTGCATCCCAAGGACTGTCCCGAGCATGCCGACGAGCGGGCCGAGCGTGAGCAATCCTCCCACCACGATGCCGGAGATGAGGAGCGGGCGTTTCATGCGCTCGCACAAAGGCACAAAGTCACGAACGACGTAAAGCCGATCTTTGGACCTCGGGGTGGGCAGGTCGCTTTTCGTGCTTTCTAAGAATGCCCTGCGCCCTGCATTCTCCCCGCATGATCAAACTCCCCGCCCTCCTTCTCACCGCCATCGCCCTCGCCGGCCTCGCGCATGCTGCACCCCCGATCCCCGACGACCTCAAAGTCGGCGGTTTCGCGGTCGGCTGCCAAGCCTACACTTTCAACCGCTTCAGCGTTTTCGAGGCGATTGAAAAAACCGCTTACTCCGGCGGAAAAGTCATCGAGTTTTTCCCCGGCCAGAAACTCTCGAAGGAAGAGCCCGGCGTGAAGTTCAGCCACGATGCGACTCCCGAGGTCTGGGAGAAGGTGAAGGCGAAGTGCAAGGAGCACGGCATCACGCCGATGGCCTACGGCGTCGTCGGTCTCTCGCCGGATGAAAAGGTTTCGCGGAAGGTTTTCGAGTTCGCCAAGGCGATGGGTATCCGGGTCATCAACACCGAGTCGGTCGAGGCGCTCGATACCGCGGAGAAGCTCGTCAAGGAATACGACATCAAAGTCGGCATCCACGATCACCCGAAACGTCCGGATAATCCGAACTACCGCGTCTGGGATCCGAACTACGTGCTTGAAGTCACGAAGGATCGCGACGCGCGGATGGGCGCGTGCGCGGACATCGGCCACTGGGTGCGCTCCGGGCTGAAGCCCGTGGAGTGCGTGAAAATCCTGAAAGGCCGCATCATGTCCAGCCACATGAAAGACCTGCATGCCCCGCTGCCCAGCGGCCACGACGTTCATTGGGGTAAAGGAGTGAGCGACGTCAAAGCCGTGCTGGATGAATTCAAGGCGCAAGGCTTCGTCGGCCCGATCTCCGTGGAGTACGAATACAACTGGGATAACAACGCCGAGGACGCCAAGGCCTGCATCGACTTCGTTCGCGCTTACGGGGCGGCGGCGAAATAGCCGCGGCCGTTCCGACCGTCGGGCGCGCCGGCTCAGAAGAGCATCGACTCGTCGGGCGGGCTGCTTTTCTCAACACTGTCGGCTTTGAGCACGGCGATGCGGCGGCCATTTTCGATGGGGAAGGTGGCGATGCCGGTGGCTTTCACCCACGTCATCTCCGGGAAGGCCGGGAGAGTTTCGCACTCGACGAGGGTCGCGACGGGGCGGGCGTCGGCAGCGCAGCAGGTCATAAACATGCGGACGGCTTTGAAGCGCTTGCCGCCGGCGTTGTTCGAGGCGTCGGGCATGAGTTGGCCAATGAGCACGACCGGTTTGTTTTCAAAGTCGGCACGCAAGGCGTTGTCCTGCGCCGCGTAGAGGAGGTCGAGGACTTCGGCGACGATCCGGCCGTCGGGCGTGCGGGTCAGGTAGTCCTGCGGGGTGGCCGGTTGTGCAGCGGTGGCCGGCGGAGTGGCGTCGTTCGTCGGGAGCGGAAGTTCCGGTGCGCTGAGCGGCGCTTTTGGCGCGGCGGATTGGGGCAGGGCGCTGGCGTCGGTGATGATGCCGCGGTTAAGTATGGCCTCCTTGCCGAAGCCATCGGGCGAGTAAATCGCGGCCGCGGTGACGGGCAGAAGCAGGATGAGGAAGGTCAGGATTTTGCCGGTGGCGAGCCGGGAAAGGCCGTGGCCGCATTCGGCAGATGAGCAGCAGTCGGCGTCTGCCGGGAAAAACAAGAAAACGAGGGTCATGCCTGCAAGCACGAAGCCGGCGATGGCGACGTAGGGCCGGAAGGTGGGATGAAGGAAGGCGGTGATGCGCCCGCTAAAAAAGAAGTAGAGCAGCACGGTGCTCCAGGAGGCGAGGGTGACGCAGGGGAGCCAGCGGGAGAAGAGCGTGTTCATGCTGGAACGCTGTCGAGCGCGAGGCCGCTGAGGAGCAAGCCGGGGAGGATAAACGCGGTGCCGGTGTCGGTGAAAACCGCGACGCGACCGCCTGAAGGAGGGACGTGGGCGTGATCGGGAGTAGGCACGCGATACTCGCGTCCATCCGCAACGTGGATGGTGAATGGAATGAAGGGCTGCGCTTTCAAGTACTCGCGAATGTCAGAAATCATGGCAGCGCAAGCTAACGAGAACCGGAGGGCTTCTCAAGACGCATTAGAATGGGATCGCGGCGAGCCGCCAGCAGATGAGGCCGATGATGAGGAAGAGGCCGAGACCGAGGGCGATGATGAAGCGGCGCTTGAAAAGGAGGCCGTAGAGCCAGAAGAGCTTGAGGTCGAAGACGGGGCCGAAGAGCAGGAAGCCGAGTTTGGCGGCGAAGGGGAACGCGGTGAAGCTGGCGGCGATGAACGCATCGGTGGTGCTGCAGAGGGCGAGGATGGCGGCGAGTCCCATGAAAGAGACGATGGCCAAGAGCGGCTCGCTGGCGAGAGGCAGGATGATTTCCTGATTCACCGCGGTATTGAAGACGCTCGCGACCACCGTGCCGATGATGAAGAAGAAGGCGACATCGAGGAAGTCGGCGGTGGCGGACTGGACGGTGAGGAGGAGCTTTTTCGGCACGCTCGCGGCAGCGGCGAGGGTGGAGAAGTCCTGACCCTCGGCGGGCTCCGCGGAGACGCTGAGACCGGCGCGTTTGCGCGAGGCGGACGCGGCGTTTTCCGAGCGGAGAATACTCGCTGCGGGGAGGCGGTGGACGATGAAGGCGACGCCGATGGCGATGAGGTAGCCGAGACTCAGCCGGAGGGAGGTCATGACCCACGGATTCTGGCCCTTGAACGCGGCGAAGGTGCTGATGGCAACGAGCGGGCTGACGATCGGCGCGGCCAGCATGTAGGCGACCGCGGAGGAAAGCGGGAGGCCTTTGCGAAGGAAGCGCCGGATGACGATGACGCTGCCGCACTCGCACATCGGGAAGATCAGCCCGAGCAGCCCGCTGATGCCGATGGCGGCCGCGCTGTTCGAGGGCAGGAGGCGCTGCATGCGCGCCGGCGAGACGAAGACATCGACAAGGCCGGAGATGAGCGAGCCGAGGAGAAGAAAGGGGACGCCTTCGAGAAGGACGCTGAGAAACGAGAACGCGAAATTGTCGAACCGGAACGTGAACCAGGGCATGCGGTGGAGGGCGTTAGAGATTCTCCGGCGGCATCCCGTCCGAGTGACCCGCATGGAGCCTGCGCAGCATCATGCAGCTAGGACTGGCCGTAGGATTGCTCGACCCGCTGCGCGACATCCATGTAGCCGTAGTCGGCCTCGTAGATCTGCTTCATGCAGTTGAGCGATTCGTCCTTTTTGCCCATTCGGTCGAAGACCAGACCGAGCTTGTAGAGCACTTCCTTTTTCGTGCTGTCCATCGCCAGGATCTCGCTCGCGCAGTCCTGAAACTGCTTCACCGCGAGATCGAGCATGTTCTTTTCCGTGTAGCACTGGCCGAGGAGGTTCATGGCCTTGAGGCGCGCGTTTGGATTCTGCCTCGCCTTTTGCAGCTCCTGGATGGCCTCGGTGTACTGCTTCGCAACGACGAGCTGCTCGCCGAGCTCGAAGCGCAGTTGCAGATCAGTGGGATTGCGCTCGACGCGCTTCCTGGCCTCGGCGACGAGCAGTTCGGCCTTCTGAACTTTGAGAGCGTCCAGTTCCGCGTGGTAGGCCGCGGCATCTTCGTGCTGATCGCCGCCGGACGTGAACCAGTCTTCGAGCTGCTTGATGTGCAGGTCTTTTTGCCTGAGGTGCAGGTCGCCGAGTTTGCGCGCCACGGCGGGGTCGCTGCCGCTGACCAGCGTGTTCGTGTGATCGTAGTAGGAAAGCGCGGCGTCCAGGCTTTCGGTGTCCTGTTTCTGCTCAAAGCGATCCTCCCACAGCTTCGCGATGCGGCGGGTGAGATCGACATTGTCCTGCGCGGCCTCCCACTCCGGGTAAAGCTCGTTGAGCTGCTCGTCGATCATCTCCGCGCTCCGGACGACGCGGCCTTTTTGCTCGAGCGCGATGGCTTCTTCGGAGTTCTTCATCACGTCGCGGTAGCTCGTGGCCTTTTCCCAGCCGCCGCTCTTCATCGAAGCCGTCGCCGCGGCGTCCTTGCTGCGCTTGACGGCGGTGAGGTCCGCCGGATTGAGCTCGGCGATTTTGCTATAAATGGCCACAGCATCGTCCGGCTTGCCCATCGTCAGGTAAAATTCGCCCAGTTCGTGCATCGTCTTCATGTCCTTCGGATCGGCCTCGACGATGGTCTCCAGCGCAAAGGCTGCGATCTCGGGGAAGCCCGCGGCCTTGGCGGCTTCCTTGAGCAGGTGGTTGATCTGGGAGTTCGTCGGATCGGTTTCGAGATTTTTCTCGGCGAGTTCCATCGCCGCCTTCGGGTCCTTTTTCATCACGCTCGCGCCGCGGAGCGAGGCCGTGGAGAGGCCGGAGAGAAAAGCCTTCTTTCCCTTCGTCGAGAGGATTTCGACTTTGCGCAGGAGCTTCCGCCCGTCGAGGAAGCCGGGGTTGTCTTTGAGCACCGCCTGGATGAGCGAAATGGCGTAGCCGTGATTGCGCAGCTCGACGGCGCTGCGGGCTTTCAGCCAAAGGGTGCGGGCGTTGTCTGGGAGTTCCTTTTCGGTTTGAATCGGCATAAATCGGGGAGGCGAAAACTAACACTCCCGTTTCCGCTTTGACAATGCCTCGTGCGGCTGAACCGCTGAAAAACCCCATCCGACCCCGCGTGTCACCGCAGGCGGGCCCAGCCTCTTCCTAGTGCAGCGGCGGCGTCAGCCGGTCGCTGCCGTCCACCTTGCGCTCCACCTTTTTTCCCATCATTCCCATGAGCGTTTCCTTTTCCTTTTTCGCGCTCGCGAAATAATTCATCGGCCCGTGCTCGAAGAGGACGGTGAACGCGAAGGTCGAGAGGACGAAGAGCGCGGCCCAGAATGCGAAACGAAGGAGTGCCATGGTGTCAATTGGTGTGCGCGCTCCGTAATGCAAATGCTGTGCCTCGGCAACGTGCTTTTCCCGCCCTTCGCCGTCAACCGCTCACCCGCTCTCGCTTTCCCGCCGCGGCTCGCCGTGCAAATGAATGAGCGCGCAGAGCGGAAAATACGAGAGCAGCGAGAAGGCGAAGAACGTGGCGGAGAAGGCGAACAGCTCGGGATTGCCCGCGAAATCCACCCGCCGAATCACGTCACCCGCGAGCCCGAATGGGCGCGCGATCACGTCCCAACTGTTCCACCGCTGGAAGCGCCCGAGATAAATTCCGAACGAACTCAGCGCCAGCATCGTCACCACGAAAGCCCGGCTCCAGCGCTCGCCGCACCAGCCGCGCACCACCTCCTGCATGAGGTAGAGCGAGAGCCAGCCGAGGCACAGGCCGGTCCAGGCAAAGGAAACCATCATCACCAGATCGAACCATTTCGGGACCGGCGTCCGCGTCTTCAGATGCACGAGATCCGTGACGATGTAGGGCGCGTTTGGGAGAAAGAAAAACCACAGCACCGCGCAGACCGCGAGCAGCCCGGCGCGTGGCGAACGGCGCGCCCAGAGCCCGTGGATACGCCACGCGAGGAGCATGGGAATCCAAGCCAGGACGAGGTTCCACGGGTAAAAACCCAGTTCCAAACGCTGTGCGAAAACCGTCCGGCTCGCGAGCATCGCCATGCAGATGCCCGAGCCGAGAGCGAGCGCGACCAAGGCCGCGCGCACGCGACTTTCGGGGATCATACGGTCGTTCATGACGCGCGCCCAGGCGGGCGTCAGGGGGCCGGCGGCGTCGCCGGCGCGGGCACCGGCTCCGGCTTGGGTGCCACCGCCGGGGCCGGGACCTTCCCCTCGGGCGGAATCGGCGATGACGGCGGCGGCGCATCCGGGGCAAAGAGCGGCTTGCCCTGCAAATCGGTGATTTTTGTCTGGAGGGTCTTGTAGATTTTCCACGTCCCTTTGTCCGGTCGCAGCGTGTGAATGCCCTCGACGATGTTGTTCTCAAACTGCCCCTCGCCACCGAGCTTCTCGGTCTTTTGATTGAAACTGACCTTCACCTCATCCGGCGTCGCGCTCACCACCCGCAGATCGCTCAACGTGTACTTCAGGTCCACACTGCGAAACATTTCCTCCACCACCGCCTTCGTCTCCGCATACGCCGGGCACTGCGGGTGGATCGTGGCCATCACCGTCTCCACGTCCTTCTTCTCCAGCGCATGCACATTCTCGTGGATCGCCCCGAAGATCACCGCCTTGTCGGCGATGGGTTTGCTGCATGCGGAAAGCGCTAGCACCAACCCGAGGGCGAGCGCGAAATGGAGAACGGGCAGTTTCATAAGGCGGGCGGCGGACGTGATAGCCCACGCCAGCGCGCGGGCAAAGCCCATTTCCGCGCCCGTGGCAAAATTCCCCTTGCTCCGTCCGCCCGGAACTGCGCGCACTCCCGCGCCATGCCCGACCACTTCGCCGCCCTCGCCCAGCCGCGCCG
>Ga0105044_10014288_pt1 | contig 10741 bp, 8 predicted proteins | sample MAT01_FD_78092 | JGI IMG/M metagenome (GOLD analysis project Ga0105044, IMG submission 78092) | Freshwater microbial communities from Lake Fryxell liftoff mats and glacier meltwater in Antarctica - MAT-01 | ecosystem: Environmental > Aquatic > Freshwater > Ice > Liftoff microbial mat | place... | reverse complement strand
AACATCGAGCGTATGACAAACTTAGCTAGAAAGAACTTGAGCACGAAGCATTACCGCTTGTCGGCAGAAGCAAAGAAAAGACTCCGTTGGCTCTACATACTTTACTACGAAAAAGACGGGAATATTACCAAGGCATCGAACAATATCGGTATATCGAGGCAGTGAGCTAGTCCCACTATTTGAAAAATCTCTTAATGAGATTCGAATGAAGAGACCGGATCGTATACGAAAAACAGGTGGTGGACAAAAAGGCAAGCTCCCAACAAGTGAGAGCAAGCTCTTTTTCGTACTATTCTACCTAAAAACCTACCCCACCTTTGATGTGCTAGGTTTTTTAGCTGACAAAGAAAGAAGCCATAGCTATGAAGCTATTGTACTATACACAAAAGCAGTACAGAAAGCTCTAGGGAAAAAGTTTGTTCTTCCAAAGAGAAAAATACGTTCAGTGGAAGAGTTCATACAGATGTTCCCTGATCTGAAAGATGTGTTGCTTGATGGGACGGAAAGAAGAATTCAGAGACCTAAAAACAAGAAGTCTCAAACCAAAACTTACTCTGGAAAAAAGAAAGCCACAACAAGAAAAAACATCATCATGATTGATGAAAAGAAGAAGATACTTCTACTGTCTCCAACTAAAAGTGGTCGGCGACATGACAAACGACTGATTGACAAAATATCGCTCATTGAACACATCCCACAACATATCGGTATTTGGGTTGATTCTGGATTTCAGGGAATACAAAAAATACATAACAATGTGTGTATTCCAAAAAAAGGAACAAAGAAAAAACCTTTGACCGATGACCAAAAACAGGAAAACAAACTTATATCTTCCATTCGAGCGCGTGTTGAACATGCAATCGCTGGAATTAAACGATTCAGATCAGTTTCGAATGTGTTCAGGAGTAGAATAGACAGACTGGATGACTTATTTATGGAAATTGCATCTGGGTTGTGGAATTATCACCTTAGTTATATCTAAAAAGAGCACAAGGGAGGATGTACTCTTTTGTCTTTTTGTTAATGAGGAATAAGTCTATTATTTCAAGCTTCAATCTACTGTCAACTGTACACTAACCCAGTGCATTGTTTGAGTTTTAAATTCGTGATGTTAGAATGTTGTATATGGATTTTTACAACAACTCAATATTTTGGATCGAAACAGAGAAAATAAAACCAAACCCTGTTCAGCCGAGGAAGGAGTTTGATGAAGCACGGCTCAATGACCTCGCTATGTCTATTCGTCAGTACGGTATTCTCCAGCCACTTGTTGTAACCAGAAAGGAAATTCAAAGGGAAGACGGCAGTCTTTATAGCGAATACGAGCTTATTTCTGGTGAAAGACGTCTACGGGCTTCGAGACTTGCAGGACTGACTCAGGTGCCTGCAATTATTAAGATAGGTGACGAGACAGACAAGATGAAGCTCGAGCTTGCGATAATTGAAAACCTCCAAAGGGAAGACCTAAACCCTGTAGATCGTGCCAAAGCTTTTAAACAGCTTTCGGAAGATTTCAAACTCACTCATCTTGAGATTGCTAAAAAAGTCGGAAAGAGTAGGGAGTACGTTTCAAACAGTATACGTATCCTCATGCTTCCAGAAGAAATGATCCAAGCGCTTTCCCAAGGCAGAATTACCGAAGGGCATACAAGACCAATACTCATGCTCATAGACAAGAAAGAGGAACAAATGGTTTTGTTTAAAGAAATAATGCAAAAGAAAATGACCGTGAGAGAAGCTGAGGCTATAGCTCGTCGTATTGCATTTGAAAAAGCAAGAAAACATAGCACTATGGTAGACCCTGAGTTGTTTGAGATAGAGGAAAAGCTCACTGAGGCACTAGGAACAAGGGTCCATATAGAAAGAAAAACAGGAGGTGCCGGGAAAATACATATAGACTATTTTTCAAATACCGATCTCCATTCTATCCTTAGTTTGGTAAAGAAAAATTTTGATACGAAAACACAAGGAGATGCAATAGGTGTTGTGGTACCGACTCCGACAGAGGAGCTTGGAGGCAATATTGCTACATTACCTTCAGGGTCACTTGTTGAGTCACACTCTCTCCCAAAAGACGAAGAAAAAGCAATGATCGAAGATAAACCACTGGAAGAGATAAAAAAAGAGGAGGAAGATGAGAGCTACAATATGGATAATTTTACTGTCTAGACAGGTAGGTTGTTGTATGCTATAATCTTAACTAATGAAAACTTCGTATGATGTTCTTTATATTCTAGCAATGGGAGTGCTTCTCGTCGACCTCCTAATTAAGATAAGATACAAAAGAAAGTTTAAAGCTATCTTGAAAAAGGCAGGTTACCCTATTTGCCTCTGTGTTGGTTGTGAGCCTGAACCAATTACTGCTCTTGTACTCACTATTCAAGAAGATCATTTAGTAGACCAGGCATACTGGTTTCTCTTAGTGAAATTCATAGATGGTTATCCAAGATTCCTTCAAATTCCAAACGGGGTTTTTGGTGGTTGTGAAGACGATGGAGAAGAATTGTAAATGGTACGATGGTACCTTTTTCAAAGGAATAATTGTTGCAACATAATTCACGTCACACTTATAAAAAATATTGCAGGATAGTTATACCGGTCTAGCATTCCGGTATTTTTTTATTTTACCTTCTTTTTAAATCTCCCTCTACCCACTTTCTTAGGTTCCTTTAGAATTTCAAGTGCTCTTTCGTATGATATATCGTATGGGTTGTCGGTTTTCAGCGATCTAAAGTCTCCATTATGGACTATGTACGGTCCAAAGCGACCTACGTTCGCGGAAATAATTTTACCAGTTTCAGGGTGAATGCCGAGTTCTCGAGGTAGTGAGAGGAATTTGAGAGCATCTTCTATTTTTAGATTTGCCGGATCGTATTCTTTTGGAATCGAAGCCATTCTTGGTTTCATAGACTTCTCAATTTTTATTTTTGGCAAACCTTTAATTTTTTTTACTTTAGGTAAATTTGGGTCTACTGGCCCCTTCTCCATTTTACTTTTTGCTTTCGACTTTTTCTCTGGCATTTTTCCGAGCTGGACATAAGGTCCGTATCTACCTGTTTTTACATAAACCTGGAGCCCACTGACAGGATCCACTCCTATCGGCTCATCCTTTTTTATCTCCACTCCGTCTATCGAAAGTGCGCCATCACATTCTGGATATTTATCACAACTTAAAAACTTACCTCCGCGAGAGAGCTTTACGAGCATAGAGCTTTCACATTTTGGACACTTGTACTTAGGGTCAGCCTCACCAAAAGTAGTAGCCTTATCGAGCTTGTCTTTTTCATTTACCTCTTTAGTAAAAGGTCCATAAAAATCCTTGAGAGTTTTTACGTAGTCGGCGTTACCATTTGCAATATCATCGAGCTTATCTTCCATCTCTGCTGTAAAGCTGTCGCTTATATATGAAGGGAAGTTTTGCTCAAGGAATGTAGAAACCACATCCCCAGTATCTGTCGGCTTCAAAGCTTTGTTTTCTTTTATTACATACTCGCGGTCTTCAAGAGTACGAATAGTAGATGCATAAGTCGAAGGTCGGCCGATACCTCGTTTTTCAAGCTCTTTGATAAGGCCCGCTTCAGAATATCTTCCTGGAGGCTGTGTCTGCTTTTCTTCAAGATGGGTTTCAATAAGTACCAGTGGATCATTTTCCAATACGTTTGGTAAAATATTTTCTTCACCTACACTTTCAAGATCCGCTTTGAGCCAGCCGGGGAAAACTACAGATGAGCCGGTGGTGGTAAAGTTGGGGATTTCCTCGAGGTCTCTCCTTTCTGAAGATTCAAGGAGAGACCTTGACGATATATTTGCAGAAATTTTGGTTCGAGAGAGTCTTGCGTCAGACATTTGCGAAGCGATAGTCCTTTTCCAGATAAGTGAGTAGAGTCTTTTTTCATCCTCATTTAAACCGGCAAACTCTGTCTCTATATGTGTCGGTCGTATCGCTTCGTGTGCTTCCTGAGCATTTTTACTCTTCTTTTCAAAAGATCTGTGTTGAAGGTATTCTTTTCCGTATATTTTTTCAACTCTTTTATTTATAGCTTCGAGTGCGAGCTTTGAAAGAGTGGTGCTGTCTGTTCGCATATAAGTGATATGTCCAGCTTCATAGAGTTTTTGGGCGATTCGCATAGTGTTTGACGGAGAAAACCCAAGACGTGTAGAGGCTCCTTGCTGTAAGGTGGAAGTGATAAAGGGTGCGCGAGGTGAGCGCTTCACTTCGGTTTTTTCTACACCTACTACATGCCACTTTCCATTGTTCGACCCCGTCACTATTCTTTCTGCTTCCTTTTTATCACGAGGCTCTAGGGTGCAGGTAAGTGTAAGCTTTTCATCTTTTGATGTTTCCGTGTCGACTGTTATTACAAAATAGTCTTCTGGTTTAAATGCTCGGATTTCTCTTTCTCTTTCCATGATGATACGAAGTGCGGGGGACTGGACTCGTCCTGCAGATAGACCATAACGAACTTTTTTCCAGATGAGACCTGACAGATCGTAGCCCACCAGTCTGTCTAAAACCCTACGAGCTTCTTGAGCTTTAACCAAGTTACCATCGATAGTCCGCGGGTTTGCTAGCCCTTCCAAAATCGCCTCTTTGGTTATCTCATGATAGGTCGCTCTTTTTATTTTTAAATTTGAGTTTTTAAATTTTAAATTGGCAGAATTATCTTTAATAATTTCTGCGAGGTGCCACGCTATCGCTTCTCCCTCACGGTCTGGGTCAGTCGCGAGGATTATCTCATCCGCTTTTTTGGCTAGGGCTTTTATTTCTTCTATAACGTGTTCTTTACCTTTTGAAATTTCATAATTTGGCACAAAGCCCGCGGGAATATCTATCGCTTTTTTATTACTTTTTGGAAGGTCGCGGACATGACCAATAGACGCTTTGACAATATAAGCACCGTCAAGATATTTTGAAATTGTTTTAGCTTTGGCAGGGGATTCGACGATTAAAAGTTTCATAAAGACAATTAAGAATTAACAATTACAAATTTTGAATAATACAAACACAGAGTATATGGAAAAAGATTTTTTGGCAAATTTTTTTGCTTACTAAATGAAAATTGTGTTTGAAAAATTTACATATAAAAAAGCGCCCACCAATTAGTTTATGGTTGACGTTTGTGTTCGGTCACGTTTGGTCCCTGGGTGATAATCCACCCAGAATAGATTAATTGTAATGTGCACAATAGACCCAGTATGTGGCATAAATTTCTTTCAAACGAAGTTGGTCGGGTAGATCCGAGTAAGAAAAAAAATGCCACAAGCAAAGAGAACACAATTACGTACAAACCAAACTCTTTGTAAAATTTGAATGTCTCGTGTGCCGAGGCGCTGTAATTTACTGGTTCTGAAGAGCGAGGATCGATGCGGGATTTCATAGCTGAATATGATAATACAGCAAAAAAATAATTATGCAAGGTATATTTTCCCTACACTCTCCTTTACCACCCCCTTTATTTCAAGCAACGTCAGAATACTTCCGAGCTTTTGTGCGGATATGTTTAATGCATCACAGATCTCTTCTCGAGATTTCGGAGAGCTTAAAACCTCTATTACTTCTAGTTCCTCATCCCCACAGTCTTCGTATTGTCTCGCGGACTTATTTTCAAATTTTATACCCAAAGTCTCTAGTATGTCTTCACTTTTAGTTACAGGTGTCGCGCCAAGCCGGATCAAAAGATGGGTACCTTCCGAAGTGTTGGAGAAAATAGATCCAGGTACAGCGAGAACATCTCTATTGTACTCTGTCGCAAGTCTAGCGGTGATCATGGTGCCACTTTTCTTTTCCGCTTCTATTACGAGTACGGCATTTGAGAGGCCAGCCATAATCCTATTTCTTTGGGGAAAAGTCCACGGAGCAGCCATCTGGTCCCTGTCGTATTCAGAAATAAGACAGCCTCCAGAGTCCAGTATTCTCTTGGCAAGGTTTATGTGTGTTCCTGGGTAGAGAACTTTTTCATCAAGTCCTGAGCCGGGTATGGCAATAGTCCTAAGTCCTGCACTAAGTGCTGCTTCATGAGCAATAGAGTCTATTCCAAGCGCAAGTCCTGATACGACAACTATTGGGTAACCCCGAAGACCTTCGATAAGTCTTTTGCATACCTCTTTGCCATATGGTGTGTATTTTCTAGAACCGACAATGGCAAGATATGCAAGTGTGTCGTCGGGCATCGATCCTCTAATAAAAAGTTGTTTTGGCGGCTTTGGTATTTCACAAAGTCGTTCTGGTATCACCTCCAATATTTTGATAGGAAAATTGTTTAGCATAAATAATCAGTTACGACTTATGAATTACGACTCGCACCAAAATGTAGTCGGGCAGGTACGAATTAAGGGTAAATATATCGAAATCTGAAATCTTAAATCCCACTTCCTAATTCTTACATAAAATGATACCATTTTATGTAATGTTAGATATAAAATTTATAAAAGAAAATAAAGATATAGTCGCCACGGTTGCGAAAAACAAAAACTCAAAGATAGACCTCGATGAGCTTTTAAAAGTTTTTGAAGAGCGTCTCTCTTTACGTCAAGCGCTCGATGAGCTAAACCAAAAAAGAAATATAGCAGCAAAAGAAAGAAATATAGAAGAAGGCCAGCGACTAAAGGCCGAGGATGAAGACCTAAAAAATAAGTTCAATGAAATAGATAAAAAATACATTTCACTGATGATACAGGTGCCAAACATTTATTCTCTAGATACACCTATTGGTCCAGATGAAAGTCAAAATAAAGTATTGAGAGAGTGGGGAGTGAAACCCCAGTTTACAGATTTTGAAGGCAAACCAAAAGAGCACTATGAAATAGGTGCTGACCTCGATATAATAGATACCGACACAGCGACAGAAGTAGCAGGACCACGATTTGGATACCTAAAAGGTGATTTAGTGTTACTTCATTTTGCGCTGGTAAACTATGTATTTAGTATTCTAACAGACAGAAATATTTTGGACGAAATAGCTAAGGGTGCAAACCTCACTATAAATACAAAGCCGTTTGTACCTGTACTTCCTCCAGTCTTTATAAAACCAGCAGTAATGAACAGGATGGCACGTCTAGAGCCACGAGATGATAGATACTTTATACAAAGCGACGATCTGTATCTTATCGGCAGTGCTGAGCACACTCTTGGGCCGATGCATATGGATGAGGTTATTGATGAAAAAGATTTGCCAATTCGTTACGCTGGATACTCTACATCTTTTCGACGTGAGGCAGGTTCATACGGAAAAGATATGAAAGGTATTATTCGTTTGCATCAATTTGAAAAACTTGAAATGGAAACTTTCTGCCTACCCGAAACTTCTCTACAAGAGCAAGATTTTTTGGTTGCAATTCAAGAATATATTACCAAATCTTTAAACTTGCCATATCGTGTAGTTATTTGCTGCACAGGTGACATGGGAGACCCAGACTATCGTCACATAGATGTCGAAACATGGATGCCCGGACAAGACAAATATAGAGAGACTCATAGCGCCGACAACATGTCAGGTTTTCAAGCGAGACGTCTCAATACTAGAGTCAAAAGAATCGATGGTAAAATGGAACCTGTGCATATGAATGACGCTACCGCGATAGCTGGTCGAACATTGGTTGCGATCATGGAAAACTATCAGACCAAAGAGGGCAACATAAAGATTCCTGAAGTATTGAAAAAATATTTAGGAGGTAAAGAATTTATTGAAAAAAATTCTACAAAATAAAAAAATGCTTATAAAAAGAAGAGTCGTTTTACAATCCCAAAGACTCATTGATAAAAAAAAGAGGAGGAATATAATCAAGCTCTCTATTTTTCTCGTAATTATTTTTGTCTTGTTCATTGGGGCATATCTTTTCTTGAGACTACCGTTTTTAAATATTAAAACTATAACTGTCTCAGGTGTTGAAGCTTTAATTGGTGACAACATAAAGAAAAAAGCCGAGGAGTATCTTCGTGGAAATCTGTATTTTATAGTCCCTAAGAGCAATCTCTTTGTCTACGGAAAAGAAGAAATGCAAAACAGCTTACCCTTATTGTTTCCAGAGATAAAAAGTGTATCGCTTGATTTGGAAAATCAGGTTCTACGTATTGGTGTTATTGAAAAAAAAGCCACTGCACTTTGGTGTGACGGTGCTCCAAAAGACGTCTGTTATTATTTTGACGATACGGGCAACGTTTTCTTGAAAGCCCCAGATTTTGATGGCAGTATATATAAAAAGTTTTACGGATCTATAGAGGGAGATCCGATAGGAAAGAATTTTTTAGACAAAGCTACATTGAGTAAAATAAAAATTATCTATGAGACATTTGACACATATAAGGTTGTGATCGGGGAAATAACCGTAGTTTCAAAAGCTGAGATAAAACTTAAAAGTATCTATGATGTAGAGTTTCTGATAAACCTCGATAAAGATTTGAATGAAACCGCGGACAACATAATCACCATACTTACTGCAGACAGGTTTAAGGACTCCTTACCTATATTAAAAGGTGTTGAATACATAGACTTTCGTTTTGGCAGAAAGGTGTTCTTCAAAAAGAACTAGTTTTTATAAAGTAAAAATATACTTTTTTTACGTGTTAGGTTAGAATTGATATATGTTTGAGCTTTTTTATTTATATATACGTTGGCACTACCGTAGAGCATACACAGAGTTGTTTGCCATATCTAAAAATATTTTATCTGCGGTTTTCGATTTTTTCGATATTGTAGAAAACTTTAAAAAACTTCTTTCGCCTTGGGGTAAGACTACTAGGAAAAACAAAACTTTATCGTTCCTATCGCGGTTGAACGGACTTATTGTGCGTTTTTGCTTAATTTGTATTGGAGTATTATCTATATTTTGTACTCTTTCTATACTATTCTTGATATTTGCATTTTGGACTTTTGCACCTTTTATAATAGTGTATTTTTTTGTGGTTGGTCTTCGGTTACTTATTCGTCAATATTAAATAGTCCATATGAACTCTCATCTTATAAAAAAAATAATCGGAAAGATATACCCAGCTTTAGTGATGGACGATATTATTTTACATAGACACCGCATTATCATTTTGCGCTTACTAATACTTATAGATTTATTTTTAGCGATATTTATTTTCCTAGACACAAAAGACGTAGCTTTTTTTCGAGGTTTGTTTTTAATCAGTCTATCTTTCACAATACTCTTTAAATGTTTGGATGCGTATTTTCATTCACTTCATACTCGCTCTCACTATGACAACGCTTGGTTGCCTTATGAAATAGGTGAAGTTTTTTTTTATTGTGATGAAAAAGATATAACGAAAGGATTTCTTTTTTCAGACATCGGAGATCGTGCGCTTAGAAGTTTGGATATTGCCGAATGCTAGATCACCGATTTCTTAAGGGATAAAGATTTGGTAAGCTATGAAGATATATTTGCTTATCAGGAGACCCCAACGTCAGTAGAGTCTTATGTAGACATAATACTGAGTAACGACAGTCAGTTTAAAGATTTTTTAACCTCGAAAAATGTCAGTCGGGAACAGGTTTTAAATGCACTAGATCGCGAAATAGAGATAAACAAGGAAGAGATTGTGGAGGAGAGGTGGTGGAGTATCGAATCCCTAGACAGGCTATCTAAAAATGCTAAAACAATATTATATGGTAATCTTGGAGTAAATAATAAAAATAATGGACTTAAACAAAAATAAAGATCAGATCTATATTAAGACAATATACGAAGGCAAAGATGGGAAAAAAATACTCGTGATGCCAGAAGGTGGAAAGCCGAAACAACACACCACGTGGCTTTGGGTTTTGTTTGCTGTGTTTATGACTATTTCAGCCACTTCATTTTTGGTGGACAATAGCCAAGTTTTGGTCACAAGGTATTCTTTGGCAAGCATTTTTGAAGTACTCACTCCAGTTTCTAAAGTTGCCAAGATTTCAAAGCCAGAACCAGAGCAAATAGAAAACAGAGATAAGAAGGGCTCTAACAAAGATAATGGTTTATTTTATTTTAAAAGCGGTGAGTATGGACTTCCAAGAACAAGTTCGCTCGCATATTTTGTTGGAGATGTAGATTCTGGGGATACGCTCTTAGCAAAAAATGAAAATATGGTTTTACCTACAGCTTCATTGGCAAAACTCGTTACTGCAGTGACAGCTTATGAATTGATGGACAGGACTAAGCCCCTTATCGTCTCTCGGTCATCTACAGATCAGTACGGCTCTATGGGTGGATTTAACGTGGGAGAAAAAACTACCGCACAAGACCTTTTATATCCACTACTTATGGAGTCCTCAAATGATTCCGCAGAAGTTTTAGCGAGTGCTTACGGAAATGATGCCTTCGTAAAAAAAATGAACGAGAAAAGCTCGAAGCTTTCTATGTCAAATACGCTATTTGTAGACGCCAGTGGCCTCTCACCTTTAAATGTTTCTACAACTAAAGACTTGTTTACTCTAATTTCTTACATAAATTTAAATCGTCTTGAAATTTGGGATATCACAAAAACAAAAGAATATTCAATACTTACTCACAAGTGGACCAACACAAACAGTCTTGCTCGTCGCAAATCATATGTCGGTGGAAGAAACGGCTATACAGAAGATGCGGACAATACATCTGCCTCTATTTTTGAAATAAATATCGACAACCAAAAAAGAAAAATCGCGATCATTTTGCTAAAAAGTAGTGACAGGAATGCAGATGTCGATGCCATTATCCGCTTTTTAGAAAATAATGTGGGCATAAATAATACCGAAAATACAGAAAAAGACGGGACCCTTTT
>Ga0105044_10014285_pt1 | contig 10742 bp, 9 predicted proteins | sample MAT01_FD_78092 | JGI IMG/M metagenome (GOLD analysis project Ga0105044, IMG submission 78092) | Freshwater microbial communities from Lake Fryxell liftoff mats and glacier meltwater in Antarctica - MAT-01 | ecosystem: Environmental > Aquatic > Freshwater > Ice > Liftoff microbial mat | place... | reverse complement strand
GTTGGGCCGTGTTTGAATCTAAAACCCCAGGGTAGCTCGTGCCTCGCAACCCTGGGCTGACGGATGGAGCACCTTCGGCGCTCATGGCGCTTTCAGGCAATCCGACTGTGGAAATCGTATCAATATGATCTGCCTCATTCGCTATGGACAGGCTACCCGAACGGCGTCATCGGCCTCGAACAAAGAAAGATCAAGGACACCTTCACTCCCAAAGCCTTGGATTCCGCGGGCGTCCTAGTGGGAAGACTACAGCGCACGCTCTCCGGCATCTTTCCGCTGCAAGGTTCCCCGGAAACTTTTTACCGATCCTGTTCCTACGGCTTTGAGTATGCCGGCTCCGACGAAACGCCGACCCTGCTCGTGGACGAGGAACCCGACCAGGGCCGCCGGGCCGAATACACCCTGCGAGCAGGCGGCCACAGTATCGGCACCGTCATGGCTCAGATCGATCCCGCGGATCCTTCGCAAGGATTTGCGGATATGCTGGCCATCGATCAGCCGGTGCGCGGCTGCCTGAACTCCTATGGAGTACTGGCCGCCAGTTCCGACGCCCGCTATATCTTGTTTGGCGACGGCAACACCCTTTGGGATAGCCAGTCCAATTCCCGGCAAACGCTCCCAGCCAATGTCTACGGGCTGGCCGTCAACACCTCGCGCCAAGTCATCGGCGACAATCATACCGTCGATACCGAGGGCCACGCCACCGGTGGCTTTTACCTCGAAGGCAACACCCGAAAGGCCATGCAGGACATCATCCCCGCAAAATATCGAAAGCAGCTCCGCTCGGTCATTCCGTATTTCATCAGTAATCCCGACACCGCGGGAAACGTTTTGATTCTCGTGCGTGCTGATAGTTTGGAAACGACAACGTCCGGGGCTGATTGGAAGCCAAAGAACTTTTTGCTGAACTGGAAGTCCGGTGCAATCAGCGAAATCGAATCCATCGAAAGCCAGGAAGGCACATCGTTTGATCCGGTGATGATCACACCGAAGGGCGAGATTGCCGGGAAGATGCCAGCACCCGGGGGACCGGTGCCCGTGCTCGCCTTGGCCACCCAGTTTGCCCCGCTGACCAAGGAGCGGGTGAATTGGGGGTTTGACCGGTGGCTGAGAGGCGACAAACGATGGGATGGGCAAGGTGCGGGATGGACGGAGAACATCGATTTACCACAAAAGGAAACATGGCTTTCGGTCAGCCGTGGCGGCGCTTTTTACAGGAACGAAGCGGCCGTGATTGTCTTCGGCTCCCAGACGACGGCGGACAAGTGCGAACTGTATATCCCGCCCGCATCGCAGGCATTTATCGAACTGGTGCCGACCGCTGCACTTTCGGCGTTTACGCACATCAAGATCGAAGGCAAGCCGTCCTTGGAAAACAGGATCGAGACCGGCGAACTGTGGGTGCTGCCAAAAGGGCGGAAGAACAAACAGCCGGCTCCAACCGCCAAGGACTGTATCGACCGGTTGAAAGTGATGGCGATGCCAGCCCGGACGATCCCCATAGGCATCTGGCGGGCGCAGGGTCTGCCGGCAGATATTCCGGGTGACGCCGATATTGTCGCGAGGCTGAACGAAAGCTACCGCCAGGCGTGCATCGCCTTCGTTCTGGATGCGGCAAACTCCGGCGCGCTCCTGCCGGGCGACTGGGATGCCAATGGAGACAATATCTACGACTACAATACAGAACAGACCAAGCTGGGAACCTGCCCGAAACTAACCGCCCAAATGAACCTCGTGGTCCTGCCGAAAGCTAGCATTCTTGCAAATGGCCAGAAGGTGACCGGTAAAGTCGCCGCACTTTTCAACGACTCTTTCCGAACAGCACACCAGAATATCAATGATCTTCCATTTACCTGCGCTCATGAAGTGGGTCATCTTTTGGGTGTTTCGACACGCAATTCGCCCGAGCGACCGATCGGGAATGGCGAACGGGATGATGGAAAACAGCATGACGGCACCGGAGAGATCGATTCTGACAGGGGAATGTATCCGTCCTATGTATGGACATTGGATACCGGCCAATTGCTTCTCAACAGACATGTGGCAAGTCCGGGCTATTACACTGACGAGATAACAGACCGGAACTACGACGTGGCCAGTGAAAATGCAGAAGAACGTGGCGAATTGAGCATCATGCGACCCGGGGGCGGTCAGCGAAGATGGCTCAGACATGAAGATTGGAGACGAGCAAATGAAAACGCTATTGCATTTGAATAAATCATGGGGGCTAGCTGCCTCATTGGTGGCACTTCACTTGACTTGCTTGGGTGCGCCTCCCGGCAAGACGAATGATTTGCCAGCGGATGAACAAATCGCGTTTTCACTTCATTGCATGACTTACGATGAAATTCTTCGCACGGTTCGGTCGATGAGTTCGGCGGACAAAGCCAAGGTATTGGCCTCGATTCATGAAAACAAATCAGGGCACTGGTACACGGTGAATCCCTATGTGATGATATCGTTAGGAGACCCGCAGGCCCGCAAGGATGCTGTCGCGGAGTTTCGTTTCATTCGCTCTAACAGTCCCAAGCTTGTGAGGTTGGGCGAGCCTTGGGTTATTGAGGAGTTAGCCCCGGACATGTTTCTCAATGAAAACAACACGGAGGACGTTTGGGCCAGCATTACCCGCCTCCACCCGTCTTATGCAGCGACGAGCCTTATCATGGAAAACCTGCATAACTCCACGATCTACCGGGATGAAGTTTTGCAGTGGGCGAAGCGGATAAACATCTACGATGTCCGGCCGCTGCGCCCCGTGATGCGCGACTGGTGGCTGGCCAACGAGCGGTTTTTCAAGGAGAAGAATTACAAAGCCGTGCAACCCGGCCGGGACTTGGCAATTCAGCAGACCAATGCGAGCCCGCCGCCCATGCAGCCGACACCGGTTGCAGACAGCCACCCAAGTCCGAAATCGTCTCAAACCCCTCCACCACCCCAAAACCAATCGGCGGAACCGTCCTCAATTCTCGCCGTCCTCATTACCACTCTCTGCGCAGCCTTCCTGGTGACTCTTTGGGTAGTTTCACACAGGGGAAAGAGACCATCATGAGTTTCATGGTGGCGGTTTTGTCAGAAGGCGTGCGGGCTGGCGGCGAGTAAAAACTACACGCGGGAACTGCGACGCAGCGCCCGCGGGCTGCCGGTGAAATGGTGCGGCGAGCTGGCGGACACCGCCGCCTATGGATGGTCGAGGGCTACCGGCGGCTCCGGTTCGGGAAAACCCATCGCCTCCCGCGAACGAGAGGCTCGGGGGAAATGGTGTTGAAGCGTCCGCGTCTCCATAGGGTCCCCAAAGCGGGGTGTTGCTGGCGGCGGTGATGCCGTCGGAGCGCGCGCGTCTGGAGCGCCGCCGCAATGCGAAAGGCGCCAATAGAACGTCGTCATCCTGAACGAGTCTTTGGAGGCTTTGCGACAATGACGAGGTGAAGGATCTCTGACCGTGCGCGGGCGGAGGCGGCGGGCGGGAAAGCGCCCACATCTCACCAGACCTCCTCCGCCCATTACGATCAGCGATCCTTCAATCGGTCCCAGTCGCAGACTCCCGGAACTCCGCTCAGGATGACACAGGGTGTCTCACCGATCCGGCGCGGGCAGAAACGGGCGGATGACTTCCGTCCAGAGCTTGTAGCCCTCGGCGTTCATGTGGAGCTTGTCCGCGACGAAAATCTCGGCGCGCGGCAGGCCGTCGTCGCCGAGCATGCGGGCGAAGACGTTGATGAATTTCGTGCGCGGCTGTTCCTTCAGCCAAGCCTCGATCTCGGCATTCACCGCCTTCACTTTCTCCACCTGCGCCCAGCGCGCCAGATTGCCGGCGACAGAGATGTAGGCGATCTCGGCGTCGGGCAGCTTGGCGCGAATTTTGGCGAAGAAGGCTCTAAAATTTGCAACGACTTGCTCGGGCGGTTTGCGGCTGTTGAGGTCGTTTCCGCCGGCATAAAGCACGACCATGCGCGGCTCGTAAGGCAGCACGATGCGGTCGGCGAAGTGCGCGCTGTCGGCGATCTCGGAACCGCCGAAGCCGCGATTGAGCACGCGATGCTGCGGAAAATCCTGCGCCAGTGTTTTCCAAAGACGGATGCTCGAACTGCCGACGAAAACGATCCCACCTTTGGCCGGCGGGTTCTGTGCATCCGCCTGCTCATAGGCGGCGATCTCCTTCTCCCACTTCTCGTAGTTATCCGGTTTTTCGGGAGGCTTGGCGTCCGCGCGGAAAGCGGGAGCGAGGCAGATGAAAGCGAGGGCGAGGAGATGAAGCGGGAGCGTTTTCATAGGAATCGGAGGGAGCCGCCAGGGATAGTATCTCCACTCCGGCTCGTCCACCTCGGGAGTAAAGCGCCCTCCGTCATGGCTGCTGCGGAGCACGGAGCGCAGCCACCGCGGCCTCCAGGCGCGCGGCGATGTCCTGCCAGCCGGCGCGCTCATTCGCCACGTCGGCGAAAACGAGCGGCGGGCCGATGCGCAGTCGGATCGGCATCGGGCGCGGCAGTTTCGACTCGGGTCGGAACGCGTGGAAGGCGCCGTCGATCCAGCAGGGCACGACGGGCACGGGTGCGCCGGCGATCATCATGCCGAGCCCCGGTTTGAATCTGCCCATCGCGCCGTCGCGGCTGCGGCTGCCCTCGGGGAAGAGCAGGTAAATCGCCGGGTCGCCGATGAGGCGGTCGCGCAGCTCCTGCATGGCGTGCGAGCCGCAGCGTTTGCGCCACATGGGCAGCGCGTTCAGCATCATCGCGGAGAAAGCGGAGACGGCGGGCGTCTCGAAAAACACATCGCCCGCGGCGATGGGAAAGGCGGAGCGCCGCAGCCGCCACGGGAGGGCCGCGCCGAGCGTGAGCACGTCGAGATGGCTGGAGTGGTTCGCGATCATCACAAACGGCGGTTTCAACGGGATGTGCTCCACGCCCTCCACCCGAAGCCGGTGGTAGCCGCGCAGGTAGGCCCGCACCGCCACCCGCCACGCGGCCTGCGTCATCGAGGCGATGAGCCCGACCTCGCGTTTCAGGCTGCGGAAGCTCGCGGTCGGCTCCAGTCCTTGATCTCCAGCCGGCTTGTACTTCCACTCGTCCATCAGTGCCCCGTGAAAACCCGCGCCGGCTGATCGAGGCCCACGCCCAGGAAATAGCCGATGTAGTGAAAGAGTGATGGTCCGACAAAGATCAGGCTGTCGAAGCGGTCGAGCAGCCCGCCGTGACCGGGAATCGTCGCCGCCATGTCCTTGATGCCGAGATCGCGCTTGATGCTCGACATCACGAGGTCGCCCCACTGGCCGGTGAGTGAGAGGAGGAGCCCGAGCGTGATGAGATGGATCGGACTGTCGAGCGCCGTGCCGCGAAAGACAAAGTGCCCGAGCGTGGCGAAGAGCGCCGTGGTCAGCACCGCTGCCCCGAGGGCGCCGCCGATGGTTTTGTTCGGGCTGGTATTGGGTGAAAGTTTCCGCCGCCCAAAGGCCTTGCCGGTGCAATAGGCGAAGATGTCATTCAGCGAGACGCAAACGAGGATCGAGAGCTGGATCGCGGGGCCGAGGCGGTCGTTCGCAAAGTAGGAAAAATGCCCCAGGCACAAACCGAACATGACGAAGGCGAAAATGCCGAGCGCGACGCGCTGGATGTAGCCTTTCGGCTCGTCGGCAAAGAGTGAGAAAATGACGATCGCCGACGTGGTCAGAGAGCTGAGCGCCATAAAAAAGCCGTACCAATGATCCGCAATCGCAAACGTGATCAGCAAGCCGCCGAGACCCACCGTCGCGCTGACGAGATGATGGCGAAACAACCCGGTCGCCCGCGCAAACTCGCGATAGCAGAGCCCCGCAAGCACGCCGACAGCGAGGATCGCCGGCAGCCGCCCGGCGATGAGCGGCACGACCATCAGCGGCGCGAGCACCAGCCAGGATTGGTAGCGCGTCCACACATCCATACGCAGCGCCGGCGGGAGTTTGCCGGCCTTTTCGAGCAGGAGGAAAATGAGCGGCGTGATCCCGAGGACGGCGGCGATGCTGACGGCGATCCAGAAGGTGACGGGGTGCATTCCGAAGATCATGGGTGCGATTTTTTCCGCAGGAACTCCGCGATGAAAGCCAGCCGCCGCCCCGCGGTGAGCATGCTGCCAAGCACGACCAGCCCGAGGACGAACGAAACGGCGGTAATCGGCAAACCCGGCGCGGTGACGACAAAGAGATTCTGCTGCAACGCCGCCTCGACCTCGAAAGCGGAAAGCGCGGAAGTCCAACTGCGCGCGATCGCCTGCGGGAAAATTGCGCCCGCGACCGCGAGCAGGGTCATCAGCGCCATGCGGTGCGGCTTGGCCTGCGGACCGAGGAAGCATTGCCCTGCGCCCACGCTGGCACCCAGCGCCCGGACGTACGCGACGAAGACCGCCATCAGCGCCGCCGCAAATCCCAACACGGGCCAACTGCCCGCGGCATAGCCGGCTCCAATGAAAATCGCCGCATCCGAAAGGCGATCCGGCGCCTCATTCCACAGTTCCCCCGTCGGCCCGCCCTTGCGGCCCTCGACGGCGACCATGCCATCCAGCAGGTTCGCGATCAGCCGGAGCTGAATGCCCAGCGCCGCCCCGAGCCAGCACGCGCGCAGCGCCCAGCCATCGCAGCAAGCCGTCGCCGCCAGAGCCGCGCCGGCAAAGCATCCGAAGACGATGCTCGCAAAGGAAATGCCGTTCGGCGTCGCCCCGCCGCGCGCGAGAAGGGCGGCGAGGTTTTTGAAAAAGGGAAGGTCGCGGCTCTTGAGCGGGCGGCGTCCGGTGAGGTCGGTCGGCATGATTCAGCGCCCCATGAAATACATCCCCGCGAAGAGCAGCGCCATGCCGCCGATGTTCGCGGGCTTGATCGGCGTGCCGTAGGCCCACAGCCCGATCAGCGACGCGAAGACGAAAGTCGTCGCATACACGGGATAGAGCGTCGTGAGTGAGCCTCCTTTTTTGAAGGCGGCGACGAAGAGGACCATGACCGCGACATAACACGCGACTCCGCCCATCAGCCGCGCATTCACCAGATAGCTCACGATCCCACCCGTCGCCCGCTCCGCGCCGGACTTGTAAAGAAACTGCCCCAGCGCTCCGAAGAGGGATGCGAGGAGAAAGAAGACGATGGAAAGGACAGGCGTTTTCATCCAGCGCCGGCGAAGCTAGCGGGCGCGCGGAACACAGTGAAGAGCCAAGTCACTCCGCCCGGTTTGCAGCTCGCCGCATTCCGTCAGTTTTTGCAAAGCTCCTCCGCCGATCACCGCGCCGGCTGCGCCCGCCGGACCTCCGGCGCCCCGCCGCGCGCGGCGCCGGCCCGCTTGGCTCCCGAGAGGAGATTCCCCGCCGCGTCGTAGTCCTCGATCCGCGCCTGCAGCTTCCCCTCATAGACGAAAACGCGCCGGCCGAGCGGGCTGTTGTCCGCGGCGAAGAGCGTGGATTCCATGATCCGGCCGGAATAGTCGAACTTGAAGCTCTCCTTGTAGCGCACCTTGCCTTTGCCATCGAGGTGGGTGGCCCCCTTGGCGAAGTTCTGCTCGTTGAGAAAGTAGATCGTCTTGCTCAAAACTTTGCCGCCGGCCTCGGCGATCGTTTCCTCGGAGGTCCGCGTGTCAGGATTCAGGACCGTCGTCGCCGTCGTCCCGTCGGGCCGCATGCGGGTGGTCGCCTTGATCGCGCCATACGACTGCGCGTCCGCGGCGGCGAGCGGGAGAACGGCGAGGACGGCGAGGAGGAGGAGCTTTTTCACGAGGGTGGAAATCTAAGATTGGGTATCGAGTTTCAAACAGCATGTCATCCCGAGCGGAGTTTCGTGCGTCCGCCTGTCCGCCTGCGCTTCGCTCGGGATGACACGCGTGTGCAGTTTCGTGACATGCCCTTAAGATGCGGCGGCGAGTTCCGCCAGCGGGACATCTTCGCCGTGGTGGCGGTTGAATTGGAGGTCGTAGAGCCGACGGTAGTAGCCGCTCTTGTCGAAAAGTTCGCGGTGCGTGCCGACTTCCTTGATGCGACCATTTTCCAGCACCACGATCTGGTCGGCATTCAGGATCGTGGAAAGGCGGTGCGCGATGGCGATGACGGTGCGGCCCTTTGAGAGCACGTCGAGCGCGCGCTGGATCTCCTTTTCGGACTCCGTATCGAGCGCGCTCGTGGCTTCGTCGAGGAGGAGGATGGGCGCGTTTTTCAGCAGCGCGCGGGCGATGGAAAGGCGCTGCTGCTGGCCTCCGGAGAGATTGCAGCCCTTGTCGCCGATCACAGTCTCGTATCCGTGAGGCTGCTGAAGGATGAAGTCGTGCGCGAACGCCTGCCGTGCGGCTGCCTCCACCTCCGCGTCAGTCGCCTCGAACCGTCCGTAGCGGATATTTGCGGCGATGGTGGTGTGAAAGAGAAAGGTCTCCTGCGTGACGATGCTGACCTGCTCGCGGAGCGACGCCTGGGTGACGGTCCGAATGTCGCGCCCGTCGATCAAGACCGCGCCGGACCGCGGATCGTAAAAGCGCAGGATCAGCGAAAGCAGCGTGCTCTTTCCCGCACCACTCGCCCCGACGAGCGCGCAGGTCGTGCCCGGCGCGATCGTGAGATGGATGTCACTCACCGCTGGTTGGTCGGCGCGGTAGCCGAAGCTCACATGATCGAAGGAAATCTCTCCGCGCACCTTGCCCAGCGGCGTCGCGTTCGGCGCGTCCTGCACGCTGGGTTCGAGCGCCATCAGCTCGAAGATGCGCGTCGTCGAGGCGAGGCACTTTTGCATCTGGCCGTTCACCTTGCTCAGCTTCTTCACCGGGTCGTAGAGCATGAAAGTCCCGGCGAGCAGGCCGATGAATTTCGACGCCGAGATCCCGTTGTACCAGACATAGAAAAGCGCCAGGCCCACGCCCACCGCCGCGACGGCTTCGATCATCGGCCCGACGATCTCGATCGCCTTGCGCACGCGCATCGAGTTGCGGAACTGGTGCCGGCTCGACTGTTCAAAGTCCCGCGCTTCGTCCTCCTCACGCGCCAGGGATTTGATCACGCGGATGCCGGCAAAGGCTTCCTGCATGATGACCATCATCGCGCCAGCCTCATTCTCTTCGTCGCGGCCGGCGCGCCGCACTTTTCGGCCATAGACGATGATCGGGATGAGGCAGACCGGGAAAAGGACGAGGCTGCCGAGGGTGAACTTCCAGTCGATGGCGAACAGCGTGATGACGGCGAAGATGATCGTGAACGGCTGCGTGACGATGTCGCTACTCACGCTCGTCAGCGCCTGCTGGGCCATGCGCGCGTCGTTGTTCACGCGCGAGAGGAGCTGGCCGGCGCGGCTTTTTCCGAAGAAATCGAGGGATTGCGAAAGGATGTGCCGGAAGAGCTTCGTGCGGATATCGACGAGCAGTTTCAGGCTCACCCACGCCATGCAGTAGGCGTTCAGATACGCGAAGACGCTGCGCGCGAGAACCATCGCGGGGATGAGCGCGCAGATCCAGAGCACGCCTTCGATCCCCGGTCCCGCGGGCCCGCTGCCCTGCATCGCCGCGAGCTTGCTGCCGCCCGCGGGGAAGACGTAGTCCATGACGTTCTTGATCACCAGGCCGTAGCAGCCGTTCACGACGCCCGCGAGCGCGCCGCAGACGAGTCCCGCGATGAAGCGCCCCCGGTACGGGCGCAGAAAAGGCAGGAGCTGGGCGTAGGGCCGCCACGCATCGCGCATTGTGGGAAGCGTCCTCGTTTTTCCAGCGGCGGTCGGCTGAGGGTCGGGCACAGGTCAGGGATTCGGAATGAGCTGGGCAATAGCACCGATGACCAGCTCCGTCGAGATGCGCTCCATCGGCGCGCCCTTCATCCGCGGCTGGAAAACGGCGAGCGGGGCCTGCGGCTGCGCGGCAGACAGGACGCGCGCGCCGGCGTGCCGCGGGTGCCAGTGGAAAGGATTCGTCGGTCCATAAAGCGCGACCTGCGGGATGCGGAAGGCGGCGGCGAGATGGACCGCGCCGGTATCGCAGCTCACGCAAATCCGCGCCCGCTCGAGCACGGCGGCGAACGTCAGCAGGTCGATTTGTCCGGCGAGTTCGAGCGCCGGTTTCTCCAGGGCCGCCTGGATTTTGGAAATGTGCGCGCGCTCGAAATCATCCGCGCCGCCGGTGATCACGCATTCCAGCCCTTGCCGCTCGCGGAGGTGCGCGATCACTTCCGCCCAGCGCTCGGGAAGCCAGTATTTCTCAGCCCGCGCGCTGCCCGGATGGATGACGGCGAACGCGCCGCCGCCCGTGACCCGCCCCGCCGCCTCGCGCACCGCCGCCGGCAGCGCCAGCTCCGGTCGCACCTGGGTGGAGCACCCGACCCGAGCGGGATGGGGGTGCGCATCCCTCGCGATCACGCCCTCCACCAAGTCCAGATAATGATCCGCCGTATGCCGCTCGCGCACTGGCGAAGCGACGAAGCGGTTGAAAGCCACCGCGCGCAGTTTCGACTTCCGCACCCAGTCGAAAGCCACCCGCGTTTTCGCCCGCGAAAGCCCCGCCGCCAGCGCCGAGCGATCCGTGCCGGTGAAATCGAGGCACACATCCCACCTCCCCGAAAGCACCTGCTGCCACGGCAAAAACCCGCGCCCCCGCCCGAGCACCACACCGCCATTAATCGACGGAATCGCCCCCAGCAGCGGCGCGGACCCCGGCGCGACCGCGAGTGCGATGTGCGCGTCCGGCCAAGCCACGCGCAGCGCGGCGAGCGCCGGCGTCGTCAGCACCAGATCGCCGATCCGCTTGAGCTGGAGGGCGAGGATTCTCATG
>Ga0105044_10014282_pt1 | contig 10743 bp, 11 predicted proteins | sample MAT01_FD_78092 | JGI IMG/M metagenome (GOLD analysis project Ga0105044, IMG submission 78092) | Freshwater microbial communities from Lake Fryxell liftoff mats and glacier meltwater in Antarctica - MAT-01 | ecosystem: Environmental > Aquatic > Freshwater > Ice > Liftoff microbial mat | place... | reverse complement strand
GATGGGCCAGCGGACTTCGGTGCGGAACCGGTTCGGCTCCTCGGAGTTGGATTCGGCCCGGCGCAACGCTTCGAAGGTATCGGCGCGGAAACGCGCATCCTTCCCGGCAGAGGCCAAGGCCTTGGCCAACACATCCTGTGCCATCGCAACTCCTTTGCCGGGCCGTTAGGCGAGCGGCAGTTTTTTGCTTACCCTCTCTCCCGTTGGGAAGAGGGTCGCATCGAGCGAAGAGAGATGCGGGGAGAGGGGATTTCCAAGCTTTCCAATCCCCTCTCCCCGCCGCGACCATGGGTCGCAGCGACCCTCTCCCCAGCGAGGAGAGGGTGGAAAATCAACCACCCTCGCCTTGTGCCTCGATCAGCGGCCAATTCCGATCCCGTTCGCTGAGGATTCCTACCGGTCGCGGCCATGCGATGGCGAACGCGGGATCGTTCCAACGAACGCCGCGGGCCGCATCGGGAACGTATTCGGAAGAAATATAGTACTCCACTTCCGTAAACCCGGCCAGCGTGAGGAAGCCGTGGGCGCACCCCTCGGGCAGGTACAACATCCGCCGATTCTCGGCGCTGAGTTCGATTCCGAACCATCGCTCGAACGTTTGTGAATCCGGCCTCAGATCGAGGGCGACATCCCAAATCGCCCCGGCCGTCACCCGCACGAGTTTGGCTTCCGCGTGCGGTGCGGCTTGGTAATGCATGCCGCGGAGTGTACCGGCGTGAGTGTTGAACGAAAGGCTCACCTGCGCGAGGTTCGGGTTCAAACCGTGGCGGGCGAACTCCTGCGGGCACCAGATGCGGGCGAAGAAACCGCGGTCGTCGGCGTGCTGTTCCGCACCCACCACGAACACGCCTTCCAGCGATGTTTCCTCGAAGGTCATACGATCCGCAGTTCGGGGATGGGGATGATGAACTTACCGCCCGAAGCCCGATATTTGGATTGCTGGGCGAGGATTTCCTCGGCGAAGTTCCACGTGAGCAACAGAACGTAATGGGGTTTCACAAGCGTCAGATGTTCGGGCGGGAAGATCGGCAACTTCGTTCCGGCGGTGTATCGGCCCCGCTTGTGGGTGCTGCGATCCACTACGAAATCCAGCGTTTCCTGGCCGATGCCGAAGTAGTTCAAGAGCGTGCTGCCCTTGGCGCTGGCACCGTACGCGACGATCCGATTCGCATCCCGCTTCAACGAATCGAGCAGTTCCAGCAACTTCGCTTTCAGCGTGCCCACGCGCTCGGCGAAGCTCAAATAGTACTCGGAACGTTCGACGCCCCACGATTGTTCCTCGGCCAGCATCGCCCGCACTGCGTCGCTCGGCTCGGCGGCCCCGGCGTGCGAAGCGGTGAAGCGGATCGTTCCGCCGTGGATCGGCAGGCGTTCTACATCCACCACTTTCAAGCCGTGCCGGGCGAATAAGTGATCGAGTGCCGTGAGGCTGAAATAGCAAAGGTGTTCGTGGTAGATCGTGTCGAACTCGACATGGTCGAGCATGTCTTTCGCATACGGGGCCTCGATCACCGAGCGGCCGTCAGGCTTCAGGATCGTGCGAATCCCGGCGACAAACCCGTTGAGATCGGCCACGTGCGCCAGCACATTGTTGCCCAGGAATAGGTCGGCTTTTCGCCCTTCGACCGCGAGTTTCGCGGCGAGTTCGAACCCGAAGAATTCTTCCTCCGTGGGCACGCCGTTCTTTCGGGCTACCGCGGCGATGTTCCGGGCCGGTTCGATGCCCAGCACCGGGATGCCGCGTTCCACGAAGTTCTTCAGCAAGTAGCCATCATTACTCGCGGCTTCGATCACGAGGCTCTGCGAGTTCAACCCGCGCAACGCGATTTGCTTCGCGGCACTCGCCGCGGCGTGCTTCAACATGGTGTCGCTGAAGCTGGAGAAGTAGAGGTAATCGCGGAAGAGGATTTCTGGCGGTACCGTTTCCGTGATCTGCAAGAGCGTACACTGCGGGCAGAGCACCAAGTGCAATGGGAAGACGGGTTCGACTTCGTCCAATTGATCGAAGGTCAGCAACCGATTCGCCAATGGCGTGGTGCCGAGATCGAGGATCGATACACACTCGGTCGCGCCGCAACTCCGGCATGGTGGGATGTTCATCGATTGGCCTCCGAGTGCTTCACCCTCTCCCTCAAGGGGAGAGGGTGCCCAACCGAATCGTTCGGAACGAAGGCTCATCGGGAACCCTCCAGATACGCCTTGTACCATTCCACGGTCTGCTTCATGCCGCTTGCGAAATCGTACTTGGCCTGCCAACCGAGGATGTCTCTCGCCTTGCCGGAGGCCAGCGCCTGCGCCTTGATCTCGGCCTTGGCCGTGTTCATCACGAGCGGCGGCAAATGGTGGATGCCCATCGCCCGTTGAACCTCGGCGACGATCTCGTTGACCGTGACCGGCTGTTCGGTGCTGAAATTGAAAGCTCCCCCGGCCACGCCGGGGGTTTCGATCTTCTCGGCGAGGGCGAGGTACGCGTTCACCGCATCTTCGACGTAGAAGTAGTCGCGGATCATGGTGCCATCGCTGCGGAGCACCGGGCGTTCGCCGTTCAACAGCGAGCGTATCGTGCTTGGAACGATGCGGCTCCAGTTCAGGTCGCCGCCGCCGTAGATGTTCCCGCAGCGGGCAATGGTGATCGGCGTGCGGTAAGTGTGGTGGTAACTCGCCGCGATGAGATCGGTACAACTTTTGGAAACATCGTAAGGGTGCCGGCCGACGAGGCCGTGCTCCTCGGTGTAGGGCAACACGTCGTGGTCACCGTAGGCCTTGTCGCTCGACGCGATGACGACCGCTTTCACAAGCCCCGCGTGGATGCGGCAAACTTCCAAAAGATTGTACGTTCCTCGGATGTTCGATTCGAACGTGGGAAGCGGGTTGCGGTAGGCCGCCCCCACGAGCGCTTGGGCGCCGAGGTGGAAGACGGTATCGCACTCGAATTCGTTCACGGCCCGTTCGAGGGCGAAGAAATCTTCGAGTTCGCCGTTCACCACGCTCACTTTGCGGATCGCCCCGGAACGAACGAGTTCGCTTTGGTCGTCGAGATCGCGGATGAGCGCGACCACGTGGGCGCCCGCTGCAACGAGTGCCTTCACGAGCCACGAACCGACGAAGCCGCTGCCGCCCGTGACGAACGCGCGCCGCCCCGCCCAATGTTTCGCGGCGGTATTCACGCCCACACCTTCCATGGCGGTGTTCCTTTCTGCCAATGGTCTTCGAGGATTTTCTTATCGCGCATAGTATCCATGCACTGCCAGAAACCCTCGTGCTTGAACGCGGCGAGTTGGCCGAGCTTCGACAATTCTTCGAGTGTTTGGGCTTCGAGGCTGTGCTGATCGCTATCGAGGTAATCGAAGATATCGGGTTCGAACACGAGGAAGCCGCCGTTGATCCATCCTTCGCCGGCCGGCGATTTCTACGTGAACAGCGCGACCCTATCGCCGTCGAAGAGCAACCCGCCGAAGCGGGCGGGCGGGCGAACGGCCGTAACCGTGGCGATCTTCCCATGCTTTTTGTGGAAGGCGAGCAGGGCGCGGAGATCGACGTTCGCCACACCGTCGCCGTAGGTCACCATGAAGGTGCCTTTGCGGAGGTAATCCGCCATACGGCGAACGCGGCCGCCGGTGTTGGTCATCGCCCCGGTATCGATCAAATGCAGGTTCCAATCTTCGTTGGTGCTGTCGAGCGAGGTCACTTTGTGGCGGGCCGTTTCGATCTTCAGGCTGCCGTTCATGAGCGCGAATTCGACGAAGTAGCGTTTGATGGAGTCGCCCTTGTAGCCGAGCGCGACGAAGAAATCGCGGAAGCCGTAATGGGCGTAGCTCTTCATGATGTGCCAAAGCAGCGGTCGCCCGCCGACCTCGACCATCGGCTTGGGGCGCAGATCGGTTTCTTCGGCCAACCGGGTGCCGAGGCCCCCGGCGAGTATCACTACGTTCATCGAACAGTCTCCGTCGAAGGTCGAATCCGCATTCTTTTTCTATCGAGCCGGTTCATTCGGGGTTCCCCCCGGCGTGTAGTCCGTTTTCCATTCCAACTTCGGCCGGATCGCACCGGGGTAGGCCCCTTGGTAATCGCCGCGAGACGATTCGCCATCGGCGGTATCGAGTATTTGGAACGCCACGGCGTCCGGCTCGAAAAAATGCACGTTCATCGGTTCGAGCGTGGTCATCGCAGCGCCCACGAGTAACGTGCCTTCGTTCAACATGTCTGAAGGAATCCATGCGGTACTCGTGTAGGTTCCCGCCGGGCGCTTCTTCCGCTTCCACTCCGGATCGGTTTCCATGGTGTGGAATACGCAGACGCCATCGTCGTTGAATACGGGGAAGTTCGGAATCAGCACGTGCCCGGCTTCGAGCACCTCGAAGGTGATTTCCAAGCCCACGGCTTCGTTGGTGTAGATCACTTCGCGGGTCTTGCCCGAGCGGTCGCACACGCGGAAGGATTTCAATCGCACGATGGCATTTCCCGGAGCGGTCGCGGGATCGCTCCAAACACGTGCGGCGGTCGTGCCTTGATCGGAATGCAAGTAGGCCCGCGTGACTTCCGGCGAAGGGCCATCGGCGATGACTTTGCCGCGATCGAGCAGGATCGCCCGGGGGCAAAGCCGCGTGATCGCCTGCATGTTGTGGCTGACGAACAAAATGGTTCGGCCGGTTTTCGACACCTCGCCCATCTTCCCGAGGCACTTCTTTTGGAACGTGGCATCCCCCACGGCCAGTACTTCATCGACGATCAGAATTTCCGGTTCCAAATGGGCCGCGACGGCGAACGCGAGACGCACATACATACCGGAGGAATAGCGTTTCACCGGCGTATCGAGGAACTTCTCCACTTCCGCGAACGCAACGATCTCGTCGAACTTCGCCGCGATCTCGCGGCGAGCCATGCCGAGGATGCTGCCGTTCAGGAAGATGTTCTCGCGGCCGCTGAGTTCCGGGTGGAAGCCGGTGCCGACTTCGAGCAAGCTGCCGACGCGGCCCGTCAGATCGACGAACCCGGTCGTCGGCTTGGTGATTCGGCTGAGAACTTTCAGCAGGGTGCTCTTACCCGCCCCGTTGCGACCGACGATGCCGACGACTTCCCCGGGTTGCACTTGGAAGTCGATGCCGCTCAACGCCCAGAATTCCTCGGCTTTCGGGCGACGACGGAATGGCTTGCGGATCGCGGAACTCAGGCTCTCGCGCAGAGTGCGGTAATCCATCTGGCCGGGGCCGGTGGCCAGGCGGTAGCGCTTACCAAGGTTTTCCACGCGTATCGCCGGCCCGGTCATGAGATCCTCAGATTTTGTCTGCGAAGTCGTCTTCGATCTTGCGGAAGTACAAACATCCCCCGGCGAACAATGCCACCGCGACAACAGCGGAGATCGCCAAGCCGCCCCACGGCATCGGCCCGCCGAGTAAGCAGGAACGGAAGGCTTCGATCGGCGCCACCAAGGGGTTCAACGCGAGCCAGAGTTTCAACCCTTCCGAGGGAGCCTCGGGCAGTGCCATGTAGATCGAGGGCGTGGCGTACATGCCCACTTGGATGATGAACGGTGTGACGTAACGGAAGTCCCGGTAGGCCACCGTCAGCGCGGCCAGCAAGGTTCCCAACCCGGTCGCCGTGAGTAACAAGATCAGAAAGACGAACGGCAGGAATACGATCTGCCAACTGGGCGGATGGCTGTACCAAGCCATGACCACGCCGAGAAGGCCCAGCGAAATTAAGAAATCGAAGAGAGCCGCACCGACAGCCGCGAACGGTACCGCGAGGCGGGGGAAATAGATTTTCGTGATGAGCCGTTCCGAACCGATCACGCTTCCCCCAGCTTGGCCCACGGCAGAGGCGAAGAAGGTCCAAGCGACGAGCCCGGTAAGAACGAACAACGGGTAAGGAATACTGCCGCCAGTGAAGCCGCCGAGCCTGCCGAGAAAGACGCTGAAGACCAACATGAGCATCGCCGGTTGCAGCACGGCCCACGCCACGCCCAGCAGGGCTTGCTTATATCGCACTTTCACATCGCGCCAGATCAGAAAGAACACCAGTTCGCGGAAGCGCCACAACTCGCGCACGTTCACGAGCTGCCAGCCCCGGGGCGGTTCAATGCGGATGTGATGGTCACTCGGCTGCAAAACACGATGCTCCACGAACTGGGCATTTCGCCCGGATTCTCCATTCCACCGGCTCTGGAATAGCAAATGGAGGCGATACGCACAAGGCGATTGCTGAGCGCAGGTGCCCTAAGGATTTCGACCACGAGTCAAATTGCACCTTAACCCCCGTCATTCCCTCGCAGGGAGGAATCCTGTGTTCACTCTGGGAACAAAGCAGTCTGGATTCCCGCCTGCGCGGGAATGACGGGAAGTGGGTATTCACTGATGCCGAAAACGAAAAGCACAACTGCTGAGCGTAGAAACACGCCAGCCAAACAGTTCGCAAGGTAACACTCGCCCAGCGTAATTACCCTTGTCCGTGGCAATTCCCGAATCGAACTCCGGAGTTGGATCGTAAGGGCGGCAGCCCCTTGTGGGTAGATTTCAAAACGGGCGAGAACTAATGGGGGCCGGACGCCGCGATCAGACCGTTATATACTGCTACGACATCGCGTCGAAGTGATGATTTCGTAGGGTGGGCACTGCCCACCGTTCATCAAATCGAAGACGGTGGGCAGTGCCCACCCTACAGAAGAGGGTCGCGCATGGCACGCAGGCAGTTGGACGGGAAACGGGTACTGATCACCGGGGCGTCGCAGGGTATCGGCGAAGCCTTGGCGATGGAAGCCGCGAAACGCGGTTGCCGCATTGTGGCCGTGGCACGCACCGCGGCCCTGTTGGAGAATCTGGAAGCTCACATTCGCCATGAGATTCCGCACGCGAAGATCGTTACCCTTGCAGGCGACGTAACGAACCCGGACGACCGCAAGGCAATGCTCGAAGCGTGCCAAAGCGCTTACGGCGGATTGGATATTCTCATCAACAACGCAGGGATCGGGGCGACCGGGCACTTCGCCGAAACCGACTTCGCCAACCTCCGCCGCATTTTTGAAGTGAACGTGTTCGGCACGGCGGAACTCACGCGGTTGTGCATCCCTTCACTACGAACCGGAATCCAACCGCTGATCGTGAACATCTCCTCGGCCCTCGGCAAACGCGGTTACCCGGCACGCTCCTACTATTCTTCGAGCAAGTTCGCATTGCAGGGCCTATCGGATGCCATCCGCGCGGAACTCGCACCGGACGGCATCAGCGTGTTGGTGGTTTCCCCCGGCCTCACGCAAACGCATTTCTCGAAGAACATGCTGGAACGCAGCGCCCGCCTGCCGCTCGACCACCTCCGGGGTATGACCTCCGAAACCGTGGCGAAGAAAACCTTCGCCGCGATCGAGGCGGACAAATCCGATATCACCCTGACGACCAACGGGAAACTGCTCGTGGCGGTGAACCGCTTCGCCCCGTGGATTTTCGAGCTGTTCGCCCGTAAAAAGATCCAACGATTGTTCGCGGCGGAGATCGCCGAGCGCGAGAATAAGTTGGGGTGATAAACATTCTTACTGTCGGCTATCGACTGCGAACTATTTACTCAATTGCATCACCGTTTTGATTGTGATCCGTCCCAAATTCAAAGGGTTCTCATCCATGCGTTTCGTCGCGATTGCATTCCTGTTCGCCACTGTTGCTTCCGCTCAAACGCCGAAGCCCACCGCGAAAGCGCCACCGAAGAAGGAAGAATTCAAAATCTCCGAATGGGAACAGGAAGTGATCGACCTGACCAACGCGGAACGCAAGAAGGAGAAGTTGAATCCGCTGAAACCGGCGCCGCTGCTGTTCGCATCCGCCCGCAAGCACACCGCGAACATGGCCAAGAAAGACGAACTCGAACACGAACTCGACGGCAAAACGGTGAAGGATCGGATCGTGGCCGAAGGTTACAAGTATGCCCGAATCGCGGAGAACATCGCTATGGGGCAGAAGACGCCAAAGCAGGTGGTGGAGGGCTGGATGAATTCCGAAGGGCACCGCAAGAACATTCTCACGCCGGAACTCACCGAGATCGGCATCGGCATCGAGAAGAACGCGAAGGGCCAGTTTTACTGGACGCAGAACTTCGGCACCCCGCGGAAGTGACCCCTCTTTCGGAGCCGGAAGCGTCAGCGACGGACGAACAACCGTCGCTGACGCTTCCGGCTCCGAAAATCATTTCAACAACGTCTTCGCTTCCGGCGTGCCGATGCGAATACGCACACAGAGGGAATCCGCATTAGCGAACGCTACCGGGCCGGAGCCGTCGATCTTCGCGATAAGCTCCTCCTTCCCGAGCGTGAACAGAACGGTGGGCGGTGCGTCGGTGTCCGAAGCCATTGCCAGAGTGCGACTATCGGGCGCGTAGGCAATCGAAGTAATGTTCGCCTTCGGCGTGCCCGGCCGTAGCATTCGCAGTATCTTCTTGCCGCTGGGCACCTCGTACACTTCGACGACATACTCGAAATCCTTCAAGGCCACTGCCACGCTCTTGCCGTCCGGTGCCACCGCCACGGCGGTGCCGTCGGGGAGTTCCATGCGCTCCAGCCCGTTCGCCGTTTCAAAGATCATCGGCTTGGCCAGGTGCATCCCCCCGACGAGCTTGCCGTCGTTGGTGATCGTCATGCCTTCGAGCATTTTCACGCTGGCGTTGTTGGAGAGTTCGTATTTCTTCGCAGCGTCGTAGATGCGCAGTTGGCTCTCACCGAAGTGAACCGCGAGGAATGCCCCGTTGGCACTCACGGCCATACCGTTGGCCTGCGAATCCTTCTTGCGAAGGACGTGTAGTTCTTTGCCGGTGATGGTGTCCCAGATGCGGACGGTGCCATCGGAACCGAGCGATGCGAGTTCGGTGGTGCCGGCACGGAAGGCGAATGCGAGGGGCCGTTCGGGGTGCCGCAAGGCGGTGCCACCGAGCCGGGCGAAGGCACCGGGGGGAAGCTCTTGGGCGAGCCCGAGGGATGAGAAGAAAAGAAGGGAGAGGAAGCGGAGCATTGGGCACTCTTTGTTGGAGTTCGGGCTTCAGCCCGTCTTCGTTAGGACTGCATCACAAGACGGGCTGAAGCCCGAACTCCAACAAAATCTCACAGCTTCTCGACTAACTTCCGCACCAGCAGCCGCAGCTTCGGCTCGGCTTCCTTCGCCGTGGCGATGATCTCCGGCAGGCTCACCGGCTGGAGCGAATCGGCATGGCACATATCGGTAATCACCGAGATGCCGACGTTACGCATCTTGGAATGCACGCCGACGATCACCTCGGGAATCGTGCTCATACCGATGACGTCCGCCCCGATGGTGCGAAGGAAGCGATATTCGGCCCGCGTTTCCAAATTCGGCCCGGCCACCGCCGCGTACACGCCCTGCTGGATTGGCAACTTCTCTTCGATCGCAACTTCCTTCGCCAGCTTCAACAACTCGCGGTCGTAGGCGAAGCACATATCGGGGAAGCGCTCGCCAAGGCGGTCGTCGTTCGGGCCGATCAACGGATTGACGCCGATGAGATTGATGTGGTCTTCGATCAGCATGATGTCGCCGCGGGTGTACTGCGGGTTCAACCCGCCGCAGGCGTTCGAAGCAATGAGCACGTTCGCACCCAACGCTTTGAACACGCGCACGGGGAAGGTGATCTGCTGGGCAGTGTAACCTTCGTAGGCGTGGAAGCGGCCTTCCATCGCCACGACGGTTTTGCCCGAGAGTGTGCCGCACACCAATCGACCCTTGTGGCTCGGCGCCGTGGAGTGCGGGAAGTGCGGGATCTCCTTGTATTCGAGGATCGTGCGATCGGAGATTTCGTCGGCGAACTGACCGAGGCCGGTGCCGAGGATGATCCCGGCCACGGGCGTTCGGTCGAACCGTTGGCGGATGAACGCGGCGGCTTCCTGGATGTCTTCGTACAAGGGCATGGTGTTCTCAACGGGGGTTGGTGTCGAGGCGGAGCTTGCGGATCGTTTGTTCGTAGGTGGATTCGAGGTCGAGCATGACGTGCTCGGATTCGTTGAGCCAGATCGGAATCCTCGGCAGAGGATCGCCCGCGGTCAACGGGTATGCCCAGCACTCGATCTGCCATCGATTTTGGGCCAAGCCGTTTCGGCCACGGAAGGTGGCGGCGTACTGGGGCGAAGCTTCGAGTGTGAATGCAGGGTCGTGGTGGCCGATGACCGCCAAGCTTTGCTCGTAAAGGTTGAAATGCATCTCGCCGACGACGTCGATGATCGTGACACAGACTTTTTGACGCCAGAGGTTGGCACATTTCGCGGCGAACGACTTTCTGCTTTTCGGGCGGTCTTTATTTGCAGGGCTGACGAGTTCGATGACTGCGACCAGACGACCGGTGGGAGATCCATCGAGCTCATAGACATCCACACCGTAGTCCGCCTCGTCCATCGCTTCGGTGGGAACGCACAGCGTGGGTGCGGGCGAGATTGCCGTAGCGGCACCACCATACCCGCTTCCTTCCGATTCGACATCGAATCCGGCAACATCAATTTCATACTGCTGTCCGAGATTCACACGGAGGCCGAACCGATACTTGTCCGACAGCACATCGTTCAAGGCTTCCACGATGGTACCCGGCCACATGCCGTGCATGGTCTGCAAGTGGTACGGTGTATTGAACGGGCTTTTCGAATGGTCGCGCAGCGGCATCGCAAGACTCCTCCGGTTCGATTGTCATCTTATCCGAACGCCGATGGAAGGCGCGTAGACAACCCCGCCCGCTTCCGCAAAATAGCCGCTTCGATTCCCGCGAGGT
>Ga0105044_10014279_pt1 | contig 10744 bp, 7 predicted proteins | sample MAT01_FD_78092 | JGI IMG/M metagenome (GOLD analysis project Ga0105044, IMG submission 78092) | Freshwater microbial communities from Lake Fryxell liftoff mats and glacier meltwater in Antarctica - MAT-01 | ecosystem: Environmental > Aquatic > Freshwater > Ice > Liftoff microbial mat | place... | reverse complement strand
CGTGTTTCGGCGGGGTTTTCAACCCCGCAACACGGGAGACAGGGACTTTCAGTCCCTGGCGCAAGCGATCTTGCCATGTCATATGCGGATGGGACGGTTATTGACATGGCTCAAAATCCTTAAGTTGGTGTATATGGGGCACGATGCATCGTGCCCCTACAAAAGACCAAACAGGGCGTTACGATCAAGACGATGGCTCAAAAACAGCATGATGACCCTGTTTTGAGATTACAAATTCCATTATCAAACGGCGATGATTCTTAGCGAAATTGGCGTTCGGCTGGGATATGTAAATCCTGAAATCCTCTTGTGGCAGGCAAAAACCAGCACCTCTCACAATTATATCTTTCGTGAGGATATCCTCGTATTACAAAAGCCTCTCTAACCCCTGACCAGCGTCCTGCCTGTGCGATCCCCTCACTCGCGCTATAATGCATGGCATAAACGTTCAATGGCGGAAAGCGACAGCGATGATACGGATTCTCAAGGCAATGGGGCTGCTTATAGTGGTGAGCCTGCTGCTCATCCAGGGCATGGCCCAGGATCAAAACAATGCAGCGCTCCCTCAGACGGCCAACAATCCTTTCCAGACCATCATGCTCAACCTGCGAAATGATCTGGAAGCGCTGGCGGATCGTGTCTATGGTGGTGGGCAGCGCCCGACAGGATGGACACAAAACGGTGATCTCAACAGCCCCACCATCATTGCTGATATCTGGTTCGATCATGAGTTGATTGGCGATGCCGTCTTTGGCGCTGGCATACGTCCGCCGGAGTGGATAAGCGCAACGACAGCCAATATCGAACTGCTGCTGCGAAATATTCGCCATGACCTCGAGTTTTCCGCCGATATCTTCATTGGCGTCAATCTGCGGCCTGATGGCTGGATTGGCGCAGACTCGTTTTATCGCTGTGATCGCACGACGATGAATCTGCTCTACCTGCTCAATCTCTTCTACAACCAGACCTCCACCGTCTCGCCCAACGTCAACAATTACTGCGAGTCGGTGGGCTTTGAGATTGAAGATCGCTTGGCCGCCACGATCCTCAGCGGCCAAGCGCCTGAACAGGTTCCAGGGCTGGTGCTGGCGGTGCGCGGCGATCTGGAACGGTTGGCCGATGAAACCCTGGGCTTGAACAATCGTCCGGCCAGTTGGACATTCAACAAGGATGTCAATTCGCCCTCGCTGGCCTCGGATAATTTTGCCGATATGGAACGGCTGGCCGACGCCCTGCTTGGCGCGGGCAAGCGGCCCGATGGCTGGGTGGCTGCCCTGACGCAAGACCCCGCTACCAGCGCCCGCAATCTGCGCTACGATCTGGAACTGCTGGCCGATGCCACCCTGGAAGCCGCCACGCGCCCGCGTGGGTGGCAGAGCACCAATCAGGTGGAGGCGTGCAGCCCGCTGGTGCAAACGCTGGTGGCGATTGTGACGGCACAGTATCAATTTGCGCCTGATGCGGGCGTCCTGAGTGCGCCGAATTTTTGCGCGGCGGTGGAAGTGGCCGCCAACAATCAGGCCGAGAATCCGCCCGTCTCGGATACGACGGGGGTGAGCGCGGAAGAAGAAAAATATCTGGCCGAGGCCAATTATGCCTTCGCCTATCTGGATGCCGCCGCCACGCAGTACATGGGCATCATGCCGGGCAAGACCAAATTCCGCGCCTGGTATCGCAACTTCAACGGCTCCACTATGATGTTCGTCAGCGGCGATAACTTCGCCCTGTTCATCGACCGCCACTGGACATCGCTCACGGAACGGGCCTTCAATACGCTGCCCACGCTGGAAGGCAAGCTGCCTCTCACCTTCTGCGATGCCAATTGGTGCAACGGCCCTGCGCCCACGCCCACCCCGACAGGCAGCGGCCCATTGGTCGAGATTTTGCAGGACACAACCGCTGTGCCGATCATCACACCCGGCGCGAACCAGCAGAACGGCAAGACGCTCGTGAGCTGGAATCACATCCGCGTGACGTATGTGCAGCAGACCAGCAGCCCCGGCAAGGCGCAGGTCGCGCTGGAAATCTGCCAGGAGACGCAGCAGGTGACGTGTGAGCCTGTGCTCTCGGTCTTCAATCTGCAAACGGGGTTGGCTGTGCCGCCCATCTCGCAGCAGGGCGGCCTGAACGTGTATGAGCTGCCGTATGGCTACAGCACCAATCTGCTGTTAGAGGGCACAACCTTGTTCTCGAACGATATCTGGCTGAACGATCCATCGCTGTAAGATGTACAGAATAAAGCAGTGCTGCCAATCTCATTTCAATGTGAGATGGGATTGGCGTAGATGTACAGCACGCTGCGCCCTTTGGGATGTACGATTCTCGCGGGCGCAGCACGCTGCGCCCCTACAAAGATATCGTGTTCTTATGCCCTACGATCCGCCCCGTTGCAACGTCACGCGGTAATCGCCGTGTGTCGTACCATCGCGCAGGCCAAAGCGCGTCACGGCGATGGTATAGCGCCCCGCCGCAGGCAGCGTAAACGTCAGTTCGGCATTGCTCGTGCTGGCAGACGCATCATCATTCGTGGCGAGATTGTTATCCGCCACATCGCGCAGCACGAGGATCGGATCAAGATCGCCCGTGAGCCGCTCAGCACGCATGACGACAGTTTCGCCCGCCTGCCCCTGGAATTGATAGAACTGCGCGAAGACCTCATCATTGAGCGTTCCGGTGAGGCCCTGCCCGTAGAAGATGGCCGTATCTCCGCCCTGGCTGGCCCGCTGCTGCGGCGAAGGCGTCGAGACTGTGCCTGTATTGACCATGACCGCCGTCTCGCGGCCTGCCCGAAACACCGCCTCAAAGCGCTGATCGGGAGCCAGCAGCGGGCTTTCGTCAGACGTCAGCGCCAACAAATCCTCACCATTCGTCGTGATGGTGAGCGAAAAATGCACCGGCGGACGCGGGCCGCACACGTTTTGATACCACACCCAGACCGTATAATCGCCCGCTGGCACATCCGCCCCAGGCCGCACAATATGCTCCACAGGCTGCGCGGTGGGCGTGGTGCAGTTGGTGTTGCTGTCGATCTGGAGTTGTGCGCCATTTTCAACAGTCGGGTTGCTCCATGAGACGGTTTGTCCATCCGGCAGCTTCACAAACAGATTTAGATCCGCCTCGCCCTCCCAGCGCAGCGTCACCGTGAAGGCCCCTTTCTGCAAGGCAATTTCGCCCACCGTGACATCGAGCGTATATGCGCCCTGGGTGTCGCCGCGGCTCAGGCCGCGCCGTGTCGCCAGGATGAAATATTCGCCATCAGCGGGCAGGGCAAACTGCGTGATCCGCGCATTGCCGGACACGCCCACATTGTCATTGAAGGTCAGTTCGGTCAGTGTGCCATCGGTCAGGATCAAATACGGATCGAGGCCCTCGCTCGTCGCCATGCTCAGGGTGACAAGTTCGCCCGCCTTGCCCAGGATGCGATAATAATCGACGGGCTTCTGCGTCGTGATTGTGCCTGTATAGCGCTCGTTGTAGGCGGCGGGAATGAGGCTCAACTTGGTCAGATCGATGGGAATGCGCCGCACATCCAGCGTGACCGTCGTGCGGGCGGATGTCCCATTCTGGCGCACCTGGATGATATACGGCCCACTGCGCGGAATCACCAGCGACGGGATGCGGACGCGATCCGTCTCAGCCTGCCGCGAGGACAGCGCATTCTGATTGAGATCGAAAATCGAGACTTCCAGTTGAGCATCGGGCGCATCGGCGGTGGCGCTGGCAAAGATGCGATCCCCGATGGTGGCCGTGAAGATGAACGAGAAGACGTTGCGATCACGGGTGAAGGTGCGCTCAATCGGCGTGCCCAATTCGAGGATCGAATCAGCGAGGCGGTTGGCGAAGGCGATGAAATCCCCTTGTCCACTCGTGCGCCCGACAGCGATCAGATACCAGCCGGTCTGTGGCAGCGCGGCATACACCACCAGCTCTTTTTCGGTCTGCTGCGACACGCGGCTGATGATGGTGAGATCGCTGTTGAGGATGGCGGTTGTCGGCACAAGATCGCCGCTCGTCACCTTGATCGTGAGGCTGACAAAATCGCCTTTTTGCCCGCCAAGCACGAAGTAGACGGTTTTATTCACCTCATCGAAGCGGCTTGTGCCAAACTGCTCGTACTCAAGCAGCTTGTAATCGACGGTGAAGGGCGGTGGCGAACTGAGCGGATCGTTCGGCTCGACAACGCTGCCTTCTCCAGCCACGCCAATCGTCAGCAGATATGTCCCGCGCCCGGCATTGTCCGCCTGATTGAAGCGGCTGGCCTCCACGAGATAGCGGCCTGCGATGGGGACGGTCAAGACGATCTGCGCCGTGCGATCTCCGGGCGTCACATCATCGTTGCTGTCGAGCAGAGTTTCGCTGTCATCAAACAGCAGCAAAAACGGATCGAGATCGCCGGATGTGGTCTTCATCGTCAGCGTGATAATCTGGCCTGCTTGCAGCGTGAGACGATAGCGCACCGAGGGCGTATCGGCATTGATCTGGCCTTCATAGCTGCCCGAAGGCACATCAAAGACGGGGATTGTCGATGTGGCGAGTGGGGTGGGGACGGATGTTGTCGGGAGGACGGAGGGCGCAATTGTGGTAGGCGTCGTTGGGGCGGCAAAGGTGGCGGGCGCACGCGGCGTCACGCTCGGTGCGGCTGTTGGGACAGCGAAGGTGGCCGGGGCGCGGCGGGTGGGCGTCGCAGGCGTCTCAGTCTGGGCGGAGAGCGACGGAATCACGACGAGAAGGACGATCCACACCAGCCAACCGATTTTATGCACGAGTCTCGCCTTGTCTTTTGCCAACCTTACATCGATTATACTCGGTATTGATGCGGAACTTCTGGCCCTCATCCTCGTTATAACTTCTAAACCTTCGTGCGCGTCCGCCTGATTCAGGCAATAATAGAAGCACGATATCCCAAACGAGATTAGCCTATGTCAAACCTCATCGGCAAGCAAATCGGCCCGTACACCATCCTGGAAGAAATTGGACGCGGCGGCATGGCAACCGTCTACAGCGCTATGCAGACCTCCATGAATCGCAAGATTGCGATCAAGGTGCTGCCGCCGCATTTTATGCATGATCCGGGCTTCCTCGAACGCTTTGAGCGCGAAGTCGCCGTGATCTCGCATCTGGAACACCCGCACATCCTGCCCATCTACGATTATGGTCAGGCCGAGGGTGTGCCGTATATCGCCATGCGCTATCTGGGCGGCGGCAGCCTCGCGCAGCGCATTCGGCGCGGCACGATTGAACTGACCGAGATCGAAAAGCCTTTCATGCAGGTGTGTCAGGCGCTCGATTACGCGCATCAGCAGAGCGTGATTCACCGCGATCTCAAGCCCGGCAATATCATGCTGGATGAGGCAGGCAACGCCTATCTGAGCGATTTTGGCATCGCCCGCGTCATGGGCAGCAATCTGACAGGCAGCGCCATCATCGGCACGCCCGCCTATATGTCACCGGAGCAGGCACACGGCCTCAATATCGATGGCCGCGCCGATATCTACTCGATGGGCGTTGTGCTGTTCGAGCTGATCACGGGCCGCGAACCCTTCCAGGCCGAAACGCCGATGGGCCTGCTGCTCATGCATATCAATGAAGCCATGCCGCCCATCTATGACTTTCGCCAGGATATTCCCGGCGCGGTGCAGGATGTGGTCGATAAAGCGACGGCCAAAAATCCCGATGATCGCTACTCCTCCGCTGGGCAGATGGCAAGCGCCCTGAGTGCCGCGATTCACGGCGGCTCATCGACAAGCCCGGTGGCCCGCGATCTTGGGCCGCTGTCTACCGCTCGCCCGCGCACCAACCCGCAGACCAACATTCCGACGCAGAATGTACGGGCTGAGATGGCTGACAGCCGCACCATGATCGGCGATGCTGTCGGCGGTACACCGATTCCGTCGGTGCTCACAGGCGATACAGGCCGCCAGAGTACGGGGACGACGGACATCTCCAATCGCCCACGAGCACTGTGGCTGCTGCTGCCCGTCGTGGCTGTGCTTCTCATCGTCATCACCGGGGCGGCCCTGCTGCTGCGCCAATCGCCGGATAGCGATATCGTCCCCACCGTCAATCCCAATGCCGCGCCCACGCCGTTCCGCAGCGCGGTCATGGTCGATCAGCCCAACTACAGCCTGTCGATCCCGCAGGAGTGGATGCCGCTGAATGCCTCCTTCGTCGATCAGTCCGATGCCCAGCGCCAGTATCATGTCTGGCAGACGGATGATCTGGTGGCGCGGGCGTCACTGGCCGTGAGCGATCTCAGCCAGAAGGATTACATCGATCAATATTATGCTCCTCAAAAAGAGTACACATTGGTCGATGAGGCCAAAGCGCCCGATGGCACCGTGCGCCGCAGCTATCGCATGACGCAGGCGGTTGGCGATTTGCAACCGGGGCAGATTGATGTGTTCTTTCGTGCGGATGGCAAAGGCGTGGCGGTGCTGGAACTCTATACCGCCGACAGCGACGCGACCAATCGCACCATGCTCACCGCGCTGCAACTCATTCTTGATTCGTGGCGCTTGAAGCGGACAGCGTGACCCCTCTCCCACAAGGGGCGAGGGGAGACGGATTAGGGCGATTGCATCAAATCGTAATTCAGTAAAAATCGAAATATTCATCACAACTCTTGTAGGGGCACGGCGTGCCGTGCCCCTGGGTTTGGCACGCCAAACCCCTACATAAATGCACAGCGTTCAACACGACGTGTGGTCATAAAAGCCCCTCGCCCCTTGTGGGAGAGGGGTCGGGGAGGGGTACAACAGAACCAATTAGTTGATCACGGCGCTGATGGTTGTCGCGCTGATCGTGACCGAACTGACGGTCTTGCCACTATAGTACAGGTTCATAAACATCGTCCAGTAGCTCACGATCATGGTGTTGAGCTGTGTCATCTGGGAGCCTGTGGCGGGCGCACCGTTCAACGTGGCACTCACAATCGACCATTTCACCTTGCCGCCGCTCACGATGGGCTTGAGCGTCAGTTTGCCAATGGCAGTCGCGCCGCCGATTTTTGGGGTGATGCTCGCCGAGATCACGACCTTACCGGGCTGCAAATCAGCGCTGATATTGCTCACGTTGTAATTTGTCGTCGGAATGACGATTCCCGTGTACAGGGTGTTGATCTGAGTTTCGGTGACAGTGACAGTAGTGGAGGCCAGCGCCGGAACCACCGCAATGCCGAGCATGAGGCAGAGAAGAAAAATAACGAGGCGTGATGCGTGTTTCATAGCGATCCCTTATTATGATTGAAGGTTATTTCATCCCACAGACAGTGTATCACCAAACGGAATAAAATTTACCTTCCTAATATAAAGGTATAATAAATAACTGGCTGTGACGCCTGTTGTCGTTTGTCCCTATTGGAGAGACGAGGCCCGCCGCGTCCGCCCCACAATGGATATTCGTCTTAACGCGACAAGGTATAGGTGATATCCGTATCGGTGATGGTGACCGCTGTCACACGGCGTGCGCCATAGTGGGCGCTGGCATAATTGTTCCACGAGTTGAGAAGCGTCTCATTCAGATCAGCCAATTGATCCGCATTGGCCGCCACGCCGTTGACCGTCGCGCTGGACAGGCTCCAGATGACGATGCCATTGCTGACAGTGGGGGAGGCGACCACCCGCGCCGGATACGACCCGCCGCGCACAGGCGTCAATGTCGCCGTGATGACTGCTTGACCGGGCTGGAGATCCACCGCGCTATTGTCCAGGCGCAAACGAGTGGCCGTGACGCGCCACGCACTGTTGATCGCACTCTCGCTCACGGTGATTGAGAGCGACGTGCCATCGGTGGAGACGGAAATCTCGCGGTTGCAGGCGGTCAGCGTGACGAGCAGCACAGCGAATAGCACAACAAGCTGAGATAGATGTTTCATGCGAATCCTCCCAAAATCCCTCAGTAGAGACAGGCTCTTTCATGTCTATAGTCTAGGCAAAAAGTGTTATCAAAAATCATAAGATGTGTAAACCCACTGTCATCATCGCGCTTGATTTGGGCTTGGACTGTCTTTGAGAGGTGAAAGGAACAGGCAATTCCGAGAATCGCCCTGACAATAGTTAAAGTAAAATCTTTTGTCCTGAACCTTCTTTTTTACTCATCAGCTTACTGCCTGTACCCGGATTAAATCCACCACCCAAAGTACCTTTTGTTGGTGTCTTTTTGATACGCGGGGCTTGTTTAAACATATTGCGGCGCGGCGGCATTTCAACCGCTTTTCCTGCAAAAATCTCTTTCACAGTGAGAATTTGAAGACGTGGATAGCGATTTTCCCAGTAGTCAGATGTATAAAAACCTGCGCTCAGGGCTTCAGTAATCATATCTTTGCTTGGCGACTCGAGAGTGATGAAAACACCTATTGCTGCTTTCTCACGATCTAAGACCCCAATAAGATCACGAATATCACCGCTTTTTACCTTTCCTGATTTAACTTGTATCAGGACTCTCTGCGAATTGTTTTTGTCATCCGCCGGAAAATCGATAACACCATCTATGCCTCTATCTTTCCCTTTTTTGCCTTTGCGATTGTCTGCATCGCCACCCACAGGTTTTGCTTTCAGAAGTGAAAGCGCCCACCACTGGAATTGATAACGATCATCTTGAGCCAGCAAGTGAGCAGAAGCCACATCTTTTGGTTCGCCTACGACCTCATATTCAGCATCAGGGAAAGAGTCTTTCAGGCGTGCTTTTTGTAAAGTGACGCTCAAATGTGTGATGTCAATTCCAATCCACTGACGATCCAACTTCTGGGCCGCTGCTATTGTTGTACCACAACCACAAAATGGATCGAGAACAACATCGCCAGGATTGCTACTTGCCGCAATAATACGTTCTAGAAGTGACTCAGGCTTTTGAGTTGGATAGCCCAGCCGTTCTTTTTCATGAGCGCCTAGAGGAGCAATATCTGTCCATACATCTTGAAGAAGAACACCCTTCATCTCATCTAAATAGCGCTTATAAACAGGCATAGCGCCCTTCTTCGGCCATAAAATGCGGCCTTCGAGTTCAAGCACATCAAGTTCCGATGGAGGCTTCATCCAATGACGACCACGCAAAGTAACATCGATGCCCTTCCAGGGCTTCCCTGTTTCCCCGTGTCTTATTCCTGCGCCAGTCAAATCAGAATGGCGATAAAGACGACCTCTTTCATCCTCGTGGCGATAAAATTTTTGGATGTAATCCTCATCATAGGTGCTAAACTGTTTGTTCCAGGTATATCTTTTGCTCTTGCTGTACATCAATATTGTGTCGTGAACTGGGCCTGGACGTTTAGCCGAATTGTGAGCGCTTGTGCGTTTCCAGATAATTTCTGACAAGAAAGCATCTACCCCGAAGAGTGTATCGAGAATAATTTTCAGGTAGTGGCTTGCTGTGGGATCACAATGAAGATACAAGCTTCCTGTAGGTTTAAGCACACGATGGAGCTGTTCAAGACGAACGGCCATCATCACTAAATAGGCCATCATAGGATTTGTCCCCACAATACGACGTAATGCTATGATCGTCGAACTCAATTGTTCTGATGCATTCTCAACAAGATCAGCATATGTTTCTTCGGCTTCTGGCCCCCAATGCCATGTATCGTCAAATACTTTGATTTGGGCATCGGAATGACTCCCGGACTCGTCTTTGAACAGTTGATTGTAATTTCGACTACTGTTGAAAGGCGGATCAAGATAGATCAAATCTACAAACTCATTTGGGAAATATTCCCGATTCCGTAAAATATCGAGGTTATCCCCATAATAGAGTCGATTTTTATCCATATTGTTTCACCCTTCCCTATACTTTATCATCGCTCATGCATTCTATTGTAACATCAAAGTCGCGCATCAGAGAAAATCTGAGCATCCCTTATGATGTGCTCTTTGCGTCACCCTATTTTTCTCTCCCTCATTAACCCTCTTTTATCAGCCGCATAAGAAGTGTGCTAAAAATATTGACGTTTCATCCTCCCTATGCTATCCTACGGACATGAAATTTAGCAGTCTCATAGTGTGAGTGCCAAAACGTTGTAAAATGGTTTGGTTCGCACGCATGGATATGCCTTCACGCTCAACGTAGGAGAAAAATCACATGGTTAACATCCGTCCTCTTGGGGATCGCGTCGTTGTCGAACCCACCGAACAAGAAGATATGACCGCATCGGGCCTGTTTCTGCCGGAAACAGCCAAAGAGAAGCCCCAGCAGGGCACCGTCATCGCCGCTGGCAAAGGCCGCCGTGATGACAGTGGCAAACTGATCGAACTCGATGTTCAGGTCGGTGACAAAGTGCTGTTCGCCAAGTACGCGGGCACGGAAATCAAGATGGAGGGCAAGAAGCTGCTCATCATGAAAGAAGCTGACATTCTGGGTATCCTCGATTAATTTCTTCTTCTCGCTTCGACCGATTGAAACACACGAAATTTCTGGAGACACAGACCAATGGCAAAACAACTCATTTTCCGCGATGAAGCACGCCGCAAACTGCAAGCTGGCGTCGATAAAGTCGCCAACGCTGTCAGCACCACCCTCGGCCCCAAGGGTCGCAACGTGGCGATTGATAAGAAGTTCGGCGCACCGACTGTCACCCATGATGGTGTCACAGTGGCGAAAGAAATCGAACTCGAAGACCCGTATGAGAACATGGGCGCACAGCTTCTGAAGGAAGCTGCCACCAAGACCAATGACATCGCGGGCGACGGCACAACCACCGCCACCGTGTTGGCCCAGGCCATTGTCACCGAAGGTCTGAAGAACGTGGCAGCGG
>Ga0105044_10014277_pt1 | contig 10744 bp, 10 predicted proteins | sample MAT01_FD_78092 | JGI IMG/M metagenome (GOLD analysis project Ga0105044, IMG submission 78092) | Freshwater microbial communities from Lake Fryxell liftoff mats and glacier meltwater in Antarctica - MAT-01 | ecosystem: Environmental > Aquatic > Freshwater > Ice > Liftoff microbial mat | place... | reverse complement strand
TCGCCGACGTCAACAGCGAGGCCATCCGCGAGCTCAACATGGCCATCTTGTGGCTGGTCCTCGGCGCGGTGAAGCTGGTGACCGGGCTGCCGCGCGTCTCCTCGGCCGGGTCCGCGCTGGCCCGCTTGCAGGACCTCGAGGCCCGGCTGGCCGAGGACCGCATCGAGCCCGCGGCGCGCGAGCAAGACCTCGGCGGCGGGCCCTTCGCGGGCTTCACCCGCATCGCCGTCGAGGGCCTCGAGTTTCGTTATCCGTCGAGCGGCGCGCGCAGGGCGTTCCCGCTCGGGCCGCTCGACCTCGGCTTCAAGCGCGGCGAGCTGGTGTTCATCACCGGTCACAACGGCAGCGGCAAGTCGACCTTCGCGCGGCTACTGACCGGCCTCTATCGTCCGACCGCCGGGCGCATCACTGTCGACGGCGTCGCTGTCACCAAGGACAACCTCGCGGCCTGGCGCTCGCTGTTCGGCACCATCTTTGACGGTCATTGTCTGTTTGAGCGCACCCACGGGCTGGACGCCGACGCCGAGCGCCGGGCCCCCGCGCTGCTCGCAGCGCTGGCGCTCGCCGACAAGACCGGCATCGTCGCCGGGCGGGTGACCAACCGCGATCTATCCACCGGGCAAAAGCAGCGCATGGCCATGGTGCTCACGCGCCTGAGCGACAAGCCGATCCTGGTCCTCGACGAGTGGGCCGCGGATCAGGACCCCGAGTTTCGCGGCTATTTTTATGATACCTTGCTGCCGGCGCTGCGCGACGAGGGGCGACTGGTGATCGTCATCACCCACGACGACGCCTACTTCGATCACGCCGATCGCTGCCTGCGCTTCGCGGATGGCCAGCTGGTGGAGTCACCGCGATGAAGGTGCTGGACCTGCTTGTCCGTCACGCCGGGGACGGCAAGCTCAAGCTGCTGGCGGCCACCGCGGGCGGCGGCGTGCTCGCGGCGCTGGTCGTCACCATCGTCAACGCCGCGAGCGCCGCGGGCGTGACGCTGGGCTCGTGGTGGCGCGCCGCGATCTTCGTCCTCGTCCTCGGCGGCATGTACTTCGCAAGGCGGCTCGCCTCGAAGCGGCTCATCGACGTGTTCGAGCGCGCCAGCGCCGACCTGCGCTGTCGCTTCGCCACCTGCCTGCGCGAGGCCCCGCTGCGCGCGCTCGAGACGCTGGGCCCGCGGATCGAGCGCACGACCGGCGACCTCGCGTTCCTCGCCAACACCCTCGAATCGTGGGTCTCCGGCGTCCAGCACCTCGCCTTCGTGCTGTGCATAACCCTCGCCATCGGCCTGATGTCGGGCCGCGCGCTGGTGCTGTGGTGCTTCACGCTCGGGCTGCTCAGCGTCGGCCTGTGGACGCGACTGCGACGCCTGCGGTCCGCGCTCGATGAGCTCGGTGGATTCAGCGCGACCCTCGGGAGCAGGGTCGAGCAGATGGTCGACGGATTTGTCCAGGCCAAGCTCGATGGTCGGGTCGCCGACGGGCTGGCGGACGACATTGAGGGCGCCGCCGCGGCGCTCTACGGGCGCCAAAATGTGGTCGAGGATATTGCCACACGGGCGTTCGTCGGCGGCTTCGCCGTGCTGTTTTTGGTCGGCTCGGGGGTCGCGGCCTTCGCCCCGAGCGCGACCATCGGCTTCGATCCAGCCGAGGCCTATGAAATGGTGATCTTCTACGAGCTGTCGTGGGCGCCGCTGTTCGGCGTGCTGACCGCGGCCCCCGAGATGGCGCGCGCCGAGGCGGCCGCGCGCAGCGTGCTCGACACCATCGAGATGTTGCCCGCCGACGACGTGGGCGATGAGCGCGGCGACCTGCCGCCGCCGTTTGCGACCCTCGAGCTGCGCCAGGTCGAGTTCGCCTACGACAGCGCCGAGGCGAGCCACGACTTCGTGGTCGGCCCCCTGGATCTGTGCATTCGTCGCGGGGAGCTGGTGCTCGTGACCGGCGGCAACGGCAGCGGCAAGACGACCATGCTCAAGATGCTGCTCGGGCTGTACCCGCCCGCCCGCGGGCACCTGGCGGTCGACGGTCTGCGCCTGGCGCCCGGCGATCACGGGTCGTGGCGCGATCGCTTCACCACGATCATGAGCCACCAGCACCTCTTCGATCGCCTCTACGGTCTTCACGAGGTCACGCCGGAGCGCATGGCAGAGCTGCTGGCGCGGCTCGGGCTCACGGACATCGTCGCCTACCGGGACCAGAACTTCACCGATCTGGCGCTGTCCACCGGGCAGAAGATGCGCCTGGCGATGGTGGCCGCGTTGCTAGAAGATCGCCCGGTCTATGTCTTCGACGAGTGGACCGCGAATCAGGATCCGGAGACCACCCGCTGGTACTACGATGTCCTGTTGCCGGAGCTGCTCGCCGCGGGCAAGACGGTCGTCGCCGTCAGCCACGACGACCGCTTCTTCGACCGCGCGGATCACCTCGTACGAATGGACCAGGGCCGGATCGTGCTCGATCACCGCGAGCCCCGCCCCTGAGCGTATCGGACCCGGCGTTTAGTTATCCCGCATAAAGCCGTTAAATAAACGCGACGCCGGGCAGATCATCGACAGCGTTGCAAACCCCATGGTAGGGTCCACACGATCGTTGGCGCCTGCATCGCGGGTCCCACCCTCAGGAGAACGACCATGGCCACGGAAACTTCCTCCACCGCATCACGGATCGACCCCGCCACCGCGCTCACCGTCGAGGAGCGGCTCACCCGGGCCGACGCGGTGATCCGTCGCAATGTCCTGTGGTCGTTCGGCGCCGGCGTGCTGCCCCTGCCGATCGTCGACCTCGTCGCATCGACGGCGGTCCAGATCAAGATGACGAAGGAGCTGTCTGAGCTCTATGGCGTCGCTTTCCGCGAGCACCTCGTCAAGAAGCTGATCGGCTCGCTGTTGTCGGGCGTCGCAGGCGTCGGCGCCGGCACCCTGGTCGCCATCAGCTTCGCCAAGCTGATCCCGGTCGTCGGCCAGGTGGTCGGCGCGGTGATGGCCCCGGTGACCATCGGCGCGATCACCTACGCCACGGGTCAGGTGTTCGTCATGCACTTCGAGGCCGGTGGCACCCTGCTCGACTTCGACGCCCGGGCCATGCGCGCCCATTTCAAGGCCGAGTTCACCAGCGCCAAAGACACGGTGTCGCGGCTGTTCGACGAGGACAAGTCGAGCACCGTGACCTCGCCCCCGCCGGTCAGCCGACCCTGAGCCGAAGCCGTGGAAGCCAAGTTCATCGCCCTGCTCGCGCTCCCGGTCTTGCTGGTCGTGGCCGTCGGCTTCGTGGGCTCGACGCGGCGGCTCGGCTTCTGGGGCGCGGCGATCCTGTCCGTGCTGCTGACGCCGATCGGCGGCATGATCGTCGCGTTGCTCTCGGGTGCACGTCGCGTCGGCCAACGCCCGCGCGAGCGCAAGCGCCTCGCGTGAGCCCCATTCATGGCCCAGCCCAGCCCAGAGCCCGACGATTACCCGCCGTGGCGCAAGCACACGGCCGAGCGCATGCTAAACCTGCAGTTCTGGCTGTACACGATGCTGGTGGTGTTCCTGTTGGCGGTCACGTTCCTGTGGCCGTACATGTTCATCAGCATCCCGCCCGGCAGCCGGGGCGTGATATACCGCTATTTCGGTGGCGGCACGGTCGCCGATCAAGTGTGGTCCGAGGGCCTACACATCATTCCGCCGTGGGACACGCTGACAATCTACGAGATCCGGCTGCAGAGCCAGCGGCTCTCGTTCGACGTGCTGAGCGAGGAGGGTCTGTCGCTGACCGTGGAGGTGGCGGTCCGCTTTCAGCCCAACGTGCCCATGCTCGGCTACCTGCAACAGGACGTGGGCGCGGACTACTTCGAGCGCCTGATCCGCCCGGAGATTGAATCCCACGTGCGCCGCACCTTCGGCGAGCGCCCGGCCCACGAGTTGTACTCGAGCGCGCGCGACGTGCTGCAGGAACTGTCGCAAGTGTCCCTGATCGGCCGCAAGAGCCTGAAGGACAGCGAGCCGGGCGCCGCGGACGGCACGTATGTGAACATCTACGAGCTCAAGCTGACCCGCATCGTGCTGCCGCCGATCGTCGAGTCGGCGATCGCCGAGAAGTACCGCCAGGAGCAACTCATGCTCGAGTACGCGTACAGGCTCGAGCGCGAGGAGAACGAGGCCGAACGCAAGCGCACCGAGGCGGCCGGCATCCGCGACTACAACCTGATCGCCGGCCAGATCTCGCACGACCTGCTGCGCTGGCGCAGCATCGACGCGACCCAAGCCCTGGCGACCGCCAGCAATTCGAAGGTGGTCGTGCTCGGCAGCGGCGGTAACAACGGCATGCAGATGCTGCTCAATGTCGACGGTGCCAGCAACGAGGTGGCCGCGCCCGCGAGCATGTCACCTGCGCCTGCACCTGCCCCCGCGCCTGCGCCTGCGCCTTGAGCCGCCGCGCATTTTTGCTGCCGATCAGTTCCTGCCGGTCGCGTCGCGCCACAGCTCGATCAGCAGATTGACGCGGGCGCCGTCGAGGCGGGGCGGCTCGCGCAGCGGCCCCGAGAAGGCGATGCCGTATCGGCGATGGCGCAGGAATGGATTGGCGTCGACGTGGTGGTCGCGGATCTTCACCTCGGGGTCGGCGGGCCGAAAGCCGAACTCGATCGCGCGGCGCTGCATCTCGGCACTGCGCAGGAACGCCAGCCACTTGCGGGCCGCCTCGCGGGCCGCCTCGTCACCGTCAGCCAGCAGCATGGCCGGATGTTTGTTGACGATCGTCGTCCGCGGATACACGACGGTCACGTTGTCCATCACGTCGTCATTGCCGTCGAGGCGGTCGAGGATCGGAAACACGAGGTGCTCGTAGGTAGCGACCCCGTCGTAGCGCTCACCGCCGACGTGGAACATGGTGTCGGTCAGCAGCGCCGCCGAATCCGGGTCGCTGACGAGACCACCCTCGCAGCGGGCCATCCAGCGGCCAAGCTCGCCCTGCTGCGCGTCGAGTGCGGCGCGAAACGTGGCCTCGGAGGCCGCGCTGCTGCGTACGGCGCCCTCGCTGAAGCCGTCGCTGGCATCGTCGTCGTCGCCACGCGCGGCGGGTGCGACCAGATAATCGTAGGCCATCAGATAGATCGCCTCGAGGCCGGCGGCGGAGCGGGTCGGCGAACTGTGACCGATCTTCACATGACCCCAGCCAGCGATCTCGGCGAGGCTCGGGAAGGGCGCGGTGTACTCGATCTTCGGCGCGGGCGGGTCCTTGCGGATACCGGCGCACAGCTGCGACCACGGGCCGGTCTGTGCCCCCGTGCGCTCACGGATCGCCGCGAGCACGCGCAGGCGATCGTCCCACAGCAGCAGCACCAGCGGCGACCGCACGAGCGAGAGCGGCTCGTCCGCGGCGAACAGCGGATCCGTCGATACCGCGGCCCAGCGGTCGACGAGCGAGGTCACCACGATCTCATCGGTGGGCGCCCAGACGGTCGGCCGCACGGTGCCCGTAACGATCGCGTGCGCAGCCGCGAAGTCGTCCATCGCGGTCAGTCGGACCTGAATATTGGGGCAGCGGCGGGAAAATAGCTCGGCGGCCTGTTCGATCCACGCCTGCTTCTCATCGCTGTACAACATCTCGACGACCGTCAGTCGACCGCCGACCATCAGCGCTCCGCAGTCGGCCTGCGGCGCCCCCGGGAGCGAGGGAGGCAGCATCTGAACCAGCCCTGGAGGCGCCTGGAACCGGTACTGGTTGAAATGCCAGCCGGCATAGACAACGACCCCGATGCCACCGACGAAGGCGCCGAGCCGGATCAGCTCACGCACGAGGGTCCACGGGGTCGGCCCGGTTGTCTTGATCGCGGCCTGCGGCACGTCGAGGCATCATGCCAGCTCGGTGTCGTGGGCCGCAACCCTGCTTGACACCCGCGACGACTCGTTGCTACGGTACTCTACGCTCCGAACGAGCACCCGAAGCACGATGCAGCTCGCGATCGTCGGAGTGCCATGCCGCTCGCCCGGCGCCAGGACCCGCGCTCGTCGACATTCGAGTATGGGCGCGCTCCGGCTCAACAAGCGATCATGTCAGTAGAGGCGGAAATGGACATAGCGACCGTCATCGATCAGCGAAACAATACGTTCATCGAGCGCGCCAAGCAGCAGTTCCTTGACCTCGCTCGGTTCACCACCGAGGCCCTCGAGTGGCTCATGATGGAGCACTATCAGTTTTCACTGGCGAACACGAGGTTCCTCGCGGCGGCCGCGGGTCGGGCCAGCGCCTTCGACACCGACGCCATCGAGAAGGAGCTGACGCGCAACTGCGAGGAGGAGAACGGCCACGCCGCCATGTACACGGCGGCGCTCCGGAAGATCGGGGTCAACGTCAAGACCCGGACCGAGTTCGCATCCACCTCGCAGTTCCTGAGCACGATCGGCGGCCTCGTGGCCCGCGACCCCTCATCGGTGCTCGGCACGATGTTCGCGACCGAGACCGCCGCGATCTTCGAGCACGAGGTCTTCCTCGACATCTCCAGGGAGGTCATCCGCCGGCGCAAGATCGCGGACGAGGGCGCTGACCTGCTCCACTTTCATGCCATGCACCTCGGCGGCATCGAGCAGAGTCACCGCGACGAGCTCGGCGTCTTTCTGCATGTACCCCCCGACCGCGGCGTCGCCACGCGAGACGGCGAGCGCCCGACGATCTACCCGCATCTGGTCGTCGCCGGCGGACGACAACGAGTTTCAGATCGCGCTGCACGGACCGATCGGTCCCCAGCTCCTGCGCGACGATGCCGTCGTGGTCGAGGGCGACGGCTGGTATCGAACAATCACCCCATCCTCGCCGTGGGCCGCGGACAACGAGGTCCTGTTCGCGAACCTCGATCCCGACGCGGACGTCGACGCGGCCGTCACCGCGACCATCGCCGGCTACCATACGCTCGGTCGCCCGATGCGCTGGTGCGTTTATCCCTGGACCCGCCCGACGGACCTCGGGGCGCGCCTGATCGAGCGCGGCGCGAAGCACTGGGACGTGCGGGCCTTCGTATGCGACACCACGCTGCCGCTCGAGCCCGTCGAGGAGGTCGAGGTCGAGCGCGTGGCGCCCGACCGGCCCGAAGCCTTCGAGGCCTACATCGAGCTGATGACCACCGGCTGGGACCTGCCCGCGGACGAGGTGTCGTTTCGACGCCGCCGTTATCCTGCGTTGATCTCCGGTCCCGGGGCGAGCATGCAGCTGTTCATCGCGCGCCATCGCGGTGTCGCCGCGGGCTGCGGCGCCGTCGTGATCAAGCCGGACTCCGCCTATTTGACCGGTGACTATGTCGTGCCGGCCTTCCAGGCGCGGGGTCTGTTCCAGTCGCTGCTCGCCGCTCGCCTGCGCGCCCTGCGTGAGATGGGGGTGGCGATCGCCTCCGGCCACGCCCGCGAGAAGACCTCGGCGCCGTGGCTGCATCGCTTCGGATTTAGCACCAAGTTCAGCTACCGGATCTATCAGCTGGAGCCGCCCTCGCCCGCAGGTTGACGTCTCTTGACCTCGGTGACTGCAGGCTTGGCGGACGTGTCGCGCGCTTCTTCCCCCGTCGTGGTCGTGGGAGCAGGCGCGGCGGGGCTCGGCTGCGCCCTGTCGGCGGCTGGGAGCGGCCTCGACGTCGTGTTGCTGGAGCGGACCGCCGAACTCGGCGGCACCGTGCAGCACGCCCTGATCCACACGCTCGGCGGACTGTTCGATGACCGCGGCGAACGACACAACGCCGGCCTGCCCATCGAGCTCGGCGAGCGCCTCGGCCGGGCCTGTCAATATACCCGGAAGCGACGCATCGGCCGGACCTGGGTGCTCAATGTCGACCCGGCGATCTACGCGAGGGTCATCGCCGACTGGGTCGGCGCGACCGCCAATCTTCGTGTCCTCCGGCAGGCGAACATCACCGGCGTCACCGCGCAGGGCGACCGCATCGTGACCCTCGACTTCACCTGCGCCGGGCAATCCTTCTCGCTGCAACCCCGCGCGCTGATCGACACGACCGGCGACGCCAGCGTCGTCCGCCAGCTCGGCGAGCACCTCGTCGTCGCTGGCGCGGCGCTGGTCGGCCTCATCGTCCAACTGCGAGGCGTCGCCGCCGATGCCCTCCAGTTCCCGCGCGGCGTCGCGGTGCTGCGGCACATCCGCAAGGCGGCGGAGGCCCAGGCCCTGCCGCCCGAGTGCGCGACCGTGTGGCTCGATACCGGCGTCTTTCCCGATGAGGTCTACGTCAAGTTTAACCTCGGTGCGGCAGACCATGACCTCACGCGCATGACGCTCGTCATGGAGCGCCTGCTGGCCTGCCTGCAGACCTTGCCTGGCTTCGCGGACGCGCACATCATGCGAATGGGTCGACCCGGCATTCGCGACGGGGGCCGCATCGTCGGCGAGTATTGTCTGACCGAGGCGGACATCAAGGCGGGCCGACGCTTCGCCGACGTCGCCTGCCGGGCCTGCTGGCCGATCGAGCACTGGCACCCGCAGACGGGGCTCCACCTCGAATACCTGCCCGACGGCCAAGACTACGACATCCCGCTGCGCAGCCTGCAGGTCAGGGGATTCACGAACCTCTGGGCCGCCGGCAAGTGCCTGTCCGCGGAGCCACGAGCCCAGGCCTCCGCCCGGGTCGCGGGCACCTGTTGGGCCATGGGCGACGCGGTCGGCAGACATATCCTCGCGGGGTCGACGTGCAACTAAACCTCGCCGAATGCTTCTTTCGCCGGGCCGAACAGCAGCCCGACCACGCGCTCATCCTGGGCCAGGACCCGGGGCAAACCACCCGCTATTGCGAGTTTCGCCTGGAAGTCTTGCAACTCGCGCGCCAGCTCGCGGAGACGGGCGTCGGCCGGGGCGACAACATCGGCCTGCACCATCGCAGCGGCCGCGACTACATCGCCTTCATCTATGCCGTGTGGGCCTGCGGCGCCTGCGTGACGCCGCTCCCGCTCGAGCTGACGGCCCCCGAAAAGCGCGAGATCTTCCAGCACATCCACATCGACGCGGTGATCTCCGGCGCGGAGATCTTCGAGCCGCTCGCTGCCGCCCTGATATGCCCTGCCGTCTCACTGACCCCCCGGGCGGTCTTCGCCCGCACCCGCGTGGTCCCGGCGGCGCCGCCACAGCTGGCCGCGGTCAACCCGGCGTTCATTCGCTTCACATCGGGCACGACCGGCGACGCCAAAGGCGTAGTGCTGTCCCACGAGTCCATTCATGCCCGCATCCATGCCGCCAACCGGGCGCTGCATATCAACAGCGAGGACCGCATCGTCTGGCTGCTGTCGATGGACTACCATTTTGCGGTCTCTATCGTCGCCTACCTCACCTTCGGCGCCAGCATCATTCTGCCCAAAAACAGCTTCGGGGTCACCCTGCTCGCGGCAGCCTCACGCCACAAGTCGACGATCATTTATGGTGCACCGATCCACTACAGTCTGATGACCCAGGACGACACTGGCGCGGCCCTGCCGGCGGAGCTGCGGCTGGCGATCGTCACGACCACGGCGCTGAGCTCGGCCGCCGCGGAAGACTTCCATGCCCGCTTTGGGCGGGTCCTCAACGAGACCTACGGCATCATCGAGCTCGGCCTGCCCGCGATCAACGTCAGCAACGCGCGCGCCAAACAAGGGTCCGTCGGTCAGGTCCTGCCCGACTACCAGTTGCGGCTGGATCGCACCGAGGGCCAGGAGCACGGCGAGATCACCGTGCGCGGGCCCGGCATGCTCGACGCGTATTACTCGCCCTGGCGCGACCGTGAGGCCATCATCCAGCAGCAGGGCGGCTGGTTTCGCACCGGCGACCTGGGCCGAATCGACGCGGATGGCTTCCTCTACATCGTCGGTCGCCTCAAGGAGATGATCAGCGTTGGCGGCCTGAAGTTCTTCCCGGAGGAGGTGGAGTCGGTGCTCGAGAGCCACCCCGCGATTCGGGCGGCCAGTGTCTTCGGGGTCGAGGAGCGGCAGTGGGGCACCACCACGGCCGCGCATCTGGTGCTCGCGGACGCGAGCACCGCGCCGGACGAGCAGGCGCTGCGGGCCCACTGCAGGCAAGCGCTGGCCAGCTACAAGATCCCCGGTCGGTTCCAATGGGTCGAGCGATTGACCTACACCGCGAGCGGAAAGAAGATCCGGAGCGCGGACAAACTGCGCCCACCAGAGAGTGAATGATCATGGAAATTCAGACAGCTTTGCGCAGCTATATCGTCGACGAGGTCCTCGCGGGGAACCCACCGGAGGGCTTCGACGACGACTATGAGCTGATCGAGACCGGGATCATCGACTCCCTGTCGACGATGAATCTCGTCATATACCTCGAGCAAAAACACGCGGTCGTGTTCGGCATCAACGAGATCATCCCCCGCCACTTCCGCTCGATCCGCGCCCTGTCGACCTTCGCACAGAGCAAGCAGACGTGACCCATGAGCGTCGTCATCGAACACGCGCTGGATAACCTGTGCACCCCCTCCCTGATCCGGTTGAGCCCGAATCTGGTCGCCGCTCAGTTCGATCTGATGAAGATCGTGCCGGCCCGCTACATCCTCGAGCATGCCCTGGCGACCGGGGCCTTGCCGCCCGGCGGCCTGGTCGTCGAGAGCAGCTCCGGGACTTTCGCGCTCGGCCTCGCCCTGGTGTGCGCCAGCCTCGGGCTGCGCCTGCATCTCGTGACCGGCCCGCTCGAGTCGTCCCTGCAGTGGCGCCTGGAGCACCTGGGCGCCACCCTCGAGAAGGTGCCCACAAAGAACCTCCCGCTGGGCGGCATCCAGCAGGCCCGGCTCGACCGCCTGA
>Ga0105044_10014276_pt1 | contig 10744 bp, 6 predicted proteins | sample MAT01_FD_78092 | JGI IMG/M metagenome (GOLD analysis project Ga0105044, IMG submission 78092) | Freshwater microbial communities from Lake Fryxell liftoff mats and glacier meltwater in Antarctica - MAT-01 | ecosystem: Environmental > Aquatic > Freshwater > Ice > Liftoff microbial mat | place... | reverse complement strand
CCGAGTCCCAGATATTGCGGCACACAGCTCACGCCAAACAGATTCCCGACATTCGGCCCCGGAGCAAGCAGCCGAGCGCCGGGTTGCCTGGCCAGTTCGGCGGCGATCCAGCTTTCCGACAATCCGGCGATTGGCGGTGTCGGCACAATTTGAGCGTCGCAAACCGGAGCATCGCCTGACGCAAGCAGATCAGGCAACGTGATCGCCGCGATGAGTGCCGTGATAACAAATTGCAGACTGCGTGATTTTCGTCGCAGCAAAGAATCGAGCACAAGCCCCGCGACGATGGCTAGTCCCATCGTTGTGATGATCGTGTATCGAGCTGGTCCCATAAAAAAACCAAATCCTGGCAGGTGTTTCATCACAGGCACCAACCAACCGAACCCATAGACCACTGCGACGCTTGATATCAACATCCAGATTTTCCAGTTTGTATCCAGCAATCGCTGTCGCACGGAATACTGCAGCAAACAAAAGATGAGCCCCAATGGAATGAGCCCCACATAAAGATGGGCTTCAACCTGGTTCGTATCGGCTGGCGACATTAAGAACGGAAACTGCAGCATCTGTCTGGACTGCACAATCTCCGGCGAATGCCAATACCACCAGCTCGCAATCAGTTGACTCAAATATACCGGCGGCATGTGACCGTACATTGGATTGAAGACAGCATGACCGCCATCACGCTGACTCAGCTGTCGAAGTTCGAGCGTTGGAATCAACTGAACGGCAGCGGCTAAGATTCCGGCAGCAACCGCACCCGCCACCAGCGCGCCAGCCTTGAGTGCATTGACCGTAGGATGGGACTTCAGCCTGATCGTGTGATCTGGTACATGGACGGGCCTGGAGATCCGTCCTACGGTGACCAGTACCGCATAACCAAGGCAACACAACTGCGTGATGAAGGCCAGTGTAAAATGCCCTGCCAGCAAGTGAGTTCCAAAGGCCAAGGCCAATAAACACCCGGCACCGCGACTCGGACGGCTGATGAGTCGATCGGTTAACCACAAACAACACGGAAACCAGACGCCGCCGATGATGCTCCATTCCAGCGACAACCGCGCTGGAAACCAGCCATAGACAAACACCATCGCCGCCAGCAGTGACGATGGTTGACTCAACTTCTGACATCGACAGAACCGCCACGCGAACACAAACGCCAGTGCGTAGTGCAGCACGATGCTGGAATTGTAAGCCGTGTTAATATCGAACATCCGATACAGGACTTGATTCGTCGGATAAAAAATCCCTGCCTGGCTTTCCGCATGCAGCGGATAACCAAGCCCGGTTCGATCATGCCACAGTGGCAATTCGCCGTGCGCGAATGCATCCGCCATGATCTGCTTCTGAGGAAAGAAATACGGATACGTATCACCTCCCACAATTCCGCCGCCCGTCAGCAATTCATGCCAGACGCCCAACGACAACGCGCAGCCAATCACGATCGCGACAAACCAGTCTGGTTTTGTCACTTCGCGCATCTGCGATGATCGTTGCGGCGTGGCAGATTGCAGGGCAGCGACGCGGCTCATGTCACATCAGCATCAAAGACGCGAACCTTTTCCCAGGACGGCTTATGTTCGGCAATAAACGTAAGGTGATCCGCAATAGTCTGATACGCATCATGAGCCTCGCGAGAATCGAACACAATATTCAGGCAGACGTCGAAATCGTGATCGTTGACCGGCCGAGCGTACTCTTTCGCCAAAGTGCCCGCTGCAAAGAAATTCACGCCAGGATGATTCTTCAGACACTTATGACACGCATCCACCAACGCTTTTACGTTTGCCGACGAAGAATTTTTCAGCTTGAAGAACACGACATGAGACAATTTTTGACCAGTTGCCACGTGATACCTTTTTTTGCAGAGTAATAATTTGAAAAACGTCAGCAGATACAAACACGATCCGCCATCGGTGGTGAAGTATGACGCCTGTCTCTGCTGCTTCAACCGAGCTGCCGTTAATATACGTCTCGATAAGTATTGCCACGAATCTCGCTTACTGTTTGCCTGCCCTTTTCGCATGCTGGCCTAAAACTTTTCACTACTCACAAGTCAAATCGCAGCTCATTCAACAAACTACAGCCCGTGAAGACCCCACGGATCCTCGAACCAGCAAGATAAGTTTTGGTGTCTGCTAATGTAGCCATCACATTCCAAGAGTTTGAAAAAATCAGCCCTAACCGAGTTTTGCCGCTGAGCTGGAAAAATCGAACCCACAGAATCGACGATCGGCAATCGGCTTGACCAAAATGACTCCCCCCCCGGAAACAGGCCAATCAATTCTTCACAACCTCGGAGCGATGATGGCGAGATTGGGCGAACGTCATGCACCAGCCCGCTGGTCCAATCAGTGCTGCGAGTTCACGTAACGACGAGTCTGGAGACCCGTCTTACAATTCTTGAAAAGATTGTCATCTGCTCGCTTCTCTGGGCGGATGCGTGTTAGACTACGCCAGCCCCAAAATGACTCTCCCACTGCCCTGCCCTCTACATCCCGCCAGCTGAAGATCCATCTTCTCATGTCGCGATTTCTTCAAATCCAGTCGTTGCTAGTAGCCGCATTGTTCGCGATGAATTCGCATACATGCAGCGCTGATGACAATTTTGAATTCTTCGAATCAAAAATCCGCCCTGTGCTTGTGCAGCATTGTTATGAATGTCACTCAGCAGATGCGGCAAACCCCAAAGGCGGTTTGCGATTGGATCAGCGTGATGCCACGCGAGATGGAGGCGATTCAGGACGAGCTGTGGTTCCGGGGAAACCCAGCGAAAGCCATTTGCTCAGCGCGCTGAAGTACGAAGGATTCGAGATGCCGCCGAAGGGCAAGTTGCCAGATTCCGTGATCGCCGATTTTGAACGATGGATTCAAATGGGGGCACCGGATCCTCGCAGTGGAGACGTGGCGAAGAAACCCGCCGCGATTGATTACACCAAAGCTGCTGAGTTCTGGGCATTCAAGACACCAGTCAAGCATGCCCCGCCGCAGATCCACAATGCTGCGTGGCCACGCAGCGACATCGATCGATTCGTACTGCATCGACTGGAAGAGCAGCAGATGAAACCAGCACCGCAAGCCGATCGGCGAACGCTGATTCGCCGAGCGTATTTTGATCTGGTTGGATTGCCGCCAGAACCGGATACCGTCCAACGATTCGTCAACGATCCGTCTGAAATGGCATTTGAAAAAGTCATTGACGAGCTGCTGGCATCACCACACTACGGCGAACGCTGGGCGCGATATTGGCTGGACCTGGCACGATACGCAGAAGATCAGGCGCACACGTTTAAGGCCCGCATGTATCCGCAGGGTTATATCTATCGCGACTGGGTTGTGAATGCTTTGAATAACGACATGCCGTACGACGATTTTCTGCGATTGCAGATTGCTGGCGATCAGATGGATCTTGAGCAGCCGTATCGTCATCGTGCGGCGTTGGGATTGTTTGCACTTGGTCCCGTTTACTATCAGGACAATGGCGAACAAGCGAAGGCTCTCGCCGACGAATGGGACGACCGTATCGATACGCTCATGCGAGGGACGCAGGCATTGACGGTTTCGTGCGCTCGCTGCCACGATCACAAGTACGATCCAATTTCAATGGCCGACTACTACGGCCTGGCAGGGATCTTTGCCAGTTCAGAATATCGTGAGGTGCCTGCGGTGGCTGACGAGGTCGTCGAGGCGAAACGACAAGCTGATCAAGCAGTGCAGGATCAACAATTGAAAATCAATACACTGCTGACGCACAATGCTCCATTCGCACGGTTGAAGCTGATTGACCAGATTCCGCAATATATGCTTGCCGCCGGGAAAGTCGTGCAATCAGATACCGGCGGCAAGAAGGAAAAGAAGCAAATCGAAAAGGTGGCCGACGATGCGAAACTCAATCGCGAACTATTGCAACGCTGGGTCGCGTGGCTGAGCGACGATACGAATTCCGGAGCCGCTGGCACTAGTCGAACATATCTCAACGCCTGGCGTGAATTTCAACGCACTCAACAGAATGCAACTGATCGCGATGAGGCCAAAGAAACTGCCGAACTGACTGCAATCGCTCAGAAACTGAAAGCTGATGCGGCATCGATTCTACACCAGCGTGAAGAACTGCTGCGGCAGTTTGGAGACAACTTTGCGTTCCTCTCGGCGAATGATCGAGCAATTGTGGAGCCGGGAACAATTCCGCTCGGTAATTTGTTTGATGACAAGAACGGAGTGTTGCTGACGTCCGCGATCGTGAGTGATCCGTTCCGTTCAAAAGCGTCGGTGGGAAGTCTTGGCGTAACTCGCGTGGTACATGGATGGGGCAATGACACTCAGATCGCCGACGGTATTCAGTTCGATTTCAAATCGATCGGCAGCGATTCGCTGCAACACGGAGAAATCACAAACGATGGCTGGTCGGCCGAGGGTGGAATAAGTACACAAGGAAAGAAATGCGAGTCGTCGATAGGGCGCACTGAACAGGGAATCGGTATGCATGCCAATGCGCTGATTACGTTTGATCTGGATGAAATTCGTCGTGCCGGACTGATTCCTGCGGAAAAGCCGATGACGTTCAAAGTGGATCGAGCGGGCATCAATGACGATTCGTTCAGGGCGGGCTCGAGCGTTCATATCGCGGTGTTGGTTTCAAGACCACATCAAAAAGAAAGCACGTTCGATGCGATCATTGCGGGTTACATTGATGGCCAGCCAGCTCGGGTCGCGGAGAATGATAAAGTCTACTATTTCGACGGCGAGATTCCGGAACCAATCAAAGCCAATGGTCGCTTTGTGTCGTTTGATGTCCCGATTCCTGCGGACGCTCGTTATCTGACTATCGCCGCAACGGGTGCGCAGATTTCTGAAACGGAAAACACGATCAGCAGCGATCATGCTGTGCTTTCGAATGCTCGGGTGATCTACGATGCTTCCACTCCACTGGTAGCTGATGTTCAAGATGCGCCGGTGGCGGAGGATTTGTCACATGAGGAAAAGGCTCAGCGTCAACTAAATGCGACGCTGTTGTCGGAATTGTTCGATGATCGCGGAGTTCTCGGGCTACCAGCTGATCAGATCGGTTCACTGCTCGACGGCGAACCAGCTGTCTCACTGGCGGCGATCGCGAAGGAACTTGAGAGCCGTAAGAAGTCGTCGGATGCAATCAATGTGACGATGGCACATTCGCTAAATGATGGCACGGGGCAGGACTTGAATATTTATCTCGCGGGGGATCCGAAGAAACAGGGCGAAGTGGCTCGGCGCGGGTTCCCGGCGATCTTGACGTCTGGTCAGCGAAAAGCGTTTGAGACCACTGGCAGCGGGCGGCGTGAACTGGCCGAGGCGATTGCGTCGGAGAACAATCCGCTGACGGCACGGGTGATAGTGAATCGCGTATGGGCAGGACATTTCGGCTCGGGCTTTGTTCGGACGCTCAGCAACTTCGGGGAGCTTGGTGATCGGCCGAGTCATCCTGAGTTGCTGGACTTTCTAGCCATGAGCTTGATGGAATCCGACTGGTCGCTGAAGCAGCTTCATCGCCAAATCATGTTGTCGGCGACTTATCAGCAGAGCACTTCCAGCGACGCAGCAAATATGGAGTCCGATCCGGAAAATCGGTTGTTGTGGCGTATGAATCGTCGGCGTCTTGAAGTCGAACCGTGGCGTGATGCGGTGTTGTCAGTGTCGGGGCAGTTAAATTCGGAGGTCGGTGGGCCGTCGTCAGAACTGAATGATTCTCATCGGCGTCGGACGTTGTACGGTTATATCAGTCGGCATCGGCTAAATGATCTGCTACGACTGTTTGATTTTCCTGACCCGAATATCACGGCGGGTGAGCGTACGGTGACGACGGTTCCATTGCAGCAGTTGTTTGTCTTGAACAGCGATTTTATGGTGTCTCAGTCGCGTGCTTTCGCCGCTCGATTGCAGAAGGATGCGGCCACGGATGAGGCGCGTATTGATCGTGCGTTTGGTTTGCTGTTTGGACGACAACCGACGGCCGATGAACGCGCGACTGCGGTGAAGTTTCTTGAAGAATCAGCAGCGTTAGATGGAGATAAGTTGTCTCCACTGGAGCAGTACTGCCTTGCATTGCTGGGTACGAATGAATTTGCGTACGTCGATTAAGTTTAGGTGCTCTTAGGCCAGACCAAGCGAGGCACCGTTCCGGCGAGCATGGCTCCTGCTGGAACAGCGCTTCGCCTGGTTCGGCCGACAAGTGCAGATTTCGATTATCAAAACAGGCATCGTCATGAACATTCAAACATTTCTTCCGACTGTTTCGCGCCGCGACATACTTACACGCACGGCAGCGGGTTTTGGCATGGTCGGACTTGCAGGTGTTTGCGCGGCGGAGCAGGAATCGTCTGCCACTTCAGATAGCCCACTGCTCCCAAAGTCTTCGCATTTTCCCGCGCGAGCGAAGCATGTCATCTTCTTGTTCATGAATGGCGGACCATCGCATGTCGATACGTTCGATCCGAAGCCGGAACTGAAAACACAGGAAGGCAAACCGGGGCCAGGGGGAAACTACATGCCGTCCCCATTCTCGTTTAAGAAATATGGTGAGAGCGGCATTGAGGTCAGCGAGTTGTATCCGCATGTCGGAGAATGCATTGACGATATCTGCGTCGTGCGTTCGATGTACACAACTACGCCCAATCATGAGCCAGGCTTATTTATGATGAATTCGGGCAGCCAGCAACCGATCCGCCCAAGTCTCGGATCATGGCTGACGTATGGTCTTGGTACTGAAAATCAAAATTTGCCTGGATATGTTGTGTTGTGCCCAGGCAAGCCAGTTGTTGGGCCAGCACTATGGTCGAATAGTTTTCTTCCCGGAATTTTTCAGGGAACGCATGTCAACAATTCCAGCATCGATCCGGCGCGCGTGATTGGACATCTGAATAATTCATCGCTGAGCAGTACGTCTCAGCGCCAGCTGCTGGATTTGATGCAGCAAATGAATCAGCAACATTTGCAACTACGTGCACAGGATTCGCAGTTGGAGTCACGGATTCAGTCGCTTGAAATCGCGTACCGGATGCAGTCGGAAGCTCAGGAAGCATTCGACATCAGTCGTGAAAGTGAGTCCACGCGAAAGGATTATGGAAGCGGCGAATTTTCCGACGGCTGCCTGATCGCGCGACGCATGGTGGAACGTGGAGTCCGCATGGTGCAGTTGTACTACGGAGCGGGCCAGCCATGGGATGCTCACGGAGACATCATGGATCATCGCCGCGATGCATTGAAGAGCGATCAACCAATCGCGGCTTTGATTCGCGATCTCAAATCACGGGGATTATTTGACGAAACCCTGATTGTCTGGGGAGGTGAATTCGGCAGAACTCCCACCGCTCAGGGCGCGAAAGGTCGCAACCATCATGCCACTGGATTCAGCATGTGGCTGGCCGGAGGTGGAATCAGAGGCGGCATAACGCACGGAGCGACGGATGATCTCGGCGTCAAAGCAATCGAAAATCGCATGAGCGTCCATGATCTGCACGCGACAATCCTGCATCTAATGGGAATGGATCATAAGCGACTCACCTACCGATATTCGGGCCGGGATTTCCGACTGACCGATGTTCATGGCGAGGTGGCGGAACGAATCATCGCCTAAGGATTTGACAGCGTAATTGTTCCCTCGATCGGATTTCCGCCCTTGCGAAGAATCTGACACTTCATTGGAGCGGAATTGCTGATTCTTGCATCTCGAAGAATGTAGCTAATATTTGTGGGGCCGAGCGTTTCGAAACCATCCAGTCCCAACAGAATGTCGCCTTCATTGACAAACCGGGAGGCAACGCTGCTCGCGCGTACTGAAGTAATTCTCAGGCCACCGTTGTAACGCACAGGCTTTCGAGCACCGGGATACTCTTTGCTGGCAATTTCATGACGTTCCGTTTCGCTCAGATTTTCCAGGCGCAGCCCCAACAGATCCCAAGTGCGGTTCATCACCAGCTGTTCGGCATCTGAAACCACACTTCCTGCAACAACGGGAACTTCAACGGTTTTCTGACTACCAATCGAATGATCAACGTCGACTTGTTTTGAGACTTCAACGACTGGCCTGCCAGTTGGCTTACCAACCCCAACCGTCAACTGCAGCGTCTGTTCATGTCCATCCCGGGAAATGATAACATCGACAACTTTGCCACGTGGCAGATCCAGAAGCAATCTCTCCAGGTCAGTACCGTCAATCACACGTGTGCTTCGAATTGAGGTAATCACATCTCCATTTTTGATACCGCAAAGATCAGCTGCACTTTCAGCAGCCACTTGCTCCACAACCAATTTCTTTTCTTCCGCTGTCTTGATGTCTTTAGTTGTCAGGCCATGCGGAATACCGTTGAGTCGCTCAACGCTCATTAATCTCGCGATTGTTCGACGAGCGTCGTCAATGGGAATTGCAAAACCAATTCGCTGAGCCCCGGACCGGATTGCCACATTGATTCCAATGACTTCGCCATTCAGATTGAGAAGTGGACCACCGCTATTGCCGGGGTTGATACTGGCGTCCGTCTGAATCAAGTTTTCGTATGACTGAGTTTCATCAACCTCCACATCCCGATGGAGCTGGCTGACGATACCGGCCGTCACTGTGTGCTCATAACCAAAAGCATTTCCAACCGCATAAACAGTTTCGGCCAGCATTAGATCCGAAGACGTCCCCATGTGCATGACCGTCAATGAGTCAGCTGCTGCGATTTTTATTATGGCAAGATCGTGTTTTCTGTCAAAAGAGACGGGGCGACCTTCGTAGCTTGCGCCGCCGTCGAGAGTGACCGTGATAACGTCTACCCCCTGAATGACATGATAATTGGTAACGATGTAGCCACGCTCGTCAATCACAACACCGGTACCCATTCCGGTAACCTTGCGAGATTTTGACGTGAAAAACTTGGAATCCTTTTCATCCGCCGACATTCTCTCCGTGTGAATATTCACTACAGATTTTTTTGAATTTTTCACAGCTCGTACCAGCGGCGTATCGCGAGCATCATGAGCGGCAACGGTGCCCAGCTGTAATACAACGGTACAAAATACTGTTGCCAGGAGGATGCGTCGAAAAACCAGTTGAGACATTCAGAACCTGCACGATCTTGCGAAACAGAAGATGCTCTGGGCTCGTTTCCTCCCAAGATTCGTTTCTCGGGATTCTCACTTGTGCATCGACTTCGCCGGTTTTCATGCTTGAACTCCGGGAGTTGACAACGCAAACTTTACCTGCGTTCAACCTGTGTGAATTTGGGTAGATTTTGCAAACGTCGGAATCGCGATTGCCACTATCATGCGGATTCCCATAACTTGCCCTGCTCAAAGTGGTAATTGGCAGTCGGAACAGCAGCAACGGTGAATATGTTGGAAATCCCCGTTGAATGCCTATTTTCAGGCCAATCACTTAGTCAGAATTCTATTCAACGGTCACCTTACACCACCTGTTTCGTCAGATCTGGACCCAGCACGCAGTCCCTTGGAGATCAAATATGACAGAAGAAACTTCCACAACAAAAGTTATTCGAGATTGCCGCGAGCTTATCAAATCGCAGAAGTATTCCATGGCCTGCGATCTTCTGCAGAAATTGCTGCAAGAGGACCCTGACGAGGAAGACGCCCTTGAGCTCTTGGGAATGGCAAACTTCTTCCAGAAAAAACTCGGGCCTGCTCGCGAATGTTTCGAGCGATTAACGCAAGTAAACCCATCCAATACACAGGCGTGGGTCAATCTCGGCGCAATTCTCAATCGTTCAGGCGAATACAAAAAAGCGACCGAAGTGCTCCGGCGAGCAATTCAACGAAATCGCAAATGCGTTGAAGCCTACTACAACATGGGGATCGCCCAACGTGGCCAGCAGATGAATAGCATGGCAATCTCGGCATACAAAGAAGCGTTGAAGATTGCACCAAACATGGTTGATGCCCATATCAATCTCGGAAATATCTACATTGATATGAATAACGTGGGTTTAGCTATTCAGTGTTTCAACGCTGCGATACATCATCAGCCAAACTCAGAAAAAGCAAAAAGATGTTTGGAGAAAGCACAAACCAGACAAAAACAATCCCGAAAACAAGCATCACCATTCGGCCGTTTAGTTGATATCGCACAACTGGACGAACAGAATCAAATCACGGCTCCTCGACGGCTTGATCACGATTCCAGTCACGCAGAAAGAGAGAACGCCCAAAAGCAGACGAAACTAATCCGCGCCAACACTAAAGAACTCATCGAACAGTTAGGAACAATACTGCCTCAGCAACTACATCGCATAAAAATTGCAATCCTGCATGTCGATGAGCATATGGATAGCAGCGAACTACTTCACCAGTTCACTACCAGCATTGATGCAATGAAGCGATTGAATGAAATCCAAAACAACGCCGGACAACATTTGCGCCTCTCCGACCAATCAACCACAACTTAAATCGCTTGTGAAATCATCAAGCCAGCAAGGCGCCGCAAAAGTTCAGCGCATAAAAAAAGCCAACCTCAGATGAGGTTGGCTCGGTTGAAAGATCCCGGCAGGACCTACTTTCGCGCTTTTAGGCACTATCATTGGCCTTGCGAGCTTAACGTTCGTGTTCGGAATGGGAACGCGTGTTTCCTCGCAAGTGATTTACCGGGAAACCACAGAAGGGACAGCAGAGCCGCCCGTTCCTGTGTATGATGAAGTCTAAGTATTATTGTGACCGTTAATCAAAGTGGCCAAGCATTCCTCCATTAGTACTGGTCAGCTCAAACGCTTTCACGCCT
>Ga0105044_10014273_pt1 | contig 10745 bp, 12 predicted proteins | sample MAT01_FD_78092 | JGI IMG/M metagenome (GOLD analysis project Ga0105044, IMG submission 78092) | Freshwater microbial communities from Lake Fryxell liftoff mats and glacier meltwater in Antarctica - MAT-01 | ecosystem: Environmental > Aquatic > Freshwater > Ice > Liftoff microbial mat | place... | reverse complement strand
CCGCTTCTGCCACAGCCGGAGCAACTCTAGAATCAAAAGCCGATGGCACAATATTGGTATTGCTTAGTTCATCATCAGCCACAAGAGAGGCGATCGCAAGAGCCGCTTGCAAATACATATTTGTAGTTAATTTCGTCGCACGGCAATCTAATGCGCCTCGGAAAAGTCCGGGGAATGCCAATACATTGTTGATTTGATTTGGGTAATCACTCCGTCCAGTAGCCATAATTGCAACAATATCTTGAACCAATTCCGGCTGAATTTCAGGAATAGGATTAGCCATGGCGAATACAATAGGACTTGCATTCATAGACTTCACCATCTCAACACTCACGACACCCGGCGCACTTAAACCCAAGAATACATCGGCCCCGCGCATTGCCAAACTAAGATCACCAGCACTCTCGACCGCAAATGCACGCTTTGAATCATTAATGTCTTGACGATCGATCGACACAATCCCTTTAGAATCACAAATCCAAACATCCGTCGCTCCGCCTTTTTTTAACAACGTCCCAACGGCAATACCAGCGGCACCTGCGCCATTAATGACGATACGAACTTGAGACAATGATTTTTTCACCAGCTTCAATGCATTGGTCAATGCGGCGAGAACAACAATAGCCGTGCCATGTTGATCATCATGAAAAATCGGAATATTCAATTCCTTTTGCAATCGCGCTTCAATCTCAAAACAACGGGGAGCCGCAATGTCTTCAAGATTCACACCCCCAAATACTGGTGCAATTCGTTTGACGGTTTCAATAATTTCTTCCGTATTCTGAGTCGCAAGGCAAATGGGAAAGGCATCCACTCCGCCAAATTCCTTAAACAACATGGCCTTCCCTTCCATCACGGGCATAGACGCTTCGGCCCCTATGTTTCCCAGCCCCAACACCGCACTACCATCTGTGACGATCGCCACCATATTTTGTTTGATCGTCAATTCATAGACCCGTTCAGGATCCTCTGCGATCGCCATACAAACCCGTCCAACACCGGGCGTATAGGCCATGGCGAGATCCGATTGTTGGGTGAGGGGAAAACGGCTATTGACCGTAATTTTACCCCCTTGGTGCATGGCAAACGTCCGATCGGCTGCACTCACCACCATCACATCAGGAATTGCACGAACTGCTGCCGTAATCGCTGCTGCATGGTCTTCACTAGAGGCATCCACATTGATGGATCGATGGCTGCGATCGCGGGTTTGTTCAATTAGATCAATCTGACCCAGACTTCCCCCAAGATCAGAAATAGCCGTGATGACGGAGCTAAGCATTCCGGGCCGATTAGGCAATTGCAGATGAAGGGCGATACTGTAGCTCGGGTTAGGGGTCAGAGTTGCCATATAAAACACGATCCAGCTTTGAAAGCATAAGTTCAGCCTTTGATTTTAAGATCAATTCGGCCAATTAAAGCCGGATAGTCGGCAAAATTCCTGGCACAATAGGAGAAATATGCTTACCAGGAAGGGACTGTTCATGCCGACTCTCTACACCGAAATTGTGATTGAAGCACCACGCCAAGCCGTGTGGGAGTCGTTGGTCTATAAAGATCGCTGGCGGTTCTGGAATACATTTTTATATGACTGTAGTCCCCGTGCTGGGTTTGTACCGGGCAAAGAAGTACTATTAGCGGTGCGGCGAGTCCCAGGCGATGAACCAATCGAGTTTCGGGCGAAGGTCAGGCAGGTGATGGATGGCTACGGGGTGCAGTGGCGGGCGGTGATTCCAGGATTTTCTAGCGAGGTCTCAATGGAGTTACTAGAAATTGGACCCGATCGGACCAAATACCTCTATCAAGAGAAGATTTCTGGAGCGATCGGGCGGTTTGCCTTATCATTCATTCGTGATGACCAAATGCGGGGAATGCGACGGATGGCTCAAGAACTCAAACAGTATTCGGAAGTGCTCTAACATTCAATCACATCGGGCATCTAATCACTCCAGTGCTTAAGCCACAATTCGTAAATGCCGATCGTGGAATCCATGCATCACAGGCGGGGCCGCAGCAGCAGAGGTAATGGCGAACAATCGGGCAATCATTTCACTGTTATAAACCCGAAATTCACGCTCAATAGTTGTTGTGATCGATCGCACAGCTTGATTCAGGACTATGGACCCATGAAGATCCGAGACCGATCGATGAAAGGTTCCCGGCGGAATGCGCAAAATATCGCCTTGAGAATCAAGCCGAACCATATGGTACGGGATATCCCAATCAAAATTCACGATATAAAAAGTCCGGCCACCCGTTAGAGCCAACAGATTATCTTCTTGGTGGGGATGGAGATAAAACTGCCAAAATCCAGAAGCGGTATCATTAGGGCTAACGGCTGGGCCTTGATGAACAACCAAGTCTCGGGCGTTGGATGTGGATACGGTGATGTCAAAAAAACGAACACTGGGCGTATCGCGGAACTTGCGATATGGAAGAAGTTCAAACATAAGAGTTTAGCAGACCTGAATATTGGAAGTTGGAGTACCATGATACATGCATTAATATAGGCATTGTGTGGCTGATATTACCGCCAATATCTTGTTGGACGAATTAAATTAATTCTAAATGATTGTCTTCAATCCATATTCAAAGTAGCCGGAACCCCGATACGAGGAGGTTTGTAGGTTTTACAAACTAAGCTTCCAACAGACGAATTATCAAAATATTCAATGCTGCCATCACGGCGAGTTTTGTAGCGACCACGGCAATTATAGGGTTCTTTACGGCCACGTTTTCCATCAATGCTAACGGCTGCACTGTATTCCCAATAATTTTTAGCACTGCGTTTAATCGTAAGGATGCACACGGTCTGATTTTGAATCGTATGGCAAAGTGGTGCAGCTATAGAGGGACTCACCGTCATCAGGGAGATCATAATTCCCAAGAGTGAGGCAACAAAAAGTGAGGCAACACTGACATTTCCCATATCCAACAACTCCTAAACTAGTCCCTTCTCAGGATACTGCGAGTTGGATAGGAAATTGAAGCCGACAGGTACTGCCTTGACCCAATATTGATTGGACAGTGATGGATCCTGAATGCTTTTGCATGACTTTATGACAAATCGCGAGGCCAATCCCTGCACCTTCACACCTCGCTTTGGTGGTGAAAAAAGGCTCAAAAATGTGATCGAGAATCTCAGGAGCTATTCCGATACCATTATCTTGGATTTTAATTTCAACATAGTAGAGACCGATCGTTTTTATCACAATATTAATCGCAGGCGGAGAACTGACTGACCTACTGACTTCAACCAACTCCAAAGCATCGATCGCATTATTCAACACATGCACAAACACTTGATTAATTTGGGCGGCATAGCAGTCAATCAGTGGAATATCTTGATAATCTCGATTGATTAAAATTTTTGGAGTGCCGTCATCAAAATTAAGACGGTGGCCCAAAAGAATAAGGGTATGGTCCAGACTTTTATGAAGTGCGATGAGATTTTTCTCAGGCTCATCTAAACGTGAGAAATTCTGTAACGAGAGAACCATATTATGAATTCGCTCAGACGCAGATGTCATAGAATCCATCATTTTAGGCAAATTAGTAGAAATGAATGGTAAATCCAGATCATTGCTCATTTCATTAATTTCATGGGTACGATCGGGATAGGTCTGTTGATAAAGCTGAATGAGTTTAAGTAAATCCTGAATATATCCATTCACAAGTTGAACATTGCCATGAATAAAATTGATGGGATTATTAATCTCACGCGCAATGCCTGCAACCATACGACCAATGTCTGTCAATTGCTCAACTTGAATGATTTGATGCTGCATTTCTTGAACTTGATCTAGAGTGTCCGCAAGCTGCTGAGCTTGATCTTGGGCGGCTTTAACGACGGCTTGGAGCGCTTTTAGGGTTTGGTAGGCTTGAGAATGGTAGCGAATACGGGCAATCAGTTCAATGGCATCGGGAAATTTAATTAGGTAGTCATTTGCACCGTGGGTGAAGGCTTCGGCTTTGAGGTGTGCGTCTTCTTTGCAGGACAGCGCAATCATGGGAATGTCTTTAGTGGCGGGGTTGAGCCGGAACCAGCGCAACAGCATCAAGCCATCCACATCGGGCATGACGAGATCTTGCAAAATAACAGTCGGGGCAACGTCAATGGCAGTGGTGATGGCCAATGTGGGATCATTGCAATAGTGAAAATCAATATCAGCTTCTTTACTTAGATTACGCTGAAGAATCTCGGCCACCATACTTTGGTCATCAATCAATAAGACACTGATACGAGTGGCGATCGGAGGAATAACCTGACGCGTAAGATCGATCGCCCGATCGCTGTCCGGCTTGGGAATTGAAGAATTAATTAAGGGAGGACTTGCAGTGGACATGAAGAACTACTGGGTTAAGTATCATCAAGTGAAGTGAATGAGCCTCGTCTGGTTTAGAGTGCCCATTTTATGAACATCACTCAAATCATATATATCTATGCCATCACCTCAAGCGCCGCCGCCACAACTCGGTAATTTTCATCAGTTTGAAGCTTTGCTAACAACTCGCGAGACTCCGGCAACGTACAGCCAGAAAGCGCGATTGCTGCCCGCCAACGGTTACGCCAAAACTCATCTGCGGCCAATGCCTTAATTAATTCAAAAGCGGGCTGAGCAAGGGACGATCGCCAAATTCGGGCCATCGCCAAAATCCCCGCTTCCTTCACCGTCTGAGTCTCATCCTGTAACGCTTCGGTGGCCACTTGAAACAATGCATCGTAATGATCGGTCTCAGCCAAAATTGAAATAATAGTTTGCCGCACTAGCCAATGGGACGATCGTTCAAAAATAGATAACAAAATCGGAATCGATCGATCGCCAAATTCAAAGATTGAATTCGCAGCCTCCGCCAACACACTATGGTCCGACTCGCGATCGATCAATTCCTGCAATAGAACAAATGCCGATTCAACAGGGTGATTTGCCAATCCCATCACCGCCAATCGCCGAAACATAAAATCAGTCTCCGCCGCTAGACGTTCCAAGACCGGAACCGCCAAACTTGAGTCTAGTTTCGCTAATTGATTCAACGCCATCACACGCTCATTCAATGCAAACGATCGTAACTGCATCTCGATTTCAGGCAAATTGTTCGGACGATCGTTCATTAGTAAACACAATAAAGTTCACATGTCCAATTATAGCGTCACCTCAAAACCCACCGATTCGATCGCGGCCTTGATCGCCGCACTTGACTGAACCGTCGTCACCTGTACCTGCTTTGTCTCAGGAGTTGCCACCACTACAGCATCGGCATCTAACGCCATGACAGCCGCCACAATCTTTTCCCCACAAGAACCACACATCATATCCGGCACCAAAAAACTCAGTGAAAAACTCGATGGCGCAGCTTGAACGGTCATAGTCATACCTTAAAGAATGCAGTGATTTAATTCTAGCGATCTCTAGGGACAAATAGAACATCGATCGGCAGAGAGAGATTCAGAGGGCGATTCAGAAGAGGATTGATTCGGCAATGGCTGATGTAATTTTCGATCGGCAAACCTAAACACTGCCATCTCCGACGATCGAACCATCGGGGTCGCCCAATCCACAATTAATGCCAATCCCAAAGTTCCAATGATCATGAATGGTAACGACTGACGATAAAGATTGAGATCCTGATGAACCCAAAGCCGAATGGTCCGATCGGTTAGTGTCACGAATTATTCGCGGTGGCTCAGAATATAAGAATGGAGTCTCTCTGTGTAAGGGTTTCAAAAATCTTAACTCTAGAGCGCGAAAGATTCAAGACACTAACCAACTGTACGTGATAGACCAACAGCACCACCGCCGCAAAAAACAATCCCCTCTAGCCAAGCCAATCGCCTCGTCATGCCACGCCTTGATGAATAGATGAACAAATATTATGAACATACGTAACCTTCTGGGAACTATTTCCCAGTTTTCTCAGACGAATACGATATTCATAATTTCAGGAATCATAACCCATGAATTTGAAGGAACTTGAGTCGTAGTTCTCTCCGGCATTCGTAGAACGACTAGTCCATTTTTAACAGAATTATAACTAGTCTTTTACTAACTAGTCTTTTACATAGATTCACTAGCCTAAACTCCAAACTTCTCCGACATAACCCGCATTCCTACAGTATGGAACTCGTGGCAAATACGGTTGAATCTAGTCATTATTGGTAAACCATCATGATCCTCGAATTTAATCCCAAAGATCAGGCACATCTAACCCAGCGCCGCATCAATCGACTAACCAAGATTTTCCTTCATCCATTGGGGTTGTGCCATCTTGAAGTCAAGCTCGATCGGTTAATGGTTCATTGCACCGAAGCTTGGATGGTAGATAGTTTGATGGATGATTTAGACCACTTTTCTGAAACAGCCCGAATCATTCTTGGAACACAGGTAATCAGTTTGTACTTTGCCAAAGAAGAAATATACCGAACCGCCACCGAACCTCGCCTACCGATCGCCAGCTAAATTCACGAGTCTCATGAAGCTTAACTAACGCGCCAAATCGGGCGGAGCCGGAGCATCTGGCAAGGTGCAACCGATGATAATTTCCTGGGTTTTGGGATAGCTGCGCAGCCGTTGTAGGAAATATTCAGCATTAAAGCTTCGCGGATCAATGCGAGTTCCTGAACGATCGACAATTTTATGGGTGGTAATGCGATCGTCTGCAATCCCAGTTTTCGAGACCAACCAGGCCAACGCTTCATACTGATTTTTAGTGTAGCCGCCATGAGTTGCCTGATTATGTCGTCCCTCGGCAGGGGTCACAAGTGAGATGTGATAGGCGAAATTATTGACCGATGATGGATTTTTCCCATTGGTTTGAACCGTTTCTTGTTGACGATCGGCATTTACAAATACTGAATCTCCCGCTCCATAGGCACGATATTCCGGCGGCACAACGTAGACAATTGCACCATTTTCCCGAATCAATGCGTGGTAGCTGACCTGATCATTATCATTAGGATGGGATTGATTGAACAAATTAATCACCGATTCAAATGACCCAACCGTCTCGTGCAGTACCACAATTGGTTCATGCAAGGCCGAGGCTCCGAACCAATCCACTAAACGTCGCCACCCAAAATTCGTAAAATGGGCCACTGCCGATCGTTCTTGAAATGGCCCATTGGTCTGATCCGCTGTTAGACGAAAGCGAGTTAAGGGAAGGCGTAGTAATGCCTTGAGATCACTGGGATTGCGGGGTTTACGTGGGTTAGTACCACAGTCGCTTGCGGCATTAAGAAGAATTTGGGGCGATCGTTGAGCAATGGCCCCTTGAAGCCTGGGAGTAACGGACGATCGTCGGGGCGTTCGAGGAGCGGCAAAAATAGTGTTAGTCTGACGCAACGCAATCGCCGACGGGGTGAGGGTCGCAAAGTTCTGTTGAACCGCCCTCGATAATGTTGAGCCAAGCAGTACGCCACCGACAGCACAAATGACGATCGCTAACCACAGTGGTCTGTAGAGGGTTTTATAGAACGATTTACGAAGCATTTTTCGCCATAATTCCTGACTCCATAATTGCTCAATCAGTTTCTTCATCACTCTAAACTCGCATGAGGTCATCAATGTTTCTGCAATCTTACTGGTAAACTATGCAAAGTGTAATTTGAATGGAAAATAAATGATGGCAGCGCAACCCGGAAATTGGTTTGCAGCAGGAGGGGAAGTCATGTGGCCCCTACTTGGATTCTCAATTTTGGCGATCGCTTTGATCTTGGAACGCCTCATCTTTTGGTTCAAAGTGCTAAAACGCACCGATCGCCTTGTTCGCGAGAGCCTAAATCTTTACCGTCGAAATCCCAAAGCCTCCTTGGGTTTACTCGAAAAGCATACCGATCTACCGATCGCCCGAATCTTTCTCGCTGCCCTTGAACTCGACCGAGCCACACCAGAAGAATTTCGTCTAGCATTGGAGAGTTCGGCCCAAGCTGAATTACCTTTGCTCAAACGCTTTAGCACCGTATTTGAAACCATTATCAGTTTGGCTCCACTGTTGGGATTGCTCGGGACAGTTTTAGGGCTGATTCGATCGTTTGCATCGTTGACTCTAGGTTCAGTCGGTGGCAAGAATACTTTAGAAGTCACGGGAGGCGTGAGTGAGGCATTAATTTCGACCGCGAGTGGACTCGGAGTTGCGATCGTCACCTTACTGTTTGCTAACTCATTTCGCGGATTATATTTGCGGCAGTTGGCGATGATTCAGGAATATGGTGGACAACTAGAATTGCTCTATCGTCGGCGATCTGATACTGGAGGCGCTCGGTATACTCCAACTCAAGATCCGCGATATTAGATGTCCGTATTAAATATCCGTAGACCGATCGAACTAGACCAATCTACAAAGTGGTAGTGCATTATGCGTCCTAGCTATTTAGTCTTTTCTCAGCATGGCATGGTCGATACTTATCACGCCATGGAGTCGCTAGCCAAACGAAATTCTTCCGATTTGAATTCTCGTATCATTGCGCCTGATCTGGGGTTTCTTAATACCTTATTTAACATTCAGCCGCTGATTGAAAAGGTGGAAACGATCGCGATCCGTGAGATTGGGAATTATCCCGACGTTCCAATTCGGATCATTGGTTGTTCACTGGGCGGAGTGATTTGGACGGAGATTCTAACGCGGCATCCGGAGTGGTGGCCGAATATTGAATCGTGGGTATTGCTGGGGTCTCCCATTGGTGGTGCCCATTTAGCGAAGATGGCGGACCCGTTGAGTTTGATGAGTTTTGCTATCGCACAGGATTTGGGAGTCGATCGTCGGTCTTTGGCAGAATCTATTGCTCGTCAGATTCCAACATTGATTGTGGCTGGAGATAGTGGTTCCGGATGTGATGGAACAGTTCTAGTACAAACAACGCAATTTAAACACGCCCGTTTTGTTTGTGTTCTAGGAGTTAATCATCCCGGATTGAGATTCAGTGAGTCAGTAGATAGGGAAATTAAGAATTTTTGGACGGAAAATCCGAAAAATATTGTGTTATCAGAAGCTCGATCGATAATGGAGACTATCTCACAATTACGATCGGTGCCGGGAATGACGGATGCACATCCGAAAGATTTTGAGCGATCGCAACCAATTGCGACACTGAAAGATGGAACAGTTCTAAGGGCGTGGAACAATTCGTTTGGTGTAAAACATGTATTTTTAGAGAACGATCGTGGTGAATGTGAGTTTAGCGGTTATGTGGGTTGGGTCCATCGTGACGGACTCGATCGGGCGATTGAGTCCGTGATACGATCCTAAAGAATCGAATTGATTTTAATTACTCATTTATTAATTTCGTGAGATAAACAATGATAGAAGGATTACGATCGCTCAATCATAATGAGATTTCTGCAACTGCTGCTGACTCAAATCTGACTCATCCGATCGTTTTCTTTGATGGGAAATGCGTGATGTGTAATGGCTTTTTAGATTGGATGATAACGATCGATCGGGAGGCCAAACTTCGCGTATCACCGCTTCAAGGAGAAACAGCACAAAGACTTTTGCCACCTTTATCCCATAATCCAGAAGAATGGTCAATTTATTATCTTGACGAAACAGGTTTATATTCACAATCTGAAGCTGTTGTTCAAATTTTGCGCAGATTGGGTGGGATTTGGGCGATATTGAGTATTGGCGGAGTGGTGCCATTAGTATTGCGAGATACTATTTATCGGATTGTGGCTAGTAATCGCTATCGTATACTCGGAAAGCGTGATACGTGCCGCGTTCCGAGTGAAGAGGTCCGATCGCGCTTTTTACCGTAATGTCCGATCGAACCTCAGACATGCCATAATTTTTCAATCCCATACTAAATATAATATGACTACTATTTTCCTTGCTGGAGCTAGCCGTGGCGTTGGGTTTGAGATTGCACGCATTCTTTCTCAACAAAAGATTACTACGATCGCGCTTTTACGTAATCCTGAATCCCAATCCAAACTCGAAGCATTAAATATTCAAGTAAAATTTGGGGATGCCATGAATGAGACTGAATTAGCAACAGCAATGAATGGGCAGTCGATTGATACGGTGATTAGTACAATAGGTGGAACATCCCCAGAAGGTGTGCGATCGGACTTCACTGGCAATCGTAATTTAATTGATGCAGCAGTTAATGCGGGTGTGAAGCATTTTATTTTGATCACTTCGATCGGGACTGGAACTAGTAGTAATGCAATTCCAGCTAGTGCATTAGAAGTGTTGGGTGCGGTTTTGAAAGAGAAGGAACAAGCCGAAACGCATCTTTGCCAAAGTGGTTTGACCTACACGATCATTCGTCCCGGTGGATTGAAGTCTGAACCTGCGACGGGGAATGGTGTGCTAACAGGAGATCCTACAATAGGCGGAATCATTCATCGCGCAGATGTCGCAGAGTTGATTTGTAAATGCATCGGGAACGATCGTACCCACAATCAAACATTTAGCGCTGTGGATAAAACAATGGTTTACGGCGATCGGACCTTTGAGACATTTACACCATAATTTTGGATATATGGATGATTTTTAGCGATCGATCGTGATGTTATGAGCTACCTAATCGATCGGCCTAATTATCTATTCACAGTTCCTGATTCACTCGTTCTACGGTCAAACCCAAGGAACTCGCGATCTGTTCAGCCGTCAATCCTAAACCAATTAACTGCGGAATAGCTGCTGTCAATTTAGCTTCAGTTTCCACCCTAGCCGATCGTTCTATTTCCGCTTCCGCTTCAGCGATTTGACGAGCCTCGGCATCCGTCGGAACCCAAACTCCCGAT
>Ga0105044_10014270_pt1 | contig 10747 bp, 8 predicted proteins | sample MAT01_FD_78092 | JGI IMG/M metagenome (GOLD analysis project Ga0105044, IMG submission 78092) | Freshwater microbial communities from Lake Fryxell liftoff mats and glacier meltwater in Antarctica - MAT-01 | ecosystem: Environmental > Aquatic > Freshwater > Ice > Liftoff microbial mat | place... | reverse complement strand
TTATAGTTCTCCCATGCCATAACGCCCTCCTATTTAAGGATGAGATAATTATAGCATTTTTGATAAAGCGTTACCTATGTGGGTGAATCAAAGTGTTACCTATGTCGGTGAATCGGACCACCAAAGAGCCCACCGAGAACACAGAGGCAAATTCTCTCTTTGTTCTCGGTGGGCTCTTTGGTAGATCTCTATGGCTGCTGGCGTATTTACAAGGAGAAAACTCAGACTCTTTTCCAAGAAAAATAAGGCATTTTTCCTAATACATATCCCAAGAAGGCCCCGCTTAAGTGAGCGGTATTTGCAATTCCCGGTGAAAAAGGGGTGAGTTCAAAAACTTCGAGTCCGAAAGAAATGAGTTGGATAGCTAGCATGGTAAAAATAAAAAAAAGAATAAACCCCATGGTTGAACCTTGAAGCTGGTACCCTTCCCAAGCAGCCTGTTTCTGACGAACCCAAATGAAAGTAATCATGGCACATAGAATTCCTGAAAACCCTAAGAAATTTGAACCGCTCATTAAGTATTGAGCTGTATTTGAGAAAATCCCTGTGAGTAACAAAAAGTATATATACCTCTTTTTGCCAAGACGCTGCTCGATTTGCTTTCCGATCACGATCAGCCAAATCATGTTAAAAAAGAGATGAAAAAGATCGCTATGCAAAAAAGCAGGAGTGATTAATCGCCAAATTTCACCTTGCCTGATTTTCTCAAACATGGGGGCATTGAAATTCCATGGGGCCTCAGGATGCTGTAGGTGAGAAACAACTTTATCGTATATCCCCTGCCAATAAGGAGTCTTTGAAAATTTTTCAAGCAAGGCTGTCCCTTCAGGAGGCAAGGGTTGATTATCTTGGAGCTTTTCTAGCCCAAAATTAGCCACAAAGCGATCTATCAGCTCAAAAGCTTCGGGGTAATCATATAAAAGGGCTTTTTTCACAGGAGATAGCAGAACCGGGTAAGGCACGTTTGCCATTTGATTTGGAATTTTAATTTCCGGCGTGGTTGCTTGACTGAACAGAAAAAGACAAATGCAGGTCAATAAACAATAGAGAGTTACTGGGCCTAAGGGTTGTTGCGGAGCCTTTCTAAAAATATTTTCGCTTCTTTCAGGCTCTAAAAGAATAGAAGGAGATTTTTCAATCAGGTTCTCCTCAGGAAATTGTGGTAAAGATTCTTCAGTGGTTTTGAATTTTGGATCCCTAGGGTCGTGGCTGAATTCGGCAAACCATTGATTTACTGCCTCTAAATCTTCTTCATTAATGATCCACAATTCCGTAGCGACTATGCCATAATCTGGGCTTCCCCAATCTTTATCAACATTTTGTTCCAGTTGGTAATCCACGCCATTTTTTGCTAAAAAAGCCGCAAAAGTTTGTGCCAGATTAGGGTCTTTAAAGACATGAATCAAACGCATCTTATGAATCCTTACTTAAAGAGCCGCAGCAATTTTTTTAACAATTTGAGTTGTGGAAAGGCCAGGAATTAATGGCACGATATGAATGCGCCCCCCATTAGCTTTCACAACTTCTGCTTCTATACAATTTTCTCCATATTCTGCGCCATTGACATGCACATCGGGCTTAATTTTGGCTAGCAGACAGCAAGGATCTGTTTCGTCAAACCAAGTAACAAAACTCACAAAGGAAAGTGCAGCAATTAACTCTAGGCGATACTGAAGGGGAATAAAAGGCCGCTGAGGGCTTTTATATCTTTTAATAGATTCGTCAGTATTTAAAGCGACGATTAAAGCTTGCCCCACTTGCGAAGCTTCAAAGAGAATCTGCAAATGTCCAGCATGAAGCAAATCAAAAGAACCATTCAAGGTGACTATGCTTTTTTTTTCTAAGCGTAGACTGGCAATTAGCTCTTCAATAGCCGTTGGCGGGCAAATTTTATGAGTGCAAGCCTCTTTCCACATTTTCATTGAGCGCTCTCTCTAGGATTCTTCTGGAAAAGCAATTTTAAAAACTTCATCATAATGTTCAACAAAGTAAACTGTCAGTCCTTTCTTGATATATTCGGGCAGTTCAGCGTAATCGCGGATATTATCTTTAGGAAAAATTAAAGTTTTTAATCCGGATCTTCGTGACGCCACAAGTTTTTCTTTAACGCCCCCGATTCCCAGAATACGTCCTGTTAAGGTTAGCTCGCCTGTCATCCCTAAATTATCTAAGACCGGGGTATTAGTCAAAAGAGACAAGAGGGCGGTAACCATAGTAATACCTGCAGAAGGACCATCTTTAGGAGTAGCACCTTCTGGAATATGAATATGGACTTGCGATTTTTCGAAGAAGGTGTACCCTGGTGCATACCTGTGTGCCGAACTGTTCAGATAGCTCCAAGCGATTTCTGAAGATTCCTTCATCACATTACCTGCTTGGCCCGTTAATTTCATCTCAGTTTTTTCTGAAGTGACTTTTATGGCTTCAATGTACAGTGTAGCACCACCCATTGCAGTCCATGCAAGGCCCATGCAGACACCTACTGGAGTGCGTTTATAAAAACGATCGCTTGTAAAAACCGGTTTGCCTAAATATTCCGAAAGAGAATCTCCTGTGATCCGATAAGTCGTGGGTTTCTGCGCTTTGCGCCTGCCTGGACTTTTCTTGCTCCTCTCCTGTTCTTCTCGCACAATAAGCACAGCTAACTTGCGTAATATTTTTTTAATATTGTTTTCTAAACTTCTTACGCCAGCTTCCCTAGCATAACCGTTAATGATAACACGTAGGGCATCATTTGAGAAAGTGACTTGCGAAGCTTTTAAACCCATCAATTTACGATTGCGTGGAATTAGATACTTTTTGGCAATTTCAATTTTTTCCTGCATAATGTAACCCGAAAGACGCAAGATATCCATACGGTCTTTGAGCGGCTCCGGAATTGTATCCAAAACGTTTGCAGTCACAATGAAAAGAATATGGGAAAGATTACAGCGCACATCTAAATAGTGGTCTAAAAACTCAGAATTTTGCTCTGGATCAAGAACTTCCAGTAATGCAGAAGCTGGATCCCCTTGATAACTACTGCCCATTTTATCCACTTCATCCAGCATAATGACTGGATTCATGGTCTGGCAAAATTTGAGCGCTTGAATGAGTTTTCCTGGCATTGCCCCAATATAAGTTCTACGATGCCCTTTAATCTCAGCTTCATCGCGCATACCGCCCACGGAAAAACGATAGAACTTACGACCAAGCGAACGCGCGATACTTTTGCCGATACTTGTTTTTCCTACTCCTGGAGGGCCCACTAAGCAGATAATGCTACCCTTAACTCCACCTGAAAGCTTGCCAACGCCAATAAACTCTATAATTCTTTCTTTAATATCTTCTAAGCCATAATGATCTTTCGCTAAAACTTTTTCTGCTTCTTGCAAATCGTGGCACTCTTCGGAATTAATTCCCCAAGGAATAATAGTTAACCAATCCAGATAGCCTCTGCACACAGCGTATTCAGCAGACTGAGGCTCTAAAGCGCTCAGTTTCTCCATTTCCTCTTTAATGACTTGGAGAACATCTGGGGGTACAATACGGCTTTTTAAGCGAGTTTCAAATTTTTCTTTATCAAGGGATTTATCATCCCGTTCGATCCCCAGCTCTTTTTTAATCGTTTTGAGCTGCTCTCGCAAAAAGAAGTCCTTTTGACTTTTGGAAATCGTGGCTTCTATTTTCTGATTGATATTATTTTGCAAAATGCTCAGATCTAGTTCTTTCTTAAGCAGAATGAGAGCTTTATCAATGCGGCGGCCTGGATCAAAAGTTTCTAAAACATCTTGAAGTTCTTCACGAGAAGCCGTCGTCAAAGCTACAGCAAAATCAGCAAGTTTTCCAGGCTCGGTAAAATCGGAATGCCCTAGAAAAATTTGCAACTCTTCTTTGAACAAAGGATTGAGCTTTAATAATTCTTTAATAGTAGAGATAATGCTAATCGCATAGGCTTTAAGCTCGTTGGTCAGAATCGGGTTATCATCTATATAGGTAATCTGAGCTTGAAGATGGGCCCCCTCGATCGGCTCACGGATTTTGATCCTTTTCTCCATATTCAAAATGACTTGAGCGCTTCCCTGATCCATGGGGATAATGCGTAGAATGCGCGCCATCACGCCCACTTGGTACAACTCATTAAATTTAACTTTATAGATATCAGATTCTTCTGATTTAGTTAAAAACAAGCCCACACATTTATGATCAGATTTAGCCAGTTGCTTCAACACTTCATAAAAGGGGCCGGGCTCAATCACGATAGGAGCAGCCATACCCGGGAAAAATGGGCGGCGGAGTAAAGGAAAAATAAAAAGATCGTCAGGTAAAATTACGCCCTGTTTGCTATCCTTCGGAGCTTTATCTAAAGAATCTAATAAAGCACTTTCAAATTCAGCCTCTAAAGGATTATTATCATTTTCATTCTCTGGAATCAAGGTTGCCTCAAGGGTTTAATTTTAGAGTGTACTTTCTTGATGATTGTAATCGTGAAATGCGAGCTGCTTAAAGTTATAGGTAAGGAACTTTATAGAATTCGAGCAAACTTTTCCACGACGAAGGTTATTTTAGCATATTGACCTTTTTTCTGCTAATAAGTGTTTTATCCACCCATTGCGAAAACGAACCTTTTGACCTATAAATATTTTTGCTTATAATGATCGAGCAAAAACTCTTAATTTAAGTTTATCTATAAACTAATTAATTCTGCTAAAACCCAAACCTAATGTTTGATAGGATTTTTTTCATGGCAACTATCCGCAGCTTAAATACCACTCATTATTTAAAAGTTTTGGCTCCGGCCCCAAATAAAGAAATACGTAAAACTGATGGAACAGTGGTCATCGCAAAAAAAAAATCCCTAAAAATTTCCTGGGAGCACCTCATTATCTTTTTTTGCCGCCTTCAATTATTTCTTAAAACAAGCTCATGGGTCAATACCAGAAAAATTAAATCCATTTTAATCTCAGAATTGAATACCGAGATCACATCGTTGCAAACTTTAAGCTTGCGCAAGGCTAATCAGCTTAACCCATCTAGAATTCAAATGGTTTCAGAAGTTTTTGGACAATTGAAAAAAAGGGTAAAGCCCGATGCGGCCATAAAAAAAATCGAAGATCTACTTAATCACTATGCTCTGCAAGAACGAATTTTGAAACATGCGGATGAGACTGCAAACAAAGAATCCGCAGATAAAGCCAATCCTGAATCAAAAAATGCCCCCCCTCCTCCCGCGCCTCCACCGCCGCTCTCCCCCTTTCCACTTAGAAAAAATGTGGCGTTGGAAACTTTATCTCCAATGTTACTCAACGAATACAGCAGAAATATTCTAAAACAATTAGCCAAAGCCCCCAAAGCCTTGGATCGTTCTTTTTTTGAAAGAGCAGACCAATTTTTTGATAAAAGTTGGGAGAATGCATTAAGCCAAGTTTCCTCAATGCATCAAGCATTTCATTCCAAGTATGACTCTAACAACCTCATCCAAACCTCTGAATCCGACGATGTCATTGTGACTTCAACACTTTTTCAATTGAAAATGGCCATCGATTTGATTAAGAAACAATTTCCACACCTGACTTCATTGGCCTATAACCTCAACCAACGAATCAAAGTCGCGCGATTGATTCAAGTTATTTTAGCTGGCCCCTCGCTCCTTACAAAGCCTCTACCGCAGTCAGATCTCTGCTTTCAAATTCTTGAATTAATTGGCAAGCAAAGCCCGCCCAAAATGATTTATCTCGCTCCCTATAAAAATTTTATCGATTATCAATTTGCGACCTTTCATCAGAGAAAACAGGGCCAGGAAGTCGATGACTATTTTAAGTCAAATCTCATCGCATCCGTTGAACAATTCATCAAAGATTGCTTAAAATGTACTGGAAATCAGATTGTAATTAACACTAATGTCTTTGAAGTAGGGAAAAACATCCCAGGGACCAATCAATCTGTCTTTAGTATCATCAAAGATCTCTTTGGTCAATATTTACGCAATAACCCCCTTAAAGCAAAAGAATTGATTAAAGATGAAGAATCGTTGCTCTTTGAAAAAATTCTCGAATATTATCCTTGCGATGCCAAAGAATTAACCTTATCAAAATTTCCAAAAAGTTGTTTTAATCAAATCCTTGCTCCCTATCTTAAACGCTATTCTTCCAGTTCAGACCCTGCAGAACAGCATATCCATAGACAGCTTCTTGATTTACAAACTGCTACCGATTTTGACGATGCACTCATTCAAGAAATTGCCCTAAATTCTGGATGCACCCCTGCTGAAATTGAACCGCTCATGCGCAAAAAAATGTTGCAGTTGATGATGATGATGAATCAATCCCTGCATGCAATTCCAACCCAAAAAATTGCTGCGGCTTTGCAAACCCCGGGCGAAGATATATCTAATCTACTAATGCCGCATGCGCAATCGGTCAAATTTGAATTCAGCAATCATGCCTTTAATTCCGTTTCCTGTCAGATAAATTTCACAATTACTGATCCCACAGGAAACAAGAAAGTTACCAAAAGTCTCTTTACTGAAAAATTGCCTGTAGCACAAATCGAGGCCCTATTAACAGTATCTTCACTCACCTCTGCTGCTCTACCCAAACTTACCCCTTTCTCAAAGCTCAAGCTTGGATGGCTAGCTCCTTTTAGCTATAGCGAAACACTTGCCTCGAATATCGATCCACATATTTTGAGCGAACAGCCAAAACCAAAAGAGGAACTTCTAAGAAAAAAAATCGAGGAGGTTTGTAATGATTTAGAAATTCTAAGTGATTTATTGGATCAACAGGAGGTTATCGTGAACTCTCACGGAGGGCTTAGTACCATAAACTTAAGAAGTGGGTGGTTTATTCAAGAAGTGAAGCTGCCCAACATTACTAATTTAATCCCATTAGAAAGATATTTTAAAGACTTCTCCGCCCTATTCATCGAATATAAAAAAATTTATGCTTTACTCGATTTGCAAGATGATACCCTCCAGGCTATGGTTATCAAAAAAATACCCGCTGTTTTAAAAGGCTTAAAAGTTCTACATCACACCTATAAAGCAGCTTCAACAGATAAAGGTGATCTCAATCAAATTATCCACATTGAAAACCATTTAAAAAAATTACTCCCCAAACGTGCTTCATCTTTACCAGGTGCAAAATGAAATCAATTGAAAATGATCTCTTCATGACTCACAGAAATCGTGTAGAAGAAAATGAACTCAAGACGTTGCACCCTTTAGCAGCTCTTTCCAAAAATCATACACGCTTTCGAGGGCAAGAGCAAGACCATCGCCTACCCTACAAACGCGATGTTGATCGTATTGTCCATTCAAAGGCCTATTCCCGTTATACAGACAAAACTCAAGTTGTTTATTTAGTTAAAAATGACCATGTAACTCATCGCAGCCTGCACGTCCAGTTAGTCAGCAATTTTGCAAGAGGAATCGCTGAAATTTTGCGCTTAAATCTCGATCTCGTAGAAGCTATTTCTTTAGGGCATGATGTCGGCCACCCTCCTTTCGGACATGAAGGGGAAAATTATTTATCTGCTTTAGTCAAAGAGCATGGTTTGCCCGCTTTTGCACATCCTTGGCAATCTTGCCACCTTTTTATGAATATTGAGCCTTTAAACCTTGGCTTGGAAGTATATGATGGGTTTCTATGCCATGATGGAGGCATGCAAGGATGCCAGTTAGCGCCTCACTTCGGTAAAACTTGGCAAGATCATTTTGCAGAGCGAAAGCTTAAGTTAGAAAAACCAAACCATAATATCATACCTAGCACACTTGAAGGCTGCTTAGTTAAGCTTTGCGATACTGTCAGCTACTTGGGAAGAGATATCGAAGATGCAATTAACTTAAAAATTTTAGAGCGTAAAACCATACCTCAAACTATTTTAGGAACCACCAACGGAGAAATATTAACTTTTGTGGCACGCGATATGATTAAAAATAGTTATGAAAAGGATTACATTTCTCTTTCAGAAGAGGTTTTTGATGCCCTCAAAATCTTGCGAAAATTCAATTTTGAATATATTTATTCCCAGCCTATTTTAAAAGTTGAATCAGAAAAAGTGAAACGCAGCTATCGGATTTTGTTTGAAATGCTTTTAGGAGATTACATAGCAAATGGTGAAAATAGTTATTTGGAAAAAAAATTTCTGCATAACAAAACATCCGATTACAGACTACAAACTTCTGAAGTTCAAAAGGTTGTTGATTTTATAGCAGGCATGACAGATACTTTCTTCGTCAGAACTTTACAAAACTTAATCGTCCCGATGAATATCACCATCTAATTATATGTTTACTCTAATTATTGAAACCTGCACTGAAAGAGGCCTAATAGCTTTCCTTGAAGGGCATAAATTACTTTTCCTGCATGAATTCCCTTTTGGGCATAACAGCTCTTCCTATCTACTGCCCGCTATCCAGGCAGGTTTGTCCAAGCTTAAAATTCAAGCTTCCGATTTGAATCAAATTATATGCGGCCGGGGCCCAGGGTCTTACACAGGAATTCGTATCGGTGCTATTTGCGCTAAAACCTTGGCCTATGCCTGTCAAATCCCTCTTATAGGTGTCTCAAGCTTGCAAGGATTTACTCCGGCGAACCATCATGCTGTTTTTTCAGCCATCATCGATGCAAAAATTGGCGGTTTTTATGTGCAAACGGGGAGAATGCAAGAAAATAAAATATCTTGGAAACCCCCTCAAATGTGCACGTATGCTAATGTATCGGAAGCATTAGCTTTAAGCGAGGTCCTAGTTACTCCTAGCGGTACGCAGCTTCAGACAAAGATTTTACAAGCTATTCCTACGCTTCAAATTGAATTAATCGAAAGACATCCTTCTTGGGAAGCTCTTTATTCAGCTGGTCTAGAAGAAGTTTCAGCTGGACATATCTCTCACAATGCTCACTTAGACCTGCTTTACTTACGCAAAACTCAGGCTGAGATCGAGAAACAAAGCCAGCAATCTCCACAGGAATTTTGAGAAAAATAAATGTACCACAGAGCCCACAGAGAGGGCTATTTGGCAACCAACCTCTTAGATATAAAAATTAAATCGTTGGAGTAAAGTGAAATTAATGCCCGTACTCACAAATAATCCCAGAATAATAAAATCGTTATGACGTAAAGAGCTAGGACAATTCCCGTTCCTAGAATATGCATGGCGCGGGTATTTTGCTGTGGAGTTGGTGAAAGCCACCAATTCAAAAACCAAATGGCAATTGGCATTCCTGGAAAAGAAATTAAGCTTACGCTAATTGCATTTCCAATAAATGTTTTTAAGGAAATATTTAATCCAGTAAGCATTGGGTTAAGATACTTCAATTCCAGCATCACAATTGGAAAAAGGACTAATAATACAAGCATGGTTTGTTTCCATAAAGGGGGCAATACCCCTTTTTTAGCTACAGAGGCAAACCAGCCGGAAAATGGAGAAATCATACGGTGTGTCTCTAAAGACGACACTAGAGGGATCGCCTCACTTAAAAGAACTTGCCTTTCTTTTGAATTTAACCACCCATCCAGATTGTCGATTGTATCAAATTGAAGCAAAGTGATCCAATGCCTGCCTTTTCCACTCACCGGCGCTTGAACGTAGACTCCATGAAAGCCTGGAAAAGTCGCTTCAACCTGATGAATTCTGGCGCTCCACGCTTGGTAGGCCTTGTCTTGCGATGGAGTTACTTCGGTAATAAAAACTTCAGTGACCCCATGCTCTAGATTGGATTCAGCGGAGAAATCTTCTGTAACCGCTTGATTGACAGCGCATTTTTTGAAATCCTCTACAAGCTCAGCATAAGTTTGTGAAGCTCGCCAGGCTGAAGCAAAATGCTCGTCAGAGAAACGTTGGACAATCATCCCATAAGTCAAAAACTCAACACTGACAAAACCAGGTGCTTGCACAATTTCTGCATTAAAGCGTGCTTGCAACTTAGCAAAATCCAACTGCGAGTTTGGCTTTAACAGGGCACGAATTGTCATTAAAATAGGTTTTTGTGAATGCAAAGACATTAATAATGTACTCTGCCAGGCATTTCAGAATATTCCTTCCATACTGCTACAGCTTCAGGACGCATAATTTCTGTAAAACGAATCCGGCGCTCCTCTGGCGGCTTGCAGATTTCAGCTAGAATATCAACATCAGCAAAATCACCGTACTTTAAGGCATCTTTAGTCGTAGCCCCGTAGTAAATATGGTCAATATGGGCCCAATAAGCTGCAGCTAAGCACATGGGGCAACATTCTGCGCTTGTATATAAGACACAACCTTCTAAGTGTGGAGTTCCTAATTTTTTACAGGCAACTCTGATTGCCTCCATTTCAGCATGCCATGTTGGATCATTGGTCTTAACGACTTGATTATACCCTTCAGACAGAATTTTGCCATCCTTGACGATCACAGCCCCAAATACCCCGCCTGTTTTTTCTTCAATAGAAGCCCGTCTGCTTAATTTAATGGCTTGCTTCATAAATTCTTCATTTTTCATATCTGCCCTACTTTTTATGATGTGTCAGTTTGCTCACATCAAGCCTCCATTTCTGTTAAATTGTCAATAATTTTCTCTAGAGAGACAAGTTAAGCTAGTTTTGGATAATAATTTATTAAATTACATAATAACTAAGGCTTCTAATATGAGATTTTAGTTATAATTGGTGCGATCGGTAACATGGGTAACAGTTGATTCACCCACATAGGTAACACTTTTTTTGTTAAAAAATGTTTATATACCTTTATTTATACATCCGGTTCTAACCCCTTGAGGGAAGTTTGGAT